>ENA-ORCQ01000015-ORCQ01000015.1-marine-metagenome-genome-assembly--contig:-NODE-15-length-387425-cov-28.824871_pt1 | contig 387425 bp, 333 predicted proteins | sample MGYA00237780_ERZ508510 | MGnify/ENA primary metagenome ERZ508510 (study PRJEB26181, sample SAMN06268981) | marine metagenome | isolation source: Tt an E2 anaerobic enrichment on eucalyptus from...
ACGAGCATGAATGCACCATATTCAAGGCAAGAAGACAAAGACATTTCAGTAGAAGAGAAATTACGCGCATTGCATGAATTGCAGAGTGTTGTATCTGAAGTTGATAAAATAAAAACCCTAAGGGGTGAACTTCCTTTGGAGGTTCAGGATTTGGAAGACGAAATTGCCGGTTTAAAAACCAGGTTAATTAATCTTGATGATGAAATTAAAAACCTGGACACTGCAATTAACAACAAAAAAATTGCGATTAAAGATTCGCAAGCCTTAATTGCAAAATACACCGAACAGCAAAATAACGTTCGTAACAACCGTGAATTTGACTCGCTTTCAAAAGAAATTGAATTCCAAAACCTGGAGATTGAACTTTCGGAAAAGCGCATTAAAGAGTTTACTGCAGAAATGGCTCAAAAGAAAGAGACCATTTCCGCATCGAAAGAACAATTAAGCGAGCGCGAGGAAGATCTCGACAGAAAGAAAAATGAGCTTTCTGAAATTACGGAAGAAACAAAAATTGAAGAAGAAAAGCTAAAAGCAAAATCGGAAAAGATTGAGTCGTTTATTGAATCGCGTTTGCTTGCTGCTTTCAAACGTATTCGTAAAAATGCACGCAACGGCTTGGCAGTTGTAACCATTCAGCGTGATGCTTGTGGAGGTTGCTTTAACAAAATCCCACCTCAGCGCCAGTTGGACATTGCCAGCCGTAAAAAGATTATTGTTTGCGAATATTGTGGACGTATTTTGGTTGACCAAAATATTAACGTAGTTGAAGATATTGCTGAATAAGCATTAATAATATTTACAAAAGAAGAGCCGGTTCAAAATTTTGAACCGGCTCTTCTTTTGTAAAAAATTAGACCATAAAAAAATCCTGACGTCCACTCCAGGATTTTTTTCTTCGCAGCCTATTCTTCTAACTTGATTGACTCTGCTATAAAGAGTTTGTTTTACTATCAGGTTTGTATGATACAAACATATACCGGCAATTGCCAGTGCCCTATTTTTTTTGCCTATTTAATTAGGAGTAAAGTTCCAATAATCAGCTCTATTCAGGTAAAAAATACCCGACAAGACCTTACTTGCAGGGTATATTTTTCTGATTCACACCAGGAAATCGTGGACAAAAATAAAAGCCGTTTATTTAAAAACGACTTTTCGAATACTGAACATTGTTTATTTATTAAGCTAAATTAGCTTCTTGTTGTTACCAACTTCCACCGGCACCGCCTCCGCCAAAGCTTCCGCCTCCGAAGCCACCAAAGCCTCCGCCTCCAAAACTTCCGCTTCCCGACGAGAAATTCCCGAATGATCCCGACGAACGATGGCTGCCCGACATCATACCCATTGCCAACCAAAACGGAAGGCTTCTTCCGGGCGAGTAAAACCGACGTCGGCGGCTTCTACCAAAAATAGTAATCAACAAAATAAAAAAGATGATGCCGAAAGGAATACCGGCACTACCTCCGGCTTCTACTTTTTCCTGGTAATTCTCGGCTGTATACTCCCCGCGCGTTATGTCCATTATCACACTTAAGCCTGCTGCCAGTCCTCCGTAGTAATCGTTTTGTTTAAAACGCGGAATCATTTCATTATTTACAATGGTTGAATTCACAACAGCATCGGGCAATACTCCTTCAAGTCCGTAACCTGTAGCGATAAACACTTCTCCACGGCTATTTCCTATTTTTGGTTTCAGCAGAACTACAAGCCCGTTATCAGTTCCCTGCTGACCAACGCCCCATTTTTCGCCAATTTTATAAGCATAATCAGCACGGTCGTATCCATCAAAATCGGAAACGGTAACCACCACAATCTGTGTGGAAGTTTTTCGGGCGAACTGCACCAGGGAGCTTTCCATTTTTTGCTTTTCGCCATCGCTTAAAACTCCGGCAAAATCATTTACCAAACGTGGCGGTTGCGGACGCTCAGGCAATTGTGCCAAAACACCTGTAGCTGTTAGCACCACTGCAAAAAGTAATATTATTGTTCTTTTCATCTGTTTAAAATTTTTTGAATTCTGAATGTTCAAAATCCCGATACATCGGAACAGGAACTCACATAAATTTTAATCATTCTTTTTTGTGAATTTAGAATGAGGAAAATTCATGTTCTTTTCATATTTTCTTATTTTCCAAACGAAATTTCGTCTGATAATTCATTCACGTCATCATCCTGGTATGGGAAATGAGCTTTTAATTGTTCGCCTGCTTTAACAATTCCATCAGCTAAAGCTTCGGCATACTTACCTTGTTTTAATTTGGCAATCACTACATCTTTTGTCGATTCCCAAAAATCATCAGCAACCAATTTATTAATGCCGCCATCGCCTAAAATGGCAAATTTCTTATCTTCAACAGCCAGGTAAAAAAGTACACCGTTACGTAATTCCGTTTTATGCATTTCCAGTTTTTCGAAGATATAAGCTGCCCGATCAAGCACTTCGATTTTACAATGATTTTCGATATGCACACGTATTTCGCCCGAAGTATTTGTTTCGGCTACACGTATGGCATTGGTAATTTGTAATTTATCGGCTTCGCTAAAATATTTATAAACACCCATGGTTTCTGTTTTTTTTTTGCGGTTTTTGATCCTGTTTCCCTTTTTCAAAATACTCCTGCTTTCTAATTATCAACAAGGGTTGAGGCTTACACCACCAAATTATTTTTAGAACTGAACTTCTGGTGCTTTCTCTGCTCCTTGCTGGGCTTCAAAATATGTTTTCTTTTCAAAACCAAACCAACCGGCATAAATTACACGTGGAAACTTTCTGATGTAAGCATTATAGGCTTGCGTAGTTTGATTGAATTTGCGTCGTTCTACAGCAATACGGTTTTCTGTTCCTTCAAGCTGAGCCTGTAAGTCCATAAAATTTTGGTTGGCTTTTAAATCGGGGTAACGTTCAACCACCACCATTAAGCGGCTAAGTGCCGATGACAAACCCTCTTGTGCCTGCGTAAATTGTTGAATGGTTTGCGGGTTCAGGTTTCCCGGATCAACGGTTACCGAAGTGGCTTTCGAACGGGCTTCAATAACCCCCGTCAGGGTTTCCTGCTCATGTGCGGCGTATCCTTTAACGGTATTTACAAGGTTCGGAATCAGGTCGGCGCGGCGTTGATAAACGTTCTCAACCTGGGCCCACGAGGCGGTTACCTGTTCATCCATTTCAACCATTTTGTTGTAACCACAACTCGAAAATAAAAGTGCACTAACTACAGCTATCAATAAAATTTTTACTCTTTTCATTTTTTGTATTTTTAAGAATGCCGACAAATATTTTTAAAATCTGCCAAATATCAGCAGTAAATTCGGGGAAAGGCGATAATTTACCGCTGTATTTCATAAAATTTAAGATTATTAGATTTTCATTCAGGCCAATGAAAACCATATTCCAATAAAACATTCAGTTATGCAGAATTTCAGAACAGCTATCCTTCAAGGTATTCCGAACGAGCTTCCATTACCCAAACCCTACGAAACAGATATTAATCATGCCCCAAAAAGAAAGGCTATTCTTACAGCTGAAGAAAAAAAACTGGCTCTAAAAAATGCCTTACGCTATTTCCCTGAAAAGTTTCATGCTGTGCTGGCGCCCGAATTTTTAAACGAGTTGGAAACATTTGGTCGCATTTACATGTACCGTTTTCGTCCGGATTACAAAATGTATGCGCGCCCGATTAACGAATACCCTGCAAAATCGAAACAGGCAGCTTCCATTATGCTAATGATACAGAACAACCTCGATTACGCCGTGGCGCAGCATCCTCACGAACTGATTACCTACGGCGGGAACGGAGCGGTTTTTCAAAACTGGGCGCAGTACCTGTTAACCATGAAATACCTGGCCGAAATGACCGATGAACAAACACTGGTTGTGTATTCGGGGCACCCCATGGGTTTGTTTCCCTCACACCAAAATGCACCACGCGTTGTGGTTACCAACGGGATGGTTATTCCGAACTATTCGGGGCGCGACGATTATGAACGAATGAATGCCCTTGGCGTTTCGCAATACGGCCAAATGACTGCCGGATCGTACATGTACATTGGGCCGCAAGGGATTGTGCATGGTACAACCATTACGGTTATGAATGCTGCCCGCTTGCACTCGTCTGGGGATTTTGGCGGAAAGATTTTCGTAACAAGTGGATTGGGAGGTATGTCGGGGGCGCAGCCCAAAGCAACCGTAATTGCCGGAATGATTTGTATTATTGCCGAGGTGAATCCGAAGGCAGTGCAAGTTCGCCACAGCCAGGGTTGGGTTGATGAAATTTATACCGACCTGAATAAATTAATAGCACGTGCACTGCAAGCCCGCAAAAACAAAGAAGCTGTTTCCCTGGCCTACCAGGGCAATATTGTTGATTTATGGGAAAAGTTGGCTCAAGAAAACATTCCGGTTGAGCTGGGGTCTGACCAAACCTCGCTGCATAATCCATTTGCCGGTGGCTATTACCCGGCAGGATTAAATTTTGAACAATCGAATAAAATGATGGCTGAAAATCCGGAACAATTTCGGGAAGAAGTTCACCACACCTTGTGCCGACATGTGGAGGCCATTAATAAACTCACCCAAAATGGTATGTATTTTTGGGATTATGGCAATGCTTTTTTACTGGAAGCAAGCAGAGCCGGTGCGAATATCACCAATGCCGATGGTAGTTTTAAATACCCTTCGTATGTGCAAGACATTATGGGGCCACTATTTTTCGACTACGGCTTTGGACCTTTCCGTTGGGTTTGCACATCGGGGAAAGCTGAAGACCTGGAAACAACCGATAAGATTGCTGCCGATGTATTGGATGAAATAGCGTCCACTGCTCCTGAAGAAATTAAAGGCCAGATGGAGGACAATATTCACTGGATTAAAGAAGCCGGAAAAAACAAATTGGTAGTTGGCTCGCAAGCCCGTATTTTGTATGCCGATTGTAACGGGCGAACACAAATAGCAAAGGCTTTTAACGACGCCATTGCCGATGGCCGGATATCGGCACCAATTGTTCTTGGGCGCGACCACCACGATGTTTCAGGTACCGACTCGCCCTACCGCGAAACATCAAACATTTACGACGGTTCATCGTTTACTGCCGATATGGCTGTGCAAAATTTTGTTGGCGACGGATTTCGTGGTGCCACCTGGATATCGTTACACAATGGCGGTGGCGTTGGCTGGGGCGAAGTAGTAAACGGCGGTTTTGGAATGACCATCGACGGTTCGGATGAAGCAGAAGCACGTCTGAAAATGATGCTTCACTGGGATGTAAACAACGGTATAGCACGCCGTAGCTGGGCTCGAAATAAACCGGCACGTTTTGCCATTGAACAGGCAATGAAAACAAACCCGGATTTAAAAATTACACTACCGGAAATAGCCAGCGAACAATTAATTGACAGCCTTTTTAAACACTAGCTTTATTTTTGTTAAATGAGGGTTTTGATTTATCTTGCTCCTTGAAAAATAATTTTCACTTGTAATTCCGTTTTTTTTTAAGAACGAATAAAAAATTAATGCGATGCCCGATCAACCAAAAGTCGAAATGTGCCCAAACTGCAACGCAACAGCAATAGTAAATTACTGCAGCCATTGTGGTCAAAAAATATATCAGCGCCGCTTTACAACAAGAGTTTATTTTTGCTGTTGTTGGTAATGCGCTTAATCTCGAACGTGGGATTTTACATACCATGGTCTGGCTGTTTCGTAAACCCGGAAAAGTATTAAGTGATTACCTTGCCGGAAAAACCAAATCGTACCTAAACCCCTTAAACTATATGCTTATTATAGCTGGGGTATATGCATTTTTAGCACTTTCGTTTAACATTTTCGACAACACTATTGAAAGCACCAATCAATTGCTGGGCAACGATCAAAAGGACATTCCGGCTGAAGCACTTGCTTTTCAGCAAAGTTGGCTTGCTACAGTAAAAAAATATATGAACCTTATTCCTTTACTTATTGTTCCTTTTGCCAGTATTTTTTCAAGATGGTATTACCGCAAAAAGAAGCTCTATTATGGTGAGCACCTTATTTTAAACACCTATGTTTTTGCCCAAAGTATACTAATAACCACTCTTTTACTTCCTGTTGTAATACTTGCCTCTGAGTTAATTTCGGTTTTTCCGTTGATTACTACATTTTTTACTGCAGCATATTTTACTTATGCTTACCACAGCTATTTTGGCAAATCAGTTGTTAATGCATTTTTTGGTGCTGTTGTAATGTATTTAGGAGGTTTTGTTGTATTAATGACATTGATGATGATTGTTGTGATTATTTGGTTGATAATAATGGCTACAATGGGAATTAATCCTTTTGCTACTGCTGGCTAGTAGGTTTCCTGACCAAATCCTATATTTAGCTTGGTTGTTTACTTCTTTCAGGTACGTAAAACGCTATTTATTTTCAATCAATAGAAACGCTATCCACTGATCTGCTTCACTTCTAATTATTGACAGATAAGTAATTAAATAAGGCCTGAATAATTTACTATACATAAATCTGTTTTGCATTTGGCATAAAAACTAATTACATTTAATAAATCGTAAAGAAGGGGATTACTGCAAACCACAAGCAAACAACAAGCCCTCTTCCCTTAACGAATGCATTATTAACTAAAATATTTGTTATGCAAAAGGCACATTCCTTATCGTTTCGCAAACGTTTTAGTGCTTGGTGTGGCAACAAAGAATCAACCGACGACTTTCAGGTTAAGCTCCATCCACTAACCATTAACTTTGCAGATGCTGAATTTGAGAAAAGTTTCAGAAAGAATCATTTTGAAAAATCAGTAGGCATATTAAGGCTTGCACTTTTAACCTCGCTTTTACTTTACGGAGCATTTGGCTTGCTCGATAAAATGAGTTCTCCTGATTACTATCCCCTCTTTTTTGCCGTTCGGTTTTATATTGTTATTCCCTATCTTTTATTGTTTTGGGGTGTATCTTTTTTAAAAGGATTTCATAAATCGTGGCAGTTTTCATCCTCGTTTGCACTAATTGTTGCAGGTGCCGGTATAATATATATGCTGCATAAAGACCCCGGCAATTTATATTATTACGGAGGATTATTTTTAATTTTTATGGGAGGCTATTTTTACCTTAAACTACGCTTTGTTTTTGCAGCGGCATCTGGTGTTATTCTGATACTTATTTACAGTTTTAGTTTTTTCATTTTACCCAGAACAGCCGATTCATCCATCACAACCATTATTATAGGAAACTCATTTTTTTTAGCTTCCAATGTTATTTGCATGATTGGCCTATACAGCTCTGAAAGGCTGGATAGAATTAGCTTTTACCGGCTCCATCTTTTGAATCAAAAACAGGTTGAGATTCAGAATATAAATATGAGCCTGGAAGAAAAAGTACTTGAAAGAACTAAGGAATTAAACATTGCCAAAGAAAAAGCCCAGGAAAGCGACCGCCTGAAAACCGAATTTTTACATAACATGAGTCATGAAATCCGAACTCCAATGAATGGCATTATGGGTTTCTCTAATCTGCTGTGTGAGCTTGATGGATGTAGCGAAATTCAGAAAAACTATACCAAAATAATAAAGAACAGCAGCACTCAGCTTTTAACCATTATCGATGACATTCTGGAAATGTCATCACTGGAAACCAAACAACTCTCGGTAAACGAAAGCACATTTGATGTAAATGTACTGGTCATGCAGCTTTTTGCCATTTTCGACTTAAAATCGAAAGAGAGGAATCTACCCTTGTATGTGCACAAGGAAATTCCAAACAATAACTTCAATATTATTTCGGATAGAACAAAGATTAACAAGATTTTGAGCAACCTGCTTGATAATGCTTTTAAATTTACCAATTCCGGACAAATTGATTTTGGTTATTCCATTCGTAAAGATACGATTGTGTTTTTTGTAAAAGATTCAGGAATAGGCATCTCTACTGACAGGTTACCCCGAATTTTTGATCGGTTCTCGCAGGAGAGTAAAACAACAGCACAACTATTTGGAGGCTTAGGACTTGGCTTGTCTATTGCCAAAGAAAACACCAATCTTCTACAGGGGAAAATAACCGTAGAGTCTGAAAAAAACGAAGGTTCAACTTTTTATGTTGAAATTCCTTTAAAATTACCGGAGGACGTTAACATTTCTGAGATAAATGAACAAATTAAGAACAGCGGTAATCAGGAAACATTTGATGTTCTTATTGCCGAAGACGAGGAGGTGAATTACCTTTATATTGAAGCTATATTTGGAGCCTTAAAGGAACACAATATTAAACTGCACCAGGTAACCAATGGTAAAGAAGCAGTTGAAAGATGCCTTCAAGACAATACGATCAATCTGGTTTTAATGGATATAAAAATGCCGGTATTAAACGGCTACAAAGCTACCGAAAAAATCAAAGCAGCTAAACCGGGCTTACCCGTTATCGCTCAAACTGCCTATTCAACGCTATCAGAAAAAGAAAAAGCTCTTAAATATGGTTGTGATGATTTTATTTCGAAACCTATTAACAAAGCTGACCTTATAAACCTTGTAAAAAAGTATTTGAACAACAGCGTTTAAAACTTTCAGTTTTGTAGAAATATCGCAAAAAAAATGTTCATTTAAATATGCGATCGGGTTTAACCAACGCCCCTATGAAAAATAAGATAATAAAAGAAGCCGTGTTTCTGAAAAACTGTTGATTTGCTCGGATCTAAAATCAATCAAACAGCAAACCATAATAACGAGCAATTTCGCGCTGAAGTTCGTCTACGCCAATAGCCCGGCTTTTGCGAATAGTTTCGCGACCATCAAAAAAAACAATTATTGTTGGAGCTGTAAATACGCTGTTTTGGGCAGCGATCTCAGGCAACACATCTGATTTTACATAAATCAATTGCATTTTTGGAAATATGGCTGTTGCCATTTCTTCCACTTTTGGTTTTAACACCTTACAAACCGAACAGGCATCGGTTGAAAAATAAACCAACATTGCTACCTGTTCTTCTTTCAGGCGCAAAAACTCATCTAACGATTTTATTTCATTGAACATGATCAGAACATTTTAAGCATCCTGGATCGACTCCCTTCACCCCGACAATAGGTTAAGCGCAATTAAAACCTAGTAATTACCGATGCTTAGCAAAACCAATGTACAGGCCTCTTCTGCTTTAATTCCACTTGCAGAAAGTTGTGCTGCAAATTCAGGATTTTCAGTACCCGGATTAAAAATTACACGTTCGGGGTTCAATTTTATAATCGCATTGTAATATTCGGTCTGGTGCCTTGGCCCCAGGTAAAGCGTAACGGTATGCACCTGTTCGGTGGCAGGAAATGTCGTTTGAATGGAAACATCATTAACCTGCCCCTCGCGTTTAGCCAAAGCTATTACCTCATGCTGATGGCTGCGTAAAGCCATAATTGCTTTATTTGAATAACGTTCGGGGTTTTCGCTGGCACCGATTACCAGTGTTTTTTTACTCATTTACACCCTTTTTAATAGTACAACGGCATTTACAGACATACCTTCCTGACGTCCTTCAAAACCGAGTTCCTCGGTTGTGGTAGCCTTTACTGAAACCCGCTCCACATCAATGCCCAACACATCAGCCATAGTTTCCTCCATTGCCGGAATGAAAGGTTTTAATTTAGGCTGTTGCGCCTGTACCGTTGAATCAATATTTACAATCTCGTAGCCTTTTTGCTTTACCAGCTCGTATGATTTCTTTAGCAGAATTTTACTGTCAATATTTTTAAATTCAGCATCAGTATCGGGAAAATGGCTGCCAATATCACGTAGTTTTAAGGCACCAAGCATGGCATCGCAAATGGCATGTATTAACACATCTCCATCAGAATGAGCTACCGTTCCCTTATGGTGTGGAATTAAAACACCGCCCAGCCATAAGGTTTCTCCTTCGGCCAGACGGTGCACATCATATCCTTGTCCAATTCTGAAATCCATCAGCGTTGGTTACTAAATGCATCAATATCAAACGCCAGCGTAAAACGCAGGGTATTTTCAAGTGGGTGATTCCGTTGAGTTGGCAACAGGTACGAAAAGTCAAGTGCAAACACATTCATTTTCAAACCAGCACCGGCAGTAATAAACTGGCGGTTACCTTTGTTTTCGTGTTCGTAGAAATATCCGGCACGTAAGGCAAACTGTTTGTTGTACCAATATTCAATACCTGCCGACCAGGTAATTTCCTGAAATTCTTCTTTAAAACCACCGGGGGCATCGCCAAAAGATTTAAATATACCTTCGATAACACCAATATCAGAGTTAATTCCTCCCGACCAAATTACATCGCCATTACCATAATCGGTAGAATCGGCGGGAGGGGTAGGAACCAACAATTTATTGGCTTCAACAGCAAAACTAAACGAGTTATAATCGTCGAGCTCCATGGTGTACGAGGCCCCAAGTTTTAACGTGGTTGGTATAAAGTCTTTCACGTCGCCATCGGTATACGATATTTTCGAACCAATATTCTGTATATTGATACCTGCCGCAAAAGCGTTGTCCTGTCTTCTTCTTCTGAATTCGTTGTAGTAATAAAAAGCCACATCGGCAGCAAAAGAGTTGCCAGCATTTGTTTCTACACCGTTAACCAGCTGTCCACCAGTAAGGTCGGAACGGATATAACGAACCGCCACCGCTCCTGAAATTACATCGCTCAACTTTCGCGAGTAGGCAAAATCAATGGCAAATTCATTGGGGCTTTGCTGGCCCATAAACTCACCCTGGTCGGAGGTAAAAACGATGTCGCCCAAAGCAAAATAGCGCAACGAAGCACTGATGGCCTGCACATCGTCAAGTCTTTTGTATCCGGTTAGATAGGCCAGGTTAATATCGTCTACAAGGTTGCGCAACCAAGGCGAATATGATAAACCAACTCCCATTTCACTCTCCATAAAAATGTATTTTGCAGGGTTCCAATGTTGCGAATTTACATCGGCCGTGGTTCCTACACCGGCATCACCCATACCACCTGCTCTCGAATCGGGCGTAATTGCCAAAAACGGAACGGCAGTTGTAATTGTATTGGCACCCGATAAGGTTCCTTGTGCCATTACATTTTCAGTTACCATGGCTACTAAAGCCAACACAAATAAAAATCGTACTAATCTGATCATACTTTTACTAAAAATTGAGCATGCAAAGATATAATATTTGTCTTTGCAACAATAGGTTAAATCTGTTCTCAGAACTATTTTTCATTCTGAATCTTTCTTTTTTACTTCCTCGGTAGCTTTTTAGCATACAAGAATGAAAACGCAGCTTTTCAGGAAAAATTTTATGAACTGAAAAAAATTATTGAGCCACCAATAATTTCCCTGATTTTGAAACAATTATACCGTCATCGTTTTTTAACATGATGTTGTACACATAAACCCCTTGTGTTAAAGGAATTTTTGCTTCAGCCAAATCCCAACGTACAGGATTACTGGAGTTTCCGCTCGAACTTATTTCGGCCTCAAACTGATCTACCCGCTGACCGTTAATATTGTAAATATCAAAAATTGCCGACAAGCTGGCATCCGATTGGTTGTGTTTTATTACAAAATAGGTGTAATCGGTAATCGGGTTTGGGTAATTACTTACTTCGTTGATGATAAAGTCGCCGGTTACTTCAAACTCAATTTCCACTTCTGATGAATTATTGGCAACATCCCAGGCTTTTAAGGCTAAAGTGTGTTTTCCAATGGTGAGGTTCGATAAGGGAAACTGCAACGAGCCACTGGTATAATCATCTTTTTCAGCCTGGTAATAATTGTTCAGTACATAAACTTTAGAATAATCGTTATCAAGCACAGCAGTAATATCATGGCCAATTCCGGTACCAACAGTATTAATTCCATTCTCGTCGGACAAATAAGCCAGCAGTGTTGGATTTTTACCGGTTTTATCTCCCGACTGAAATTCTTCAGTATCAAGAAACAATTGGATATCGGGTCCGTTATTGTCTGCTATATTTGAGCCCTCGCCACCGATACTAAAATTGGAAAATGCTCCATGCGCATCTTCCTCACCGTTTTGGGCATAGTACATTATTTTACCAGAGCCAATTTTGTACGAGATATCTTTAGGTACAACAAAACTAAAGCTAAAGTTACCATTGGTAACACTCGCAGTGCCGGAGTAAATAATGTTATTTTGCATCTGAAAGGTAAGCACCCGGTTATCGTCTCCGTTACCCAGGGTCTGCATATCTATCTCTTTATCATAAACAGTATTGGTTATTTCTCCGTTAAAATTGTCAATTTTATTTCCAAAGAAATCCGCCACGTAACCGTCAATCGTAATCTTCTCTAAAGTACCAATTGTATCCGGGCTGAGTGTGGCTTCCTTCCCATTTATTGAAGAGGTTACCACTTTATATTTCGGATACGATAATTTTAAGGCAGGGTCGGCCAGCAACGAAAAGTTGCGTTTATTTGTTCCGTTGGCAAGATTTGATTTTGCCAGACGCATTACATCTCCCATGCGATGATGATCGCCAGCTGAATTTTTAGCAAAAATGTAGTTATAAAAGCTTTTGCTGAGTTTAAAATTTGCCCCCGATGTTACCACTCGTGTTGTTGAAAACAACCCGATACCTCCACCATTGGGATTTAACAAGACATATTCTCCGGCCGAAACGTCATCAGCATCAAATCGGCTAAACTCGCAGGTTGCTGTTACAAAAATGGGCAACTGATTTCTGTTTGACCACGAATTAATATCGCTAACCTCGAGCACATGTTCGTGTGCTAAAAAACGATCGTTGGCGTGGCCAATATAATTCAAAATCAGCACCCCATCCTCTACCCTTTCATTTATGGCTGCGTTAACATCAGGGTAACGTTCGCCGGCTGGTGTAACTTCTTCCGGATAGGCATCAAAATATACTTTTTCAGTAATAAACTCACCGTAATTTTTATTTAGGGTATCGGCAATTTGCTCCGACTGCCGCATGTGTATTCCTGTATCCCCATCGTCGCCAATCATACAAATTACGTTTCGCCAATCGCCCAATGCTTCCGGCTCGTAATAGCGTTTTATTTTATCAACAACCAGCTGTGCTTCGTAAGCTGTTGATGCCGGAATGCGCCCGATACCTAAATCGATAGCCCCTTTTGCCAGTGTTTCGCCGGCATCGAGCATTACAAAATAATCGTCGCTAACATATGAATTTATCGGATCTAAGGAATTTGCCGATTGGTAGGTGGGTATAAAATTCAGGTTTTTACCATTGATGTTTCGGTTGTCGTAACTTCCGTCTCCAAACAGCAAAACATATTTTAAAGTATTGCCGCGATCGTACAGCATTTTAATAAAGTTGCGAATACCGGTAGCACTTTTTGTACCAGAGCTAAACTCATTAAAAACAGCGTTCACATCAACCACCTCAACACTCATTCCATCAAAACTGCGATGAAAATTGGCAAGTTCGTTTGCAGAACTTAAAAAATTTGGATGGCTTACAATCAGAAACTCTGGTGTGGTAATGCCGTGCAGATTCTGATTTTCAATCTCCTCAACAAAAGTTGGTTCAGCAAAATCGCCTGAGGTATTAAAAACAACATATTCTTTTAGTTGCGAGGCGTCGTTTTTGAAAGTAAGTTCAGCGCCATTGATTGTTGTTGCTAACTCCTCAACGTTATTTACATCTGTCACATCAAAAACGCGGGTATCTGTTCCGGCGTTGGTAATTTGGTATTCTACAATATTATCAATTCCAACAGATTTGGAATCTCTGAAAAACAGGGGGTTTTCGCCAGCGACCAACTGCTGACGATAATTTAACTCAATATAATCGAGCCAGGCTTCGGCATTACTGTTTGAGGCATTATATGTTATTGAAATACCAGCGCTTCCATTGGAAAGTTCAACATCTGATGTAAGGCTTTCAGTATCGGCATAAATGCCGTAAGTTTCATCGGTATCTACTTTCTGAAATGCAACGTTTCCAACAGAAGCTCCGTTATTTTTTATTTCGAAATTTGAAGACTGATACGAACGGGCTACCCCGCTAACACGAATTTTAGCTTCCGGGTTGCTGGCCAAATTGTTAATCTCAAAAGTATAAGTTTTAGCACTTCCGTTACTAAACTTATCGCCAAACCACTGTTTTCCCGAGCCTAATTCTAACAAATTATACTTTTCATCCTCCCGTAAATTATAATTATCAAAAGTTGCAGTGGTATGTGTTGCATCTGCTGTTATTTGTTCGGCTTCGGCAACTTGCTTTGGTGTTCCTTTATCTCCCAAAAAGAAATAACCGACCATGGTAAACTCGTTAGATTGATGCGTAAATATACTCAACGAATTTTTATTCCATTCACTTATACCGGGGGCAAAGAAGAACAAATTATTTTCTCCTGACACGGAAGCTGTCCAAACGGCACATTCCTCCAAATCATCGTAGGCTACATTTCCCGGATCCTCTGAAAGTATTTTCCCTCCGCTACCAAAAACACCAACATTCGAAGGATCGGTAAAGCCCCATTCGCTTAACTTTGAAAATGGAATTTTATAAATCCCTTTACCCGAAGTCCGGATTTTTACCCATTTGCCCGAAGCTAAAACCGATGTTGTTTTCCAGCTAACTGCTGTTGCCGATTTGGCATAAAGTTCAGGTACCGATCTTAACTGAAAACTTTTCAACCGATAAATTTTACCATTTTCCTGTTTGAGGGGAACAATCTGAAATTCTATTTTTTTATCGCTACCTGATTGAAGTGCCGTTGATGAAAATTTTAATTCGGAAGGAATTTCAAGGCCTTTTGTCGTTTGCAGGTCTACCGGCAATTCATCGAACACAGCATTTTCGATGCTAAAACGCAACGAACTATTTTGTTTATCCAAGGTGTATAAACGCGTGTAAACAGGCAAAGCCAAACGCCCCAGATCGCCTTTAAAATCTGCATTTTCGAAAAATTCAAGCACATTGCCATCAACCCTTCCCGGATTTTCCTTCCATTCAAGAAAAATCGTTTCGTTGTGTACATCACTCACCGCAAACCCAACCAAAACAACAAAAAACAGCAGTATATATTTATTCATAAATACATTCAATCATTATATGCAAGTAAACGACAATCTGTTCTAATTATTGCGATTAATACTGGCAAACTATGCCTTCCAGATTACCGAACAAGCGCAAAGATATTAACATCCTTTTAAAACGAGAATAAAATAATAAAAAGGCTGAACAATAAGAATTGAACAAATTAGTTATATTTGTGTCGATGAGAAAATTTATACAAACAATGAATTTTAATAAATTAAAACCATTCGTTTTTATCGCTTTAGCCGCAATCGTATCCGGATGTGGATTATTCGGTAAGGGAGGTAGAGGAGAATCATCACGAACTACGGGCTGGGAGTACAATGCCGAAGAGACCGGAAATATTCCGAACATCTCGGGTTATGAGCAGGATGCCGGACCGGGTTTGGTTTTTGTACAAGGTGGTACGTTTACAATGGGCCGTGTGGAACAAGATGTGATGTATCGCAACGACAATTATCCCCGAAGAGTTACTGTTGCCTCTTTTTACATGGATGAAACAGAAGTTTCAAACCAGGATTATCGTGAATTTACCCACTGGACGAGCAGGGTTTATCCCGGCGATGTTGCAAAAATTAAAGCAATAACTCCAGACTCTACTGTTTGGCGTAAAGAACTGGCTTACAACGAGCCTTATGTAAATAACTATTTCCGTCATCCGGCATACTCCGAGTATCCGGTTGTTGGTGTTACCTGGGAACAAGCCGAAGCATATTGTGCCTGGCGAACCGACAGGGTAAACGAGCAAATTTTGGTTGATAAAGGAATTATGACCCACGACAATACACAGGCGGGGCAAAATGTATATACAACCAAAACCTATTTAACGGGCATTTACCAGGGTACAGACGGTGAAAAACCTGTTGAGAACCCGGACGGCACTACCAGAAGACCAAAATGGGAAGACGGAATTTTGCTGCCTAACTACCGTTTGCCAACCGAAGCAGAATGGGAATATGCCTCTTATGGCTTAATTGGAAATACAGATGGGGAACTACTTACCGATAGAAAATTATATCCATGGAACGGCTCGTACCTGCGCCAGGACAGCAAAAAAGACAAAGGACGATTAAAAGCCAATTTTGTTCGCGGACGTGGTGATATGATGGGTATGGCAGGTGCCTTGAACGATAATGCTGATATTGCTGCACCAATTTTCTCATACGACCCCAATGATTATGGATTATACTGTATGGCAGGTAACGTTAACGAATGGGTTTCTGATGTATATCGCCCAATGTCGTTAAACGATGTAGAAGAATTTAACCCATACCGTGGCAATGTTATTACTGAATACCGACGCGATGGTAGCGGACAGCTAATGCGTAACGAATACGGAGAATTAATAAAAGATACCATTGCCGGAATGGATTACCGAAATGTATTGGATGGTGATGCAAACTCGCAGGTTGTTGAAGGAAACACCTGGATTGGCAACCAAAAAGATACCGACGGCATGTATATTCAGGATGAACGCCCGGGCGCTTTTTCATCATTGATTAACGATGAGGTGAGAGTTTACAAAGGTGGATCGTGGCAAGACCGACCTTATTGGCTGGTGCCCGGAACACGCCGCTACCTGGAACAAAGTAAAGCCCAAAACGACCTGGGTTTCAGATGTGCTATGACAAGAGTTGGAAGTCCGGAAGGTTTCTAACGCAAAAAAATATTGAACAAAAAGCTTCGTAAATTGCGAGGCTTTTTTTATGCCAAATTGAATCTTGTTTTTTGAATGGATATGACAAACATTGAACAGCTATATTCCTGTTTCCTTGAAACCAGAACAATCTCAACAGACAGTAGAAAAATTAAAGCAGGTTCTGTTTTCTTTGCGCTAAAAGGTGCAAATTTTAATGGAAATAAATACGCCAGCGATGCATTAAAAAAAGGAGCAGCCTACGCTGTGGTTGACGAAGTAACTTATGCCCGGGGAAAAAATATTTTTTTAGTTGAAAATGTATTGCAAACCTTACAACAACTTGCACATTACCACCGCTGTAAATTAAAATGCCCGGTGCTGGCGATTACCGGCACCAACGGAAAAACAACCACAAAAGAACTGATTGCTGCTGTTTTATCGAAAAAATTTAATGTAAGTTTTACGCAGGGCAATTTAAACAACCATATTGGCGTGCCATTAACACTGCTTCAAACAACCGAACAAACCGAGTTTGCAGTGGTGGAAATGGGGGCCAACCATCCCGGGGAAATAGCAGAGTTATGCAAAATTGCAGCTCCTGATTTTGGAATAATTACCAACATCGGTCGTGCCCATCTTGAAGGATTTAGATCGTTTGAAGGAGTAATTAAAACCAAAGGAGAGCTTTATGATTATCTGGCTCAAAAAAATGGAACCATTTTCTATAATGCCAACAATAGCCTACTACAGGAATTAAGCAAACGAGTAAAAAAATCGATATCGTTTGGTGCATCCAATGCATCATTTACCGGAGAGCCGATACAAAGTCCGCCATTTCTGCATGTAAAAGTTAATTTTAAAAAGGGTGTGTTATACCTGAACAGCAACCTGATAGGAGATTTTAACTTCGAAAATATATTAGCGGCTGCATGCATCGCCAATTATTTTGGTGTTGATCCACTAAAAATTCAACAAGCCATAAAAGAGTATCATCCAACAAATAATCGTTCGCAACTTATAAAAAAAGGTAATTTAAAAATTATAATGGATGCCTACAATGCAAATCCAACCAGCATGAGTGCCTCCATTAAAAGTTTTATGGAGAATTTACAAGATGAAAAGTACCTGATTTTAGGCGATATGCTGGAGTTGGGCGACGATTCTGCACAAGAACACAAAAATATCATTTCCTCACTCCCTCAATCGATAAGAAAAAATGTATACCTGGTTGGTAACGAATTTATGAAGGCCACCCAAGATGACACGATAAAAACATTTAAAAGCGTTGCAGATTTGTGTTTACACCTCAAGCAATACCCCATAAAAAACGGGAACATTTTAATAAAAGGTTCCCGCGGTATTCAACTTGAAAAAGTTCTTGATCTTTTTTAGTTAGCCTGAGGTTTTTCAACTTTCAAAACATCGGCAATTGCCTTTTCAAACGTTTGCTTGGGTAAAGCTCCCATAGCCATTTGTGGCTGCCCGTCTTGCGGCACAAACAACAACGACGGAATACTCTGTACACCAAACATTCCAGCCAGTTCTTGCTGCTCTTCGGTATTTACTTTGTAAATCACTATACTATCGCCGTATTCTTTTTGAAGCTCGTCAAGAATAGGAGCAACCATTTTACAAGGGCCACACCAGTCGGCATAAAAGTCAATTAAACATGGCTTTTCACCTTCGTATTTCCACTCTTTATTGGCTTCAAAATTGAAAACTTTCTCTTTAAATGTCTCTTTTGTTAAATGTTCCAACATGATTTTTATTTTTTCGTATTTATATATCTATTTATTTCTATATTTACATATCAAATATAATACCATTTTTCCAAAACACAAGTTACTACATTATTTCTACTAAATAATTGTAATTTTGTCACGATTTTTTCCAGGATGGCAGAAAAGCCGGCTATGGATTACGATTTTTGTCAGATGAGCAGCAAACTAAAAGAGAAAATTTTTCACAACATACAAGAAGTGGCCGACCAGATTGGTACCGAGACTTATGTTATTGGAGGTTACGTGCGTGATTTGTTTCTTGAACGCACTTCGAAAGATATAGATATAGTTACCATAGGCAGCGGGATTGAATTTGCCAACGCAGTAGCAGGTACTCTTAAACCGAAACCACGTGTTAGTGTATTTAAGAATTTTGGCACCGCCATGTTTAAATACAAGGACCTGGAAATTGAATTTGTTGGTGCTCGTAAAGAATCGTACCAGAGAAATTCAAGAAAGCCAATAGTGGAAGACGGCACACTTGAAGACGACCAGAATCGGCGGGATTTTACCATTAATGCAATGGCCTTTGGTTTAAACAACCATAATTTTGGAGAACTTGTAGATCCTTTTAACGGAATAGATGATTTAAAAAATAAAATTATCCGCACACCACTCGACCCGGACGTGACATTCTCTGATGACCCCTTAAGAATAATGCGTGCCATTCGGTTTGCCACGCAATTAGATTTTGAAATAGAAGACAAAACACTTCAGGCGATTACGCGCAACAAAGACCGGATTAAAATTATTTCGGCTGAACGAATTATTGAAGAACTCAACAAAATTATTTTATCTGATAAACCCTCGAAAGGATTCAAACTTTTAGAGGAAACAGGTTTACTGGCCATTATATTTCCTGAATTGCAAAAAATGAAAGGAATTGATAAAGTTAAAGGTATTGGCCACAAGGATAACTTTTACCACACCATTGAAGTTTTAGATCGCCTGGCACCAAATTCAAGTAACTTATGGTTACGTTGGTCGGCCATACTGCACGATATTGCAAAGCCAAAAACCAAACGATTTGTAGATGGTCTTGGATGGACCTTTCATGCCCATAATTTTGTAGGGGTTAAAATGATTCCTAAAATTTTTAAACGCATGAAGCTGCCCTTGAACGAAAAGATGAAATACGTTCAGAAAATGGTTGGCTTGCACATGCGCCCCATTGTTCTCTCGGAAGATATTGTAACCGACTCTGCGGTACGTCGCCTCTTATTTGAAGCAGGCGACGACATTGACGACCTGATGACCCTTTGCGAAGCTGACATTACCTCGAAAAACCCGGAGAAGGTAAAACGTTACATGAAAAATTTTAAAATTGTTCGGCAAAAATTAAAGGAAATCGAAGAAAAAGATGCCATTCGGAATTTCCAACCACCTGTTGATGGTGAATTGATTATGAAAACCTTTAACCTTGGGCCTTGTCGCGAAGTTGGAACACTAAAAGATGCCATTAAAGATGCGATACTGGATGGCGAAATCCATAATAATTTTGAAGAAGCATTTGATTTTATGATGAAAAAAGCCAAGGAGATGGGGCTTACAACGGAAAATTAATGCGTCAGCAACGTTAGCTTAACCGGTAAATGGTCGCTAAACCCACCATTGTAACGATATCCGCTGTAGGTTCTGAATAATTTTCGGCCACCATGCGTTTTGTCTGCTTCGAATAAAAATGGCAAATTACAAATTTCAGCCCTTTTAGCATTCGTATACAAACCGTTGCCGGCATTAAGTAAGCCTCCCGATACAATCACCTGATCAAAAACATACCATTGGCTCTGGTACTTTAAAGTACCTTCAGGTTCGCTCATCCATTGCCACGAAAGATTTAATAAATCCTCATTTACATATGCTTCACTCTCCGGAGAAACAGCCCCAAGGTATTTATGCAGGCTTTCATCTATGGGCTGATCATTAAAATCACCAAGAATAACCACCTTCGCCTGTTGGTTTTCGCGAATAATTTCCTGGTACTTAAAGGCGAGCAATTGTGCCGCCTGTTGCCGTGCCGGCCGGGTTTTTAACAAACCTGAATAACGCGATGGCCAATGGTTAACAAAAACATGCAGGGTGTCTTTCCCATTTACAACTCCTTCCACATGAAGAATCTCTCGAGATCGCCGGACATTTCCGTCGGTATTTACAAGTGGGAAATAGTTATACGCTATGGGATAAAAAGATACAGGATTATAAAGAAGCGCCACATCAATTCCGCGTGGATCAGGAGATTCCTTATGAATGATTTTATATTTACTTTGTTGCAAAGGAGTTTTTGTTGTCAGCTCTTGCAAAACATAGCGATTTTCTACTTCGCAAAGCGCTATCAAATCGGGCATTTCCCATCCATCAACTGCCAGTATTACTTTTGAGAGTTGTACTATTTTCTTATCAAAACGTTTTCTTGTCCAATGCCGATCGCCTGCCGGGGTAAATTCATCATCGGCTGTGAGGGAATCGTTTCGTGTATCAAATAAGTTTTCGACATTATAAAATACGAGCGAGAAACTATCATGCTCCTGTGCGTTAGCATTGGTAATAATTAATATCAGGGATAAACAAAAAAGTATCGATTTCATGTTATTTTTCGATGCGTTCGTAGGCGCCCAAATCCGGGCCATCATCGCTTGTCCGGCTCTTATTTAATAAGTCGAGTGGAAATAGTTTTGAATAAACCGCAGATCCAACATCTTTAGCTGCAGTCAGTGTATCCAGTTCATAGTTGAAATCATCATAAGGGTCAACAAAACGAGGGTCGTAATCGCTACCCAGCAATACGTTAACGTAGTGGTCTTTATTGCTGGTATCCAGGGTATCGGGAGCCTGAATGATACAATGATCGAAGAAGTAATTGAAGATGTTCTCTTCATTATCGCCAAGTTCCATTTCGTTACCGATATTTCCGTAAATTATACTATTACCAAATGTGGCCTTTGTTAAGTCTCCGTTATAAGAAATTTGCTCTCCGCTTGAGTTTTCTACAATCAATACATTTGAAATTACCAGCGACGGTGTAGTACGTACCTTTGCACCATAGTTGCCCCAATAATTGGCAATTGTAGTTTGGTAAAACTCATATTCTCCACCAACCAGCAAGGCTGTGGCATAATAACCACAATTAGCTATTACATCGTTGTAAGCATATATTTTTGATTTTAATGCAAATATGCCGGCATAGGCCATATTTTCAATCTTCGAGTTGGTAAGTTCGACTGATGCATAACCTTCATTTTCAATTGTTCCAACCTGCAAACCAATATTTGCATTTTTTATTGAAACATAGTTAAGCAGGTTATTATGGCTTCCTGAGAATAAAACCACCCCATTCCACTGATCGGGAATATTTTCGTAAGATGGCTCCAAACGATCTGCTCGTAATTGTATAGGGAAATCATAAGTGCCATCGGCGATTATTTTACCCCGCACGTACAAACCGGCATCTTTATGAAAATAAATTTTAGTACCGGGCTCAATGGTTAAGGTTGCCAAACTATCAACATAAGCATAATCGTAAACCAGGTAAGGCTTTTCTGCTGTCCATGTTGTGGTTTCCAGACGTTCTCCTTTTATTAATTTAAAATCCTGCCCATAGGCTTCAAGTAAAATGCTTTGAAAATTTGTGTTGGTAGTAAATTCTATAGAATCCTGAACAACCATTGGCAGGTTTTGCCCGTTAGGATCGATGGTAACTTCAACAAAAATGTAGATACTGTCTTTGGCCGGAAGTGCAATTTCATACAGCTCGCTTCCCAAATAACCATTAATGTTTAATCTAAAATTTGAAGCATCGCCACCAGCCAGTCGAATTCTTGAAATCAATACATCTTCCTCGTATGGGTTGTGCACCGTAAATCGCCGGGTAGTTGATCCAATGGTAGTAAAAATTGTATCGAAGGTAACGGTATCTACAGAAAATTGTAATTGCGCATCAGTAGACGTCATATATCCCTCATCCTCACACGAGAACAACATAACAAGCACAAGGGCTGCTGCCAGTATCTGAAGTAAATATCTAACCAATTCGAATTAATTTTCAGTTCTATAACGTAATTCTGTAGCCGTTATTTTACAAATATAAAAAATCCATTCACAATTTTTAACATTTATTGACAATCCTTAGTTTTTTACAGCATGTTTTTTAGAAATGAGTAACAAACCCAGCACCGTAAAGGCTCCATTCAGAATTAGCAACTCAAATCCAAACTGATAACCGTTAAACAATAATTCAGAATAAATTGAAATAAAATAACACAATACCGGGGCTATTATTGCAACTGCCGGCACAGCTTTGTCGTTTACTTTTCGTTTTGAATAAATGCCAAACAGGAACAAACCCAAAATTGGCCCGTAGGTATATCCTGCCACTTTAAAAACAGCTACCACAATACTTTCATTATTAACTGCTTTAAACAACAAAATTACAAGAATAAGCAGTACCGAAAAGAACAAATGTGAAAGCATCTTTAAACGCTGTTTTTTCTTCTCTTCAAATCGTTCTATCTTTAAAAAGTCGACTGTGAACGAAGTTGTTAAAGCCGTTAAAGCGGAGTCGGCACTCGAATAAGCCGCTGCCGTAATTCCCAATAAAAAGGCAATACCAACAGGTAACCCGAAATATTTTAATGCCAACATCGGATAAAGGTCGTCGGTAGTTTCAGGTATACTTATTCCGTGTTCACGGGCAAAAATGTAAAGCATCACTCCAAGACATAGAAATAGCACCACCGTCAAAAGAAAAGCCAGGCTAAATACCAGCATATTTTTTTGAGCTTCGCGTTTGTTTTTACAGGTCAGGTTTTTCTGCATCATATCCTGATCCATACCAACCATAACAATGGTAATAAACATCCCCGATATAAATTGCTTAAAAAAGTTGTTGCCCATGCGCCAGTCCCAAAAGAACAGTCTGGAGTTTTTATCTTCAGTAATTGTTTCGATTAAACCCGCCATGTTTAAGTTCAAACTCCGAGAAATGGCAACGATTGTAAATACCACTGCACTTACCAAAAACAAGGTTTGTAGGGTGTCGGTCCAAACAATTGTTTTTATACCGCCTTTAAAGGTATAAACCCAAATAAGGGCAATGGTAACAACAACTGTTAATGCAAAAGGAATATTAAATGCATCGAAAAATGCTATTTGCAAAACACCTGCAACAAGAAACAACCGAAAGGCTGCTCCAATAAGTTTCGAAATCAGGAAAAAAAATGAGCCGGTTTTATAGGATTTTGGACCAAACCTGGTGTCGAGAAAAGAATAGATGGAAACCAAATTCATCCGGTAATACAGGGGAAGCAAAATTCCGGCAACCAGCCAATAACCTACAATGTTACCAAACACAAACTGCAAGTATGAAAACGCTGAATTTCCCACCTCGCCCGGAACTGAAATAAAGGTTACCCCCGAGAGTGTAGCTCCTACCATCCCAAAGGCAACTAAATACCAGGGCGATTTCCGGTTAGCAGTAAAAAAAGCCTGGGTATCTGCTTTGCGCGATGTAAACCACGAAATTATTATAAGTACCACAAAATAACCAAGTACAATTCCGAGAACTAAATAAGGGCTCATAGTATTATTTATTCAAAGTCGGGATAAATCAAATATTTTTTCCGGGTAAGTTGGTATTCCTCCAGTTCCACCTGCCAGCTTTCAACAATTTCTTCCTCCGTTTTTCCCTGGCGTATTTGCAGAATAAGCTTGTCCGTTCCGGCCAAAAGATTTAACCAACGTTCACGGGTCAGAAAATCTGTCTCATTCCCGAATTTTTCATAAAATTCAAGAAAATATTTCAAGGTAAATTTGGGCGCTACCTGTATATTTCTTAAATCAATTCCGTAACATTTTTTGTTTTTATTGAGAGGATTTACCGAAACGCCCGGGATACTGCGAGGAGTAAATTCAAAACTACCCAGTTCTTCTTGTAAACCACCCAGCACCTGAAACGGAAAATCAGTGCCGCGCCCAACACTTACACTGGTGGCTTCAAAAAAGCATAGCGAAGGATACAAACGCACTGATAAATCGTTTGGCAAATTTGGCGAAGGCTTTACCGGTAAGGGGTAGCTCATCGAATGGTCATAATTTTCAACAGGAATGACTGTTAAATCGCATTTTTGCGATGCCTTATGCCAGCCCTCACCATTAATCATTTTTGCCAACTCTCCAACTGTGCAACCATGTACTATTGGAATTGGGTCGAGGCCTACAAAAGATTCAAAGCCAGCTTCGCGTATTGGGCCGGCTATGTAGTCGCTATTGGGATTAGGCCGATCAAAAACAATCAGCGGAATGTTGTTTTCTGCGCAGGCTTCAATTACGTAATGCAAGGTAGAAATATAGGTATAAAAGCGGCATCCAACATCCTGAATATCAAACACCATAACGTCGAGGCCATTTAAATGTTCGGCCGTAGGTTTTTTATTTTTGCCGTACAAAGAATACACGGGCAAGCCTGTTCGTTTGTCCAATCCGTCTTCCACTTCACCTCCTGCCGAAACATCGCCTCTAAAACCATGCTCCGGAGCAAAAATTTTTGACACCTTAACGTCCTTACCCAACAAATAGTCAACCAGGTGTTCATCTACCACCACCGAAGTATTATTCACAACCAAGCCAATTTGCTTATCACCCAACAAATTAAGGTACAGCATTGACCGTTCGGCACCTACTACAATATCTTTTTCTTTCTGGGCTAAACACCCACTGAAAAAAAAGCATAAAACAATCACATAAAATATCCTGTTCATCGCTTATAAAACATTACATTTGCGTTAACGAAGATAGATTTTAAATTTTTTAAAAAGCAATCATTCGTGTAAAAAGTAGCAAACCAACGAAATAAAATAACCGACAGATTGATGCTACTTTTTATTTAACCAACGTTAAACGTGAACCACTATTATTACGCGAATTAAAAAATGAATCCAACACCTAAAATAATTTTTCTTTTTGCCTTGTTTATTGCGGTAATTGCTCCGAATTGCTTTGCCCAGGCCCCTCCTTTTACTGCTTTAAAAGATGATGAATGGGTGCAGCAACAACTCGAAAAAATGAGTATTGATGAACGTATTGCCCAGTTAATGATGATTACGGTTTACCCGGAACAGAATGAGGCAAGTAAGGCCATTTATAAAAAAAGGATAGAAACATGGAAGCCCGGAGGAATATTGGTTATGCAAGGCGCGCCAAGCAAAACTGCCAGCTGGATTAATCAGTTTCAGGATGTTTCTGAAACTCCCTTACTGGTAGCTATTGATGGCGAATGGGGTCCCGCCATGCGCATTGACAGCACTATCGTGTACCCATACGCTCAATCGTTGGGAGCAGTGCAAGACTCCTCATTGCTTTACCAAATGGGCGCCGACATAGCCTGCCAGTTAAAACAAATGGGTATTCACATGAATTTTGCACCGGTAGCCGATATTAATACCAATCCCAAAAACCCGGTAATTGGATTTCGTTCGTTTGGTGAAAACAGACAAAATGTAGCACAAAAGGCGTGGATGCTTGCTAAAGGAATGCAAGATAATTTGGTTATTCCGGTTGCCAAACATTTTCCCGGACATGGCGATACAAAAACCGATTCGCACAAAACACTCCCCTTAATCCCCCACGCTAAAAACCGCATCGACAGTATTGAAAGCTATCCTTTCAGGTATTTATCAGATCGTGGAATAAGCGGAATTATGTCGGGACATTTAAATGTTCCGTCACTCGATGAATCGGGAAAAACCTCATCCTTATCCGAAAAAATAATAACCAATTATCTGAAAAAAGAAATTGGGTTTAAGGGTTTTGTTGTAACCGATGCCATTACTATGAATGGGGTTAAAGCAGAACCGGGCCGGGCGGAATTGGAGGCTTTGATAGCAGGTAACGATATGGTGGAATTTGTTCCGGATGTGGCCAAGGTGGTTGAAACCGTAAAAAAAGCCATCGAGAATGGAGAAATAAGCGAAGAGGAAATTAATGAAAAATGCCGAACTGTTTTAGCCTTAAAACGATGGGCCGGATTACACCAATACCAACCAGCCCAAATTAAGAACCTATACGAATACCTCAATCAGCCCAACTTCCAGGTCACGTACCGTAAATTGATAAAACAATCGCTTGCTGTGCTTATTAATAATTCAACACTTCCGTTGCAAAACCTCGAAGACCTAAAAATTGCGACAATAAACCTTGGCGGCGAGCAAAAATCAGCTTTTCAAAAAATGCTGGAGAAGTACACCGCTATGGATCATTTTTCGTTACCTCAGAATGCCACTGAACCAAGCTGGGCTGCACTTCGCCATAAACTCGATAATTATAATCTGGTAATTGCCGGAATTAGTGGAATTAATAAATATTCATCAAAGCAGTATGGTATTTCCGAAATTCAGCAAAAGGCAGTTGCCGATTTGGTAAACGAGAAAAACACAGTATTTGCCTTTTTCGGCAATGCATACGCCTTAAAACATTTTTCTAACATTCACCATGCAAAGGCACTGGTTTTGGCACACCAGGACAATAACCTTACGCAGGAACTGGCGGCTCAACTTATTTTTGGAGCATTTGATTCTAAGGGCAAATTACCTGTAACTATTGACAAGCGTTTTGTTGTGGGCAATGGTCTTCCGCTTAAAGCAAATCAAAGTTTGTCGTACACCATCCCGGAGGAAGCAGGGATGAACTCATTGGTTTTAAACAAGAAAATTGACTCGCTGGCCACGCTGGGCATTTCTGAAGGTGCTTTCCCGGGCTGCCAGGTGCTGGTAGCTAAAAACGGACAGGTGGTACTGCACAACTGCTATGGCTACCATACCTACGACAGTATAAACCCTGTAACACAAAAAAACATTTACGACTGGGCATCGGTAACCAAAGTAACCGGGCCTTTACCAGCCATTATGAAATTGGTGGATGAAAAAAAAATAAACCTCAACGATAAATTCAGCAAATACTGGCCCGATTTTATTGGCAGCAACAAAGAACATATTAGTTTTCGAGAGGTATTGGCCCATCAGGCCCGCCTGGCCTCGTGGATAGCATTCTGGACCATGACATTGCAGGAAGATGGAACATTGGACAAAAATGTTTTCAAAAGAAATCCAAGCACCCAATTCAATATCCGGGTGTCAAACGGCATTTGTATGAACAGCGATTTCAAAAAAACAATGTTTGACACTATTCGAACTTCAGAGCTGGAAAAAAGAAAAAGATACCTGTATTCGGGATTAAGCTTTTACCTGTATCCTGAGATTATTGAGAACCTGACCCAAACCCCATACGAGGAGTATTTAAAAAGCACCTTCTTTGTGCCATTGGGAGCAAGCACAATAACATTTAATGCCTACAAGCATTTCCCCTTGCAACAGATAATACCAACCGAGGTAGACGATTTTTTCAGAATGGAAAAAATGCATGGTTATGTGCACGACGAAGGAGCTGCAATGATGGGAGGCATTTCGGGCAATGCCGGGCTGTTTGGTAACACCAACGATTTAGCTAAGCTTTTTCAGCTATACTTGCAGAAAGGCTATTTTGGTGGCCGCCGTTATATTTCCGAATCGACCATAGACGAGTTTACCCGTATACAGTTTCCTGAAAACGAAAATCGCAGAGGCTTAGGTTTCGACAAACCTTTAATCGATAACTATAAAAACAAGCTGGAAGATGCCTACCCGGCAGTATCTAGCAGCACAGCCAGTTTTGGGCACAGTGGCTATACCGGAACATTTGCATGGGCTGACCCGGAAAACCAATTGCTCTTTATTTTTATGTCGAACCGTGTTTACCCCACCCGAGACAATACCAAACTTTACGAATTGAACATTCGCACGGCAATGCACCAGGCTATTTACGATAGCATTTACACGCCATAAAAAAGTATACTTAAAAAATGTTAACGGCCATTTCTGCAAACCTGTTATACAACATGCATCTAAAACAAAAACACACTAACAACCAATCAATTACACTTTTTTAATCGATTTCTTATTCACATAATGCATAGCAATCGTAATAACATTTAACAATAGCTGTGCATGACGCTTTTATTATTAAATTATTAATTCTATTTTTAATGCACGTTCTTTACAATAACAACAATTATTAATTAATAATACCACAGCGATATGGAAAAAAAAATAACATTCAACGAGCTGCGTAAAATTAAAGACAGCTTACCTGACGGTGCAATTAAGAAAATGGCGCAAGAGTTTGAAGTATCAGAAGAAACCGTCAGGAATTATTTTGGAGGCGCGAATTATGAAAACGGAAGAGCAGTGGGAATACACATGGAACCCGGGCCACACGGCGGGATTGTTCTCATAGATGATACGACAATTCTTGAAAGGGCTCAAGAACTGATTTCAGCAACAGTTTAAACCAGAAAACTTAAAATATTAATGAAACTGTCCTATATTTATGGGACAGTTTTTTTATGTATAATTAATATCTAAACCATTACCTCATGAAAAAATATTGCTATTACTTCCTGTTTGTTTTTTCAATTCTCTTTTTAAACTCATGCGAAAAACCATGGCAACCGCTTTTTAACGGCGAAAACCTCGACGGCTGGGAAACTTTTATAGGTACGCCACTTACCGGATTCGAACATTTGCATGCCCAGGCTACTCCTGAAAAGGTATTCAGTGTTGTTGATGTAAACGATGAAAAGCTTATCCACATTAGCGGAGAAGTTAACGGCTCGCTGGCAACTATTGATACGTTTGCAAATTATCATCTCCAATTGGTTTTTAAATGGGGCGACCAGGTTTATACCCGAAGAAACAGTGGTTTGTTGTACCATAGTTTTGGAGAATTTGGCGAAGCCATTGGAACCTGGATGACCAATATTGAATGCCAACTGATGCACGAACGGCTGGGAGACACTTATTTAATGAACAATACCGTTTGCGAAACAGAAGTTACACAAACCGACGAAGGCTTTGTTTTTACAAAAGGCGGGCAGCTTACCCAGTTTGGAAAAGAATTTAATGGTGCGGGTATAAAAAAAGCAACTGATGCCGAAAAACCATTGGGCGAATGGAATACGGTTGAGCTTTACAGCGTAGGCCGCACAACGGTACATGTGGTTAATGGGCAGGTTAACATGGTGAATACCAATACCGGAATTCTTGAGAATGGAGAAATACTCCCGCTGCAATCAGGAAAAATACAGATTCAGTCGGAAGGTGGCGATTTGTTTATTAAATCGGTAAAAATCAAACCCATCAAGGAGATACCTGCAGAATTTCTTCAATAAAAATTTATCTTTTACCCGTTTCTTTTGAAAACGGGTATATTTTTGCGCAAAATTTAATCCAATACAAAAATTATGAGTGGTAAAACTTTACGTGATCAATTAACTTTTAAAAACACTATTCTTGGTGTTCAGTTTTTATTTGTGGCTTTTGGAGCTACCGTTTTGGTTCCGCTTCTGGTAGGAATCGATCCGGCAGTGGCACTTTTTACAGCCGGCATAGGCACCTTGTTATTTCACCTGGTAACAAAAGGGCAGGTTCCGGTTTTTCTTGGCAGTAGCTTTGCCTTTATTGCGCCAATAATTGAAGCTACCAAATTGTACGGCTGGCCTGGCACCTTATCGGGAATTATTGCTGTAGGTGTGGTTTATGGGGTAGTTTCGGCATTGGTAAAACTCAGGGGGTTAACATTTGTTGAACGTCTGTTCCCGCCGGTAGTTGTTGGCCCAATTATTTTACTCATTGGTTTGTCGCTGGCTTCAGCTGCTGTTGATATGGCAAAAACCGACTGGCTGGTTGCAGTGGTGTCACTACTTACTGCTGTTATTGTTGTAATCTTTGGTAAGAAAATGATTAAACTGATACCTATTTTCATAGCCATAATTGTGGGTTATGTGCTATCAATAATTATGGGAAAGGTTGATTTCACCCCGATAAAAGAGGCTGCCTGGATTGGGTTACCCGAATTTACCGCTCCTAAATTTAGCTGGCAGGCCATTCTTTATATGATTCCTGTAGCCATTGCGCCAATTATTGAGCATGTTGGCGATATGTATGCCATTGGAGGTGTATGTCAAAAGAATTTTGTTGAAAAACCAGGCTTGCACCGCACCTTGCTTGGCGATGGTATTGCCAGTGGATTGGCCGGATTTTTTGGAGGTGTACCAAACACCACATACTCTGAAGTTACCGGAGCCATTACTTTAACAAAAATCACAAATCCTTTAGTGCTACGTATTTCAGCAATTACAGCTATTGTTTTTGCATTTGTGGGCAAAATCAGCGGTTTCCTGAAAACCATACCGCAGGCGGTGCTTGGAGGCATTATGCTCCTACTGTTTGGAATGATTGCTTCAATTGGTATAAAAACGCTGGTTGATTCGAAAACCAATATGGACGAAACCCGCAATCAGGTAATTGTTTCAATTGTATTAACCGTTGGTATTGGAGGAGCAGTAATTCAATATGGCACATTCTCGCTGGCCGGAATTGGTTTGGCCGCAGCCGTAGGTATTATTTTAAACCTGGTTTTACCACGCACAAAAAAAGCTAAAAAGTAAATATAACTAACTAACCTGTTAGTTCGATACCCAAAAGGATTCCATCTCAGCAAAAAGATGGAATCTTTTTTTTACGACACGTTTAAAGCGTCAAATCTCGTGCTGCTTTTCGGGCAAATACTGCCAAAACCGCCGAGGCATGTGTTGCCGTTGCAGCTTTAAGTTTTTGCGCTCTTCAATATTAATGTGTTTAAAATACGAGCGCCATAGTTTTTGGTAAAAATCTTCACCCTCAGCTAACAGCGCTTGTTTTACCTGCCCATTGTAGGTATTAAATTGTTTTTTCGTTAGCACCACTTCCTCCACTTTGTCCTTCCCGTAATAAACACCATAGTTTCGGCGTAAATCGTAAATCAGCCATTTTTGGTCGGTAAACCTTTTGTGGTAATGGTTAAGAATAAGCGGAAGCACATCGTACTTAGGTTCAATGCCACAAAAATACATATGGTCTTTGGTACGCTGAAAGCGAACAAACTGCATCAGTCGCATAGCTTCCTTTTTTACTTTTTGCGACGATTGGGTAAGCGACAAAACATCGGGATCGCCATAATCGGTTTCCAGGTTCAGGTGACCGCTAAACATCCGCCGTAAAAAGCGATAGATTTTCATTTCAATTCCCAGCTCTTCGCTCAGGTAAGCATAAAACAACAATTGTTTGTTTTTACCCGACAAGTGTTTTTGAATGCCCTTCCAAACACGCTCTGCTTTTTTGGGATTAGAGGGTACATCAATGCTCTCAACAAAAAGATAACGCTGCTCTCCAAAGCGCGAACAAATATCAACCGGAAAATCTTTGCGGCTGTAACAATCAAAAACACAAGTTAAAAAGCCTTCAAAAGTATTATCGTAGGTATAAATTTTCATGCAAACTTTTCTTAATTACAAACATTACATTTCCCTTGTCTGTCTTTTTCTATAAGCAAAAAAATAACATTTGCTTTTGGCTTTTATCATTAATGAAGCGTTGGTACAACAGGTTTATAATCGGCAAATAATTTTAACTGCGTATCCAACGATTTTTTGTATTTCGAATTCATCTCGCCTAACAATTTATGTTTTAATCGTTGTGGTTCCCATCCCAATCCGGCAGGCGGAAGCTCGTTGCAGGTAATAAAATACCTGGCCCGTTTCAATACAACGCCAAGCTTTTTTAGGTGCATCGAATTAAGGCGACGGTGTTTACGTGCCAGAACAATTTTTTGTGCTGACTGGATGCCAATGCCCGGAACCCGTAAAATCATTTCGTAATCGGCACGGTTAATATCCACCGGAAACAATTGCAAATTCCGCAAGGCAAATCCCAGTTTCGGATCCACATCCAGATCTAAAAATGGCTGGTCTTCGCTCAGAATTTCTTCGGCCCTGAAATGATAAAAACGCATAAGCCAATCGCTTTGGTAAAGGCGATTTTCGCGCACCAAAGGTGGTCGGTTAAGGGCAGGCAGGCGCTTATCGTAACTGTTTACCGGCAGGTACCCTGAAAAATAAACCCTTTTCAGGTGTTGCTTTTTATACAAGCCCGACGACAATAAAATAATTTGCCGGTCGGTTTCTGGCGTTGCACCAACAATAAGCTGTGTACTTTGCCCGGCAGGTGCAAATCGAGGTGCTTTTCGGTATTTCCCGCGTTCTTCTTTGGCCACTAAAATCGAATCGCGAATTTGCCCCATGGGTTTCACAATGTCGGGATAGCTTTTTTCCGGTGCCAGTTTCTTCAAATTAGGCTCTGTCGGGATTTCCATATTCACGCTCAACCGATCGGCCCAAATACCTGCCTCGTGTATCAACTCGCTACTTGCTCCGGGAATTGCTTTTAAGTGAATATAACCGTTGTAGTTTTCTTCGTTGCGCAACTTTTTAGCTACCTGAACCATACGCTCCATGGTATAGTCGGGATTTTTAATTACACCCGAACTTAAAAACAAGCCTTCAATATAATTGCGGCGGTAAAAACCAATGGTAAGGTCTACAATTTCTTGCGGAGTAAATGTTGCACGAGGCCGGTCGTTGGTGCGTCGGTTTATACAATAAGCACAATCGTAAATACAATTGTTGGTCATTAAAATTTTAAACAAGCTTACGCAACGGCCGTCATCGGTAAAACTATGGCAAATACCGGCAGCAAATCCATTACCAATGCCTTTGCTGCTATTTGCCCGGCTACTGCCGCTTGATGCACACGACACATCATATTTAGCTGCATCCGATAATATTTTAAGTTTTTTATGTACTAATTCATTCATCACAAGCCCAATACTTTTATTAATTACTACCCCATTATTACTGCCAAAAAATCCCCGGCGTTAACCGGGGATCAGGAACCTCTGTTCATTGGGATCAAACATTTGGGAACATTTAGGAAATTGCTTCAACTGTATTCTCACACCTTCTTGATAATATTATTATCATTTCTGTCGATAATAATTTAATCATTTCTTTTCAATCAGCAAGAATATTTTTTATTTTTGACTAAACATTTAACAACAATGAATTATTTTGGCAAGAATATCAAGCTATTACGAAACCGAAAAAAACGAACACAGAATGAAGTTGCCACCAGCTTGCAATTAAAGCGAACCACCGTAAATGCGCTTGAAAATGCAATCAGTCAGCCAACCGTAACTCATTTGCAGGCCTTTTCAAAATATTTTGGAATTGCTATTGATACGCTTATTAACGTAGACATGCAACAACTGTCGGAAAGCCAGTTTACTGACCTCCATAATGGTTTTGATGTTTTTATTCGCGGAAGTAACTTAAGAGTTATTGCCACAACTGTTGACTCAGACAACAACGACAATATTGAGCTGGTAAACGAAAAGGCCAAGGCCGGTTATGTAAATTGTTTTGCCGATCCGGAATACATTGGCAAGTTACCGGTGTTTCAGCTACCGTTTTTATCAAAAGAAAAAAAATACAGGGCTTTCTCCATCGAAGGCGATTCTATGCTTCCTATCCCCGACCAGTCGATTGTGATTGGCGAATTTATCCAGGATTTTTACCACATAAAAAGTAACGAAGCCTACATTATTGTTACCCGCAACGAAGGTATTGTTTTTAAAATGGTTGAAAACAATATTGCCACACAACAATCGCTGCACCTTGTTTCGTTAAACAAGGCTTTTGAACCCTACGACCTTTCTATTGGCGAAGTAACCGAGGCCTGGAAGTTTGTGTGCTACCTGAACACCCAAATACCGGAGCCGGAATCGGACCTTGCCCGGTTAATGAAACAGATGAGTGAAATGCAGCACACACTAACAATGCTTGACAAAAAAATCAACTAATGGAGTTTCGGGAAATAAATTCCAATGACATTCCGGCCATTTTCAGCGTGCGACTATCAACCGACGAGAACCATTTTTCGTACAAGCAACTGGTTGAACATGGTATTTCATACGAATCGGTAAAAGAAAAAATAGAAAAAAAAGGCAAAGGCTGGGTGTGCGAGATAAACAAAACTGTTGCGGGCTTTGTAATTGCCGATGGTGCGAGTGGGGAAATATGGATGATTGCGGTTGTGCCTTCATACATCAACAAAAAAATTGGATCGCAACTTCTAACTATTGCTGAAAATTGGTTAAAAGAAAAAGGACACAAGCGATTTTGGCTGATTACCGATCCCGACAAAACACTTCGTGCTTATTCGTTTTACTTAAAACATGGTTGGGCGGAATGGAAGGAAGAAAACGGAATTCTGTTTATGCATAAAGAGGTACTCTGATTTTCCTTTTGTAACTTTATCAAAAGTTGCCGAAAAAAATATGCACGAAGCTTTATTTTATACGAAAACGGAAAACAGAACCGTGAGCTGCCAATTATGCCCATGGAATTGTGTGTTAAATGATGGCCAAACCGGTAACTGCAATGTACGCACCAACCATCAAGGTGTTTTACTAACCGAGGTATATGGTAAAGTTGCCGCCCTGGGTTCCGACCCAATTGAAAAAAAGCCGCTCTACCATTTTTATCCCGGAAAGGCGATTTTATCAATTGGCGAGGTAGGTTGCAACCTGCATTGCTCTTTTTGCCAAAACCATCGGATATCGCAATGCAAAGCTTCAGGCTTTTCCGGATTTCATGATATTACTACCGAAACAATTATAAGCGAAGCGCAGAAAACCTATAACAACATTGGCATTGCTTACACCTACAACGAACCGGTTACTTTTTACGAATACATGCTGGAAACAGCCCAGCTGGCCCACGAGCAGGGATTAAAAAATGTGGTTGTTTCAAATGGTTATATCAACCCGCAACCATTAACAAAACTGCTGCCTTTTATCCATGCATTTAATATCGACCTAAAAGCTTTTTCTTCCGATTTCTATAAAAAGTACACCAAAGGCGAGCTGCAACCCGTACTAAATTCGATAAAAACGATTGCCCAAAGCCCGGCGCACCTCGAGCTTACCACACTTATAATACCCGGTTTAAACGATGATTTAGCAAGGTTTGAGAAAATGGTAAGCTGGATATCCGGAGAGCTTGGCAAAGACGTTCCCTTGCACATTTCGCGTTACTTTCCGCAATACAATCTTAAAGTGCCCCCAACGCCCCTCGAAACCTTAAATAAATTATACACACTGGCCAAACAAGAGCTGCATCATGTATTTCTAGGAAATGTAAGCGACACCAAACAATCGGCCACCTACTGCCACAATTGCAACACCCCGCTCATCAACAGAACCCATTATTCAATTGAAATTATCAACCTCGATAAAGAAAAAAATTGCACCAGGTGCGGAACATTTTCAGGAATAATTGGCTAAACCGCTCCCCTATAACCGGTGCCTAAACACTCGGAAAGCACCCCTTCGCGCAAGGCAAAATCGGTTTGAATGATTTGCCTTACACCCATTGCCCCAATTAACGAATCGATTAAAATAACGGCCGGAACTATTAAATCAATCCGAACATGGTCCATGCCTTTTAACTGCTCACGTTCGCTCCGAGTTGATTGAATAAGTTTTTCGTAAACCATTTTAAACTGCTGAATACTGATCGCCTTTTTTGCCCGTTGCAATTCGCCCGGATTAACCTGGTCAATTACATCGGCAATAGTATCAAAAGCCCCCGAACAACCAAGCAGTGTTTCAACCTTGTGTTTCAGGCAGTTTTGTATGGCGGCCTGATGTTCTGCCAAAAAATAGTTTTTTAATTGTTGAATTTGCTCCACACTAATGGGGTCTGAAAGCGGAAAACTATTGATTATTCGTGACATGCCCGTTGGGCGGCTTTCTTTCCAAACAATGGTATCATTTTCGGCCAAAATTAATTCATTGCTTCCACCACCAATATCCAAAATAACTGATGGCTGACTAATCCCCTCAAAGGCCAAAAGCACTCCTTTAAAAATTAACTCTGCCTCGCGTTCGCCCGAAATTACATCAACCCTGCAATCGCACATTTTTGTTATAGCTTCTATAAATGCCTCCTTGTTGTAGGCGCTCCGCACTGCCGAAGTGGCTATTAAAAAGGTTTGATCAACAGCAGCAGCGTTCATTTTCTTTTTATGCGCTTTTAAAGCATGTACTGTTCGCCTTGTAGCTTCCTCGCTTATCTCGTTGGCTTTTATTTTTCCGTCGCCCAGTTTTACCAGCTCTTTTCCCTGGTACAGCAGCTTAAATCCTGAGGTATTTAGCTCAGCAATTAGCAAATTACAGGTGTTTGTTCCTAGATCGATAACAGCAATACGCATAATTTTTAGCGATTTTAATGTGATGGGCGGTAAATTAAAAAACCTTTGAATTAAAATCCAAAGGTTTTCTGTCAATAAAAAATTGTTATCGTATAACTAAATATGGTTTTCGTACCAGTCCTGAGCATCGTGCCCTCCGGATTCGGCCCAGTTTTTAAAGGTTGGATACTCTTTTACAATGGTAATACTTTCGCGGCAGGGCTTAAACTTTTTGTTGGTTATAAACTCGATACCCCAAGGGTGGTTTTCTTTTGAGCGATAAAAAGCCTCATCCTCGCTTAACGGATATTTAAACTTTTTGCCTGCTTCCCAACTCCAGGTACGCGGTGAAGCATCGTCGTGCGAACGGAACATATCCATATCCTGTGCTTGTGTTGGAGGAGCACCAAACGGACGCACCTGATGAGAAGGATCGTTTGTACGATACAAATAAGGAACAAAAACAAATTCCTTAAACTCTTTGTCCTTTAGGGTCACACTAAATGAAACGTCATTGGTTCCAACATTTTGCACCCTTGCAAAAGCAATAACTCCGTTACGAACGGCATCATCCTCAGTTGCTCCCTCTACATTGGTAATTACTTCGCCCAGGTAATACAGGTTGGTTCCTTTAGCCTCAAACAACTCAAATCCAAGGCCTAACTCCAAGGATGCACCAATCCATTCCACCCCACAAACTACATCTATTTGTTCGATATAATTACTTTTTCCGCGTGTCCAGCTAAAAGTGGTTTTTACCACCAGGTCGTTAAAATCATAATCACCTTTTGATGGCCATAAGTCTTCGAAAATAGCGTAAGATGCTGAACTTGTAACTTTTTTCTGGCTACTTTTTAAATTACCTGATGCCCCCCAGTTACCAACCTGAACCGCTACATTAGCATTATTTGGGTTGGCATCAAAAATATCTGCTAATCCATCCTGGTCCATATCTGTTTTATCAAATGCCAGTGCCGAGATATCACTTACAACATAATCCACCATCGAGGAGCCTGCATCAATCTGCACAGCTTCTCCGGTAGCTGCCACCTTCAGGTTCAACTTCTCAACCGAGCTGGGAATGCGCACATTAAATTCTGCAACTCCATCAATAATGGTAAGTGCATCCAGTAATACTTCCTCATCATCATACAATTCAACCAAAGTATTGTCGAGCGCATTGGTTATGCTACCATTGTTTTTAAAATTTACGGTAATTCCTGTGCTGGTTATACACGACCAGTTAAAATCTGCGGGAGCCTGCACTGCAAATTTTTCATCTTCGGTTACAGGTACTTCTTCCTCATCAATCGATTGATCGATGCATCCCCAAAAGGAAGCGATGACTATTAGCATCCAAATTTTTTTCATTGCGTAGCTTTTTTAAGGTTTGTTTCAGTTTGCAATTTGCGCAAAAAACCCTTATCCCGCAAGGCTTACAGCGCGAATCAGCAATCTTTCCACACACTTTGGGGATTTGTCTGAATGCATATTCAGCCTTTTGGAGATAAAACCAACTTTTTAAGGGGTTTTTATAATTGATGGCATTGTGTTAATTTGCAAGCAACAAGAATAATATGTTACAACAGCTTAAAGAAAAAATACGGGAACTTGGCTTTCTTGAATCAGCAATTTTGCCAGTTGCCAGGCTTGATGATGAAGCGCCGCACCTAAACAGCTGGCTCGCAGAAGGTAGGCATGGAGAAATGGCCTACATGAACCGTAACACCGATAAACGCCTGAATCCGGCGTTGCTGGTTGAAAACGCCAAAACCATTATTGTTGTTTTACTGAATTATTTCCCTAAAGCAACGCAAGCTGATAAAAACGCTCCGGTACTTTCGAAATATGCTTACGGCACCGATTATCATTTTATAATGAAAGACAAGCTAAAAGAGTTGTTGCAATTTATACAAGCAGAAATTGCGCCGTGCTCGGGACGGCCATTTGTCGATTCGGCACCGGTTTTGGAACGTGCCTGGGCCCGAAAAGCCGGCCTGGGCTGGATTGGTAAAAACAGTAACCTAATTTCGCCACAACACGGCAGTTTCTTTTTTATTGGCGAATTAATTATCGATATTGCCTTACCTTACAACGACCCCAAGCTGGTACGCGACCACTGCGGCCGTTGCACCAGGTGTATTGATGCCTGCCCCACCAAAGCCATTGTGACCGATCGTGTGGTGGATGCCCGTAAATGCATTTCGTACCAAACCATTGAACTGCGGGGCGAATTGGACGATAGCTTAAAAGGAAAATTTGAAAATCGTGTATTTGGCTGCGACATTTGCCAGGATGTTTGTCCGTGGAACCTGAAATCGGAAGCACATAAGGAAAATTTGCTCCAACCACACCCCAAGCTTCTGCAGTTAAATAAACAAGCATGGGAGAATATGGATAAGCCGCTGTTTAACGAACTGTTTAAACATTCGGCAGTTAAACGCACAGGCTACAAAGGCTTGCAACGCAACCTCAGATTTTTAAACAATGACAACGACCTTTAACTACGAAACCACATTGATAAACGGCCCTTTTAAAGGAACCTACGCCGAATTTCCGTTTGACAGTCAAAAGGCATTTGGCACCAAACGCCATGTGTGGTGCGAGGTTCGGGTTGACGGACACAAGGTTTGTATGAATTTGCTGCCCAATGGCCAGGGTGGACACTGGCTCCACCTGAAAAAAGAAATTCGCGATGCCATTGGCAAAAACGAAGGCGACAAAGTTAAAATTGAACTTCAGCGGGCAACTAAACCACGCACGGTAACGGTTCCCGAATACCTGCAATGGTTGCTTGATAACGACAAGGAAATGACAAAATATTTTAACCGACTTCATATTTCGGGTAAAAAGTTCTGGATTCAACACATTGAGGAATCCAAAAACGACGACACCAAAGTTGAGCGAATTAATCGCTTTTTCGAATACCTGCATAAACATTATGCACATAAAAGCTAACTGCTTTTCACTCAAAATTTTATTTTTGTTACTTGTAATCAACATAAACCAACAATAATGAAAACCGTATTGAATTTCTTTTTGGCCACAATGGCTTTGCTTGCCATTTCGTGTGCACCAAAAACTTCCGAAGAACAAGCCAATAATCGTCAGCCTAATTTTGTAATTGTTTTTATCGACGACATGGGTTATGGCGATATTGCAACGCAGGGTGCCACCGGCTGGACCACTCCAAACCTCGACAAAATGGCTGCTGAAGGCATGCGTTTTACCAATTTCTACTCGGCACAACCGGTATGCAGTGCTTCGCGCGCCGGACTAATGACCGGCTGCTACCCCAACCGCTTAGGAATTTCGGGCGCCTTTTTCCCGTATCACGAAATTGGCTTAAACCCACAGGAAACCACTATTGCCGAAATGCTTAAAAGCCAGGGCTACGCCACAGCTATTTACGGTAAATGGCACCTGGGACATCACAAAACATTTTTACCCCTGCAGCATGGTTTCGACGAGTATGTGGGCATTCCATACTCAAACGACATGTGGCCACTGAGTAATACCGGGCATGAACTTCCCGAAGGGAACAACCGCCTAAAATACCCCGACCTGCCGGTAATGAAAGACAACGACGTGCTGTTTACCATTACCAACTGGGAAGGGCAAGATACGCTTACCACTTTATACACCGAAAAGGCCGTTGATTTTATTAACCGCAATGCCAATAATCCTTTCTTTTTATACGTACCACATACCATGGCGCACATACCTTTAGGCGTGTCTGAAAAATTCAGGGGAAAAAGCGAACAGGGCGTTTATGGCGATGTGATGATGGAAATTGACTGGAGCGTTGGCCAGATTGAAAAAGCCCTGGCTGACAACGGACTTACTGACAATACGCTTATAATTTTTACTACCGACAATGGTCCGTGGCTCAATTTTGGAAACCATGCGGGATCAGCAGGCGGATTGCGGGAAGGAAAAACCACCAGTTGGGAAGGCGGACAGCGTGTACCTTTTATTGTAAAATGGCCGGGCCAAGTGCCGGCGGGCACCATTTGTAACAAACTGGGCTGTGCGATTGATATTTTACCCAGCTTTGCCGAAATTGCCAATGCCCAACTGCCCGAACAAAAAATTGACGGCACCAGCATTGTTGAGCTTTGGAAAGGAAATACCGAAGCCAATCCGCGCGAAACCATTTTATTCTATTACGGAAAAAACAACCTGAATGGCGTTCGCAAAGGCAACTGGAAACTAGTACTGCCCCATAGCTGGGCATCGTACAATACAGAGCCGGGAAGAGATGGACAAGGCGGCCGGCGCATAAAAATGACAGTTGAAACGCCCCAATTGTACAACATGATGCGCGACCCGGGTGAACAATACAATGTAATTAAGCATTACCCCGAAAAAGCTGCCGAATTAATGCAGGTAGTTGAAGAAGCCCGTGCCGAACTGGGCGATTTAAATGCAGGCATTGAAAAAGGCTCGGGTAACCGCGAAATCGGGAGATTATAGTAGAACTCTGAAAACAATTATGGCTAAACAGGTTATTGCTGCTTAGCCATAATTTTAATCACCAACAATGCCAAACCACACATTCATCCCCTTTTAAAATGGCTGAATGCTAAAGCTATATTTTTTCACACTGGGCTGTACCCGGTATTTTTGCAATTGCCTGATGGCAGTTCCGCCTACCCCCGACACTTCTGCATCGATATTTAAAAGAGTGTTTGCTGCCTCCTGCAGCTGGTAGGTGTACATGGCTCGCGAAAGATTATCGGTGGTGTATTTGTGCAGGCTGAAGTTAATAGGCTTGCTGGCTTTTACCAGCAAAGAATTTCCAGCGTCGTTTTGCACTTTTAACCAGTGCACATCGCAGCGATTGCCATAATCTTGCGGCATCAGGTAAGGCACATACATCGAATCGGCAGAAGATTGATACAAGCCCATTTTGGCACCGCTTTTACGGTCGGGATAATTCTCGAAAGGCCCACGGCCATACCACTGCACCTGCTTAAAACTTTTGGGTAACTGAAACTGCATACCCACTTTGGGCAGCATATCGGGCATGGGGCCATGCGGTATAATTTCCTGTTCGAGTTGAATGCTCCCGTCGGCGGCAATGGTCCAGGTTTCGTTACGCTGAAAGGCCGAAGAAAAAAACCAGTGATCTTTGCGTTTGGCAGGGTCGGTATCGGTATTCGAGAAAATAACCATTGACAGCACCAGTTCCTTATTGTTTAACTGTTGCATATCATACTTTTCCAGCTCGGGAATCAGAGTGCACATCCCCAGGGTACGAATTTGGTTGTCGATGCTTCGGCCTAAACCGGGCGTGTACCTGCTTTGGCTAAACATATAACTCCCCCAGGGATCTACATCGTTGGCCAGCGGTGCACGCCAAATATTAAACTGTGGCGGTCCATCAAGGTACTCGGTGCCCTTGTAATTTAGCGAAATCATTTGGCCTGTGTTTTTATCAAATACGTAATGAAAATCATTTCCTTTCACCACTAGCTCTCGTTTAGTTTCGGTAAAACTTACTTTGCCGGCGCCGGCTTCTTTGTCAACAAAATAAAAATCGGTAGGAACTTTAAACTGCTCCCATGCAATTTCGTACCCTCTGGCAGCCCAACGCTGGTCTTCTTTTAATACAAACGACACCTCGAGCAAACACTCGGTTCCGGCTTCAATACGCGGACGGCGGTATTCTATCTGTACTTCGCCGGCTTCTCCTGCAGCAATGTCGCAGCTAAAAAATCCCCGCTGGCTGGCTTGTCCGTCAACCAAAATCTGCCAAATCCCCTCCAGCTGATTCAGGTTTTTAAAATGATGTCGGTTGGTAATTTTCAGTACACCGTTTTCAATATCCACCGCGTCCATTTTTACGGGTTGCCCCGAACGCTTCATCTGCTTTAATTCAGGCTGAGCAGTGCGATCGGGCCAAACAACACCATAGGTTCTGCCCCCCAGTCCAACAGCCCAAAAGTCGCCTGTTTTTTCATCTTCTTCAAAATTCAGGTGCAGCAAGGCATCGCCAGTAGTGAGCTTATTAAATTCATCGATACTTACTGCCTTGTCAAACATTTTTAGTTCGTCAAACACCATGCAACTCATTCGCCCCGAGTACTCGCCCTGATCTTGTGTTTCGGCCTCGCGACCAATACACAAAGGAAAAGGGCTTGATTGAATATTTCCTGAAAACTTTGCATTGGCCACATTTTTCCCGTCGAGGTACAACTGCAGCGACCTGCCGTTGCAAATACCTACCACCTGATGCCATTTATCATAAAAATTATCGGGCACTTTGGCTTTGGCCGAAATGCGCTCGCCATTACTTACATAAAACTCAAGGGTTTGCTCATTGGCCATTTGCAGGCCATAAGCGTGTTTTCCTTTGGCCACAAAAACGTTGGTCTGTTCAATTGGCCGGGGTTTTACCCAAAAACCAATGGCCAACTGATTACCCGAAATATCGAGTTTCGGATGCCGGTAAAACTCCACCCAGTCATCGTGCCCCGAGAACTCAAGTCCCCAGCCCATAGCTCCTTGCTGAAACACGGGACGCCCCATTATTTGCCCGTTAATATTGTTTACCGAATGATCAGCAACCGTCCAACGACTGGTTTTTATACCGGGGCTTATCCAGTCCCAAATGGCGCCACCTGTTAAGCGCGGGTAACGCCAAATGTATTCCCAGTACTCATCCATTCCGCCCAGGCCGTTTCCGGTTGCAGCCAGGTACTCGTCCATAAACGATGCCCGCCTATCGTTTGGAGGAAGCACTTTGCCGCGGGCCAGGTTTTTGTAATCAACAGGAGCCCAGTAGCGCGGACCAACAATATCTTCAAACGGTATATAAAAGGTATTTCCGCCATACATCCATGCAGGGCGACTGGGGTCGATTGCTTTTCCGGTTTTTATTACCTCGTGAATATTTTGTCCACTCCCCGACTCATTTCCGGCACTCCACATAATTACCGAAGGATGATTGCGGTCGCGGTAAACCAGTTTGCGCGCACGGTCGCGGTACATTTCAGTCCATTCTTTATTATCTGACAGTTGCGTATTGTTATGCGCTTCGTCGCCAACCTCATCAACAATGTAGATGCCCAGCTCATCGGCCAAATCGAGGTAAGCCGGGCTTGGCGGATAGTGGCTGGTGCGCACACAATTAATGTTGTGCTGTTTCATTAAAAGCAAATCTTGCCTGAGGGTTTCAAGGGGTACGGCCTGCCCGTGCTCGGGATGGTGCATGTGACTGTTCACCCCATTAAGTTTTACGGGCACTCCGTTTACTGTTAAAATGTGGTCTCGGTATTCCACCTCGCGGAAACCAATTTTTTGAGTAAAAGCTTCGCTAAGGTTTCCTTCATTATTTTGAAGTTGTACCAGCAGCGTAAACAGCTCAGGAAATTCGGCCGACCACTTAGGTGGATCAATAACCAGGGAAGTCAGTTTTACTTTTACTGCTCCCATTGAATCAATTATAAAGTTTTCGCGAACTGCTCCGTCTGTCAAAACAGACAAGCCTTCATCTGTAAACACATTTATGCTGATTTGGCCCGGACTGGCAATGGTTAATTTGCTTCTTATATCAACATCGAGGGTAAGTGTTGCATTTTTATACTCCTCATCCAAATCACTCACCACAAAAAAGTCGTGAATAAAAACTTTGGGTTGAGCATACAGTTTTACATCGCGAAAAATGCCCGACAGGCGCCACATATCCTGGTTTTCAAGGTAAGAGCCATCGGAAAAACGAAACACCTGAACCGCCAGATCGTTTTCGCCGTTTTCAATAAATGGAGTAATGTTAAACTCGGCTGGCTCAAAACCACCCTGATTGTACCCCACACGTTTGCCGTTTACCCAGATGTAGGCCGCCGATTTTATTCCTTCAAACCGAAGCATTACTTCTTTATCCTGCCAGTTGTCGAGCACAATAAATTTTCGTTTGTAACAGCCCGTTGGGTTGTAGTAATCCGGGATATTGGGCGGATTGTTTTCAAACGACAAAGCAATATTTCGGAATTTTGGATGCCCGTAACCTTCCATTTGCCAGTTGGCAGGCACTTTTATTTCGTCCCAGCCCCAGACATCAAAATCGTTTTCCCAAAAGTTTTCGGGCACCTCATCCGGCGTTTCAACCCACATAAATTTCCATTGCCCGTTTAGCAGGCGGTAATTGGCGCAATTATGTGGCAGGTTGCGCAGGGCTGCATCAGCAGTAGCAAAGGGTATATGAAAGGCATGAGGCTCACTCTGTCCTTTCTCAAATACAGCTGGATTTTCCCAATCGGATGGAAGAAACTCAACTTCCTGTGCAAAACCGCTAAAAGCAAAACATAAAAAAAATAACAACAGAATGTGGTTCATTTTCAGAATAGTTTAATTGACCATGTATTTGTATGGTTAAAGATAAAACATAAAATGTAGTTAAAGCTATTTGTATGCCTGCAGGGACCAAAAAAGAAATACAGTGAAATTCCTATTCTTTATGAAACTCTTCGAAGTAAGCTGTAGGCGTATGTCCGGTATGGCGTTTAAAAGTTCGGTTAAAATTCGAAAGGTTGTTAAAACCACTTTCAAAACAAATTTGCGACACTGTCATTTTTCCTTCCAGCAACAACCTGCAGGCATAACCAATTCGCATATCGTTTATAAATTCCGACAATGATTTTCCTGAGTTCTCTTTAAAATACCTGCAAAAAGCAGACGGGTGCATATTGGCAACAGCGGCTACATCATTTAATTCTACTTTTTCAAGATAAGTTGTGTTAAGGTAGTGCATCACTTTTGTGAGTCGGTCGTTGGTGAAATTGTGTGTCTGCATTTGGTAATATTGCCCGGCCAGCAAACGAAAGTTTTGCGCTTTTGCCATTGAATGTAAAAGTTGTAACATTAGTAAAGGGCGTTCAAAACCTTTTGACCGAGCTACACGTAACACCTTCTTTCTCATCTTTTCAGCAAACTCTTTCGAAAAAGAGATACCCCTACCCGACCTGTTCAGCAAATCTTTAATCCGGTGAAATTCAGGATATTCAGAAATGGCTTCTTTAAAAAATTCGTTGGGAAACTGCAGAACAATATATTTGATCTTCTTTTTCTGATCTTTTTCATGATACGATGCATCGGTTTTCCAGAAATGGGGCAAGTTGCTGCCTAAAAGCACAAGATCGCCAGAGTCAAACTCTTCAATATTGTCGGCTACAAAGCGGGTTCCAAAACCATCCAAAACATATACAATTTCGTACTCTGAATGAAAATGCCAGGGATAGGTAAAACACAGCTTTTCCTGAATTTTTGCTTTTACACTCGATCTGCCCGGAAAATCGATTTGTTCGTGCATTATTTTCATAGTTCAACATTTTAGGTTACCATGGCAATTTATTAAAATTGTTAATAAACTACAAATCCTTGCAAAGTATGTACTACCAATAACGGGCTAATATCAGTAATTTTGAAGCAACAATAATATACCTAAATTATGACTAACGAACAATGGGACTTGCTATTACGCACAGTAAATGGCGAAGCGCCCGATAAACCAGTAACAGGATTTATTATCGACAGCCCATGGATTCCCGGTTGGGCAGGTATATCAACCCTACAGTATTTTTCATCGGAAAAAATTTGGTTTGAAGCCAATAAGAAAGTTATTGAAACATTTCCGGAGATGCTATTTTTGCCCGGTTTCTGGTCGGAATTTGGAATGTGTACCGAGCCATCAGCTTTTGGAGCAAAGTCGGTTTGGAGCGAATACAGCCTGCCACATGCCGACAAAATTATGAGTGATGTTTCGGAGGCTGGAAAACTAAAGGTACCAAACCCAAAAACAGATGGCTTACTTCCGTTTACCATTCAACGGTTGCTTAATTATCAAAAACCCATAAACGAGATGGGACACGAAATTAAGTTTGCAGTAGTGCGTGGCCCCTTAAATATTGCATCGTTTTTAATGGGAACAACCGAACTTATGATGGGATTTATGATGGATCCGGAAAACAGTCATAAACTGCTTGAAATAATCACCCAATTTTCTATTAGCTGGTTGCAGTACCAAAAAGAGATTTTCCCATCAATTGAAGGAATTTTGTTACTCGACGATATTGTCGGCTTTATTGGCGATGATGAATGTCGCGAGTATGCTATACCTTACATAAAACGTATTTTTAATGCCTTCGACTCAAAATTGAATTTTTTCCACAACGATGCCCAGGGCTTAATTTCAACACCCTACCTAAAAGAAATGAATGTTCAGCTTTATAACTTTAGTTTTGAGCATAGCATGAAAGAAATACGTGAATTGGCAGGCCCGGAGATTGCATTAATTGGGAACCTTCCACCACGCGATGTTTTATCGGCAGGTACACCAGAACAAATAAAAAGCGAAACCCTGCAGATGGTAAAAGATTTTGGCGATACCAGTCGTGTCGTATGGTCGTGCGGCGGCGGAATGCCACAAGATGTTAGTACCGAAAATATTTTGGCTTTTAATGAGGCAATCAACAGCGCCGTACCTGAGTTACAAATCAATTAAAACATAAAACCTAAATCAATACGTTCTATTCTGCACTATTGAATGGCACAAAAAAACGTGCCTGTTTTACACCGATCAGAATACCTTTTAAAAACTATTTACACCAGATGAAAACAGCAGTATTACTAACATTCCTAATTGTAACCCAAACACTTTTTGCACAACATCTTGCACAATTTAGTGTAGCCTTTAACGAAGACCGGATGAACACTCCAATATCGGTTTCTTTAGATGGCCTGAATTACAATACCGACAAGGGTGAACTCGCCCTTTACGAGCTCGAGGGTAACAAAGAGGTTGCCATTCCCTGCCAACTCGAAAGCGGACATTCGGCACGTCTTTGGTTCTTGTTAAACGGAGAAACAAAAGCCGGAACCACGCGCAAATTTGTTTTAAAAGCAGTAGAAGAAACGAAAAAAACAGAAGCTTTTGTTGGCCTTAAAAAAGACAACGAAGATTTATGTTTGCACCTCGGCGAGAAATCTATTTTAAAGTACCGATACGCGGTTACCTTGCCTCCAAAAGAAGCCGATCCGCTTTATAAACGTTCGGGTTACATTCATCCACTATCATCGCCCGGGGGGAAAGTATTAACACGTATTCAGGCACCCGACCATTACCATCATTATGGTATTTGGGGGCCATGGACCAAAACACATATCGACGACAGAGCAGTGGATTTCTGGAACCTGAAAGCGGGGCAAGGCACCGTTAAATTTGCAGGATTTTTAGCAGAAAATGAAGGAACAGTATTTAGCGGATTTAAAGCCTTGCAGCAGCATATTGATTTTGGTTGCCCCGGAGAGGACCAAATTGCCATGAACGAAATTCTTGATGTTCGTGCCTGGAATATTGGCGATGGTGTTTGGATGGTAGATTACACCACCTCGTTAAACAGCCCGCTTAAAAACGGCATAATGCTGGATGCCTACCGTTACGGTGGAGGAATTGGCTTTAGAGCTACCGAAACCTGGCACAAAGACAATTGCACGGTACTTACTTCGGATGGAAAAACAAGAGTAGATGCAGATGGATCTTATGCACGCTGGTGCCTGGTTGAAGGCGAATCGGATGTGGCAGAAGGGCGTTCAGGCATTCTTTTTATGAGTCACCCATCTAACCGGATGCACCCCGAACCTATGCGGGTGTGGCCACTTGATGCCAATGGTGGACGTGGCGATATGTATTTCGAATTTGTACCAATTCGTCACGACGACTGGAAGATTAACCCAAAACAAACCTATACATTAAAATATCGTATGATTATTTTTGATGGAAATATAACTGCCGAAGCAGCGGAAAAGTATTGGAATAGTTTTGCCAGCAACCCGCTTGTAAGTTTTAATTAGAACATGTGGCGTATTTTTTATCATCGTTAAAATATTCAACTGAAAATAGATTTACTTGCGTAGTGGTCAATTGTACAAACAAGATAAAATTAAGCATATGAAAAAGTTACTACCAATATTATTCGTTGTATTTTTTGCTTTAAACAATTTGTCTGCCCAACAAAAAATTACTGCCGAAAAAATAGGCGATAAAATTGAATTTAGAATTAACGGTACCTTGTTTACCAACTATATTATTTCGGAGTATGAAAAGTACCCGTTCTTTTACCCGGTAAACGGACCATCAAATGCAAGCGTAACTTCCATGCGCAATGCCAATTATCCGCATCACAGCTCATTATTTTTTGGTTGCGACAAAGTTAACGGCGGCAATTACTGGCAGGAAGGCCTGGAACGAGGACAAATTGTATCGTTGCGTGCCGATATTCTTGAAAGTGGCACAGACAAAGCTATTATTGAGAACGAGTGCATTTGGACGCGTCCCGGAGCTGAAGCCCCAATTAAAGACACCCGCCGAATAAGCGTTTCAAAACCATCGGCTGATAAATTCTACCTTGATTTTGAAATAACCATGGAAATGCTTATTGATGTAACGATTAATAAAACCAATCATTCGTTATTTAGCGGAAGAATGGATCCTGATTTGGCTGTAATTAATGGCGGAACAATGGTTAATGCCGAGGGGCAGCAAGGCGAAAAAGGCGATGACGGAACTTTCGGAAAACGCTCGCCCTGGATTGATTGTTACGGAGAACGTATGGGTGAAAAAGAAGGCATGGCAATTTTGCAACACCCTGGCAATGCCTGGTTTCCATCGCCATGGTTTACGCGCGATTATGGGTTCTTCTCGCCAACACCCATGTATTGGCCTGAAAATAATGGCAAAACAGAATTAAAAAAAGGTGAAACGATTTCATTACGCTACCGTGTTATTGTGCACAGTGGCGATGAAAAAGAGGCAAAAATTGCCGAAGAGTTTGAGAAGTTTTCAAAAGAATAAACAACTAATAGCCTGTTGTGCAGCGACAAAAAAAAGTGTTACTTTTCACTGTAAAACAGGTTTTCGAATAGCTAACTATATTAAATATCAAATCTAAAATAAATAGTGTTATCATGAAAAGAAGATTATTTTTAAAGAATGCAGCAGCAACAACTGCCGGCGCAATGATAATTCCCACAATTGTTCCTTCTTCAGTTTTTGGAGCCAATGCACCAAGTAATAAAATTAACGTAGGGCAAATTGGTTGCGGACGTATTGCCGTTACCCACGACATGCCCGGAACCATGCAACATGACGTCTCGAGAATGATTGCCGTATGCGACGTTGACAGTATACGAATGGAAAAAGGGAAAAAACTGGTTGAAGATTATTACAAGAAGAAAGGCACTTCAGTTGAAGCAAAAATGTATGCCGATTACAAAGACATGCTTGCCGACAAAGATATTGATGCTGTTGTAATTAGTACCCCCGACCACTGGCACTCGCAACCTGCAATAGAAGCTGCTTTGGCCGGAAAAGACATTTACCTGCAAAAGCCAACTTCGTTAACCGTAGCCGAAGGTCGTTTGCTTAGCGATATTGTTAATCGCCAGGGAACCATCCTGCAGGTGGGAACGCAGCAACGTTCATCATCGCAGTTTCTGCGTGCTGCCGAATTGGTTCGCAATGGCCGTATCGGGAAAATACATACCGTAAAAATTGGCTTACCCGGCGATCCCGGAGGCCCTGTTTTTGAAACAAGCGCCGTGCCTTCAACCTTTAATTTTGATATGTGGCTGGGCTCAACTCCGGAAATGGAATACAAAGAAAAAATGGTACACCCGCAACACGACTACAGCAGACCGGGATGGTTACGCCACCGGAATTATGGTGCCGGAATGATTACCGGTTGGGGACAACACCATTACGATATTGCTGCCTGGGGAATGGATACCGAGTTTACCGGACCAATCTCGGTTGAAGCAGTGGCTCAGTTCCCAAAATCGGGCGACTGGAATGTACACGGCGACTTTATGGTAAAACAGGAATACGCCAACGGAGCAACCGTATTTACCAGCGGCGGTTACCCTAACGGCATTCGTTTTGAAGGCGAAGATGGTTGGGTTTTTGTAACTCGTGGAGCCTATCGTGCAACACCCACAGACCCAATACCCGAGGGATCGACCAAAGCACTGGATGCCAGCAGCGAAGACATTTTGAAATCGGTAATTGGCGACGACGAAACCAAACTATACGTTAGTCACGAACAACACGGCAACTGGCTCGATTGTATTAAATCGCGAAAAGCACCAATTTCTCCGGCTGAAATTAGCCACCGTACCTGTACCATTTGTTTGATAAGTGATATTGCTATGCAAATTCCGGGTATTCTGGAATGGGACCCCGAGACAGAGCGTTTTAATAACAACGACCTGGCCAACTCGATGTTAAGCAGGCCGCAACGCTACCCCTATGGTACCGACTACATAAAAAGATAAAAATTAGATTTTAGTAGTAAATATCAACTATCCGAACAGGATAAACAATTACCCCGGGTACTAAGGCCCGGGGTGCGTTAATTTTTTAACTTAGCCATTTTATCAAAAACACTTCAACATGAAAAAATCTATACTACTGATAACAATTCTAACATTTACGATCAGTTTTGCACAGGCCCAACACCAACCATTTGCCTGCACAAAAGAGTGGGTACAAAAAATTGAAAAACTTGCCCCCGAAACAGCTGAAGTAAATCCGGCAGAAGTACGACAAGTTCTTATTTTCGATCGATTTACCGGCTTCGACCATTGGGTAATTCCGCATACCAGCCAGGTAATTAAAATGCTCGGAAAAAAAACAGGAGCATACGAAACCCGTATTACCAAAGACATATTCTGCCTGGAAAAAGACGAGCTAAAAAAATACGACATGATTGTGCTTAACAGCACGTGCTCGGTAGGGCCACGTCGCGATTTAATCCTTGATGCTTTGGAAACAGACACCAGTTTTGATGATGAAACCTGCAAACAAAAAGCCGCTGAACTGGAAGCCAACCTTATCAACTATGTGAAAAACGGCGGAGGTTTAATGGTTGTGCACGGCGCAATTGTTATGCAAAACAATTCAATATCATTTAGCGAAATGGTAGGAGGTAGCTTCGACTATCATCCCCCGCAGCAAGAGGTTGCACTGGAATTGGTCGATCCCAGCCACCCGCTTGTAAAAGCTTTTAAAGGAGAAAACTTTGTACACATTGACGAACCCTATCTATTTAATAAAGCTTACGCGCAGAAAAATTTCAAACCACTTTTGTACATGGACACCGATAAGCTAAGCAACAAAAAGAAACCAATTGAAGACAATATCAGGTATGTTGCCTGGATTAAAAAACACGGTAAAGGCCGCGTATTTTTTATTTCGCCATCGCACAATGCACAAAGCTTCGAAAACGAGCGTATGCTAAAATTTTATTTGGATGGTGCACAATATGCTTTGGGCGATTTGGATTGTGATGATACACCTATTCAATAAACAATAAACCTATCGCCAAAAACGCGATAAAGTTCTACAAGGTCACCTGTCTATAAGCGACTTAAAAGACAATTGCATGAATAAAAAGCAAGTAAACTTTTCAATTAAAATGCATACGAGTTGCAAAAATAATACCTTACATTGCAAATTTTTTACTGGCAGAATTTAGTTTTTTGCGGTAATTTTGAATAGTATATGTGAAACGTTTTCACATGCACCTAACTAAAAAGAGAAAGAAAAAAGGGAGTAATGCTGCCACATCTCTCCCCGTTAATTTTGCTTAATCAAACTTGTTTTAACTAAACGATTCAAACTTATGAAAAAAGACTCAAAACTTCGATCAACCTGATCATTATTGGCTTTTTTTAACACAATGGTTAACAAAAGCTTCCTATTCCGTGTACGCATACGGAAAAATTATTTTTCACATCTATAAATAATTAAACTAAAACTTTACATTTATGCGAAAACTGCTATTATTTTTTGCTGTGTTTATTGTTACGCTTTGTAGCGCAATGGCACAAAAATCTATAACCGGTAAGGTTATAGATGAATCGGGCGAACCTCTTCCGGGGGTATCGGTTTTTGTTAAAGGCACAACAACTGGTACCGTAACCGGTATTGACGGTGATTATACCTTAAGCGGAGTTCCGGAGCAAAGCACTCTGGTATTTTCTTACATTGGAATGATTACCCAGGAAATTGCGATTACCAATCAAAGTTCCGTTAACGTAACGCTTCAGGCAGATGCGATTGGTCTTGAAGAAGTTATTGCAATTGGTTACGGAACCGAACAAAGGGGAAGTATTACCGGAGCTATCTCTTCGGTTTCAACTGACGACATTCAGGAAATGCCGGTAACCAGTGCAGGAAACGCCCTTCAGGGACGTGCTGCCGGTGTTGTTGCGTTACAGAATGGCTCGCGTCCTGGCGATGGTGTTACTATTCGCGTAAGAGGACGTCGTTCATTAACAGCTGATAACAATCCGTTATTTGTTGTTGATGGTATTCCTTACAGCGGAAACATTAATGATATCAACCCAAAAGATATCAAATCAATGGAAGTTCTGAAGGATGCCTCTGCTACGGCAATTTATGGTTCTCGTGGAGCCAACGGTGTTATTCTTATTACAACTACACGTGGGGGTGATATGCCAACAACAGTAAGCTACAATGGCTACTATGGTGTAACCAGTCCGCTTGGCGAACCAACCATGATGACCGGACCGGAATTCTACCAGTTAAAGGTTGACGGCGGCTACTCGATTACCGATGCCGACCAGAATGCTTTTGAAAGAGGAGTATCAACTGATTGGGCAGACCTTGTAATTTCAAACGGTTACAAACAAAGTCACCAGGTAGGCGTACGTGGTGGTAATGCAAAAACGGCCTTTGCCATGTCGGTTAACTACTACAACGAACAAGGTATTATTGAAACACAAGACTTTACTCGTAAAACCTTCCGTTTAAATATCGATCATAAAATCTCTGACCGGGTTAGAGTTGGAACATCTACTCAAATCTCAGACAAATTGAAAAATGTAGGTACCAACGGTTATGGAAGCGCATTGGCTGCGTCTCCTCTAGCTGAACCTTACGATGAAGAAGGAAATATTATCTACCAACCGGCTTCTGACCCCTTACGCTGGAACCCACTGGCCGACTATGTTGATGGTGCAGTAATTAACGAAGAAGACGATTTTAGGGTATTTGCAAATATTTTTGGTGAAATTGACATTACTAAAGATCTGAATTACCGCATGAACTATGGTGTTGACTACCAGAAAAACCGCGATGGCTTATTCCAGGGAAGTTTATCGTCGTCGCGCCAATACAGTTCTCCTCGCGCCAGAAAAATACATGCCAATGAGTTGGTAACAACATTTGAAAACATATTAACTTATGTAAAAGATATAAATGAAAACCATAGCATTAAAGCAACCGGTTTATTTAGTGTCCAGGAATCGAGCTGGGAAGAAACACGTTTGGATGTAGAAGACTTACCATACGAGCACCAGTTATTCCATAATTTGGGAACTGCAGAAACAGTTAGAGAATACGACTCGAATTTAAGCGAGTGGGGCATAATGTCGTTTATGGGACGTATTAATTACAGTCTTAAAGACAAATACTTACTTACGCTTACTGGCCGTTACGATGGTTCTTCACGTTTGGCAGAAGGCAACAAATGGGGATTCTTCCCATCAGCCGCCGCCTTGTGGAAAGTAAGTAACGAAAGTTTTATGCAAAACCAAAGCTTATTCTCAGATCTTCGCTTGCGTGCCAGTTATGGTGTAACCGGTAACACAGGTATCGATCCGTACCAAACCCGTGGTGGTTTATCAAGAACAACATATTCTTTTGCCGGTGGATCAGGTTTTGGCTACCGTCCTCAGGATATTGCCAACCCGGAACTGCAATGGGAATCATCGGCAACATTTAACATTGGTGTTGACTTCGGAATTGGACAATCGATTGCCGGTAGTTTTGAAATTTACCAAACCAATACAACCGACCTACTCCTGGAAAGAAAACTTCCTATTACTTCAGGGTTTGATAATATTATGACCAACGTTGGTGAAACTCAGAACCAGGGATGGGAATTCTCGTTAAATGCCCGTTTGGTTGACAAAAAAGATTTTACCTGGTCGGCAGACCTGAATCTTTTCGGTAATACCGAAAAAATTGTTGACTTGTATGGAGACAAAACTGACGATGTGGGTAACCGCTGGTTTATTGGCGAATCGCTTACTGTTTGGTACGACTACGAAAAATTAGGTATCTGGCAATTAGGAGAAGAAGATGCTGCTGCAGTTTACCAGGCCACTCCAGGTGAAATTAAAGTAAAAGATGTGCCGGACGAAAACGGTGAGATTGACAACATTATTAACCAGGATGACCGTCAGATACTGGGATCGAACATACCAACTATGACCCTTGGTTTAGGCTCGAGAATGGAATACAAAGACTTTGAATTGTCGTTCCTGCTGTTTGGCTCATTCGGACAAATGATTTACAACCAGTTTGAAGTAAACAACTCTACATTACAAGGACGTTACAACAACCTTGCTGTTGACTACTGGACAACGGATAATCCAACCAACGATCATCCAAAAGCCGATGGAACACGCGAAGGTCCCCGATTTGGGTCAACCAGAGGTTACCAAAAAGGCGATTTCTTAAAAGTGAAAAATATTCAGCTTGGTTATAATTTACCAAAGAATACACTGTCTAAAATAGGTGTTAAAGCAATGAAAATTTACATCAATGCTGACACTCCATTGGTATTCTCAAGATTATCGAAAAACGGTATAGATCCGGAATCATATGATGGACGAATTGGTGCAGATACACCAGATATTAAGATGTACTCATTGGGTGTGAATATTGATTTTTAGGAACTTTAAAATTATCGGAAAATGAAAAAAATAAAATATCTAATATTATTCTTCTCGCTGACTGTCGCATTCATGTCGTGCGACACGCTGGACGAGGAAATTGTATCAGGAGTTACATCTGAATACCTGAATACCGTTGACGGTTTAGATGCAGGTGTAAACGCCTCTTATTCGTTCTTAAGAACATACTATGCACAAGAAGGTGGAAACAAGGTTTCGGTTTTTGGAACAGATGAATATACCCATGGCGGCCATGGTGGCGACTGGGACCTTGACCGTTATGGGGCCGGCTTAAATGCAGAAAATGGTAATTTCTGGAGCATGTGGTCAAACTTTTACCAGGCAATTAATACCTGTAATGCTGTTGTTGAACGTGCTACCGCTTCCGAGGAATTAACCGATGAGCAAAAAAATCCAAAAATCGCAGAAGCACGCTTTTTAAGAGCTCATTATTACTTTTTATTGGTGCAAACTTTTGGCGATGTACCATTAACGTTAGAAGAAACACAAGGTGTTGAGCTTGAAGCGGTAAGAACTCCGCAAGCTGAAGTTTACAATGCTATTATTGCCGACCTTGAATTTGCTGTAGCCAATTTACCAACAACGGCAAGTGTTTTTGGCCGTGCAACTCAACCGGCCGCTAAACATATGCTCGGCCTTGTTCAGTTAACAAATGGTAACAGCGGTGCTGCTATTCCTTTATTCAAGTCGGTTATAAACGACTATGGTTTGGCGCTTGATGCTGATCCGCTGGCACGCTACAATCACGATAATGAACAACATCCGGAAATCTTATGGTCGGTTCAGTATGATGAAGATCCGATTTTAACGCCAACCGGTAACCGTTCGCACCTGCACTTCCGCCCCTGGTACGAAGTATATGCTTCAGGTTTGGTTCGTGCCCTGGGACATGGTTATGGCCGCCCATGGATTCGCTACCGCCCAACAGGCTGGTTGTTAAACAACTACCGTGTTAACGGAAGTTACGATGTTGATTCTCGCTTTAACGAAGGGTATCAGCAGGTATGGTATTACAACACCACAGGCGATGCATTGCCCGACGGTGCTGCTGTTGGCGATACTGCAATTTTCCTTACCGGCGACGACTTAACTGCAGCCGATGTTGCAGCTATTGAAGCACGTTTGCCTGGTGTTATCGGTGGTAAAAACCTGTATAGCTGGCACCCGAATGCCAAGGGTAAACCCTGGTCGTGGTATACCACCGACGGAACCGACAATAACAGTATCAACATCTTCCCTACTCCATGGAAACAGGAAGACAACAAGCGTCCGTCGGTTAACTACGCCGAAGGTTCGCGCGACCTTATTGTTTACTGTCTGTCGGAAACTTACCTGCTTTTGGCCGAAGCTTTGCTTAACGACAATAAAGCCAACGAAGCTGTTACTTATATTAATGCTGTGCGCGAAAGAGCAGCATATCCGGGTAAAGAAAGCGAAATGATGATTACAGCTAACGATGTTACCATCGACTTTATTCTGGATGAACGTTCAAGAGAATTTAACGGCGAACAAAAACGCTGGTACGACCTGAAACGTACCGGAAAACTAATTGAGCGTTACAAAGCTTACAACCCGGAAGGTCAAACAAAAGATTATATCCAATCCTACCACTTGTTGCGACCTATTCCTGCAAATCAAATCACTCGTGTTGCAAACGAGATGAGACAAAACGATGGATATTAGATTTTCTTTATAGTTAGTTAGTTTGCTTAGAACCTGGCGCTGTCCGGCAGTGGGCAGCGCCGTTCTTAACCATCCTAATTACTAAACAGTACTTTGTGTACAACATAAACCAATTTTACCTAACAGTTCCGTAAGAAACTACTTTCCTAACGGCGCAAAATAATTACAACTAAGTTCCTCTAATCACCCGGTACAAGTTGGGTAATCCCAACACTTTTACTGCCAAATGGTTGTACGTTCCGAATTCTGAAGGTGTTGTTTCCGCTCTTTTTTTTGATAGTTGAACACCTTTAGCTATTTCTGGCTATTTATTGTTAAAACTGCAGGATATATTTGTATTTTACAACAATCTCCTGGCTGCCGTTATTTAATTACTATTAAACATTATTTGTTATGAATAACGCCTTTAAAGTTGAAAACCCGAATCTAACTCAAAGTCCGCATACCGGAATGACAAGACATCATTATATTGAGTTAGCTAAATATATGCTAAGCCGTGCTTTCAAACATGTCGATTCGATTGAAACACCGCTTACCTTCCCCATTATTCCCGGGAAAACCTATCCACAACCCAATGCCCCCGACTGGCGATACCGTTCGGCTGAATTTGAAGCGCTCGAACGAACATTTACCCTGGCCGGACCACTCATACATGTCGACCCCGAAATTGAAATAAACAACATAAAACTGCGCGATTATTATAAGTTGCATTTTTACCGCACGTTTACACCCGGGCATGCCAATTCCCTACCTCTGCCCGATGATTTACCCGACTCTAACTATCAGTTTACCTGCGAGTTTGGAGGTCTGTTTAAAACCCTGCTGCTTTTGCCCGATACCATTTGGTCTCAGTATTCCGAGTCGGAAAAAAACGACATGCTCGAATGCATAACAAAATGGGCACATCACCGCACCACACAAAACAACTGGCGCATTTTTAATATCGTTACGTTATCGTTTTTAAAAAAACACGGTTACCCTATCGACGAAGAATTACTAAAAAGTCATTTGCTTTGGGTGGCCTCTTACCATTCGGGCGATGGTTGGTACCTCGAGCAAACCTATAACTACTACTCCATTAGCCTGTTTATTGTTTACACCACAATCTGGAACAGAACTTTTGGCGATGAATATTACCCTGAGATTGCCGAAATTATTGAAGAATCGGCAAAAAAACTGATGAAATGTATCACCAGTTTCTTTGGCCGCGATGGTTATGTAAATATGTGGTCGAGAAGTATTTGTTACCGCACCTGGGTATCGGGGGCATTTCCGGTAGCTTTTATGCTAAAAGAAAAAACAGAACTTGATGCCGGGTGGGCCCGCCGACTTTGCTCGGGCTCGCTTCTTCAATTTGCAAGTCGCGAAGAATTTTTCTGCAACGACATACCCAGCCTGGGCTTCTATGGTCAAAAAGAATACATGGTGCAAAATTACAGTTGCTCCGGCAGCCCGTTTATTATGTTCCTTCCTTTTATCTGCCTGGCTTTACCCGTTGATTCTCCTTTCTGGACGGCCACAGAAAACGACGGAATGTGGGAAACATTGGGTAAAAAATCAAAAAAAGTGGTACTCGATCATCCCGGCCTGATGCTGGTTAACCATGGCAAAACCGGAACCTCGGAAATAATTCCGGGGAAAGTGTATTACGACGACCCAAATTATTCGAAACTGGCTTACAACACCCACTTCCCCTGGGAAGATCAAAATCCCGATGGTGGCACATCAATGGAATACAGTTACCGCAGCCAGGACCCACGCGATGTTCGTGGTGATGATGTAAATTTTTACTTAACCGGACTAACCGTAAACAACAGCTCGGAAAAAAACCAGCTTTACACCCATTCGCAAAATATGCTGTATAATGGTGTTGAAAACGATATTTTATACCGTCAGGCCATTATGCGACGTCCGCCAAATAATGGCGTTGGTTACATTATTGATTTGGCCGACATCACCCTGCCAGGAGGTGTAATTCGTGTCGATCGCACGCGCATGGCGTTTGAGCATGAACTTACGCTGGGACATTTTGGCTTACCTCATATTTCGGGCAAAAAAGCCGAAATAAACCAGTTTGAGCTAAATGGCAACCAGGTAATTACTGCAAAAATTAAAGGCCGGCAGGTGGCATTAATTGTATACCACGGATGGGATAAACTGGACTGGCTAAGCCATAAAAACCGAAATGCTGAAGCCGATGAAAGTACCGTAATTTTTGCCTATAAAAAACGTATGCAAAAAAATCCGCCTATGGAGTTAATGATTACGGCCATGTTGCATAAAACCAACGACAGCGAATGGACCACAGAAGAGTTATCGCCTATAAAAAACATTCAAATTAATGAAATAACTAAAACAATGGCACCGCTTGGGGCAACACTCACGCTAAGTAATGGTGATGTTTACGAGGTAGATTTTAAAGATATTGATGGAAAAAAAACTTGTTAAACTGACTAGTAAAAAGAATACCTCACTAAATTATTACGACAAATACCCCCGCGAACAAATTTATTTTTTTGGGATTTTATCGTCAGTATTGCTTTTATAGGCACAGAAATTTTATTTACCTAAAAAATATAATATACATTTGCGTGTGCGCTAACGAAAAGTCTAAAAACTAAATATCAAAATTTTATGAAACAGCTATCAATACTTGTACTGGCTTTTATTATGGTCTTATCGGCATGTACCGGTGGAAGCCAAAAATCTACTGAAACCGAAAAAGAAAAAAACATGTTTACCGGAGCTAAAGGAGAAGTGAAAATTATGACCCTCGATCCGGGCCATTTTCATGCTGCCCTGATTCTGAAAAAAATGTACGACCAGGTAAGCCCTGTTGTGCATACCTATGCCCCTGAAGGTGCCGATGTTGACGATCACCTTGCCCGTGTTGAAAGCTTTAACACCCGCGAAGAGGACCCAACCAATTGGGAAGTAATAACATACCGTGGCCCCGATTTTTTTGAAAAAATGATTAGCGAATGCCCCGGTAATGTAATGAATATGGCGGGTAACAACGCAAAAAAAACCGATTACATCCTTAAAACTGTTGAAGCAGGAATTAATGTTTTGGCCGACAAACCAATGGTTATTTCTCCTGAAGAATTTCCAAAGCTTGAAAAAGCCTTTCAGGTGGCCGAAGAAAACGGTGTTTTACTTTACGATATTATGACCGAACGCCACGAGATTACAACTCTACTGCAACGCGAGTTGTCGCAGCTACCTGAAGTTTTTGGCACCCTGCAGGCTGGCTCTGAAGAAGAACCGGCAATAACCAAAGAGAGTGTGCATCACTTTTTTAAATATGTTTCAGGGAAAGCTTTAAAACGTCCGGCATGGTTTTTCGACACCAAACAGCAAGGCGAAGGAATTGTTGATGTAAACACCCACCTGGTCGACCTGATTCAGTGGGAAGCATTTCCGGAGGTGGTGCTCTCGAAAGACGATGTGGAAATTGTTTCGGCCAAACGCTGGACTACCGACCTTACGCCTGAAATGTTTAAAAAAGTAACTTACCTCGACGAGTATCCGGAATACCTGAAAAAAGATGTTGACGGCGATGTGCTTAAAGTGTACAGCAACGGCGAGATTAATTATAAATTGAAAGGAATACATGCAAAAGCATCGGTAATCTGGAATTTCCAGGCGCCTGAAGGAGCTGCTGACACGCATTATTCAATTATGCGCGGCACGAAATGTAACCTTGAAATTGTACAGGGAGAAGCAGAAGGCTATAAACCCAAACTGTACATTGAAGCTACCGATGTTGACCTGAATGAGTTTGCGGGTAGTTTAAACAATGCTGTTTCCGGCCTGGCAGAGAAATATCCCGGGTTAAGCGTTGAAAAAATTGGCAACAACAAATGGGCATTATCTATTCCGGACGAATATAAAGTAGGACATGAAGCACATTTTGGACAAGTAACCGAGAAATACCTGCAGTATTTGGTAGATGGCAAGTTACCCGAGTGGGAAGTACCAAATATGATTGTAAAATATTACACCACAACCGAGGGAATGAAAGCAGCAATGAAATAATTATCCGGTTGATTTACTCAGAAAAAGCTGTTTCCCGTTATTGGGGAACAGCTTTTTTTTTGGAGCTGTAAATGCTTTATCAATTTTTAAGCATACTTGCCAATTTTCTGAATGTCTTAATAAATTTTCGTTATTTCAAAATATTTAGATTCAGAAAAAATTATGCTCAAATCTGCCCATAAAACACGCGCTACTCATCTTGGTATAAAAAAGTTACTATTTTTATAAATCAACAATCTTCAACCAATGGATAAACTCAGAGTTATTATTGCCGATGATGAATCAGATGCACTTGAAGTTTTGGAAAATATATTTATTGACACCGGAAAAGTTGAAATTGTGCAGGCAATTGCCGATCCGCTAAAAATTGAAAGTGCGGTTAACAAGCACAGACCCGATGCAATTTTTCTGGATATTGAAATGCCGGGGCAAAATGGCATATCGCTCCTAGCTAATATTCGAGAATACAACCATGATTTACAGGTAGTTTATGTTACCGCTTACGAAAAATACATTAAAGAAGCCATAAAACTTAATGTGTATTCGTACCTGCTAAAACCGGTAGACCGGCAAGAGCTTACTGAGTTAGTTGACAAACTAATTTTGCAAAAAAAACCTCCATTAAACCCAATACAAAACAAAATTAAATTGCCGGTTAAAGGCGGCTATGTTTACCTAAAACCCGAAGATTTACTGAAGCTTGAAGCCGAAGGAAATTACACCCGTTTAACCACCATTAGGGATGAAGAATTTATTTCGTCGTATAATATGGGACGGCTTTTTGATAAGCTTCCTGCGTCATTTTTTAGGATTAACCGAGGCTGTGTTTTAAACGGCGATTACATTTATAAAATCAACAAAACAAAAAACACCTGCCTTGTTCTTATTAACAAGAAGCAAATGGAATTCGAAACTTCCGGCGCTTTTATCCGGGAGTTTAACCGAAGCATAAAACAAGATTGAATAAGCTGAAAATATTCATAAAACACGCAGGGCTGGTTCAGTTAAGCTGGTTAAACCCTTTTTTACTTGCCCTGTTTCCGGCATTGGTTATTATAGGGCTTCAACCTATAAAATTCGATCGCTTAATTTTCGAACAAATCTATGTATCGCTAAACGAACGCTGGTTTGAAGACCTTGATAACGACGGTAAAAAAGAACGTTTTGATTACACCAGTAATTCGCTCGGAAAATTTGCCATGTATTACTATAATGGCGATGGCGAGATGAAAAATCAAATTAATTTTCCGCTGAATAAACCAACACCCCGCTATAAAATAAAACCCTTTTCAATAGATTTTACAAACGACGGCTGCCGTGAACTGATTATTTTTACGCAAAAAAAAGATTCCCTGTTCCTGAACGTTTTTAACTATGCGGAAGAACAAAACGAATTGGAAAACCTTTTTGTAACCCGAATTGGGTTTAATAACGACTCGTTGGATTACTCCTTAAACTGGCTGGGCCATTTTGATGTGAACCACGATAGAATTCCTGAGTTTTATTTTAGTGTGAGCGGCGGCTTTGCCCTCTACCCCCGAAAAATATTCCGCTTCGATTTTAAACAGAAAGAGATAATTTCGACGATAAACACAGGTGCCGGACTACTTAACGGAACCCTGTTTATTAAAGACGATTCGCTTGCAGTGCTAGCTGCCGGCCGCGCTTATGGCAACACCCGCAAAGATTACCCCTACCCCTTTCACGATACTACAACCTGGATTTTGGGTTTCGACCACGATTTAAACTTAAAATTTAAACCTCGAAATTATGGCAGCAACCCGGGTAATTTAACTTCGATAGTTCAAGCGGGCGAGTTTATTTATTACCTGAACGGAGCAAACAATGCCTCTAACGAAAAGCATAAACTGCTGAAAACAAACTGGCATGGCCAAATTGTGGACAGTATTGTATTTTCAGAGAAAATTAATTCGGTTCTCTACCCTATAACCATAGATGGCAGGCCGCAACTCTTTTTTACGAACCATACGCAAGACGAGTATTTTTTTATCGATACGGAGGCCTTTAAACTGTTCAAACATAAAAAATTTGATATTCCTCAGCGACGGCTTTTTATTACCCAGGAAGACCTTCTTTTTGATGGTAAAACAGACTATTTTTTTTACGATGGCCTGAGCCAGGAGCTGGAGTGTTACAATACAGAACTGAAAAAACCAATAAGCATTGCCAAGGGCATTATAATAGAGTATTTAACCACCACTTATTACGAAAAAAGTGGTTATGGCGAAATACTGGTTTGCATGCGCGATAATTCAACCCTGGTGCGCTATCGGGCAAATCCATACCGGCATTTAAAATATCCGTTGTGGGTGGGCATCTACCTTTTGTCGGCGTTGTTTGTGTCGCTTATTTTGTTTTTGCAGAACCGGCGCATTTTAAAACAACAAAAAATGGAACAAGAGCTGGCCGATTTACAACTTCAAAACCTGCGTAACCAACTCGATCCGCATTTTACGTTTAACGTGCTAAACTCGGTGGGTAATGCCATTTACAAACAAGATAAAGAAGCGGCTTACGACCTTTTTCAACGATTTACACGCATGATTCGGTCGTCGTTAATGAGCTCGGATAAAGTTTTTAGCTCGTTAAAAGATGAATTACAGTTTACGCAAGACTACCTCGAATTTCAGCAAATTCGGTTTAAAGGACGTTTTAATTATTGCATTGAGGTTGAACAAGATATAAACACAAAAAACCTTATAATTCCGAAAATGCTAATTCAGGGCTTTGCCGAAAATGCAGTTAAACATGCCTTTCACGGTGTGGATTTTTGCGGAAAAATCAACATTAGCATTTCGAAGCTAAACGAAACCTGCATAGGTTCTGCCAAAACCAATGATAAAAGCAAAACAATTAAAACCTTAAAAATTATTATTGAAGACAACGGCATTGGTATTGATCATTCCAGAGAACTGGCTGCTACTTCCGGAACACAAAAAGGACTGACGATTTTACAGGAACAAGTGAAACAAATTAACCGAATTTATAAAACCAGCATTCAACTTTCAATTCAAAAACAAAATATTTTTGATACCAAACACCCCGGTACGCGCATTGAAATAATTATGTAGACCAAATACCGGCTTGCTCTACCAAAAAAATGCCTTTGTTTAACAAAGTATTGCAACACTTGTCAACCGGTGTTGGGTTTTAATAAAATTTCAACAACTACCTAATCATCAATACGCTATAAAACTATCTTTAACAAAAGATAAAAACCTAAGTGATGAAATCTGTTGCCCTTCTACTTTTTTTTAATGGTTTAATACAAGCCATTCAGTAACCAAACACAATTTTTAATAAAAATTGAAGGGCAAGCAAATGGAATTCAAAAATAAAAACATCTGTCCGCGCCTTATTAAGGTTATTCTTACTCACACAACTAAAAATCATCACCTGTTTTCAGCGTGATGATTTTTTTGTTAATCAATTTTAATTGCAAAAAATTAAGGGTTTCAACAATAATGAAACCCTTACCAGTTTTATGAAGACACCTGTGTGTCTCCAAGAAATACTATAACTACCGCGATTTTCTGCCTTAAATAAACAAATTCAGGTTCGATTGGTCGGCTTCTTCCAGATAGGTAGCTACACCACCTATTTCAACGCCTTCCATTAACTCCTCTTGTTTAATACCCATAACGTCCATCGACATTTGGCAGGCAATCATCTGCACACCGTTTTCCATGGCTGTTTGCAGCATGTCTTCGAGCGAATCAACCTGTTTTGCCAGCATGCGTTTTTTCATCATTTTAGCCCCTACTCCCATCATATTCATTTTCGAGAGTTTTAAATCGCCGGCATTTTTGGCCATCATTTTGCCAAACATTTTGCCCATCAAATCTTTTTCCACCTCGGGCTTATCGCTCTTCTTAATCACGTTAAGGCCCCAAAAAGTATAAAACAGGGTTACTTTATTTCCCATGGCAGCAGCTCCGTTGGCAATTACCAGCGATGCCAGTGCACGGTCCATATCGTCGCTGAAAACCACCATAGTTTTATTTTTAGCAACCACTTGTTCAGGCTTTTCTCCCGATGATTTTGCAGCCTTTTCAATAATGGCTTTTACTTTTCCTTTCTCCGCTTCTACTGAAACAAGCTTATTTCCGGTCATGTTGCACCACGACTTTACATCTTTCATAAAGCCCATATCGGTGGCCAGTTGCTCGAGGCGCTCACCGGGATTCAGCTGTTCAATTTCCTTTTTCAGCTTTAATATTGGTCCCGGACACTGTAAGCCACAAGCATCAACCTGAATGGTTTTTACAGCCTCGCTGTTGGTTACAGCCGGTGCTTCCATTCGTTTACCACGATGAATGTGCCCATCTTTGGTAATGTAATTGGCTTCAAAAATATCCTCGTTACTCTGCTTGCATACGGTATGCTCGTAGGTTTTATAGCCACCACTCAGGTTGCAAACGTCGTTAAAACCCGATTGTGTTAATATTCTGCAGGCAATGTAACCACGCAGGCCAACCCCGCAATAAACAATAATTTTTTTGTCTTTTGGTAATTCGTGCATTCGGCTGCGTAAATCATCAACCGGAATATTTACCGAACCTTCAATTTCGCCTAACTGGTTTTCTTCTTCTGTACGCACGTCAAGCAACACTATGTTTTCCGAATGAAAACTGTGTATTTTATCCCAGCTTACAATGTTTAATTTGCCACTTAAAATATTTTCAGCAGCAAAACCGGCCTGGTTCACCGGGTCTTTTGCCGATGAAAAAGGAGGTGCATAGGCGTGTTCAATATCCTGCAAATCGTAAATAGTGCCCCCTTGTTTCAGCACGGTAGCAATTAAATCAATACGTTTATCTACACCTTCGTAACCAATCATTTGCGCCCCATATAGTTTACCATTTTCCGGATGAAATAGTATTTTAAGTGTGTAGGGCAAAGCGTCGGGGTAATAACCGGCATGCGATGCACCGTGAATAATATTGGCGGTATAAGGCATCATTTCATTTTTCAATGTTTTTTCAGGAATACCGGTTGATGCCACGGTAATGTCAAACACTTTTGCAATGGCTGTAGCAATGGCCCCATTGTATTTTCGGGTATTTCCGCTAACCATATTGTCGGCAACAATTCGCCCTTGTTTATTGGCAGGCCCTGCCAGATAAATATTGGTAAGCTTTCCGGTAATCGGATGAGGGAAGGCCATGGCATCGCCTAAAACATATATATTTTCGTCATTACTCAGCAGGTACTCATTGGCAATAATCCCGCCATTGGGTGCCAAGTCCAATCCGGCCTCGCGCGCCAGTTTATTCTCCGGTTTTACCCCAATTGAGAGGATAACCAGGTCGGTTTCAATTTGCCGCCCCGATTGCAACGATACATTTAAAACGCCGTTTTCGCGTTTAAAAGCAGTAACACCATCTTTCAGAAAAAATTCAACTTTTTTGGTTTTCAGGTGCTGATGCACTTCTGCTGCCATCTCGTAATCCAGCGGTGCCATCACCTGCCGCGCCATTTCAACAATCGAAACTTTCATGCCAAGGTGGTGCAGGTTTTCGGCCATTTCAAGCCCGATAAACCCTGCCCCCACAACTACTGCGCGACGAGGTTGTTGTTCGTTGCAATACGCTTTAACCTTGTCGGTATCTTTTACATTACGAAGGGTAAAAATAGATGGGTCGTTTATTCCGGATATGGGTGGTTTTATGGGCTCTGCTCCCGGCGACAGCACTAATTTATCGTAGGTTTCGGTATACTCTTCGCCGTTTTTGAGGTTACGAACTACCACCGCTTTGTTGGCGCGATCTATTTTTACCACTTCGTTGTAAACCCGCACATCAACATTCAGCCGAGCCTTAAAACTCTCAGGCGTTTGCAACAGTAATTTCTCTCGCTCTTTTATCACATCTCCGATGTAATACGGTAATCCGCAGTTGGCATAAGAAATATGCGCCCCGCGTTCAAAAATTACAATTTCTGCCTGTTCATCCAATCTTCGCAAACGGGCTGCTACCGTTGCCCCTCCGGCTACTCCACCAATAATTAAATACTTTGCCATATCTTGTTTCTGATCGTTGTTTTAATTTGGGGTGCAAAATTACATATTCAACATATGTGCAATGTGACACGAGTTACACAAGTAATTTTACAGGCCTGTTTTTAACGATAAAAGCAAAATTTCAGGCAAAGGTTAAGCCAATGTAAATTGTAAAGCCGGAGCTCAAATAGCAGGTTAAAAAAACTGCCCCTTCAAGAATTGAAAGAGCAGTGCACACTATAATCTGTTTTTCTTTTTTATTTTACCGGTTTATCCACCTCCAAACGTTTTTTCTGGTTGGCCACTTTATAAGCAACAGTAAATGCATATTGTGCAACCCGCTTCATTTTAAGGTAATCAATTTTATCCAGTTCATCGGTAATCTCGTGGTAATCGGCATGTAACCCGGTGGAAAGGCCAAGAATAGGAACGCCATTCTTGTAAAAATGGAAATAATCGCTACGCATAAGAAAGGCCTGTGTAAGCTCATCGCGGGAAATCAGCCCGAACTGTTCACAAACTTCGTTGCTGATTTTCAACAATTCGCTACTTTGTTTTCCTGAAACAATATATAAGCCATCGGGGCCGGCCAGGCTTTTTTCGTTCTCTTCCACCTCTTGCGGCTCTTTTTCGGCCGAGCGACCAACCATGTCGAGGTTAATATCCAGCAAGGTATTTTCTAATGGCAAGGCGGGGTTTTGCGAGTAATAATCCGATCCAAGCAAGCCCTTTTCTTCGGCAGTTACCCAGGCAAAAACAATGCTGCGCCGGGGTTTCTTTTTCATACTCTGAAAAGCTTCGGCTATTTCTAACAATGCAACAGTGCCGGTACCATTATCATCAGCGCCATTGTATACACCACCTTCGCCATCGGTTCCCAGATGATCGTAATGGGCCGTAAAAACTACACATTCGTTCTTCAACTCAGGATCGCTGCCTTCAACAATAGCCACCACATTTTTACCTACAATGGTGTCTCGTTTTTTAACCAGCATTATTTCAACTTCCTGCTCAGTAATATCAAACGATTTTGGACTTTCGCTTTCATTTATCTCTTTTTGCAGTTCAGCCAACGTTTTTCCCGATTCCGCCAACATTTTATCAGCCAGTTCTTCGTTGCCAAAAATTACCCTAATGGGCAGTTGAAAAGAACTTTTCCCTCCTTTTAGCTGCAAACTTCCGCCGGTTACATATTTCCTGATGCTTTCAAGGTACTCCACATTGGGGTTCATTGGGTCGTTCACCAAAACCACGGCCCTGGCCCCTCCCATCATAGCCCTTGCCATTTTCTTCATTTCAATATCAGTATTCGGGTCTTCACCTGCTTTAACCTGCTCAATATTTCGGGTCATTATCAACACAATTTTGCCTTTCATATCCAGGTCTTTTGTGTCGTTGTATTTTGTTTCTTCGTTGTACCACCCATAACCGGCAAAAAGTATATTGCCCGAAATGGTATCGCTTTTTGCGGGTCCTCCCATTGCAAAAATATCTTTGGTTTGGTAGCTGATATCACTGGTACTATCAATTAAGCTCAACTGAGTTTGTTCCAGATCAGGGGTAAGGGCAATCATTTCAACCGGTTGAAAATAGCAATCGAAAGCCGGTGGTATTCCCATTTTCCGGCATTGTGCTTTCAGGTATTCGGCGGTAATTTCCAGGCCCGGAACATCGGTAAAAAAATCGCGGCCTTGCAAATTGTCACCTGCCACAAATTCAAGGTGTGCTTTCAAATCACTTTCAGTAATGGTTTGCAGCTCTTTTTTTTGTGCAGCAGAAAAAAAAGCAATAGCCACACATACGATGGAAAGAAGAAGTTTGGTGTTCATTTTTTACTATTAGAATTTATTGACTGACAGCCGATATCTTCGAGGTTAGCAATTTTAAAGCCTACCAGAAAACAAAGGTCAGCTACGCGTTTAATTTTTTCAAAGTTAATCTTTTCTACCTCATCACCTATTTTATGGTAATCGGCATGATATCCGGTGGCGTAATTTAAAACAGGCACCCCGTTTTTATGAAAATGGTAATGATCGCTGGCACGCAAAAACGGATCTTTTGGCAAACTGGTATCGGGCACCAGTTTTAACTCCGCACATTTTTCGGCATTTATTGTGGCCAATTGTGGCCAGATATTGTTGCTTAAAGTGTACAAACCATCAAAGTCTTTTACCTTTTTGGGCGAGTTTTTCCAAACATCATCGCGTTGGCCACGATATACACGTCCAACCATATCAAGATTTATGGCAGCCACCGTTTTTTCGAGCGGAAAAACCGGGTTGTTGCAATAATAACGGGAACCCAAATGTCCAATTTCTTCGCAGGTGACCCACAAAAAAACAATGCTTCGTTTGGGTTTCTCATGCAGTGAAGAAAAGGCCTCGGCAACTTCCATAATGGCAACTGTTCCCGATCCGTTGTCGTCGGCACCATTAAAAACTTCGCCATTTTTATCCATTCCGATATGATCGTAATGCGCCATAAAAACAATGTATTCATCTTTTAATACGGGGTCGGAACCTTCGATGTATGCCACTACATTTTTTGCATCTATTTGTTCAGGCGCTTCACCGGCGCTCAGGCTAAGCTTTCCTTCCACCTCAACCAACGTTTTTTCACCCCGGGCAACGTTTTTCAGGTATTTGGCATAGGCACCCTTTTTGCCCAATAAAGCATCGGCTACTTTTGGCGTACTTAATAACACCGCTGGCGGCTGTTCTTTTTTCGGTAATTCAAGACTGTACGCCGGACGGTTGAACCATCTTTGTATCTGGGCGAAAGTTTTATTGTCTTTGTCGTTAGGATTGGTGAGTATAAGCATAGCTTTGGGTTCCTGCTCCAAAATTAAACTTATCTTGCTTCGTTCTTTTCGGTTTTCCCAGGCAAACGATTGGTTTTTGAAATAGGATTCAGCATTGCCCTGTGCAACTACAACCAGCTTATTTTTTAAGTCATACGTTTCAATATTTTCGCCAAAGCCAGCAAAAACAACAGTTTCTTCAGCAAAACTATAAATGCCTGAATTCCTGTCAATCTTCACCAATTCGTGCGATTGATAAACCAGCTTGCCCTTTTCATTGCTTACTTTAACAAATGATTGTTTATTAAGTGGTGTGTAAAAAAGGGGTACCTGCTGAAAATAGTTTTCTGCAGCAGGCAGCAATCCCATTTTCAAAGCATTATTGGCCAGATAGTTCGCAGTAATTTCCAAACCATTTACAGCTGTTCCTAAACTTCTTCCCTGTAAGTGGTCAGATGCGATAAAACTCAGGTGGGCTTTTAAATCAACCGTATCAATTTTTGATAAAGCCTGATGCTGAGCCTGTACAGCCACAACAAGCGTTAAAAAGATAAACAAAATAAGCACCGTTTTACGTATTAACATACGAATGGTTTTAAAATTTCAAGTTCGATATTATCTTTGCTTTAAAGCTAAAGTAGCAAATAAGCCAACAAGAACAAGATATAGTTAACAATTTGACATCAATAAAAGGCAATCTTAACCGAACTTCAAAAATTACACAAAAAATGAGAACATTAAAATCACTTTCTATCGTTGTTTTAATCGTTTCGTTAGTGCTGCTAATCCCATCGTGTGCAGTAAATCCGGTAACCGGAAAATCGCAACTTATGTTTATGTCGGAAGAACAGGAAGTTGCATTGGGAACCCAATACGACCCTACAGTAATTTCAACTTTTGGCCTGTACAATGATGATGCCTTGCTGGATTTTATTACAGAAAAAGGTAATGAGATGGGGAAAATTTCGCATCGCCCCAACCTGCAATATCATTTTCGGGTATTAGACTCGCCCGTAGTTAATGCCTTTGCAGTACCTGGCGGTTACATTTATTTAACCCGTGGCATTTTGGCCCAGTTTAATAACGAAGCCGAGCTAATGGGGGTTTTAGGGCACGAAATGGGACACATTACGGCGCGACATACGGCGCAACAACAAACACGACAACAAATTAGCCAGGTAGCGCTTGCAGCCGGAATGATTGCTTCGCCTGAAGTAGCACAATTTGCCAATGAAGCAATGGCAGCCATGCAACTATTGTTTTTAAGTTTTAGCCGGGCAAACGAGCGCGAAGCTGATCGTCTGGGTGTTGAATATTCGTCGAAAATTGGTTATGACTCACACAAAATGGCCGACTTTTTTGATGTTTTAAACAAAATGCAAATGGGCAGCAGCCATGCCGGCGTTCCTACATGGATGTCGACTCACCCCGATCCGGGCGATAGAAATGTCGCTGTTCATCAAAGCACCGAAGAGTGGCACACCAAACTTCCACAGCAATCGTATGCTATAAATACCAACACCTATTTACAACTAATTGACGGCTTAGTGTATGGCGAAGATCCGCGTCAGGGCTTTGTTGAGGACAATATGTTTTACCACCCCGATCTAAAATTTCAATTTCCGATACCTACCGGCTGGACATTGGTGAATTCGCCCATGCAGGTACAAATTGTTCCGGAAGACAAAAATGCTGCGATGATTTTCGAGCTGTCGCAGGAAAAAACAGCCGATGCCGCTGCACAGAAAACAATTTCCGATTTGCAGCTTACCCTCCTCGAAAAAAATAATGTAAAGGTAAACGGACTGAATGCCGTGGCGGCAATGTCGCAACAGGTATCGCAAAACCAGTCGGGGCAGGAGCAAGTGCTAAAATTATTGTCTTATTTTATCGAAAAAGATGGCAATGTTTATGCTTTTCATGGGCTGGCACTTGGCGAACAGTTTAACAGCTTTCAACCGGCTTTTACGTCAACCATGCAAAATTTTACCACCTTAACTAATCCGGCAAAACTAAACATTCAGCCCCACCGGATTAAAGTAATCAGCATCCGAAGTGCATCAGTGTCGCTGGAAGCTGCTTTTGATTTTTATAAGGTTCCGAAAGAAAGATACAAGGAAATGGCACTGCTAAACAACCGCGAACTTAGCGATGAGCTAAAAAGAGGTGATATGATAAAAATTTTAACACAATAACGAGTAAGAAAGAAAATTGAAAACAATGAAAAAGAGACTTCTAAGACTATTATTTGCCCTGCTGTTTACTATTGCCGGGTTAGGTATTGGGCATGCCCAGGAAATTGGTGTGCGTTTTGGTGATGTTTCAGCCGGAAATGTCGCTATTGATGGGATATTCTCAACCGGGGAGTTTAACCGTTTGCATGCCGACGTGTCGTTTGGCGATGGCATTGCCGCCGACCTGCTTTGGGATTTCTTTTACCGCCCTCTGGCCGACGAGGCCTTTAACTGGTACATGGGCGTTGGCCCTTACCTTGCCATACTTAACGAAGATATTTTTTATGAAGGCGGCGGCAAAGAAAGTGAAACAAATTTCAGCCTTGGTGCTGCTTTTGAAATTGGTATAGAATACCGTTTTGTTGATATTCCGGTTGCCCTCGGTCTCGATTACCGACCGGCACTGGAGGTAATCGACGAAACCGGATTTCATTGGGGAGGATTTGGGTTAAACATCAGGTATGTGTTTGATTAAATTATACCTTTTTAAAAACAAAAAAGCGTTCCTTGAGTGCGCTTTTTTGTTTTTAACCGCTCTTCCCAGTGTTTTATACCAGTTCGAAAAGACGAACCCCCTTAACTATTTTCAACAGGGCATTGCTTAATGCAATCAGTTCACCAATTACCCAAACCGGCAATAATGCATAAAATTGCCATTTCCTTATCCAGTTTTTATAAGCTGCATTTTTCCGAACCAACAAGTAAATAAACAGGATTATAAAACCCAAAAAACCTATCATAGAAAAAACAACATGCAGACAAAATAATGCGCTATTCCATGGCACTGCAACCATTCCAGGAATTTGAACGGTAGGTGTAATTTTAAACGAAGCAAGAACAGCTGTTACCACATCGATAAATATGGCTATTCCTAAAATTAGAACGGCTCCTTTGCCTTTAATATACAAACAGTAGCTTCCAATACCATATAAAACCAGGGCAAAAAAGGCTAAAAACACATTTATTAAGCAAGTGGCGTCACACTCCATTTCTCAGCTACTATTAATTGATTAATACACTGAACTACTTACTCTTATACTTTGCTCTACAGTTTTGGTTACCAAAACAGCCTATTGGCCTGCACCTGCCTATTATTTTTTTTGGGAAATGATTAAAAAAACAAAAGGGAGAAACAATGTTTCTCCCTTTTGTGGTGCCACCTGGAATCGAACCAGGGACACACGGATTTTCAGTCCGTTGCTCTACCAACTGAGCTATGGCACCTTTGTAAAGTGCAACGGCCAGAAATACTGTATCTTGCGCTTGTCTTTTCTAGAACTCAATTACATTTTTATATCTTCTGGTTTACCTCATGGTTTACTTTGCTGTGTAGTTTCACCAAGATTCATTAATAATTGTATTTTATAAATTCACTAATATTATCGCTAAAATATTCATTGCTGCGGACAATCGCAACCAAGAGATATTGAATATAATACCCTTTTATAGGAGTTTAGAGAGTAACTAGACTCTATCCCGCAGGGTACAGCTACTCTTTAAAGTTCTATAAAAGTTATTATGTATCAATAGCTAGCCCGTAACTTCAAAGCCAAGCCCCCAACGGGTTGAAGGTTTTTCGATATTCCTTCAAGCCGAAACGAGCAAGGTATAACTGCTTTGACTGCATCATTTTCAGCCTAAGCGTAAGTAGCTAGAAATCAAACCTACACAACCCAGGCCCTTTAACTCACTGGTAATCAACACATCGACACTAGTGGCGATACTCTCATTTTCAGATAGATACTTCTTTACTCTATTCCATAGTAGCTTAAACTTACCATTTTTAGTAGTTAGTACTTCAAGGCTAAGTCCGCCGACGGGTTGAATGTTAAGCCGAAACGAACATGAGCCTAAATGCGTAATCAGCATCACTCATAGTAAGTAGATAAAACTCAGGTTCTTGTATCATTATCTCCTTTAACTCGTTGGTACTCAACGAAAGCCCACTAGTGGGTCCATCCTCATTTTCAGAAAGGTAGCTTTTTACCCTATCCCATCTAACTTTCGCCTTACCATCTGAGGTTGTCTGGCCTCTCACACAAACCCAATTCTCTAACTCTATCGCTGTGTGAATGTACACATTTTCAATACTATCTGCCTCGGTCCTCACATTGAAACCAAGTCCCCAACGGTTTTAGTCTACTCGATGTAGGGCTAAAATCGAAACAGAACTCAGCATACAATAAATAAGCCAGCCGATGGCGTTATCACCATCCTGCTCTGTCGCAGTTTACAGGTATCCACAGGTATGTTCGAACTTTTTACCGGCTCAGGTAGCGCATGCAGCTGCAGTACTCCAAACATCAGCCCAGGTTTGAGTATGATGTAGGTCTTCAACCGATAAACATACTCCCTTTGCTGGGGCGGAATAAAACAAGGGGCGAATACCAGAAATATTAATCCATTCGATTTACTTGCCCTTGGTGTTTCCGAAGCTGCTAATACATTCGTGGTCGGATGAAAAACAGACATAACAGGCACACAAAAAGTCGTGGACAGTTAGAGCATCCACGGTAAATATTTTGATAATCAAGCAAGGTGAGAATTCCCGTTTCACTACTTATACTTGCATAGCCACTGCTAACACGCTGCTTATTAATGTAGTCCATGCTGGACTATTCTCACTTCCAGTCATACAACCTAATATTCTTTAATTACTTGATACTAAACTTACCGCCATTAAGGCTAAGTAAAAGAGAAGTTGCAGCACGCCATAGACCAGCCCCGGTTTAGCGTACAATGTTGTCGTATCATTAATGTAAACACCACTTATTTTAAGCACGAATTTCTGTCAAGTGCTCTATACCCGAAATATTAATAAATAGAGTTTATATACACTTTACTGGAATTGGGGCGTAAATATTTTCGTGACACATCAATGATACAACGGACTAATTCATAGTCGATTATCAATCTTGCACATTTTGCAATGCAAGAAGGGCAAAATAGAAGCATTCATCCAAATACTTTTGCTGTAGAATTAATAAAAACGCAAGAGTATGAAAGAGAGACCAGAGATATGACGGATGAGCGACAAAGCTACAAAAAGTTAGCAACCACCACACTGAATTTAAAAATTAAACGAGACAAGATTCCATTCCGTTGAACACAGCGGTGTTCTTCCAAAAATAGGAACTGTTATTACAAGGGAGACCAAGTATTATAGCAGAACGGGAATGGTCTGTCTAAAAATCTTATAGAAAGATGAAAAAAAAGAATAATGACGTAGTCGCTTCAATGGAAATTAAAACACTTGATAAGAAACAGTTGGAAGAATACAAGAAGGTGATGTCCGGGGATTGGATGATGACTATCAAGCCATCCCCCAACGACCAAGAAGTAAATGGAAAAATTAGGAAGTTCGATTGTACCTTAAATAAAAATGCTTTAAGACAGATTTTCGAAAAGGAACAAGACAAGTTAATAATGGACATTTGGATTGACGATTCTGAGTACATAGAACCTGACACTAGAGAAAAAGTGGTTTTAGGTAATATCGCATTGACAAGTGCAAAAGGAACTCCTGGGGCAGGCATTAATATACAAAGAGTTGAAGTTGAAAAAGAGACTGGACAAATAAAAAGTGACAAGACCGGAGAATTAATTCTTGAATTACTCCTTCCCAAAATAGTAAAGAATGACAAAGACACCAGTTATTATTTATGGATGTTTCCCAATACGATTAATGGCGAAATGAACTATGAGCCAGAAGAAAACTTACCTCTTAGTATTGATGCAGTAATAATGGAACTATTAGGAAAAAGCAATTGCTCTGCAAAGTTAATTTCACTGCATCCCACCCAAGTGCCTCCTTTTAGGTTTATTACCATCGGGTGTGATACGGAGGTCGTTGAAAGATGGGATACGTTATGCAAGAAATTCATAACTCCGAGCCGTGCTATTGAATTTGCAACAAATGCAGCGAATTATATGCTACATGATGAAGTCACAAGGGAAAATATACGAGACGAAAAAGAACTCAACCTCAATAGGCAAAAAGCATTAGAGAAATTTAAAAATCGAAAAAATCAATAATTATTAATCGGGCTGGTTGTTTAATTGCAGCCAGTCCATATTAAATTAGAGTATGAGTAATAAATCATATAAAATAGATAAATACCTTTCAGAAGAAAAGGAAACCATATTAGGCCTTTGTGCCGAAGCAATTGAAAACAACAGTAAAATCCACTTTAAAGCGCCAGTGGGTTCAGGGAAAACCACAGCAATCATCGACCTGATTCAGGAATACGACGATAAACAAATCATTGTACTATTCCCCCAAATATCCATTTCGGAGCAAGTTAAAACCAAGTTGAACAATAAAGGAATTGAAGCAGAAGTTGTAAATGCCGATACGTTCACTGACGTTGTCGATACATACGATGCTCAATTGGGTGGTGTTTTCTTGTCAACAATTGATTCGGCATACAAACTAATCGAAGAATTGGAGATGAGTAATGAAAATACAATCGTGATACTGGATGAAACCCATACATTTTTGCAATCAGCAAGGGATAACTTTACTCGTTCAGTTGAAGCAATTCTTTCCAAACAGTTCCCAGTTATTGGTTTTAGCGCAACTCCATCAGCTTGGGTAAATAAATTCCTATTTGGAATGGACAAGCAAATTGAATTTCAGTTCAATGAGGAACGGATAAGCACCATTAAACAAACACCGGTTAAAAATGGCGTACTAAGAACAGTGGCTAATGAAATAGCAACTAACCATAATGGAATGACCGTAGTGTTTATGGAGAGTAAAACGGCACAGACGCAGCTTAAAACGTACATAGAGGAGTATAAATCAACCCTAAAAGTCTGCTGTTTGAATCGTGATACAAAGACAACTATTCATGAAAAAGAATGGAAGTATTTGATGCAGAACGATAATTTACCTGAAACCAATGACGTTTATATTATTAATCGAGTGGCACAGGCTGGGGTTAATATCACTAACCATGATATCGACAGGGTATTTTTAGTTGATTATTTCGACCCATTTGGATTTGCACAGTATTTAGGCCGTTGCCGGAACTATGATAAAGAATATTACTATTACAATCCAAAGAGCAGCAAACAACTAGGAGCTTTTAACTGGGACAAGATAGAAGATAGAATTGAGTTCATAAATGCAGTTCTACAAGCTTCTAACAATGAAATGCGTGACTTCATCCGAAAATTACTTCCCTTAATCACAGACCACGTGTTCGAGGATAAGGAATTAAACCTGGCACCTAATAAGTGTAAAATAGCTTACAGTGTATATGAGCAGTTACGAGAACTAAGAGGAGAAGACTTAAGTTATCCTGTGACAGAACTATTTCCCAATATAGAGTTTGAAGTAAATCCAGAAATAGATGGCATTGTGGTTACCTCTGCAGATTCTCAAACCAAACGAAGGGAGAAAGCAAAGGATGCATTAAAAATAGTCATAATGGAACAATACCCATTGGTTAATGAAATTAGAGTAAAAATGAATTTTGAATACTCCATTCCGAATATGCAGCACGTTATAAATACTAAATATGCCAGTAACAACTTACTGATTCCTAAAATTAGAGAGGATAAACTAAATGAGATTGTTAAGCTACTTAAACAAGCCCAAATGTCTCCGACATGGTTGTTTACCATTAATACATTATACCAGCAAAGTCATAAAAATGAAAAGGTATTGGATGAACTCATGAGTTTAAACAACAATCAGGTGCGTACAATAGCTGGGGCAATGAAATTTTTCAGGTCAACAACAAAACCTAACATAAAGAAGCTAATGGCCTCCATGTATAACCAGTGTGGCGAGTTATTAACAGCAAAGGAATGGAAAGAGTTATTGGAAGATGAAGTTAATATCGCTGTAAAATCACCAAAGCTAATGCATGAATTATATATCTACTGCATGCAAAAGAAGAAATCCAATAGTAAACTTAAGCTGATTCGAATAAACGAATCCATCGTAGATTTTCTGAGAGCGTTTAATTTTAAGAACCTGACTGTTTTTCAGGGAAGGCTGGCTCCCAGATAACCAACAAGTGCCATTCAAAAGTAATCTTCTCTTAAGGGGATTGACTAATGACAAGCACTTCAAAAACACAGCTTATGGTAAGTCTTTTTACTATAATAATTAATGATAGTAGAAGGGCTTACCTGCCCCAAATCATCAAAACAATATATCATGGATAAAACAACTAAATGGTTATACCTACTGCCGGACGGTACGGTAGAAACCAATATGAAAGATGCGAAAATTAAGCTTGGAATATCAAAGACCCGGCTTATTGGAATGCTAAAATCAGGCACTGTTACCAGAATTATGAACCCCAAATCAGAAACGCTTAAAGGCTATGAGAACGATACGACAGGAACTATTAAGTAGGCCAGCTGCTCTGAATGTGATTGAACGACGAGCGGGAAAAATATCAACTGACGGGATAGAAAAAGAGTTTAGCGATATACCCAGTCAAACCATAGGTAGGTGCTATTCCAAGGTCGAAAGTATTGACAACGGATTTAAAAAAGGTCTTATTGTCAATAAAACTAAAGCAAAGACTGAGAGAAAAGCAGCAGTAAGTAAAACATTAAACTTAATGGTTCGGCACAGGTACATCGATAGTGACATTCTTGAAGCAGAAGGTATTTTGGTAGAAGACATCTACAACCGGTATATTACCCATGAGCAACGCACAAAGTTTATTCAGGGTATTATAACGGACTACCGCTTCATTAGAAAAGCAATCGCCGAAAAAGCCAAACCATACTTAAAATTTACTCATGAAGAACTGGATAAATTAACCCGCATTGATAATGAAATCAAATCAAAGGAGAATGCAGTTATACGCGAAGATAAGGGCAGTTTTTTCTATCCATTGCTGATTCCCAACCTATTAAAACAAAGAACAGCTTTGGTAAATAACTACGAATCTAGTCAGGGCAAGAGCATTGAATCCGTTTGTTGTAGAATTACTAATCAGGCGACATATTATCAAACTGTACCTGGAAAAACAATTCCTTCATTATCCCAGAAGCGTAATCCATTCGAAGATGAGCAGCTGTACGAAAGTTTATGGAACTTAAGTCCATCGTCACAGACTAAGCTTATTGAATTCATTGTATCAAAATACAAATCATATTACCATAACGACATTAAAGAATATTACCAAATGAAGGAACGGAGGCGTAAACAGGCATGGAACAAAAAACAACGTAAAAAAAAGCTTTCTGCAAGTGAGAAACACCAATTAGTTTTGTGGGGCAAAGCAGACGGATATAGTAAACCAGAAGTCTCTGAGCAAATCGGTTGTTCATTACGTACCGTTCAACATTATTGGAATAAGCAAATAGCTTAAATGCGCAAGAATGCGGACGAAAAATCAGTTAATATATATACTTATTAAGGTAAAAAACGTCCGGGTTTTTGCGTCAGAACAGATAGAAATAGAACCCGGCTTTAATCACCGGGTTTTTTATTTTATAGTTCAATCACCCCCCATAATCGGAGAGTACAAACTTACTTACACGTTTTCCAATATTTTTATCGTAATAAATAATTTTCATCGCACAGAACTCATCTATTTTATGTCGTTGCTTATCAATTAAGAAGGTGACTGTCATGTCATAATGGATTGTGGAGCCTTCATCTTCTTTTTCATAATAGACTGACTCAAATGAAGCGTTTTCCCATTGAGATGGAGAAAGGTAAGCTCTTTCTTTCCATCCCTCTCGTTCTCTTAGGTCCTCCAAAAACTCAATGTAAATGCCCGGAGAAGACAAGGTTTCTTCAAAATATGAAATTATATCTGCTCTATCTTCCACGGGGACATTTAATGAGCCATTTGCCATCGCTTGTTTTATCTGATTAACAGTGACACATAACTCTTTAAATGCATTAAGGTCATTGTTTTTTACTGCCTCGAACATTTTCTTTCCAAACTGCTCTGGCGTTTCTTGAGCCGATATATTAATAGTTAGCCCAATAGAAAACAATACAATAAATAGTTTTTTCATATCAATAATATTATTTCATGTAAAATGCAGTGCCCCTTTGGTCTCCCCAGTTCATCCATATTCCAAATCCTGACTTTGCCTTGGTTACAATAATTGATGGAGTATTATAGTGATATTCATCCGATGGAAGCTTATGCTTTTCATCAATATGATAAACATATCGTGATGGTTTTACTCGATAGCGATTCTTATCAATTTTCGTACAACTGGCGACATCAATAATAAAATCCCCAGCGTATTGAGCGTTAATAATAATTTTAACAGGCAGTTTATCTTTATTAGCTAATACCTGCCCTCTCATGGTGTAATCGTGTCCCCATTCACTCCAAATACCAGCCCCCATAAAAGCGGCTTGAACGTGATGAAAATTTCGATGTCTGTTTTGTGAAATGGCATTTAAAGTAAAAAAACACAACAGAGTAAATAACATTATTCGTTTCATAAATAATTCTATTGTCCTCCTACAGCCTACAGAAGGGGTTTGTTTTTAGAAGCGTTAGGCTGAACTTACCTATCACAGTACGAACAGCCCACGCCTCAACGTAAAGCTATTCCCTGGGAGTATACAAGACACTGGCGGTTTCCTGATTCAGGGTAAGCAACGCATATTTTAATCTCTTTTAACTAGTTAGAGTTTTGTAATATGTTGTAAAAACAAGAGGCGCAACCAAACTCGTCAACCAGAGGTACCGCCAGATACCCATACACCAACAAGTCGGTCACGCCCATACGTTAACCGTCCTGCTATTTCCCACGGTGTATTAAAAATCTGGCGGATTTTCTGGTCACGGATAATTGCAGCCACTATCAAATATGTCTTTCGTTCAGTTTATCTCATTCAAAACGTTTACTGTTCGGAAGGTAAAAGTAACAAATTATGATAGCTATAAAGCAAATGAAATGGATGGATTGAATTTTTATTTCTAGAGGGTACCGGCTTAACGCTATATTATTGGGATTTCCCCTCAGATAGAGAGCGGGGGGTTAATCCAGAGACCTGGGGTGTTTTATAGAGACACAACATTTTTTAGAAATAAAGTTGCATCAAATTTAAATAGAGGCACGAAACGTTTTAGATGCAAGTATGAGGTTCTTTATAATAATCAAATACAGAAAACTGTTACATTTACAATCAATATGAAATACATAATATTTAGCCTTCTGTTATTCACAACATTCTTTTCTTTCGCGCAAAAGAGTGCAGTTAGTGGAGTTATTAATAGCAAGGATTCTACCCAAATAAAAGTGATTGCATTACGACCCGATAGTTTTCCTATGGTATCGGTAGCATTTGAGGCGCTTAAGGACAGTAAGCCAATATTCGGTCTACAGAAACAAAACCTGCGAGTTTACGAAGATGACGTGCAGTGCCCAATTGTTTCACTAGCTGAAATATCGGAAAACTACCCCATCAATATTTCGCTGGTCATCGACCATTCCGGGTCAATGGGAATAGACTTTATGAAAGCCGCAAGTACACAAGATTATACTATTCCTATGGATAATGCCAAGGATGCGGTTGAGGAGTTTATTTCGGGTTTTGTGTCTAACAAGGATTCAATGCAAATCATCGGGTTTTCTAATCAGGTAGATATAATTTCTGAATTTAGTGTCGATAAGAACTACCTTAAAATGATTATTGACAGCATGGAAGCAGATTCGACTACAGCCTTTTTTGATGCGCTGGAAGTTGCTACAGATAAATTGAAACATAGAAGCGGTATTAATATAATTGTAGCTCTCACGGATGGAATGGATAATTATTCGCAAACCTCACCAAAACAAATCATAAAGAATGCAAACAGAGATAACATCCCCATTTATTGTATTGGCTTTGGTAACGTCGATAAGAAACTACTGGAACAAGTTTCAGATAAAACAAATGGGAGCTTTTTTTACACAGACAATTCAGGTGCGCTAAGTCAAATATACGAAGAAGTTCATAAACGAATTATGTCCATTTATGACCTTAGGTACAGTTCTAACAACCTTAATAGTAACGACACCTTAAGAAAAGTCAGAATTGAGTTCAACATTGATTCTCAATATCTGGCCCAAAATATTTTAACCCTAAAAATTCCAGAAGAGACAATTAATTACATTAAGGCTAAACAAATGAAAAGTAAGCAAAAGTTAACTGGATTCACTGTTTCTGGAGCGGTTATTGCTTCGGGTATATTACTATTTGTTTTTAGGCGAAGAAATAAGAATAGGAGAAAACAGCTTTAATTTGATTTACAAACGTTAACATAATACATGACACAGCTAAAGAGGCCTGGTGCTAAAATAGGGGTATTTCTTATCATGGTTATGATAGTTGGCCTACTCATTCCACAGAGGCTAGAAATGCCTGTACAGGGAGCAACTAAGTCAGACTACAATCCCAACTCGTTCTGGTACTATCCGTGGGGCAAATCAGTTACACATAAGGGCGTTGATGTATTTGCAAAGAAAGGCACTCCAATTCATTCATCTACCATAGGAGTAGTACTATATGCCGGTGAGATTGGCTACGGAGGTAAGTTCGCTGTGATACTTGGCCCGAAATGGCGGTTGCATTACTACGCGCACCTGGACGAAGTTAAAACCAAGCCACTACGGTTCCTGTCTAAGAAATCCATGATTGGAACGGTCGGAAATACGGGTAATGCCGAGAACACACCACCGCATTTACACTACTCTATTGCAACGATAATACCCTATCCATGGCGAATAGATAAAGCAAAGCACGGGTATCTAAAAATGTTCTATCTGAACCCGATTCCATACCTGAACAAAACACCATAAGTGCACTTCATAAGTCTAGAAGTTTTAAGAGTATTGACTAACGAAAGGCACTCTTTCTTGGAAATTGATACAGTTTATGCTTCATTTTGAGTCAAAAACAAGGGTGATTTTAGAGAGTAAAATTAGGATAGAGACTAGCTAACACTACAGTTGGGCTCTACAATAATCAATACTCTATAAGAGTAAAAAGGAAAGCTATCTCTCACATCAAACCTCTGAGAAATAAATTCTAATTAATATTTATTGTTTGCATCTAGGTAATTTTTAACTTTAGGTCGCAAACTTCAGGAATGCTTATTTCGTTGAGCTTGCTAACGGCCAGATATCATTCGATAAAGGCATTAAAGACGTCAATATGTAAATTATTTATTTTAGCCAAACTATATAATTTTTAATATGTTAGAAGTTTTAGCATTAATTGTAGGGATTTTGGGAATTATACCGCTAGCCAAAGGAATATGGTTTAAGAATTACACTTATAGGGAAGCTGTTCGTTTTAGCTACCTTCGTTCTAAAAAAAATATAAAATTTAAAAAATCATTAGATAAAGCAACTTGCTATAAATACAAAAAGATTAAAGATGATTTTACAGATTGGGATATTATAATCCAACATTTTGAAAAAAGATATCGTGTAAAAGCCTTCATGTTTAACGGCAAAAAATTACCTGTAACAACTTTATGGGAAAACACTTCTTCTTCAATAAATCCAGATAAAATTTTAGGAAAGATTGATGCTTCGGCACCAACTTATTTTTCCAATAGAGAGCATCACAAGTACATAAAAGAGATATTTGAAACATCTGCTAGCCCAATCAAGCATGAATCAACAAATTACAGAATGGTAAATATTGAATTTACTCAAAGCAATTTCCCTATAGTTCATGCAGCCTTGGGTAGATATTATGATAACATCTTAACTCAAACGGCACTAGAATGGGAAGTAAACAAGATAATTACATTAAACAATACAAAAGAAAGTCTTGGTCTGGCATTGGACTCGAATACATCCTTCCCTTTAAGAAGCAAAATTGAATCACAAGTTGAAAATCCATTATTGTGTGGAAAATCACGATGCGCCTCGTTGACAATTTCTACACTATTTATTTTTAAAAGAGAGCAAGGTTATTATTGTTTATTAAAAAAAAGGTCCCCTAAAGTAGATGTCTCTCCTGACATGTTTCATGTCGTTCCATCCGGCATGTTCGAAGCTATGCATAAAGACTATGAGTACGAATGGTCTGTGAAGTATAATGTATTTCGTGAATTCTTAGAAGAAGTATATAATAAAGAAGAGTTTATTCTCACAAAGGGTAATTCAAATCCAGAATACTTATTTAATATTGACCCCATTCCTAAACTTGAGAAATTATTAGAAAGTAAAAAGGCGGAATTAAGTATTACTGGAATAAGTGTTAATTTATTAGATTTAATAACTGAAATATGTACAGTACTTTTCATAGATGACATTGAATTTATTAAAGGGACAAGGATGGAATTAGGATGGGAATTTCAAAACCAAGATAGTGAACAATTTGCCATAAACATAAATAAGTTGGACTCATTCATAAAAACGAATATTACTGACAACAACATTGTTTATTCAGGAGCCGTAGCGTTAGAGCTTGGAAAAAAGTGGATAGATAATTATTTGAAAAACAATGCTAAATTATAGCTATAATTTTATCAAAAAGACGAACTAATTCTTAATAAGCTTCGTGTTAAATGTTTCTTTACCTGTCGTAATTTGAAGAACATAAATACCGGCATTAAGATTTTCTGTAGACACTTTGTTTTGGTTTTGGAATCCTTGTACTATCTCACCACGCAACGAGTATATTACCCCTTGCAATGGTTCATGGGCATCGATATTTAAGCAATCAACTACAGGATTGGGATATACTCTAATATTAGGCTTAGTCCATATTGACGCAGAAGTGGCAACACTCCATATTTTATCTACATATTCGGGGTGGTCAATAAATGGATTTCTGTTCTTTTGATAGCTATATATAACCTCGTTCCTCCTGATTTCGAAACTATCTACAGGGTCTGCATTGTGCCACTCTAATAAAGTTGAAAGCTTACCATGAAATCCTTTCCCTGCTTCGTTTAAGTCTACCGAATTAACTTCATCTACAAGCTCTAAGTCTGGTTCTCCATTCTCTCCCTCGTATCGAACAGCCATATAGAATAGCATTCTAGCCACATCTCCTTTAACTGCATCTCTCGGCTCCCATGAATCAGAATCCGTTCTGCATTGCGTCACACCATCACCATCTTCATAGATACTCCCACCAATATCAAAATCGTCATTACCTCTGGCACTGTTTACCGAAATATCACAAGGCCTTAGATGGTGACAGTCCGTTCCGGCACCCATTGTAGTTCCAAAGTCACCATGAGATTTAGCCCATACATGCTCTCTATTCCAGCCGTTACCATTGTTATATTCTTGCTCTGCATCAACACTCCATCCTGAGTAGAAAAGTATCACATTGTTAGAATTTGAAGTATCTCGGTCAGACTCTTTGAGAATATCCCAAGTATCAGTATTTGATGAAGAATAAGGAAACTCGGTGTGTGTGTTTATTATATCGTGTAGTGCTGACTTTAACTGCTCACCAGTTAAATCTATCGCAGAATTATAATACCCTTCAGGAATTTGAGCGACTCCTAAAAAGCAAATCAACACGGATACAAACGTTAGTTTAATCTTTATCAACATATTCTACTTATTACGTAATTCAAAATCAATGTACAAATTAAGTCTTTTATCATCCGTAAGTTTCTCAATCTTTTCGATTCTATTATCATTTCGGAAATAATACACCTCGTAAAGTTTGTCTTCCCATTCATAAAGATTGATGAAGTAATTGTAATATTTGCGTGAAGCGAGATATTTTCCTGTTTGTACAACCCTTTCATTCATAGTCAGTCATTCCTTAATCGCTCCAGAATTCCGCTAAAGCTTCGGCCTGATTTAATACCGTTTCAGTAGCCAGTTTTTGTAAGTCGGGTGGGTAGCCGTATTGACGGAGGGTACGTTTTACGATTACTTTTAGCTTCTTTTTAACGGATTCTTTAACTGTCCAGTCGATGGTGGCGTTGGCTTTTACACGTTCCACCAATACACGTGATAATTTCAGAAGAGTTTCGTTTCCTAGCAATTCTTTTGCGCTATCGTTTTCAGCAACTGCACAGTAAAAAGCGCATTCATCTTTTGTTAGGCCTAATTTTTCACACTTCTTATCCGAATTCTTAATCTCTTTCGCCAGTTCAATCATTTCCTGAATGATTTCGGCTGCGGTAATCAGGTTGTTTTGGTAGCGTTTAATAGACGATTCCAGCATTTCCATTAGTGTCCGACTTTGAACCAGGTTGTGTTTGCTTCGAATCTTTATCTCATCGTTGAGCAGCTTTTTGAGTACTTCCAATGCAAGATTTTTATGCTTCATATCCTGCATTTCTTCCAGGAAATCATCGTCTAATACAGAAAGCTCAGGTTTTTTAATCCCGGCTGCATCGAAAATATCAATTACCTGTTCTGATACAATGGCTTCATCAACCACCTGCTTAATGGCGGTTTCAATTTCATAGTCGGTTTTACCACCCGAAGCTGCCCCCACATCGAATTTTTGGATACGTGCTTTTACCGCCTGGAAGAACGCAATCTCGTCTTTTGCGTCCATGGCTTCATCGTGAGGTAATGCTATGGAGAATGCTTTAGATAGGGCTGTTACTTCGCGAACATACCGATTTTTACCATCGTCGAGGCTTAGGATATGCTCTGTTGCTGCGAGTATAAGTTCCAGTTTTTCCTTTACCGTTGCATCAAAATAATTCTCGTAAGCGAAACCATTTGAATAGGGCAACATAGGCTCAGCTGCATTCTTATAGTCTCTTTCGGTGTCGTGCACAATGCCATTTTCTGAGAACATTTGCGATACCACTTCCAGTTTCTCCAACATCAGTTGAACGGCTTTCTCCTGTGCTTCTGCCGGGTCGCCTTTACCTCCACTATCGGAATAAAACGACAGGGCTTTCTTTAGGTCGGAAGCAATACCGAAATAATCAACCACCAAACCACCCGGTTTATCTTTGTACACGCGGTTTACCCTTGCAATGGCCTGCATCAGGTTATGGCCTTTCATTGGTTTGTCGATATACAGGGTGTGCATGCTTGGAGCATCGAAACCGGTCAACCACATATCGCGCACAATTACCAGCTTCATCGAATCAGAAGTATCTTTCATACGGTCGGCTAATGCCCGGCGCTGGTCCTTAGAGGTGTGGTGCTTCATCATTTCCGGGCCATCCGACGACGAAGCAGTCATAACCACTTTCAGCACTCCCTTATCCAGTTCATCGTTGTGCCAGTGCGGACGTAGCTTTATAATCTCGTTATACAGGTCTACTGCAATTTGGCGGCTCATGGTAACAATCATCGCCTTACCATCAATACCACTATTGGTGCGCTCCTCGTAGTGGAACACAATATCTTCAGCAACCTTTTTCAGTCGGGCTTCACTACCAATAATGGCTTCTACCTTTGTCCACTTGGCTTTTGCTTTCTGCGTATGGCTCAGTTCATCTTTTGCAAGTTCTTCGTCCAAGTCGTCAATTAGCTGCTTGCCCTCGTCCGACAGGTTAATTTTAACCAAACGGCTTTCGTAATATATGGGTACGGTTGCGCCATCTTCAACAGCCTGTGCTATGTCGTAAATATCAACGTAGTTACCAAAAACCGCTGGTGTGTTTGCATCGGTAGATTCTACAGGAGTACCCGTAAATCCAAGATAAGTTGCATTGGGTAAAGCATCGCGCATATACTTTGCAAAGCCATACACCAAACGCTGACCAACAACATTACCATCATCATCTTTAACATCGATGGTCTTGGGTTTAAAACCGTATTGGGTGCGGTGAGCTTCGTCGGCCACTACAACGATATTTGTTCGTTCCGACAGTTGCTCGTACACATTGGAGCCATCGTCGGGTTGAAATTTCTGGATGGTTGCGAATACAATTCCACCAGATGCAACTTTTAACAGTTCCTTTAAATGCTCGCGGCTATTGGCCTGAACCGGAACCTGACGCAATAACTGTTTCGATGCAGCAAAGGTGTCGAATAACTGGTCGTCTAAATCGTTGCGGTCGGTAATAACCACTATGGTTGGGTTATTGAGTTGCAATACCAACTTACCGCTGAAAAATACCATGGAGAGCGACTTACCACTTCCTTGTGTGTGCCATACCACACCACCTTTTCGGTCGCCATCGTTCGCGGAGGCCTTTTTAACCGATTCTATGGCCTTGTTTACTGCATAATATTGGTGATAGGCTGCAACCTTTTTAATGGTTTGTACGGTCGCTATGCCCTTTGCATCGATATGTTTCGATTCTTCGAACACGATAAAATGCCGGATATAATCCAACAGTGTTTCTTTGCTGCATAGTCCTTTTATCAGTACCTCAAGCTGACTGGATAACAGAGAGGCCTCGTGCTGTCCATCAGACGTTTTCCACGCCAGATAACGCGAGTAGCCAGCGGATAATGAACCGGCTGTGGCATCGGCTCCATCGGACAATACACAAAAGGTGTTAAAAGTAAACAGGCTGGGTATGGTGTCTTTATAAGTTTGAATTTGTTTGTATGCCGAATGCAGCGTTGCATGCTCATCGATGGCATTTTTAAGCTCGAATACCACCAGGGGTAAACCGTTAACGAACAGGATTAAATCGGGGCGTTTATTGCTGCTGTTTTCGATGATGGTAAACTGATTAACCACCAGAAAATCGTTCTGCTTGGGGTTCTCGAAATTAAGCAATTGAACCCGGTCGCCACGTTCCACACCATCTTTGCGATAAACTACAGGAACGCCCTCTGTAAGTACTTCGTGAAATTGCTGGTTGTTTACCATAAGCTCCGGCGAAACAATACGCTCGATAACTTTTAAGGCTTCCTGCTGGGCTTCGAATGGAATCTCAGGGTTGTTACGTGCAATGGCTTCCTGTAAACGACCTTTAAGGATTACATCGCCAAAAGAATTGCGTTCGGGCTCTTCTCCATCGGGAGCCATTACCGCACCATGAATATAGTTCCATCCAAGGTTTTCTAATTCCTCTATTGCCCAAAGTTCAATGTCGTTTTCGGTTAGTTTGGTCATGATTCTTCTTTTGAAAGTATTTTAAACATATCGGAGTTTATGCTGATAATAATATTATTAGCAACCTTCTTTTTATCATCTTCGCTTAATGCTGTTTTCTTTAAAAAGTTACCTATATATTTTCTTTCAATTCTTGAGCTCAAATAATTCATTGTGCGGCCATAGTTCAATTCAACTTTTAAAAATATTATCAGCAAACTACCTTTTTTAAGTTGGTTGCCCACTTCTTCCCACCACATTTTATCCGTGATACCCATAGAAGAGCCAAAGATGCAAATAACACGTGCCTGGTTGATTATTCCTTTGCAGACTTGCTCTATATTTTGTTTTGAAACGAGATTGCAGTTACTTTTAATAAGAACGTTCGTAATATCTTCATTCTCATGTAAAGCGGGGTTTGCTATCTGTGAAGTATCATTAACACCAAGAATCATTCTATCGTCGATATATCCATGAACATGCACAATATTTCTTAGTAGAACATGGTGAGGGCCTTTCTTTCCTATTTCTTTATGTCGGTTCTCATATTCAGATATTTTTTCAATTGTTCTGGTATAATTGAAAGTAATAATATCAACATTGTCCTGTTGGTTGGTAAATTCTTTATTATGCTGATTATATTTTAGCTGGTCAGAAGGTTCTAATACCAAAACCGGGTTTGATAATTGCTGAAAGAAAAGATTCTTTTTAATTGTTGCTATTTTCAGACTACTTTCTTCCTGTTTTATGTATGCCGAGAGTTTTGTTACAATATCAATAAAAATTTCGTCAAACTCCTCCGTTGAGTTAATATTCGAAGTGTATCTACCAAGAGCTTCTTCAAGGTCCGACCAGTTTTCAGAGCTGTGGTTTATCTTCTTTTTGAGCTGCTTTACTCTGTCACTATCAGATTCAATTTTATTATAATGCTTATAAAAAGAACTATAACTTGTTTTTAAATCGAGATTAATGTCAAATCCATTCCCTATTAAGTAGACTATATTCATTTTGCCTCAGTATTAATGTTCGACCCTCAACTCCCCACTCATTAACTTAGGTAACAAAGTGTCCCGCAATTGGGTGAGGGTTTGGATTTCTTTCAAGTTTTTGTCTTGTTTCAGCAGAAATGCTCCATATAAATCAGTATAAGAATCCAAAACAGATTGAGGTATATCGAGTACGTTGTATATTAAGAGATAATCCATTTTCATATTTGGCCGGGTCGATGTTTCATTAGTGATTTTGCTGATATGGTTTCTAAAATCACTACTCTTCAACCATGAATAGAGATATAAAGAGTATCCATTATTAGGCCTAATTCTTATAGAGCCGTTATTAAAGACCGCATTCAAATCTTCCAGAACGATATGAGCAAGTCCTAATAAGCTGGTTCGAGTAATTACAATATCATATTTCAATAGTTGGTACTGTTTAAAATGAGCAGGAGTAATTTTTGTGAAGCCCCATTGACTGTAATCCCTTGAATTACTTAGGTCACCAATTCTTAAACATCTAATACCAGTGTTCTCCTCTACCATTGGAGCTTTTTGAATGGCATCTGCACCTGTATTATATTTGGAGATAAAATCCTTTACTTCTCCTACTCTCCATCCCTCCGGTATCTCACCCAACTCACTCTCCACCATAAGTCCACCAGAGCTTTTATAAGGCTTACCCTTTTCGTTGGGAAACTCAAACTCCACAAACCAACGTTTAAAAAGCGTTTGTGCCAGTTCTTCCAGCGTTTGATTTTGCTGGCGGAGGAGGGTGATTTTCTTATCCAAGGAATACAAAGTTTTACCTATCTCGTTTTGTAAGTCATATGGAGGGAAGAATAATGGAATGGATTTTATTGAATCACCATTTAGACTAGCACGAGTTGTCATGGTAGCATAATTTGCTACAGACTTTCTAAAAAAACGTGTTCTCAACAGATATCCCATAAACAAAGGTGATACTTCTATTGGAGCATCATCCTTAAGCCTCAGTCTTTTACTAAATCCATTAAAAGTTGAGTTTGGATAATCTTTTAGTGCAACAGATGCCATACCAACTTCTTCTAAAGATTCACTGGTTCTGGTTAATAAAATATCACCTCGACTGACATTGCAAGTGCGTTGTTCTTTATCATTTGAATTAACTAAACCGTCAGGATTTTCAGGAATGAAGTAATTCCAGAACACATCCTTGAAACTTATAAAAGTAAAACCAAATCCAAATTGGTCAGCAGCTTTAGATAATCCTGAGCTTACATTATATAGTTCACCTAATTTATACTCCTTCCACTCACTCATAACTCAATCCCGATTTTAGCCAGTTGTGATTTGATTTCACCGTCAAGTTCCTGGGCTTGGTTCATTTGTTCGCGTAATTGGTTGGTTAGCTTATCCACCTTTTCCTGGAATGGAATGCCATCGTCTTCTTCGTCGGGAATACCCACATAGCGGCCTGGAGTTAATACAAACTTGTGCTTTTGTATATCCACGATGGTTGCCGATTTGCAGAAGCCTTTTTCATCCTCGTATGCATCCCCTTCGACTCCGTTCAGGGTGACATCAGTTTTTAACCAATTATGGTAGGTGTCGGCAATTTTGCTTATATCCTTTTCTACGTCCAGCACACGGTTTTTACGGTTAATCATATAGCCCAGTTCCGAAGCATCGATAAACAGCGTTTCACCGTTACGCTGCTTTTTACCCCGGCGTAAGAACCACAAGCAAGCTGGAATACCGGTATTAAAGAACAAGGCCTTGGGTAGCATTACAATACACTCTACCAAATCGTTTTCAACCAGTTTTTGACGTATAGCACCCTCACCCCCGGTATTGGAACTTAACGAGCCGTTGGCCAACACAAAACCTGCATGACCTCCATCGGGTTTCAGGTGGTACAAAAAGTGCTGCACCCATCCAAAGTTTGCGTTTCCTGTTGGAGGTGCGCCATACATCCACCGGGCATCGTCGCGCAGTAACTCACCGCTCCAATCGCTAACGTTAAAGGGTGGGTTTGCTATTATATAATCGGCTTTAAGGTCTTTGTGTGCATTATTCAGAAACGAGCCCTCGGTATTCCATTTAATGTTTGAACCATCGATACCACGAATGGCTAAGTTCATTCGGCACAAGCGGTAAGTGGTTTGGTTGCTTTCCTGTCCGTACACCGAAATATCGTCCAATCGTCCCTGGTGACTTTCAATAAACTTCTCGCTTTGTACAAACATACCACCCGAACCACAGCAGGGGTCGTATACACGTCCGCTGTAAGGTTGCAACATTTCAACCAATAGTTTTACAATACTCTCCGGTGTATAGAACTGTCCACCTTTCTGGCCTTCGGCTAAAGCAAACTGTCCCAGAAAATATTCGTACACACGCCCCAGCACATCCTGACTTTTGGCTTTCTCGTCGCCCAGCGCAATGGTTCCAATGGTATCAATTAAACCGCCCAGCGCTTGTGTGTCCAGGTTCGAACGTCCGTACACTTTGGGTAGGATTCCTTTTAGCGTGGCGTTATCGCCCTCGATTAAATCCATGGCATCGTCAACCAGTTTACCAATATTTGGCAGCTTGGCTTGCGATTGAATAAACGACCAGCGTGCTTGTTCGGGCACATAAAACACATGCTCGGCACCGTATTCGTCCGGGTCTTCGGGGTCGGCTCCGGCAAATTCACCCTCTCCGGCCTTTAACTTTTCGTACAGCTCGTCGAATGCATCGGAGATATATTTAAGGAAGATTAAGCCCAGCACAACGTGTTTGTACTCGGCTGCATCAATATTCTTACGTAGTTTGTCAGCTGTCTTCCACAGCTTCTGTTCGAGCGTTTCTTCTGCTCCGTTTCCGTTCTTTTTAGCCATCTGCTATTCAATATTATTAATAATCAACTGCAAGGCTTCTTTTAAGTAAGGCTGCTGGTTGAAGTCGGTTTTTACTTTCTCAGAGATATACGTTACCTGTAAATCTTTGAAATCAATTTCTAATACTTCGGATAAAGGCTTTACCATTGCGATGGTTACCTGCCGCTCGCCCAATTCCATTTTCGATAAGGTGCTGGTATCAATATTCAGGGCATGCGCCACTATTCGCTGAGGAATACCTTTCTTCTCGCGTAGTGTTTTTATATGGGTTCCAAATACTAAACTCTTCATTGGATAAGGTCTGTTTAGACGATTCTGTCAAATTTAATTAAATTATTAATATCAATTGTGCACATCCGTTCTTTTCTATTAACAATTGCACTGTACACATCTTAAAAGTGCTGCTCAAAAGTCAATATACTTAAGAGAAGTTGACTAATGAACGGCACTGCATTATTAGATACATCCATCATCAGCAAGCGAAGTGTAACCATCAGGTAGCAGAATGATATGGTCGAGCAGGTCAATATTTAGTATCTCCCCGGCCTCTTTAATTTTCTGAGTTAAAGTTAGGTCGGCTTGCGATGGTGAACCGTTACCACTTGGGTGGTTGTGTGCAATAAGCAACGAGCAACTATTAGCCTTAAGTGCCGGAGCGAATATAGAACGAACATCTACTATAGTTCCGCATAAGCCACCCTCTGATATTAGTAGTGTACCCAACACTTTATTACCGCGATTCAGGAACATGGCATAAAAGCATTCTTTTAGCTCTAATGGCCTACACCATACCGAGCGAAAAGCTTCTGCTGCATCTTTTGAACCTGCTATTTTTACACGCTCTGCTGGTTTAACATTAGTGTGGTACTGCACCTCAATTTCCGCTATTTTAAGCGACTTTAAATCTTCATTGAACATAATTAATTGATTTGTGGCGAAAGGCTCTGAAATGAGCTAAAAACGCCGGATGAAAGGAAATGATTATCCAATGCCGGCATAGGGTTTGGTACGATGTTGGTGATAAAAAAAAGCGACTTCTCCTCTGCCTTAGACTTGTCAAGCATTATATTTGGAGGCTAAAAAAGCAATCATGAGAAGAGTAAAGCTAAGCACGAAAAAAGAAAAACGAGAAGAATTCAGCAAGCGCTTGATAGAATTGTCAAAAAACTTACCAGAAATATCTGCTAAAGAAAGTGACCTAAAAATGCAGATGGAGCAAGACCTAGATTATTATGACAAATTCATTAGATGGATTGGTGAAGACTACAAATATTTAAACACTAAAGACAGGGAAATCGCCAAAGAAATTGACTTAGAATCACAGGTGGATATATATGCTTTAGATGTCATGATGGGTAATGTGAATCATATAAAAGATGACTTAACAGCAAGCCTTACGGATAATATACGCACAGAGGAAGAAAAGCTCAGTTACTTAAAAGAAGAATGCATAAAATATAGAAACCATTTAATAAAATACAAGGTAGGTAGAGAAATTACAGAACTTACTGAGAATATATTTTATTATTTACTTTTTAACTATGAAAAAGATTTGATTTATACGGTAGGCCATGAAGAATACGACTTCAGTGAAAAAGAAACCATTATAGAGATTTACGAAAAGTACTTGGCTTATCGTACTGTTTTAGATGAATACCAGCCAGAAAGGTCGAACAATGCAAATCTGGAATCAATTTTTTCTTCAGCTGAGAAATATAAAATAATAAAGACTGTACTTGAAGAGGAAGGCTATATTGACATACATTCAGGCCTATGGCTCAAACCAAATAGTAAAGAAACTGGTAAGTGTTTTATAGTCGCATTCATAAAACGATTGGGTGAAAAAGGGCTAATAACAGTAGACCTTAGTAAGAATATAAATTTAGTGATTGAAATAACCAAAAACACATTTGGAGTTGAGGTAAAGTCTAGAACAGCTGGAAAGACAGATGATAATTTGAAGAATAAGTTTGAATTGAATAGAATTACCAACATAATAATGAGACGTATAAAAAAACTGTAAGCTTAGGTTTTTTTTCATTATTCATTTACGTTAAAAAAGCTACTCCCGCAGGAATAGCTTTCTTGAAATTTAAGTTTATAACAGATTCTTCATAGCTTCGTTGAACTGCTTGTTTTCAAAGCTATCTAAGTAGAATTGCGTGACTTTTTCAGAGCTATGCCCCAGAGATTCGCTAATCAATGAAGTAGAAACACCAGCCCTTTTCAAAACGGTTGCAAATGAGTGTCTGGCTACATAGGTTGTTAAGTCAATAGGTAGGTTTAATTCCCTTCCAACGTCTTTTAGGTTCTTGTTGACTTTGGTAATTACTTTGTGAATCCTGTTAGCTTTTTGCTGCTCAGTTTTGTGGTAGTTAAATAAAATCGGAAATAAATATCTGCTATCCTTGTTATGGTATTTTTCAATAAGGTCAATAGCTTTTGCATGGAGAGGTAATCTTATAAGCTTCTTTGTCTTTTTACGAGTGTAGATTAGTCTTTTATCAATAATGGTTTCAGCAGTAAGGTTTGAAATGTCAACAAAATTAATCCCTCCCGTTAGATAGGAGAAAGTAAAGATATCTATTGCAAGTTGTACTCTTTCATTGGTGGTTTCGTAGTTGATTACCTTATCAATATCAGCTTTAGTGAGAGAGCGTTTGGCTGTCGCTTGCTGAAACTTAGAAACCTTAAAAGCCTTAAATGGATAGTTCTCCGCATTTGCATGCTTTTCAGTTAGTGCATAATTATAAATTGTTCTGAGTGTTCTAAAACGTATGCCAATAGTGTTAACCGCTAGACCTTGCGCTTGTAACCATTTTTCATATTTGCGTAGCCAGTTAAGGTCAATTTCCGAAAAGTAAATATTTAGGTGCTTATTGAACTTAATAATGGAGTTATAGACCAATTTGCAGGACTCGGCATAACGCATCCTTTTAGACTTCTTTAAGCCGTCGATATACTCCAAAAAGACTTGGTTAACGGTTTTAATGGTTTTTGGTTTGCTTATCTTGTCTTTTAACGACTCAATTGTGTAGTCTTTCTGTGTAATATTTAATTCTAAAACTGTTTTCCGGTACTCGTCCTTTTTAGCTGTAATTAGGTTCTCCAATTCTTCTCTGTCTGGGTAGTTTCTTTTAGGTTTATTTTTCTTGAAATCCCAGTATTTGGAATGAATAGAGAGTCCAAGGCTTCGATACGATTTCTTTCCTGATTTTGCGATTCTAACCATCAGGGGGTGTTCTCCATTTGCTAAAGTTTTTGACTTGTAACAGATAACGCTAATTGTTGCATTCATGATAAATTTTGGTTTACCTCTTGGTTTACCTTTTGCTTCAAAACCAGCGTAAAAAAGAAGAAATTTGAATGTATTAGAAGAAACGCTCTAAAAAGAAAAAAGCGCTGAACCGTAGATTCTAGCGCTTTTCTTACCAAGTGGTGCCACCTGGAATCGAACCAGGGACACACGGATTTTCAGTCCGTTGCTCTACCAACTGAGCTATGGCACCTTCCTAAAGTTGGGCTTTTAACGGCACCCCCTTTATTTTGGTGTTGCAAAAGTATACATTTTTTTAAAATCACAAAGTTCATCACAAAAAAAAATCAAAAAAAATCGAAATTGTTATTCCATATTGCTTCCCACGTTAAAATATTGCCCCAAGAGCTTTGCGATAAATGCCGCATGGCTAAATAATTGCAAATATTTAGAAAAGCATCTACTATTCAATTCTTTTTATACTTTTGCACGATTACTTTTTACACAATGGTTGATACTGATTATCTGACACATACATTAAAAAACGGCATTCGTATAATACACCAGCAAACCGATTCACCTGTTGGACATTTGGGTGTACTGATTAATGCCGGCTCGCGCGATGAAAAAGACGACGAACATGGCCTGGCCCATTTTATCGAACACTCTGTTTTTAAAGGCACAAAAAAGCGAAAAGCCTTTCATGTTTTAAGTCGTATAGAAGGTGTTGGCGGCGAGCTGAACGCTTATACCACAAAGGAAGAAACAGTGCTGTATGCCACTTTTTTAACCGATTATTACGAACGTACGGCCGAGCTGCTGAGCGATATTCTTTTTAACAGCACTTACCCCGAAAAAGAAATAAACCGCGAAAAAGAAGTGGTTGTAGAAGAAATTAATTCGTATCAGGACTCGCCTTCGGAGCTAATTTTTGATGAATTTGAGGAGTTGGTATTTGATGGCCATCCTATTGCCCGAAATATTTTAGGAACAAAAGAACGATTGCGTGCCTTTAACCGCGATAAAATTTTCAACTTTATTGCAAACAACTATCACACCGACCAAATGGTGATTAGTTCAGTAGGTAACATCGATTTCCCGAACCTAGTGAAAATGCTGGAGAAACATTTCGGTGCCGTTGAGCAAAAGTTCCGCCAATCAACACGCGAGATGTTTTCAGGCTATCAGCCACAAACAAAAACAATAGTTAAAGAAACCTTTCAGTCGCATTGTGTAATTGGCACTACAGCATTCGATTTTAAAGATCCCAAACGAATTGCAATGGTATTGCTAAATAATGTTTTGGGAGGACATGCACTAAACTCGCGATTAAACCTAGCTTTACGCGAACGACGTGGCATGGCCTACAATGTAGAATCGTCGTACACAGCTTATTCCGATACCGGCTTGTTTAATGTGTATTTTGGCACCGATAAAGAAAACCTGAATAAAGCCATTGCCCTGGTGGAAAAAGAATTCAACCTGCTTCGCAATAAAAAAATGGGAGCCGTTCAGCTAAGTCGGGCAAAAAAGCAGTTAATCGGTCAAATTGCCGTATCAACAGAAAGCCGCGAAGACCTGATGCTAACCATTGGCAAAAGCTATTTGTTGTTTGACAAGGTAGATCCGCTGCGTGTGGTTTTTAAAAAAATTGAGGCTATTACGGCAGATGAGGTTATGGACGTAGCAAATATTGTTTTGGATAACAACAAAATGAGCACCTTGATTTACAAATAAGCAGAACATCACAGCAATGAATAGGCAAAAGGAGCTACACCAGTACATTTTAAATCATATTGATGATGAAGACCCTGTTTTAACTGAACTTGATCGCGAAACAAATTTAAAAGTATTGGGTGCACGCATGATTTCCGGTCATTTACAAGGCCAGGTACTAACTATGCTGTCGAAAATGATTCGTCCAAAATACATTCTTGAACTGGGCACTTTTACCGGATATTCGGCCATTTGCCTGGCAAAGGGATTGCCTCACGACGGGAAACTTATTACCGTTGAAGTAGATGACGAATTGGAACTGCTGGCAAAAAAATACTTTGAAAAAGCTGGAATAGCTCATTTGATAGAACAAAAAACCGGCCCGGCTACCAACATTATCCCAACCCTCAATTACCCGTTCGACCTGGTTTTTATTGATGCCGACAAACGTGAATACGTTGAATATTACAAATTATTGATAGATGGATTAAAGCCCGGAGCCTATCTTATTGCCGACAATACCCTCTGGAGTGGCAAAGTGCTTGACGAACCCCGGCATGATGACCACCAGACACTTGGTATTCTGGCATTCAACAAGTTAATAAAAACCGATAAACGAATTGAAAAAGTAATACTGCCGCTACGCGATGGAATGACCGTCATCCGAAAAAAATAACCCTACATAAAATATGTTAAGCAAGTTTTGGGCTTGCAAACAGGTTTTTTTGGAGAAAATCCACTATATTGCTTTTAATATAGAGCCGATTAAATAAATTTAACCCAAATGTTAACAAAAAGAAACAAACCTATGGCACAGGAGGTATTGGATGCACTTCCTGACACTTATTATGTTGTTAATATTAATCGTAAATCAATTGTTCAAACCAATGATAAAAAGGTTAAAGCAGGAGCAGCTTGTTATGCCGTTTTATTTAACCGAACCGAACCATGCAACATTAAAAAGGGGCAATGCATTTGTCAGCTAAACTTCTCGGATAACAAGAAGAACGAATTTTATATATCAGCAGGAACAGCTGGTTCACAACGGCATTTTAAAGTTAAAGGCTCGCTGCTAAAAAAACAGCTGGCATTAATAACGGTGCAAGACGAAACCGATTTCCTTGAACAAAAAGAAGCCTTTAAACAAAATACAAAAAGGCTGCAACGTGCCGAACAATTGGCAAAATTTGGGTACTGGGAGTTTGATGTCCAAACTAAAGTATTTACAACTTCGTTAGGAGGGAAACTTATCTACGGACTGGAGAAAAATGAAATAACTTTAGAGGAAGTACGCACTTTTAACCTTGAGGCCTATCAAGACTTGTTTGATTCGGCAATGAAAGCCCTGATAAAAGAAGGCCAGGGATTTGATATCCCTTATAAAATCAGGCGAAAAAATGACAATCAAATCCGCTCGATACGAGCTTTGGCTACCTATTTGCCAGCCCGAAAAATGGCTTTTGGAATTGTGCATGATGTAACCGATACTGAAAAACTGGACATCGTAAAAAGGCAACACCAGGAGTACCTGTCGCTGCTGTTTGAAAATATGAATAACGCATTTGCACAACACCGCGTTGTTACTAATGATAACGGCCAAATAAGCGATGTAATTGTTATGGATGTAAATCCCTGTTACGAAACCTTATTTGGAATTAAAAGAGAAAACATTCAAAATAAATCGATACGAACTTTTTTCCCCGACCTTAGTGATGAGTGGGTTGAAAAGTTCGGACAAGTAGCCTTAACAGGAAAAGCAGAACAGTTTATCGATTATTTTTCGTCGTTGGAAAAGTTTCTTGAAATCTCCATTTATTCGCCCGGACAAGGGTATTTTGTAACCAGCATTAACGATGTTACCAAACGCGTTGAGGCTGAAATTGAATTAAAAGAAACCAAAGAGAAGGCTGTTGAAAGTGATCGTCTAAAAACCCTGTTTCTGGCTAATATGAGTCACGAAATAAGAACCCCGTTAAATGGAATTCTTGGTTTTTCAAACCTGTTAAGCCAGGATGGCTTAAGCAATGAAAATCGCTTGTATTACGGTAAAATTATCGAAAACTCGGGGAAACGCCTGATGACCATAATCGATGATATTATTGATGTGTCAATGATTCAGTCGGACCAGATAAAGATTGATTTTACGGAAATAGACGTTAATGAATTATTAAACGAGATTTTTACGGTTTACACCAAAGAGAAAGCAGAAAAACTTACCCGCATAAAATTCAAAATTAAGCCGATTACGAAAGATGAGCCCTGTCTTTTCTATTCTGACAAATCACGCCTTTTTCAGGTGTTAAACAATCTGCTTGACAATGCTTTTAAATTTACCGAGCATGGTAGCATTGAATTTGGTGTTGAAAGTATTGACCAAAAGCAAGTGGTATTTTTTGTAAAAGATACCGGCAGAGGAATAAGAGTGGATAAACAGGATTATATTTTTGACTCTTTCCGCCAGGCCGAAGAAGGGCAAACACGTTCTCATGAAGGATTTGGACTGGGTTTGGCCATAGTAGCGGGTATTGTTGAAAAACTCGACGGCAAAATTTTACTCGACTCCGTACCCGGAAAAGGATCGGTTTTTAAAATTGTACTACCGCATAACCGCTTGCCAAAAAACACTACCAGAGATGAACCAAATCGTGATAATGTATTTGCACATCCGAAAATGCCAAAGAAAGTAGTGTCGTTTGAAGATGAAGAAATAAGCATTGCATTGCTGCGCACTGTTGTTCAGCGGCAAGGCTACGAAGTAATAAATTTTATTAATGCGAGGGAAGGCATTGAATACCTTCGAAAAAATTCGGCCGACCTCGTTCTTATGGATGTAAAGCTTCCGGATGTTAATGGCTACGAAGCCACAAAAATTATCAAAAAGGAATTTCCTGATCTTCCGGTAGTCATTCAAACTGCCTACGCCATGGCCGATGACCGCAAGGCTGCCTTTGAGTCGGGATGCGATGATTTAATAGCTAAACCCCTCACCATTGACGCCATTCACCAGCAGCTTCATAAACATCTGGTGGTAAAAGAATAAAACGTGGCCCGCTTCGGCTCCCAAAAACTTTAGGTAACACCTGGCATTATTACACCTTATTGTTTTTGACTTTTGGCAGCCGAACCGCGCTTCGCTTTAAAATTTTGTTTACGGTTGCTTCGCGGATTATTATTCTTACGCCTTCCTTGCTTATTTGGCTCATTTGAAGCCGTATTTTGCTTTTGGGTATTATTCCCATCAGAATTACGGGGGCCCCTGTTATTGCGTCTTTTTTTGTTGCGTTTTGGCTTTTTATTGTCGAACCTGTCCAACCGTTCATCAAGGGTAACTTCCATTTTATTCTGCTCTTTGGGCTGTGCTCTTAAAGCATTAACTTCAGGTTTTATTCCCCTCTTGTTTTTCTGAATAATATCCCGAACCTGTTTCAGGCTAAGATTAAATGTTGTGCCCATACTGCCTTCAAGCCCATACCATATTTCCTTTTTCAGGTAATCGGTTTTAAATGGTTTGGCAATTCCCGATTCCAGTTCCAAATCCAACAATTCTCTTGGAAATTCGTTTCCAGCCTCAATATAGGCATCCAGTTCGTAAAGCAGGCAGCACTTTAGTTTGCCACAGGCACCGGCCATTTTCTGAGCTGATGGCGATAAGCCTTGTTTCAATGCCGCTTCCGACGAAATGCTGGAAAAATCAGTACGCCAGCTGGAGCAGCATAATTCGCGTCCACACGAGCCTATCCCGCCTACCAATCCAGCTTCCTGGCGTGCGCCAATCTGTTTCATTTCAATTTTTATGCGAAACTCGCGGGCATAATGCTTAATTAGTTCCCTAAAATCAACACGACCTTCGGCAATGTAATAAAATATGGCTTTTTTATTGTCGCCTCTAAACTCCACGTCACCAATCTTCATCGCCAGGCCCAAATCTGCAGCAAGCTGCCGGGCACGAATCATGGTTTCTTTTTCCCGATTCCTGGCAATATTCAGCTGTTCAATATCGTTTTCGCTAGCCTTGCGGTAAACCACATTTAAGGTATAGCGCGATGGGTTTTTTACCCGAAGCTTAAACTGTTTTTCAGCCAGGTAGCCGGTTAGCGTAACCTCCCCAACATCATGACCGGGCGAGGTGGCAACAACTATTTTGTCTCCGCGCTTTAGTGGAATGTTTTCAAGATTTTTGAAATATTCTTTGCGGGTCGACTTAAATTTTACTTCAACAATATCCGATTTATCAGTGGTATCCGGCAAATCACTTAGCCAGTCGTATCCTTGTGTTAAACTATTTGTTGAATTATTATTGAACGAACATCCATTACAACTCATATAATCCTCTCTGCTTTCTTTCAGCCACACTTCATGCTTAAACTGTTATCACGTTTATCTTTCTGCAGCTGTTATAAATAATTCAGTGCAAAGATTGAAAAAAGAATTGAATTTTCTAATCTGGAACAAGTCTAAATTAAAATATTGCCTTTTCCTGAGGAAGGATTTAGGCTTTTTTTGTTCCTTTATACCTTAAAAGTACTACACGATTAAGCACCTATGAAACTTATTAAAAAGCTTCTTATTGTAATTTTAACGGGCATGGCAGCAAATGTTTTTGCTTTTCAATTATCCAACAAGGCAAAGGTAAGTATAATCACCTGCAGCCCCGGAAACGAGATGTATTCGGTTTATGGACATTCGGCCATTCGCGTGCACGATCCGTTATTAAATTACGACGTGGCTTTTAATTATGGTATTTTTGATTTTAGCAGTCCGAACTTTTTATACCGTTTTGCTGCCGGCCAAACCGACTATTTGCTTGGCGCCTACCGGTTTAACTCTTTTTTAAAAGAATACAAAAACGACAAACGCAGTGTTTTCGAGCAAGAGCTAAACCTTAGCGCTCAGGAGAAACAAAATATTTTAGATTTCCTGTTGTGGAATGCAAGGCCCGAAAACCGGGTTTACCGATACAATTTCTTTTTTGACAACTGTGCCACACGTGTGCGCGACGTTATTACCCAAAATGTAGTTGGTGGCATTAGCTATACAAATGATGCGGCCGGCAAAACCCTGCGAACACTAATAAAAGATTATCACGGGAAATTGCCGTGGCTGAATTTTGGTATCGATTTTCTGGTAAGTGTCGATTCAGACCGCGAGGCAACTCTGCAAGAAGAAATGTTTCTGCCCGACTACGTAATGCAGCATTTTGCTTCGGCCAAACGAAACGACAACGGGAATCCTGTAACCAAACCGGTTACGGTAATTTACAAAGCTCCTGAGCAAGACTTTACTGCTTCATGGCTGCTTCGGCCACTTACAGTTGTTGTTGTACTGTTTTTTGTAATTGCTTTTGCCACGTTTAAACAGTATAAAAATAAAAGGCTGAATGTTTCGCTTGACATACTGCTTTTCGGGCTAAACGGATTAGGAGGCTTGTTGCTTACCTGGTTTACCATTTACTCCGAGCATCCGGCCATGAGCCCCAATTACAACCTGCTGTGGCTTGTGCCTGTTAACCTGTTGTTTGCCTTGCTAATGATGCAAAAAAAATGGCGGCCGGTCACCAGTTATTATCACCTTTTTTATGCAGCCTGGATGATTGTTTTTGTAGCAATAGCCGGTTTCCTTCCACAAAAATTCCATCCTGTGTTTTTTGTTCTTTGTGGTATTCTATTCATCCGCTCGTTAGCCCATGCGGTGTTTACAATTAATTCCCTGCACAAAACAAAAGGGTAGTTTTGCAGCCCCTTGTTGAAAAGTTTGGATGAACAAAGCTGTATTGAATTTCCAGCATGCGAGGAAACGATTATCTTTGCTCAACTATGGCTAAAAAGGATAAAAAATATGTAGAAACCCCGCTGATGAAACAATATTACAGTATTAAGGATAAGCATCCTGACGCTGTTTTGTTATTTCGGGTTGGCGATTTTTACGAAACATTTGGAGAAGATGCCATAAAAGCGGCTGAAATATTGGGAATTACCTTAACACGCAGAGCCAACGGTGCAGCAAGTTATGTCGAACTTGCCGGGTTTCCGCATCACGCACTCGACACCTATTTGCCTAAACTGGTACGGGCCGGACAGCGCGTAGCGATTTGCGAGCAGCTGGAAGATCCTAAGATGACCAAGAAAATTGTTAAGCGCGGAATCACGGAACTGGTAACTCCGGGGGTGAGCATAAACGACAATATTCTTGAAAATCGGGAAAATAACTTTTTAGCGTCTGTTCATTTCGATAAAAAAAGGGCAGGTGTTGCTTTTCTTGATATTTCAACGGGCGAATTTCTTACAGCAGAAGGAAATTTTGAATACATTGATAAACTGCTGAATTCGTTTCAGCCCAAAGAAGTGTTGTACCAGCGAGGCCGCGGACACGAATTTAACGCGCTTTTTGGTACTAAATTTTACACTTTTAACCTGGAAGACTGGGTGTATACCCCGGATGCTGCAAACGACCGGCTGACACGCCATTTCGAAACAAGTTCATTAAAAGGTTTTGGAGTGCAAAACATGCAGTTAGCCATTATCGCGTCGGGTGCGGTACTGCATTACCTCGATATTACCCAGCATCAAAAACTGAGTCATATCTCGGGATTAAGCCGCATTGAAGAAGAACATTACGTTTGGCTCGACCGTTTTACCATTCGTAATTTAGAATTATTTGCCCCCCTGCACGAAAGTGGTAAAGCACTGATAAACGTTATTGACCAAACAATTACCCCCATGGGCTCGCGTTTATTAAAACGCTGGATGGCTTTGCCTTTAAAAGATATCGATCCGATTAACGAACGCCTTGAAGTGGTGGAGCTTTACCTTAAAGACCCCGACACAAAAGAAAACCTTGAAGAGCACCTGCGTCAAATGGGCGATCTCGAACGCCTGATTTCAAAAGTTGCTGTGGGAAGGATAAACCCACGCGAGGTTGTTCAGGTAAAAAATGCACTGTCAGCCATAATACCAATAAAAAACGCCTGTGCACAGGTTGATAATCAGGCACTAAACCGTTTTGCCGAGCAGCTGAATCCCTGCGATCTGATTCGGGAGCGAATTTCAAACGAAATTGTTGCCGATCCGCCCACTGCTATTAACAAAGGAAAAGTAATTGCCGAAGGTGTTTCGGAAGAACTGGACGAACTGCGAAAAATTGCTTATTCAGGAAAAGATTACCTCGCACAAATTCAGCAGCGCGAAAGTGAAAAACACGGAATTCCATCGTTAAAAATTAGCTTTAATAATGTATTTGGCTACTACATTGAAGTTCGGAATACACACAAGGAGAAAGTACCTGCCGACTGGATTCGTAAACAAACGCTGGTAAGTGCCGAACGATATATTACTGAAGAGCTTAAAGAATACGAACAAAAAATTCTGGGAGCCGAGGAAAAAATTCAGGTGCTGGAGAGTAAGCTTTTTGGCGAACTGGTTTTTGCCTTGTCGGAATACATTTCGGCTATACAACTGAACTCCAACATCCTGGCACAAATCGATTGCCTGCTGTCGTACGCCACTTGTGCAAATGCGTATAAATATTTCCGACCGGAGGTGAATGAAGCCACATCTATCGAAATAAAGGAAGGAAGGCATCCCGTAATCGAACATCAGCTGCCGGTAGGCGAATCGTATATTGCCAACGATGTGCTGCTCGACCAGGAAGACCAGCAGATAATTATAATAACCGGGCCAAACATGGCTGGTAAATCAGCTTTATTGCGCCAAACAGCATTAATTGTACTGATGGCCCAAATGGGTTCGTTTGTTCCGGCACAGGTGGCTAAAATTGGCTTTGTAGATAAAATATTTACACGCGTTGGTGCATCGGATAATATTTCGTTGGGAGAATCAACATTTATGGTTGAAATGAATGAGGCAGCCAGTATTTTGAATAATGTCTCGGACCGCAGCCTTATCCTCTTTGACGAACTGGGCAGGGGAACCTCTACTTACGACGGTATTTCTATTGCCTGGTCGATAGTAGAGCACCTGCACGAACATGCCTATGCCAAAGCAAAAACATTATTTGCTACCCACTACCACGAGCTCAACGAAATGGAAGGCGCCTTTGGCCGGGTGAAAAACTACAACGTTTCGATAAAAGAAGTAGGCAACAAAGTAATCTTTTTACGAAAACTGGTACGCGGGGGCAGTAACCACAGCTTTGGTATACATGTGGCAGGCATGGCCGGAATGCCAAAATCGGTAATAAAACGTGCCGAACAAATATTAAAAAAACTTGAAGGCGGAAAAGAAAAAGAAAATTTAAGTAAACCGCTGGAAGAAATAGGAGAAAACAGAGAAGGCATGCAACTCAGCTTTTTTCAGCTGGACGACCCTGTTTTAAAGCAAATTAGAGACGAAATTGCCGGCCTCGATGTTAATAACCTTACGCCAATTGAGGCGCTGAACAAGTTAAATGAAATAAAGAAATTAACAGGAATTTCTTAAAGGAACCCAATTATTTTTGCCAGATAAAAAAATAGCAATATATTTGCATCGCTTTAAAAAAGCACGTTCTAGGAAATACGCGAGAATAGCTCAGTTGGTAGAGCACGACCTTGCCAAGGTCGGGGTCGCGGGTTCGAGTCCCGTTTCTCGCTCATACACGATATATCCAAAGGATGCCCGGGTGGTGGAATTGGTAGACACGTTGGACTTAAAATCCAATGATCATTATGATCGTGCGGGTTCAAGTCCCGCCTCGGGTACCATTTTTTTTGCGAGAATAGCTCAGTTGGTAGAGCACGACCTTGCCAAGGTCGGGGTCGCGGGTTCGAGTCCCGTTTCTCGCTCGCTAAAGGTTTTACATGTTTGTAAAGCCTTTTTTAATGCCTGCAAGTTTACAATCTGTATAAAATCTTGAATCTTTTACCTGTGCACAGGGTAGACTTAAACAGAAGAGTGCCTTGTTAAAACAAGCGATAATCTTTCAAAAAAAATCAGCTTGATTTTGTTAGCAATTCTTTTGTCTGGGAGTCAAACAGCAGCATTCCTTCTTTTTTTTCGCCAAACTGGCCCAGCAGTTCTCCTTTCTCGTTCCAAACTGATGATTTTCCGGCGCATTCGTATCCTCCCGATTTCCCAACATAGTTGGCCATAAAAGTTACCATTTTTTTATCGCGGGCGATGTTACGTAGTTTTTTTAGTTCGGCATCAATACCGTTAACCGAGCTTAATACACTTGCCACATAAATGTCTGCATTATTTTGTTGTGCATAGGCACAATGCTCCTCTTGTCCGGCTTCGTAACAAATGGCTGGTGCTACTACCTCGGTATCAAAAGGCAGTACCATCGGATTTTTTCCTGCAGTAAAAACCGTTTTTTCAGGTGGGTATAAATGCTGCTTCGAATAATTTATTCGTTCCATATTCGCCTGAAAAATTACCATACTAACAAATACAAGGCCCTCTTCTCTTGTTGGCATTCCAACACCAATGGTAATGTTATTCTCATCGCTTAGTTTTTGAAACTCATCGAGCCTGGGGTCGTTTTTATGAGTAGCCAGCTGCGCCGCTAAATCGGGCTCGTAACCGGTTAACGATAACTCCGGAAAGACCACAAAATCCGCATTTAGCACAATGGCTTGCTTTATCCATTTTAAGTGGTTCTCGATGTTTTTCTCGATGTTGCCTTTTACAACCTGAATTTGTGCTACTGCAACTCTCATTTTTATCGGATTATTGGTTTTTTTATTTTTCTTTCAAATTAACCAATTTTTGTTTGCCTGCTTCCTTGTAGTGGTATGTTTTAAACGTATTCATTTCGTTTTTTCCTTCGCTTCATCAATTTTAAGGTGGATTGTTGAGCGTTTTGAAATACCAACAAAAAACAAATTACCCGTTTTTCAATATTGTAAACAGATTACAATAAAACTGTATCCACAAAATGAAAGAAGTATCTGCCTATGTGCTTTTTTTAATCTTCAATAGTTGTAATCTTTTCTGCCACTTGTCGTAAATCCCCGTCAAAGTAATGTTGCAGCGAATTTCCACAATGAACAATTATAATTTCCTCGTCAGGAATAACATAAATATTTTGCCCCAGGTTTCCGTTGGCAAAAAAATGATAACCGGAATCGCATTGGTTGTTTCCCCACCATTGGTAGGAGTAGTAGGTATGATTACATCCACTACCTAGCCATTCCGGATAGTATTCTCGGGGAATAGTTTTATCCTCCCGGGTTGATTTTTGCACCCAGTGCTCAGAAATTATCTGATGGCCATCCCAGTTGCCGCTATTCAGGAACAGGCGACCAAAACGAGCATAGTCTATTGCTCGTGCAATAAGTCTGCTGGGCATATATTCAAAGCCTGCTTTTTTACTGTCTATCGAAAACAGCGCATCGTATTCCATCACCTGCGACCAGAGTTTTTCTTCCAGATATTGAGAGACCGTTTTTCCTGTTGCACGCTCTATAATCAAGCCCAGATAACTTGTATTGTAATTGTTGTATTGAAATGTTTTGCCTGGTTCGGCCCCAATTTGAATTTTTTTAAGCAGTAGCTTTCGCACATTTGGATGATAGTAACCCACAGCCTCGTCATGCCAAGGGGCATGAATATGGGTTCCCGGTAAATAACTGGTATTGTATTTTAAACCCGAGCGCATTTCAAGCAGATTTTTTATGGTAATTTCTGCAAATCGTTTATCTCGTGCCAGTAACTCAGGAATATACTTCGTCATCGGTTCATTAATATTTTCAATTAGCCCCTCATCGATAGCTGCGCCAATTAAAAAAGAGATAAATGATTTGGCCATCGACTGCGAATGAAAATATGAGTCTTGGGAAAAGCCATTGAAATACTTCTCGTAACGTATGGTATCTCTCTGAATAAATATAAGTGCCGTGGTTTGCGATTTTTCCGCCCATTCTTCAAAACTATTAAATCCTGAACGGGAAACGCGCCCGGCAAACAAAGCTTCCACATACTCTTCGTCCAGGTTCACAGCAAAACTGTTGGTATTTTCAGCGCCTTCGATTGTACGATTTTCAAAATTCTGATAATCGTAAACATCGGCTACATGCATTGTAACTAAACGATAAACATATGTTGGAGAATACTTTATTGACAGAACCAACAGGGCCAGAACAATCAGGATAAAGGGAGCAATTAAAATTGATTTAATTATTTGTTTTTTAGTTTTCATCTCAGTAAAGTTATTTTCGTCATTGTTATCTTCGGAGTTTTACATTTTTTTGTGGTTTCGAAGAATGGAAACTCTTTGTTGTTTTACAGCACCTGCTCTCAAACTTCTGCTATACGGTGTTTACGAACCTAAAATAGACTGTACCCTTAATTAAGACCACAGAACATGCAAGAATGTTTTAACCGTTGGCAACTGTTTTCTTTTTAAATTTCTTTTTATTTATTGGCTTTTCCATAAACGTTACCAGATAACTTTGTTTTCCTTATTGGTTATCAGCGCTGAACCATAATAACCATTCATCTTGCTCACTGCCAGCTAATTACTATTTTTTTGTACGGACTGTTTTGGTATCTGTTTTTTTGTTTTCAGCAGTAGATGAAAATCGAAGTACAAGGATAGTACTATTCTATTTTTCTAACTAACCGTTTTTAAATAATTGCCTACGATCTACTTACTATTACCACATTCCCCTTTTTACGGCCCGTAGCAATGTATTTGTGAGCCTGGGCTACTTTTTCCAACGGAAACTGACGATCGATAATGGTTTTTAAATTTCCTGATTGAAAAATTTCAAGCAGGTCTTTAAGTAAGCCTTTTAGCTCGTCTCCGGATTTCATTCCGGTAGCTGCGAAACAGGCTTTTTTTCTTCCGCATATCGAAGTTTGTAGCATCGACAACAGAAGTCCGCTTTTTAATACAGGTGAAAGGTACATTCCTCGGGAAACAAGTGCTTTTTTTGCTTTACGGTACGGAATTTTCCCCAGCGTATCGTAAATAATATCATACTTTTTGGCCAACTGAGTAAAATCTTCTTTGGTATAATCAATAACAAAATCGGCACCTAAGGATTTTACAAGCCCCATATTTGTTGAACTGCAAACTCCGGTTACCACGGCTCCAAAGTACTTTGCCAACTGAACGGCAGAAGAGCCCAAACTTCCTGAAGCTCCATTAATTAAGACGTTTTGCCCGGATTTTATTTTGCCTAATTCCTGCAAAAAATTCATCGATGTTAAATGCCCGTCGCAAAACCCGGCAGCTTCAGCAAAATCAAGGTTATCGGGTTTATGCAGCACCACTCCATCTTCGGGCAAACAAATGTATTCTGCGTTTGATGCAAAACCAAACAACGTCTCACCAAACACGTTATCACCCTTTTTAAATTGACTTACATTATTACCGACAGCTACAACCGTGCCGGCAAACCCGGTACCCGGAATCTCGCACCTGGGTTTTGTAAATCCCATAAATAAGCGGCTAATATATGGCTTGCCTGTTAACATCATCGTATCGGCTGTTGTAGCCGAACTACACACAACGCTTACCAAAATTTCATTTGCTTTTGGCTGCGGAACATCAAGGTGCTGAAGTTCTAATACTTCGTGGGAGCCATATGCTGTTGCTACAATTGCTTTCATTTTTTTGAACTTTCATAACTATTCTTTTTTCGTATTTACAAAAGCAAATCTACAGCCTTAATTTTCCGAAAGCGTTCGGATTATTTTTAAAGATATTCGGGATTATAAATGCGAACTATTTATTTTTTTTCAATTTACGCAAATAGTCATTAGGGGTTATTCCTTCGGCTTTTTTAAAAAAAGTATTAAAAACTGTTTTTGAGTTGAAACCACTTTCGTAGGCCAATCCAATTATAGAAATATGGCTATTTTCAGGATTTTTTGCCAGTTCTTTAAAATGTGCTAAACGGTAGCTGTTTATAAATTCATTGAATTTCTTTCCGTGTTTCTCGTTTAACAGCCAGGATAATTTGTTTGGGTGAATTTCAATCATATCCGACAAGGTACGCAAGGAAAGTGTTGGATTGAGGTATGGCTCTTCTATTTTCAGAAAACTAAGAAGTTTAGATGAAAAATTTGCAGCTGTTTGGTCATCAAGTAGCGGTGTTTTCTGTATTTCTGCTGGATGTTGAATTGACCCCTTGTACATCTTATCAGCAAAAATTTTAAACCTACTGTCTTCCCGAATTTTCTCTGAAAGTGGATCAGAAAAAATCAACATTATTATGGATGATTTCATTTGGAGCGCTTTTTCGAGCCAGGCAAATGCGTCATCAAAACGATTTAAACTAACCAGGGCCAAAAACAAATAGGAGTGTGCCTGAAATGAATGTGGTTTTTTAGCTTCCGCTTTTAGCTTAGCCAATAGCTGCATGCCATTTTCTGCATCTCCTTTTAAAATGTAGGCCAAGCACTTTATTCCTAATTTTTCATCGGGCAGTATATTATTGGTAAGCGCCTCGTCAATAAAGTCGAGAACCAGATCAAACTGTTGCAATTTCAGCATGCAATATGCCTTTGTAATTATGGCTGGAATATTTTTGGCATTTTTTGACAGAATCTCATCGACTGTTTTTTCGGCTTTAATGTAATTGTGTTTCCGATACAAATAATAGGCTTTGTAAAACAATGTTTCGGCACTAAGCGGATTAATTCCAATTGCCAATTGTATATAGCGGTGCGCTGTATCCATTTCGCCGGTCAGCATACACAAAAATGATTTAAACTGCAAGGCTTCAGGGTAATTGGGTTTTAGTTTCAGACTGTAATCAATGTGTTTCAATGCATCAGAATAACTGCAGTCGGTAAAAAACGATAAATTGGCTAATTGGTAATGAACATCTGCATTTTCGTTATTCAATGCGTGCGCCTTTTGCGTAAATTCCACTGTTTTAATATAGGCTTCCTCACGCGGGTACGATTCTATTGTTCCCAAAAAACTATAAGCATCAGCAAGTCCTACGAGCGATTCAATATGATTGGGATCAAGTGCAATGGCCTGCTCAAAATAGTTGATCGAAAGAATTACATCTTCCGGGTTCCATTTGTTAAAATAAAACAGCCCTTTTAAATATAAAGAATAGGCATCAAGGTTTTGGGTTTGTTTTCCAATCAGGTGCTCTTCGTATTCCATATGCCCCAATTGCTCGCGCAGTTTGTCGGCTATTTGCAAACTAATTTCATCTTGAATTTCAAAAATATTCTCCAGCTTTCGGTTCCAGGTTTCCGACCAAAAGTGAGAATCGTCTTCTGCCTGAATCAACTGTGCTGTAATTCGCAGTTTATTGTCAGCTATTCTCACACTTCCTTCAAGTATAATCTCTACATCCAGTTGTTTTGCAATTTGTTTGAGAGGTATTCGTTGGTTTTTGAAAAAGAAAGAGGAGGTACGTGATGTTACTTTGAGGTTTTTAATTCTTGCAAGTGCATTAATTATTTCTTCCGTAATTCCGTCGCTAAAGTATTCTTTATCAGCATCTGCGCTCATATTTACAAAAGGAAGCACTGCTATTGAATTATTAAAAACGAAGTTTTGTTTCATCATTCGCTCTATATTTATAAAAGCTGCAATTTTAGTTCTAACAATTTAAGCTACATGATGTTTAATTTCCTCCGGATGATTGGAAGAGCTTATTACTTTGGCTCAGCTACTATGCCTGCTGATAAACCGGCACAGCGAAATAATGTGCAACAAAACAATTTCTTTCTCAACCCGGCAGGCTAATAATAGCAATAGTTTGGCAACCTATTGGCGATGCAAAGGATGCAAAGCAGGGATTTTCAGAATCGTTTGATAAGGATCTTGCGTGCAGTTAAAACTGCTTTTCAATGGCTTTTAGCAGCTCTGCTTTCCGAATGGGTTTTGAAACGTAATGGTTAAAACCGTTTTCGTTTATAAAATTGCTTTGGGTTTCGGGGGCAAAAGCCGATAAGGCAAATATCCGCACTTTTTTATCCATTTGCCTGATTAAATGCGTTGCTTCGTGCCCATCCATTTCCGGCATTTTTAAATCCATTAAAATCAAATCTACATCGGTGTTCTCCTTGTAAAGCCGAACGGCTTCTACTCCGGTAGATGCAAGCAGCAACTGGCCTGCTACCTCCTTTAGCATGTACGAAAATAGTTTTTGATTAATCGGGTCGTCCTCTGCCAATAAAATTTTTAGTTTTGCTTTTTCTTGTGGTTCTGCGCCTTGTCCTTCCATTAAGTTGTTGTAATTTGAATGAAATCACCCCCGCTCGAATTCCTTAAGCCGGCTGTAATTCATTTCATTAAAAAATCGTCCTTCTTTTTCAGTTTTGTATAACACATTAAAGATAAGCTTTCATTTCGATTCGTGAAATATGTTTATAATTCAATTTGTGTATTTTTATCGAAATAAAAACATAAAGTATGAAGATTGTTGTGTTAGACGGTTACACCTTAAACCCGGGAGATTTAAGCTGGCAGAAACTTGAAAGCATAGGAGATTTAACGGTTTACGAGCGTACACCACCCACGGAAGTTTTAAAGCGTGCCACCAATGCCGATGCCGTTTTTACCAATAAAGTTATTCTGAATGAAAACCTTTTGAAGCAGCTGCCAAAGCTAAAATTTATTGGCGTTTTGGCTACCGGCTATAACGTTGTTGATACTTCATACGCCAAACAGGCAGGAATAACTGTTTGCAATATTCCGGCCTACAGCACACAATCGGTAGCGCAATTGGTTTTTGCACACCTGCTTCATTTTGCACAAAATGTTGGCGGTCATGCACAATCGGTTCGCGATGGGCGGTGGGCCGCCAACCCTGATTTTGCCTATTGGCTTAGCCCTCAAACCGAGTTGGCAGGAAAAACACTTGGAGTAATTGGTTTTGGGCAAATCGGACAGGCTGTTGCCCGTATTGGCATCGCCCTGGGGATGAAAGTTATTTTTAATAACCGCAGCCTAAAAACAACTACCATTGAGGCCAGCCAGGTGGATTTAGACAACCTTTTAAAAAACTCCGACTTTATCAGCATCAACTGCCCGTTAACCGAGCAGAACCAAGGTTTTATCAACAAAACCACTATCGAAAAAATGAAACCCACTGCCATTCTTATTAATACCGGCAGGGGGCCGCTTATTAACGAACAAGACCTGGCCGATGCATTAAACAGCTGTAGAATTGCCGGCGCCGGACTCGATGTGCTGGCCACCGAGCCTGCCCGTTCCGACAATCCCTTGGTGCAGGCAAAAAACTGCAATATTACCCCACATATTGCCTGGGCAACGCTTGAAGCCCGGCAGCGGCTTATGCATATTGCTGCCGATAATCTGAACGCTTTTCTTAATGGGAAACCCATTAATGTGGTTAATGCTTAGTTATAAAAATCGTTAAGAATATATAAAGCATCCAGTAAGCACGCAACCTTTTTTCTACCTCGCTCGTTTTAGCAGCACACAAAGGGGTTAATTGTGGTACTAAAAATTATTCATATTGTTTTACTGGCATCGGTAAAATACATTGTTACCCTGCCTTATGCCATGCTTATCGGGCTGGATTACAAGTATGCGGTATTGGCTGTTCTTACGGGTGGCATTGGTGGTTTTTTGTTTTTTTACTACATCAGCAAACCCTTAAACCGGGGACTGGTAATTTTGTGGTCGCGCTTTTGCGGGGCTATTCCTTATTCGCTAAGAGGCCGTTACCGAAACTGGTGTATCCGAAAATCGCGAACCCGAAAAAAACGCACCTTTACCCGCCGTAACCGTTTTATTGCCCGCATGAAATCGGACTATGGCCTGTGGGGGATTATTATTACCACGCCCGTAATTTTAACCATACCTCTTGGGGCATTTCTGGCCAATAAATATTATGCCCACAAACGGCACATTGTTTTATACATGATTTTGTCGATTATTGGCTGGGCTGGCGTGTTGTCAGGCCTGGTTCATCTTTTCCCCAATCTGTTTTTCTAAATAGTGGCGGTTTTCATCTTGTTCCACTAAACGCCGGTCGGCACCCGATAAATCCAATTCCTGTAATTCATTCATTTTTACCCATTTTACCGCCCGATGATCGTTTAATTGCAGTTCACCTGAAATAACACTGCACACAAAAGGGATTAAGCGAATACTTTTGGAAGAATAAGCATGATTAACCGCCTGCAATGCATAGCAAACTTTAACCTGCAGGTTTAATTCTTCGCTGATTTCGCGTACAATACCCTCTTCGGCTGTTTCTCCGGCCTGTATTTTCCCGCCCGGAAACTCCCACTGGTAAGCATGGTCGGAGGTAGCATGGTTTTGCGCAACCAGCACTTTTGCATCCTTAATTATTATGGCACAGGTAACATGAATCATTTGGTAAAAATAAAAATCTAAAGATTATTTTTTATCTTTTCTGCCTACTTGAATTCGTAAAAAAAACGATGACCGAACAAGAACTTTTCGAATACCTCGATGCCTGGGAGAATATTGAACTCCTGAGCGCTTCGCAATTAAATACACCGCAGGGTTACAACACACTTATGCAGCTGGCCCTAACCGATACCCGGCAGCGAAGTTGGCGTGCCGCTTATCTTGCCGATAAGATTCACGATGATCATCCTGCATTGCTGCACCCATACCTTCCGGCAATTATAGAAAAGCTAAAGACTGAAAAAAATGCAAGTAAACGCCGACACTGGCTAAAACTAATCAGCATGAACCGGGTCGAAGAAGAACATTTTGGTTTTCTTTTTGACTACTGCATTGATGTTTTTACCTCGGGCAAAGAGGCGGTTGCCGTTCGGGTTCATGCCATGCAAATTCTATATAACATTTCGGAAAACGAACCCGATTTAAAACCCGAAGTGCTTCAAATCATTGAAAACGAGATGGAACTACATGCCACTGCAGGAATCCGTTCTCGCGGAAAAAAACTCAGCACAAAGCTTCGTAAGCAAATTAAAGAGGCCGGCTACTAAGCACCGGCTTTTTTCTGAAATGTTGTTATTAACTCTTTGAGTTTTGTATCCAACTCCTGGTGCAACTCATCTTGTTTGTTATTACGGGTAATTATTACCAGGTTGCGCAAATGCGAAATTTGCCGGTTCTGGTCGTTCTGAATAGCCGCAGCCATGTGGGCCGGCAACGAAGCGTAATAGTCTAACATGGCAAAACAGTTTTCGGCCATTATTCTCACTTTTTCATTGGCTTTATCTGTTGCTCCTGCCCGGTAATACTGGTCGGCCATTTGGAAAGAACTGTAGTCAAGCGGAATAATTTCGTTGGGAAAAAGTTCAAACATTTTATCAGCAACTTCAATCGCCTTTTCTTTTTGGCCTTCGTTGATTAAGGCTTGTGCCAAACGAATAAACATATAACGAGCCTGCATAATATCAATCTGCTTGCGGTTGTATTCATCCATATGAATATCAGGATCATTTACATTTCCCCACACAAATTTGTTCATCACATTGTTGTACAAAAGTTCGGTGTCAATCCTTCCGGCAGTAACACCCTGTTTTGGTGTTTTTATAGGCACAAAACGATAAGCGAGGCCTTCAAACTGCAACCAATCGAGGAAATAAATATTGCCAGTAAACACCAAACTATGATCGATATAAATGGGGCGCTCCCAATTGTTGGCTGCAATCATATTCAGTACTGCCATTTCGCTTTTGGTTATCATGTTCTTATTGATTCTGAACTCCACCCTATCAGCAATCAGCCCGGCATTTTCCGGTTTAACGGTGCCACTTTCAACAGCTTTCTGTTTATCCACCGTTATATGAAAATCTTTCGAAGGCAGGTAGTCGAGCATCGCACCACTGGTTACTTTTACCTGTGTGCGCACATCATCGCTGCCAAGAAACTCCATCGCTTCGCTCAATTCAACTGATCCTTTTATCCGATCCTGAAACAGAACGGCATCCATGCGGCCCATGTAATATTTGTCTTTAGTAAACGAGAAAGGTACCGGTGCCGCTTGGTTGGTTGCAAATTTTTGTTGGCTAATGTACCAGTCCATACCGAGGTAACTAATGTTGATAATTTTTATATCGGGACGAACGCCTTCCACCTCCTGCACATACCACAACGGGAAGGTATCGTTATCGCCATAGGTAAACAGAATGGCATTTGGTGCACACGACTCCAGGTAATTTTTAGCGTAATCGCGGGTCATATATTTTCCCGACCGGTCGTGGTCGTCCCAGTTTTGCGTTGCTAATACCCCCGGAACAGCTACCAGGGCAATTAGCGTTGCCAGCACTGCCCCAGGCGCTCCTTTTATCAGTTTTTTTAGTCCGGAATATACGGCCAGCACTCCCAGGCCAATCCAAATGGCAAAGGCATAAAACGAGCCGGCATAGGCGTAATCGCGTTCACGAGGCTGGTACGGATACTGATTCAGGTATACCACAATAGCAATTCCGGTTAACACAAACAGCAGCATGGTAACGGCAAAGGTTTCTTTGCCCTTTTTACCCTGGTTATACTGAAAGAAAAGCCCTAACAGCCCCAGCAGCAGTGGCAGAAAATAATATACATTCCGGCTCGGGTCGTTGAGCATCCATTCGGGCATATTATCACGAGCCCCCACTTTGGGTTCATCAATAAACGAAATACCGCTAACCCAGTTTCCGTTTTCAAAACTACCATGTCCCTGAAGATCATTCTGTCGCCCCACAAAATTCCACATAAAATAACGCATGTACATGTGGCCAAGTTGGTAGCTAAAGAAAAAACGGAGGTTTTCGCCAAAAGTAGGTTTTTGCAATGTTTTTACCTCTCCGCGATCGCGCACACGCACGGGTGTTCCTTTTACTTTTCCCCATTCTTTGTAGGCCTGCACATGATTTGATTTGTCGCTGTACATTCGCGGAAAGATCGTTTCCATTTTGGGTTCGTACACCGACCCACCCGGCATCGTGCCGGTAATTTCATATTTACCGTCTACTTTGTTGTATTGATCTTTTGGATTTTTTGTAGCAATTCGTGGTGCATTGTAGTAGGGTCCTTTAAACAATGGTCGATCGCCATACTGCTCGCGATTCAGGTAACGCACCAGCGCAAAGGCATTGTCGGGGTGGTTCTGGTTCATGGGTGGGTTGGCCGAGGCACGAATTAAAATTACGCCAAACGATGAATAGCCAATTAAAATCACAATAACCATGGTGATGGCATTGTTCCAAACCACCATATTCCGTTGGCGGGTATAACGCAAACCAAAGTAAGCTCCAACTGCAATTAAAGCCACCATAAAAATAATTCCTGAATTGAAAGGCAATCCCAATGTATTAACAAAAACACGGTCGAACAAAAAGCCAATTCGCGGAACGTTCGGGATAATCCCATATTGAATTCCGAGCAAAACGCCCATTGAAGCTGCCAATGCATAAACGACACCTTTCCAGGAAAATTCGTATTTTTTGAAATAATAAACCAAGCCAATTGCCGGTATAGCCAGCAGGTTTAACAGGTGAACACCTATTGAAAGCCCCATTAAATAAGCAATTAATACCAACCAACGATTGGCGTGTTTTTCGTGTGCAACATCTTCCCATTTTAGAATGGCCCAAAAAACCATTGCGGTAAACAACGAAGACAGCGCATAAACTTCGCCTTCAACGGCCGAGAACCAGAATGAATCGGTAAAAGTAAATGCCAATGCGCCAACAAGTCCACTCCCCCATACAGCAAGTTGTTCTCCTGAACTTTTTTCTTCAGAAAAGAGTTTATTGGCCAGGTGTACAATGGTCCAGTACAAAAACATTATGGTTGCAGCACTTGCCATTGCCGATAAGGAATTAACCATAACAGCTGCCTTGCTTGCATCAGGAGCAAAAAGGGTAAAGATACGCCCCAAAATCATAAATGTTGGTGCCCCTGGCGGGTGGCCAACTTCCAGTTTAAAGGCACTGGTAATAAACTCACCACAATCCCACCAGCTTACTGTGGGTTCCATTGTCATGAAGTAAGTAATACAGGCAAGGATAAAAACAAGCCAACCAAGAATATTATTGATTAATTTTGTGTGTTGCATGATCTGTTTTTTTATTGATCAATGGCAAATATAAGCTTTTAAACAGTAATGCGGCGAAGTGAAGAATGAAAATGCTATGGGAGTTTTTTTTTGTGATAAGCTAAATTTTTTCTTACCAGAATTTGCGGAATAAATTTTTTTTATACTTTTGCACCGTCTTTAACAAAAAGACACAATAAGGACTGACCCGTGGTGTAATTGGCAACACGTCTGATTTTGGTTCAGAAGAGTCCAGGTTCGAGCCCTGGCGGGTCAACCACCAAAGCCTGCAGTTTTACTGCGGGCTTTTTTTATGGGTAAAAAATCTTCCAAAATAAGCCCTCAAATTAATGGGCCACTTATAAAACAAAAAAGCTCCGACCAATGGCCGGAGCTTCTCTAATATCGAAATAAAGCTTCTACTCTTTGTATTCGTCCCAGCTCACCACTTTAATGTCCTCAAGGCTGTATTTGCAAATTCCGTAAAGGAATGCACTTGCAACACGAGCATTGGTAATAAGTGGGATGTTATAATCGATTGCACTACGGCGAATCGTATAGCCATTTTTCAACTCGCGGTTGGTATGGTTTTTCGGGATATTAACCACCAGGTCGATCTTTTTATTCTTGATCATCTCAATGGTATTTGGCGACTGGTCTTCTTCGTCGGGCCAGTGCACCAGCGTATTCTCAATACCATTATCGCGGAAGAACTTGTGCGTTCCTTCAGTGGCGAAAATATTGTAGCCTTTTTCAACCAGCATTCTGGTGCTGTTCAGCAACTCCACTTTGCCTCGTGATGGTCCTGATGAAATCAAGATGTTCTTTTTCGGGAAGTTGTATCCTACCGACAACATCGCTTTCAGAATCGCCTCGTAGTATGTATCGCCGATACATCCAACCTCTCCGGTCGACGACATATCAACACCTAAAACAGGGTCGGCTTTCAGCAATCTTGCAAACGAGAACTGCGGTGCTTTAACCCCCACATAATCCAGCTCGAACAGCGATTTATCCGGTTTCGGCACATCGATTCCCAACATTACTTTCGTGGCAATTTCAATCAGGTTCAATTTCATCACCTTTGAAACAAACGGGAAGCTTCGCGATGCGCGCAGGTTACACTCAATAACTTTTATGTCGTTATCTTTTGCCAGGAACTGCATATTGAAAGGTCCGGTAATTTCCAGCCCTTTTGCAATCTGACGAGCGATTTTCTTCACCCTGCGAATGGTCTCAACATATAGTTTTTGCGGCGGAAAAACGATGGTAGCATCGCCCGAGTGAACTCCGGCAAACTCCACGTGCTCCGAAATGGCATAAGCAACCATCTCGCCTTTATTGGCCACTGCATCAATTTCAATTTCTTTGGCCTGCTCGATAAACTCGGTAACAACCACCGGATGTTCTTTCGATACATTGGCCGCCATTTCAAGGAAATGCTCCAGCTGATCAGGATTGGAAACCACATTCATGGCTGCACCCGAAAGTACGTATGATGGACGAATCAACACCGGATAACCCACCTCATCCACAAACTTGTGAATTTCTTCGATGGTTGACAGGCGTGCCCAACGTGGCTGATCAACACCCAGCTCATCAAGCAGTGACGAGAATTTCTCGCGGTCCTCGGCATTGTCGATCTTTTTGGCCGATGTACCAAGGATCGGGACATTTTGGCTGTCAAGTTTCATTGCCAGGTTATTCGGAATTTGTCCTCCCATTGAAACCACAACTCCGTGCGGATTCTCTAGGTCGTACACATCCATTACACGCTCAAAAGTCAGCTCATCAAAATAAAGTCTGTCGCAGGTATCGTAATCCGTACTCACCGTCTCCGGGTTGTAGTTGATCATTACTGAACGATATCCCTCTTTTTTAATCGTATTGATGGTATTTACACTACACCAGTCGAATTCTACCGAACTTCCGATACGGTAAGCACCTGATCCAAGTACCATCACCGATTTATGATCGCCTAAGTAAGTAACGTCGTTCTCCGTGCCATTATGCGTCAGGTACAGGTAGTTGGTTTGAGCAGGATACTCACCTGCAAGTGTATCAATTTGTTTAACTACCGGCACAATTCCGTTAGCTTTACGGAAAGCCCTTACTTTCAGAAGATCTTCATTGATGTTTGCATTCTTGCTCCTCATCACCAAACGTGCGATCTGAAAATCGGAATAACCGGCTTGTTTTGATGCTTTTAACAGTGGAATTGGCAATTTCTCCAGCTCGTTAAACTTCTTCAGCTCCAGTTTTATTTTGTAAATATTATTCAGCTTTTGCAGGAACCAGCGATCGATTTTTGTTTTCTCGTGAATCTGATCGATAGAATAACCTTTGTTGAACGCCTCCGCAATGGCAAATATTCGGCGGTCGGTAGGATTTGTCAACTCCTCCTCGATTCCCTCAATGGTAATCTCCTCCCTATTGGCCACAAAACCGTGCATTCCCACACCAACCATTCGAATACCTTTCTGAATGGCTTCTTCAAAAGTTCGACCGATGGCCATAATCTCGCCAACCGATTTCATCGAACTTCCGATATTTTTCGAAACACCTACGAATTTGCTCAAATCCCAGCGAGGAATCTTTACCACACAGTAGTCGAGCGCCGGCTCGAAACATGCAGTAGTTACTTTGGTAACCGAGTTTTTAAGTTGGTGCAAACCGTAACCCAAACCCAATTTTGCAGCAACAAATGCCAGCGGATAACCGGTAGCTTTCGATGCCAGTGCCGATGAACGTGATAATCGGGCATTCACCTCAATCACACGATAATCTTCTGAGTAAGGATCGAGCGCGAACTGAACGTTACATTCTCCGATTACTCCAACACGGCGAATAATCTTAATTGATATCTCACGCAGTTTGTGATATTCTGAGTTCGACATTGTTTGCGATGGAGCTACAACGATACTCTCACCGGTATGAATTCCCAGCGGGTCGAAGTTCTCCATGTTACAAACCGTAATACAGTTGTCGTATTTATCGCGAACTACCTCGTACTCTACTTCTTTCCATCCTTTAATTGATTCTTCAACCAGGATTTGTGGCGAGTAAGCAAATGCGCTTCCGGCCAGTTTTTCCAGTTCCTCTTCGTTTTCGCAGAAACCGGACCCTAAACCTCCGAGCGTATATGCCGCGCGGATGATAATTGGGAAGCCAACCTCTTTAGCAGCAGCTTTTGCTTCGGCCATATTTGCAGCGGCGATACTTTTTGGTGTTTTCACACCAATTTCGGCCAGCATATTGGCAAAAATATCGCGGTCTTCGGTATCAATAATCGACTGAACCGGCGTACCAACTACCTCAACATTGTATTTTTCGAGAACTCCCGATTCGTATAGTGCAACCCCGCAGTTCAGCGCAGTTTGACCTCCGAACGCCAGAAGTATTCCCTGTGGTTTTTCTTTTTTAATTACCTCTTCAACAAAATGAGGCGTAACAGGCAAAAAGTAAATTTTGTCTGCAATGTCTTCAGATGTTTGAATGGTTGCAATATTCGGATTGATAAGAACCGTTTCAACACCTTCTTCTTTCAACGCTTTTAGCGCCTGCGAACCGGAATAATCGAACTCACCGGCCTCTCCAATTTTTAGTGCTCCCGAACCAAGAACAATTGCTTTTTTAATATGTGTTTCTATCATGATAATTTTTGAAATTACATTGAAAGATTATTTCTTCGACTCTACGATATTTTTAATGAACTCGTCGAATAAAAACTCGGTATCAACAGGGCCACTCGACGCTTCCGGGTGAAACTGTGTTGAGAAGAAAGGCTTTGTTTTGTGCCTGATTCCTTCGTTGGTTTCATCGTTCACGTTAGTAAATAATGGCTCCCAGTCGCTTGGCAACGTTTCGGTTGCTACCGCAAAACCGTGGTTTTGCGAAGTGATATAACATTTGTTTGTTCCTTCCAACAACACAGGCTGGTTGTGGCTGCGGTGCCCAAATTTTAATTTATAGGTTTCGGCGCCGGCGGCACGTGCCAGCAATTGGTTACCCAAACAAATTCCCATAATTGGTTTCTCTGCCCCAATTACATTTTTAATGTACTCAACAGTTACATCACAATTTGCCGGGTCGCCCGGGCCGTTCGAGATAAACAATCCGTCGAATTCTTCATTGGTAAAATCGTAGTCCCATGGCACACGAATTACCGTAGCTCCGCGATTAAGCAAACAACGGATAATGTTGTTTTTCACACCGCAATCAATTAATACCACTTTGTGCTCTCCGTCTCCGTAAACCTCGCGTTCTTTGCAACTGGCAACAGCTACCAGGTTTTCTTTATTCGGATCGTAGAAGTCAATTTCATCACCGAATTCGATCTTTCCAAGCATCGATCCTTTCTCACGTAAAATTTTCGTTAAGGCTCTCGTGTCGATATCGAATAAACCCGGTACTTCGTATTCTTTTAGCCAATCACTCAAACTTTTCTCAGCATTCCAGTGGCTAAACTCAAACGAGTAATCAGAGATTATCAGACCGGAAATGTGCAATTTGTGCGATTCGTAATATTTGTGTATTCCGTTCTCTTTTCTGTTAAAAGGAACGCCATAATTCCCAATCATTGGGTAAGTCGACACCAGGATTTGCCCGGTGTAAGATGGATCAGTCAAACTCTCCGGATACCCCGTCATTGCTGTATAAAAAACGACCTCTCCGGCCACCGACTTTTCGCTTCCGAAGGATTTTCCCATAAAAACCGTCCCGTCTTCAAGCGTTAATTTTGCCTGTTTTACTTTGTACATATTCCGATTTAATAATTAAAAAAAATGCGCTTGCCCTAAAATAGTTCAAACGCATTTCAGTTATTCTTTATACTTATTTTCAAATACACTTTCTCAGCCATAATGTTAAGAACATGATATTAAAATCATTTTCCGATGCAAAAATAGAAAATATTCTGAAATTCTTACCTGTTCTTTTATGGAAATGTATATTTTTGCATTACAAATGAATATTTATTCAATGAAGAATAAAGTACAACGACAACGAGAAATCCGAAAAATAATCCAGAGAGGCAGTGTACACAGCCAGGACGAATTATTGGTTGAGTTAAAACGCCGCGGGTTCGAACTGACACAAGCTACCTTATCGCGCGATTTAAAAGTGCTGCAGGTAGCAAAAGTGCCACATCCGGTTAAAGGATACCTTTATACGATTCCTGAAAACGGACAAGCTGAAAGACAAAATTCAGAACATGTTAACCGTATAAATTACCTGGCCGACGGATTTAAGGACATACAGTTTTCGGGCAACCTGGCTGTTATACGTACCTTACCCGGATACGCCAACAGCATTGCAGCCGTAATTGATTCGGCTAGTCCGTGGGAAATTTTAGGAACCGTTGCCGGAGACGATACTATATTAATAATACAAAGGGAAGGAATATCGAAAAATGATTTGACTGAGGCATTAATTAAAATTCTGCCAAAGCTTAACGACAAATTGTAGATCGAAGGATGAAGAGTTTAGAAAATATTAAAGTTTTAATTGCCGACGAAAATCACTTGAAATTCATCGACGACATAAACGACGCTATCGACAGTGCATCGAAACAACGGGGCACCGGTATTGCACGTCGTACATTTGAATACCTCTCTTCGAAAATGAAAGAGGGAAAAGCAATTATTGCCCTTGAAGGAGACACCTTTGCCGGTTTTTGCTACATAGAAACCTGGCAGGAAAAAGGCTTTGTGGCCAACTCGGGTTTAATTGTTGGTGAAGAATACCGTGGAATAGGCCTTGCAAAAGCGATTAAGAAAAAGGCTTTCGAGCTTTCGCGTAAGAAATATCCAAACTCGAAAATATTTGGTTTAACTACCGGTTTGGCGGTAATGAAAATTAACCACGAACTGGGCTACCGTCCGGTAACATTTTCGGAGTTAACCTTAGACGACCAGTTTTGGAAAGGTTGCCAGGGATGTGTTAACCACGATATTTTAGAGCGTACCGGGCGAACAAAATGCCTGTGCACCGGAATGCTGTACGATCCGGCATGGGAAAAACCAACATACGCCAACGGAAACGGAATTAAGAAACGCAGCCTGCTCGATCTTCTGCCAAAACGTTTTGTAGGCGTTGCGAAAAAGAAAATAACAGATAAAAATAAGTAGAGTGGCGGCTCGCTATTCGACAGACAGCTACAGACTTAAGTTGAATAACAAACGCCGTCACTCTTTTAAAGATATTTAGACATGAGTAAAAAATTGGTACTGGCATTTAGTGGAGGTTTAGACACATCGTTTTGTGTAAAATACCTGAAAGAAGAAAAAGGTTATGATGTTTATACAGCAATTGCCAACACAGGCGGATTCTCCGACGAGGAGTTAAAAGCCATTGAAGAACGTGCGCTGGCACTGGGCGCAGTTGAGCACATTACACTCGACGTAACTAACGAGTATTACGAAAAATGTATTCGCTACATGGTTTTTGGCAATGTACTTCGTAATAACACCTACCCTATTTCGGTAAGCTCAGAAAGAGCATTTCAGGCCATCGCCATTATCGAGTATGCTAAAGAAATTGGTGCTCAGTACATCGCTCATGGCAGTACCGGTGCAGGAAACGACCAGATTCGTTTCGACCTGACTTTCCAGGTTTTGGCTCCTGAAATTGAAATCATTACGCCAACCCGCGATATGTTACTCACCCGTCAGTACGAAATTGATTACCTTAAAAAATACGGTTTCGAAGCTGACTTTACTAAAATGGAATATTCCATTAACCAGGGACTTTGGGGTACCAGCGTTGGCGGAAAAGAGACATTGACCACTGACAAAAATCTTCCTGAAGAAGCTTATCCAAGTCAATTGGAAGCCACCGAGCCCAAAACCATTGAATTGGGTTTTGAAAAAGGCGAACTGGTTTCGCTCGACGGTGAATTTTACGAAAACGGTGCTGATGTAATCCGCGCACTGGAAGCTGTAGCATCGAAATATGCCATTGGTCGCGACACACACGTTGGCGACACCATTATTGGAATTAAAGGCCGCGTTGGCTTTGAGGCTTCTGCTCCGCTAATTACCATTAAAGCACACCACCTGTTGGAAAAACATACGCTTACCAAATGGCAATCGTATTGGAAAGAACAGTTGGGAAATTGGTACGGCATGTTCTTACACGAAGCCATGTACCAGGAGCCGGTGATGCGTAACATCGAAGATTTCCTGGAATCAACTCAGGAAAATGTAACCGGGAAAGTGATCGTAAAGCTTAGACCTTACAACTTCGAGCTGGTTGGTATTGAATCGGAGCACGATTTAATGAATTCAGGATTTGGCCAATACGGAGAAACCGTTGAAGCATGGACTGCTGACGATGTAAAAGGATTTACCAAAATCTTATCGAACTCACTAAAAATCTACAATAAAGTAAACGGGAACTTGTAAGAATGTTGAATGATGATTAACGAATACTGATTTTAGAAGGAAAAATCTGAAATCAAAAATCGTTAATCTACAATCGTTAATCAAATGATTAAAGTTGGAATTATAGGAGGAGCCGGATATACCGCCGGAGAGCTGTTGAGAATCTTATTAAATCATCCGCAAGCAGAAATTGGTTTTGTGCAAAGCACCAGTAATGCGGGCAACCTGATTTCGGATGTACACATTGATTTGCTGGGCGAAACCGATATCAAATTCACCGACCAGATGCCTTTTGATGAAGTGGATGTTATTTTCCTTTGTATGGGGCATGGCAAGTCGATCGAATTCATGGAGAAAAATACTTTCCCACAATATTTGAAAATTATCGACTTAAGCCACGACTTCAGGCTAAAAAGAGAAGGCAATGACTTTGTTTACGGTTTACCGGAACTAAACCGGGAAGAAATTGAATCATCAGAACGGATTGCGAACCCGGGATGTTTTGCCACCGGAATTCAACTCGCACTGTTGCCACTGGCAGCGAATGATTTGTTGCAGGATGAAATCCATGTTCAGGCAATAACCGGATCAACCGGTGCAGGGCAAAAACCAACGGAAACCTCGCATTTCAGCTGGAGAAGCAGCAATGTTTCGGCTTATAAAATTTTCGAGCATCAGCACGAAGGCGAAATTATCCAAAGTCTGACGCAGTTACAACCGGGATTTGAAAAGGATTTCAACTTTGTACCAATTCGCGGAAACCACACACGCGGTATTTTTGTTGCCTGTTATACAAAATTTGACGGCTCGCTTGAAGAAGCCAACGAACTATATAAGGATTACTATGCCGATCATCCGTTCGTTTTTGTAACCGACAAAAACCCGGGAGTAAAACAGGTGGTAAATACCAACAAAGGCGTAATTTATTTGGAAAAACACGGTAACAAGCTGGTAATAATCAGCTTAACCGACAATTTAATTAAAGGCGCATCCGGTCAGGCTGTTCAGAATATGAACCTGATGTTTGGTCTGGATGAGAAAACCGGACTCAACTTAAAACCGGTAGCATTTTAAAACTGAACGCAGATAACACAGATTTTGCAGATTCTCACTGAAAAGATCAGTGCACATCAACTAAATCAGCGTCATCAGCGTTCCAATCACAAACGAATGGAACTATTTAACGTATATCCACTTTTCGACATCACTCCTGTTAAGGCAGAAGGCTGTTATGTTTGGGACGAGAACGGAAAGAAGTACCTCGATCTTTACGGCGGGCACGCGGTAATTTCAATCGGGCACAGCCACCCAACTTATGTTGAAAAGATAAGCAAGCAACTTCAGCAAATTGGATTTTATTCCAACTCGGTTCAGAATCCTTTGCAAAAGGAACTGGCTGAGAAATTAGGCAAACAATCGGGTTGCGAAGATTACCAGTTGTTTCTTTGTAACTCGGGTGCCGAGGCCAATGAGAATGCACTGAAACTCGCCTCTTTTATAACCGGTAAAAAGAAAATTATCTCTTATAAAAAAGGTTTCCACGGACGTACTTCGGCTGCGGTAGCCATTACCGACAATCCGAAAATTATTGCTCCTGTTAACGAAACAGACAATGCACTAATCCTGCCCTTCAACGACATTGACGCAACGGAAGAAGCATTGAAAAAAGGCGATGTGGCGGCTGTAATTGTTGAAGGAATTCAGGGAATTGGAGGAATTTACGTTCCCGATACCGAATTCCTGACCAAACTAAAACAACTGACCGAAAAATATGTGGCCGTTCTGATTCTTGATGAAATTCAGTCGGGCTATGGACGAAGCGGAAAATTCTTCGCCTACCAGCATACCGAAATAAAACCCGACATTGTTACCATGGCCAAAGGAATGGGTAACGGGTTCCCAATTGGCGGTGTACTCATTCAGCCGGAAATTGAGCCGTGGTTTGGCATGCTCGGAACCACATTTGGCGGTAATCACCTGGCTTGTGCTGCTGCCATTGCAGTTCTCGACGTAATGAAAGACGAAAAACTGGTTGAGAATGCCGAAAAAGTTGGAAATTACCTGATGGATAAATTGGCGGCAATTGATGCTGCGTTTGAGATCAGAGGTGAAGGACTGATGATCGGTTTGGAATTTAAGCAACCAATTGCCGAAATTCGTAAGAAATTGCTTTTCGATTACGGGATTTTCACCGGCGTATCGGGGCAAAATATTATCAGGCTGTTGCCACCGCTCAGCCTTACAACCGAACAAGCCGACACCTTTTTAGCAGCGTTTGCAGAAGTACTTGGTTCGTTCGCTGAATAAAAAATGATTTGAACACGACATTTTCTAAATTCGACAAAATGGAAAATAAAAAAATAGCAATAATCGGGGTAGGAAACATGGGAGGTGCCATTGCACTTGGTCTTTTAAAATCGGGCTCAGTTGAAGCAAGCAATATCTCCGTTTCCGACAGAAAAGAAGCTACGCTCAAAAACATGAGCGACCTGGGAATTAGTGCTTACGAAAACAATATCGATGCAGCAAAAGATGCTGATGTGATTATTGTAGCCGTAAAACCCTATCATATTGAGGGAGTAATTAACAGCCTGAAACCCATTTTGTCGCCGGAGAAAATTTTTATTTCCATTGTTGCAGGAGTAGGTATTGACGCCTTGGGTGAAATGGCCGGAAACGACATTCCTATTTTCAGGGTAATGCCCAACACCGCAATTGCTTTACAGGAATCACTAACCTGTATTTCGGCAAATGGCAACACCGAACCATACCGCGAGTATGTTGTTGAACTGTTCGACAAGCTGGGAAAAACCATTGAGATTCCGGAAGAACTGATGGCAGCTGCAACTGTACTTTCATCGTGCGGGATAGCTTACGCACTGCGCTACATCAGAGCAGCTATGCAAGGTGGTATTGAAATTGGGTTTAGCGCCGAAATGGCACAGCTAATCACCGCACAAACAGTAAAAGGTGCGACCGAATTGCTACTACAGTCGGGACATCACCCCGAAAGAGAGATCGACAAAGTAACCACACCAATGGGCGTTACCATTACCGGACTAAACGAAATGGAACACAAAGGCTTTAGCTCTTCACTTATTCAGGGAGTTCTGGCCTCGTACAAAAAAATAAAAGACAACTAAAAACTGTGCAGACCCGCTACAAGAAAATAACAGTAAAAGTAGGTAGTAATGTTCTGGCCAAATCCGACGGAACGCTCAACGTGGCGCGCATTGCCCACCTGGTTGACCAAATTGCTCATCTGCAAAAAAACGGCGTTGAGGTGGTTTTGGTATCGTCGGGGGCAGTTGCTGCAGGCCGCGCGGTAATGAAAGAAACAAAAAAGTCGGACGCCGTATCGCAACGACAGTTATGGGCTGCATTGGGTCAGGTAAAATTAATATCACGTTATTCTGACTTTTTCCACGAAGAAGGTCTCACCTGCGCCCAGGTACTTACCACCAAGGAAAATTTCTCGAGCCGCCGGCATTACCTGAACATGAAAAACTGTATCACTACCTTGCTTGAAAACAAAGTGATACCGATTGTAAACGAAAATGATACCATCTCGGTAACCGAGCTGATGTTTACCGATAACGACGAACTGTCGGGGTTGATTGCATCGATGGTAGATTCCGAAGCACTGGTCATCCTCAGCAATATCGATGGTGTTTACACCGCTCATCCCGATAGCGAGGGAGCTGAACTGATAGAGCGTATTCAGGTAAACGACAAAGGCCCGGAGGATGCAATTTCGCCGGAACGTTCAGATTTTGGCCGCGGCGGAATGCTTACCAAATTTCGAATTGCCAAAAAAGTGGCAGGCGATGGAATCGGGGTTCACGTTGCCAACGGAACCCGCACCAATATTCTTATCGATCTACTCGACAAATCGAAAAACCTAAAGCACACTTTTTTCGTACCTAACCAGAAACCATCAAGCGGAGTAAAAAAATGGATTGGTTATTCCGATGGTTTTGCAAAAGGACAGGTACAAATTAACGAAGGAGCAAGAAAAGCACTGCTTTCCGATAAGGCCGTAAGCTTGCTTCCGGTGGGAATTGAAAAAGTTGAAAGCGAATTCAAAAAAGGAGATTTAATAAAAATAACAGGCATAAACGGCGAGTTTGTCGGCATGGGAAAAGCCTCGTACGGCTCGGAAAAAATTGAGAAAGAGAAACAATCCGACAAGCAAAAACCGGTAGTACATTACGATTATTTGTATTTAGAATATAAAACAACAAAACATTAATATAGAAATATAAAAATAGCTCAGAGTAACCTTTAACGAAGTTTGTCTACCACGACAAACTACCTTACTCCCTTTTTTTTGATGCCTTAATTTGAACATATTCTGAGCTCCCTCTCCCTCCCCCGGGAGAGGGTTTTTCGTTGAAAGACCATTGACTATGAAGATAGAACAACAGCTAAAAAAAACGTTAGAAGCATCGCGCAAATTAAACCTGGTGTACGACGACCAGGTTAGACAGCTGCTGCTGGAGCTGGCAAACGAAGCGAGGGCAAAGTCGGAATTTATTCTTACCGAGAACCAAAAAGATCTGGATCGTATGGATCCTGAAGATCCGAAATTCGACCGGCTTAAATTATCAGAAGAACGAATTGAAGGCATTGCTTCCGACATGGAAAATGTTGCCCGCCTTGAAAGTCCGGTTGGAAAAACCTTAAAGGAAACGGTTCGCGAAAATGGCCTGAAAATCAAAAAAGTTACGGTGCCGTTTGGTGTAATTGGGATAATTTATGAAGCCCGCCCGAATGTTACTTTCGATGTTTTTGCCTTGTGCCTTAAGTCTGGAAACGCCTGTGTTTTAAAAGGTGGCAGCGATGCCATTTACTCCAACCAGGCCATTGTTTCCATTATTCGTGATGTGCTTAAGAAATTCGGTTTCGACGAAAATACAGTAACATTACTTCCTGCCGGACGCGAGGAAACCAACGAAATGTTGCGGGCCCACGGATATATCGATTTGATCATTCCACGCGGTAGCCAGGGGTTGATAAACTTTGTTCGCGAAAATGCTACCATTCCGGTAATTGAAACCGGTGCCGGAATATGCCACACTTATTTCGATGAATTTGGCGACACGGAAAAAGGCCGCGAGATCATTTTCAACGCCAAAACCCGCCGTTGCTCAGTCTGTAATGCCTTGGATTGTTTGGTAATTCACGAAAACCGATTGAATGAGCTGAACGATTTTGCCAAAAAACTTTCGGAAGAACAGGTGGTAATTTATGCCGACGAAAAAGCATACAAACAAATAGAATCGGTTTATCCGGCAGAGCTTTTGTTTGAGGCCACTGAAGAATCATTCGGAACAGAATTCTTATCGATGAAAATGTCGGTAAAAACAGTGGGTTCTTTTGATGAAGCATTGGAACATATTAATAAATATACTTCAAAACACAGTGAGGCCATCATTACTGAAAACCAGGAGCGAATTGAGAAATTCCGGAAAATGGTAGATGCATCATCCGTTTATTCCAACGCCTCTACTGCTTATACCGACGGAGCACAATTCGGACTGGGAGCTGAGATTGGCATCAGCACACAAAAATTACACGCCCGCGGGCCGATGGCTCTGGAAGAACTAACCAGCTATAAATGGATTATTGAAGGAAACGGACAAGTTCGTCCAAGGTAAAAGGTAAAAGGCAAAAGTAAAAAGGCAAAAATATAAACTATGGAAGCTGAAACTTCGGTCTTCGTGCTTCCATTTTCAAACTTTAAAACATGAAAAAATTTACATCAGTAAAAGATATTCCCAGCATTGAAAAAGCGCTGGCAACCGCATTCGAAGTAAAAAATAACAAATTTGGCTTTCAGCACCTGGGAAAAAACAAAACTATGGTTTTGGTATTTTTCAACTCAAGTTTGCGTACACGTCTCAGCACCCAAAAAGCTGCCCAGAATATGGGCATGAACACCATGGTGATGAACGTAAACGAAGACAGCTGGCAACTGGAATCGGAAATGGGCGTAGTTATGGACGGTAAAAATGCCGAACACCTGCGCGAAGCCATCCCGGTTATTGGAAAATATTGCGATGTAATTGGCGTACGTGCTTTTGCCAAATTCGAAAATCGCGAAGACGACTACGCTGAAAAAATACTAAGCCAGTTTGTTGAATATGCAGGCGTTCCGGTGGTAAGCATGGAAGCCGCCACCCGCCACCCGCTGCAAAGTTTTGCCGACCTGGTTACCATTGAAGAACATAAAAAAGTTGAAAAACCCAAAGTAGTTCTTACCTGGGCACCGCACCCGCGTGCTTTACCCCAGGCCGTGCCAAACTCCTTTGTGGAGTGGATGCGCGAAACCGATTACGAACTGGTGGTTACTCACCCGAAAGGCTACGAACTGGCACCTGAATTTATGGGCGATGTAAAAGTGGAGTACGATCAGAAAAAAGCTTTTGAAGGCGCTGATTTTATATATGCCAAAAACTGGGCATCGTACACCGATTATGGCCAGATTCTATCGAAAGATATGAGCTGGACAGTTGATGAAGCAAAAATGGCTTTAACAAACGATGCCAAATTTATGCACTGTCTTCCGGTGCGCCGTAACATGGTGGTTACCGATGGCGTTATCGACAGCCCGAATTCAATTGTTGTTGAACAAGCCTACAACCGCGAAATTACTGCTCAGGCAGTATTGAAGATGATTTTGGAAGATGAGTAAGTTATTGTAATTTTGTAATGTGATGAAAACAATTACAATTGACATATCCGACAAAGTCTATAATTTATTCAGAGGGCTTTTGAAACAGCTCCCCAAAGGAAGTTATAAAATCTACGAGGAAGATCCTGATGTTCTTACTGCTGAAGAACACAAGGAACTTTATTCAATTGAGAACAAATTGGACAAAGGTGATCTAAGTGATTTTGTAGATTGGGATGATGTTCAAGATAAGTTTTAATGTATTCCCTGAAAATTCATAAAAAAGCCTTGAAATTCCTTAATGCGCAAACACCAGCGCTAAGGAACAATATCAGGCAAAAACTCAATCTTCTCAAAGAAAATCCATTTTCTCATGAGTTGCTTGACATAAAGAAATTAAAAGACACATCTGATTATTTCCGGTTAAGAGTAAGAAACATTAGAATTATTTACAAAATTGATGGAATAGAATTATTAATTCTAATCACCAATGCCGGAAACAGAGGGGATATTTATAAAAAGAAATAATGACAAAAAAAATTGAAATAATTCCTGCTATTGATCTGATTGACGCCAAATGTGTGCGACTTTCTCAGGGCGATTACAACCAGAAAACGGTATATAATGAGAACCCGCTGGAGGTGGCCAAAATGTTCGAAGATGCAGGAATCAAACGTTTGCACCTCGTTGATTTGGACGGAGCAAAAGCCAAGCACATTGTAAACTACAAAGTACTGGAAACCATTGCCGGCAAGACCAATTTGGTGATCGACTTTGGCGGTGGACTGAAATCGGATGAAGATTTGCAAATCGCCTTTAACTCAGGCGCAGCAATGGTTACCGGCGGAAGTATTGCTGTAAAAGAGAAAGATACTTTTCTGAGCTGGCTGGCGAAATTCGGTAGCGAAAAGATCATTCTGGGTGCCGATGCAAAAGACGGCAATATTGCAGTAAGCGGCTGGCTGGAAACCACTGAACTGGGTGTTATCAATTTTATATCAGAATTTCACAAACAGGGAATCAGCAAAGTAATTTCAACGGATATTAGCCGCGACGGAATGTTAAGCGGCCCTTCTTTTGAACTGTACGCCGACATTATGAAAACACTCCCCAAAGTGGAAATTATTGCCAGTGGCGGAATTGCCACCATGGACGACATATTAAAATTAGATCAAATGGGCGTTCCGGGCGTAATTACCGGAAAAGCCATTTATGAAAATCGCATAACTTTGAAAGAAATTGAGCAATTTATTGCGTAGTTGTGAAGTTGTCATGATGTCCGTCAACTGACGGACGAAATGACGTACTCGTAACTCGTAACTAAGATCTCGTAACTAATAAAAATGCTTGCAAAACGAATAATACCATGCCTCGATATCCGCAACGGACAAACCGTTAAAGGAGTTAATTTTGTCGACATTAAAGAAGTGGGCGACCCGGTGGAATTAGGTGCAAAATATGCAGCCGATGGTGCCGACGAACTGTGTTTCCTGGATATTACGGCAACACACGAAGGCCGAAAAACTTTTGTAGAACTGGTAAAACGTATTGCAGCGCATATCAACATTCCGTTTACGGTTGGCGGTGGTATCAGTGAATTAAGCGATGCCGAAAAACTTTTGGCTGCAGGTGCAGATAAAATCTCGATTAACTCATCGGCGGTACGTAACCCAAAACTGATCGATGACCTGGCGCTGAATTTTGGAAGCCAGTTTGTTGTTGTAGCCATCGATGCACGCGGCGATGAGAACGAGCATTGGACAGTTACTGTAAACGGGGGCCGCATTCCTACTAACAAAGAACTGTTTTCGTGGGCAAAAGAAGCCGAAGACCGCGGTGCCGGAGAGATACTTTTTACTTCGATGAACCACGACGGAACAAAAAATGGTTTCGCCAATAAAGAGCTTTCGAAAATGGCCGATATGCTGAAGATTCCGATCATTGCTTCGGGCGGGGCAGGTGCCGAGGAGCATTTTGTTGATGTTTTTACGAAGGGCAAAGCCGATGCCGGACTGGCAGCCAGCATCTTCCATTACAACGAGATTCCAATTCCGGTTCTTAAGAAATACTTAAAAGAAAAAGGCATTGTTGTTCGATAGCCGATCAAAATAGTAACTTCGCAACACAATTACTGAATTAAAAATTTCTCCGGGCTTCCGGCCACGGACTTCTGACAAAAGATTATGAGACAGCTAACAGATATATCAAAAATCGATTTCAATAAAATGGACGGGCTAATTCCGGCGATCATTCAGGATGCAGAAACGCAAAATGTTTTGATGCTTGGATTTATGAATGAAGATGCACTTGCCAAAACACAGGAGATTGGTAAAGTAACGTTTTTTAGCCGCACCAAAAACCGCCTGTGGACCAAAGGCGAGGAATCGGGAAATTTTCTGGATGTTGTTTCGGTGGCCATTGATTGCGACAACGACACACTGCTTATAAAAGCAAATCCTGTTGGACCGGTTTGTCACAAAGGCGACGATACCTGCTTTGAAGAATCAAACACAGGCAACGATATTCAATTCCTGAGCTACCTGCAGGATTTTATCGACAAACGCAAAGCCGAAATGCCGGAAGGTTCGTACACCACTTCTTTGTTCCAAAGAGGAACACGAAAAATTACGCAAAAAGTTGGCGAGGAAGCTGTTGAAACTATTATTGGAGCAATGGCAAACGACGATGAGAACTTTATGTACGAAGCCGGCGATTTACTTTATCACTTAGTTGTGTTGCTTACTCATAAAGGTTATCGCATTGAGGACGTGGTTCGCGAGCTCAAAAAAAGACACAAATAAACAACTGTCTTTCAGCAACTTAAAATCTTAAGAATTTCTTCTACTCCCTGTCTTGGTTCCGAAAAGACCGCCTTTTCGGAGACCAATAAACATATTGTAGAACACAGTTATGAAACATAGTTCCATAACATAGTTATAAAACATTGTATATTACCACTTTACAATTAGGCATATTTCGGCGGTACTCCGTAGCTTTGTTACATCTTCTAACTACAAAATACCGCTTGTATGGAAACAATAACCATTTGTCCTACCAGTACCGCCACAATTTTAGCTTGTCAACAGATTGCAAAAACCTTTAAAGAAAACATCTACGAGTTGTCGATTTTGCGAAAGGAATGGGATCCGGAATTCGCAACATCGTTAATGGTGTGGATTGATGACACCATCGACAAACACTACGCTGAAAATCTGGATGTTTTGGAAGATGAACGTTATCGCGAATGGCACGAGATTATGGTTGAAGGCCTTCAGCACCTAAAAGTTCTGCGAGCATCCGTAAAAGTCGACTTTAAAAAAGACAAAGCCTTTCTGAAAGAATTTTTCAAGACCACGGGTTACTCCGATTATTTTAGCGATGCAAAAAACGGCGACCACATTAGCCTTTTTAAATTTCTGAAAACATTTGCCGCTAATTTAAACGAAAACGTAAGGCAAAAAATCAGCGAAAAAGGAACTCCTGACACCTTGTTCGACAAGATCCTTGTTTGTGCCAATCGTATCAGTCAGTTCGAAGACTTTTTTATTGCTTTGGAAGGAGATACCGAATTGGATAATTACGGCAAAAAAGAAGTAGCCGAGATTTACGAAACAATACAAGACATTTGCCGGATTGCAATTGCCTATTACCAGTTCGATCCGAAAATGCGTTGCAAATTCAATTACTACAAAGTAATGGTGAACTTATAACGACTTTTTTTCGTCAACTACTTAATAATTAATTCGAAATGCAGTCTGCCTGCACATTTTTCACAGGCGGACTGCAATTTTTTTTATACTATTCTTCCGTTTCTTCGTCGTTCGAATCTTCGGTTTCTTCCGGAGCATCTGTAACCTCGGTTTCCTCTTCAGCCGAAACCTCTTCCTCCTCTTCTTCGATGAACGGATTTACTCCATCGGTAAATATCGGATTCTTTTTCTCCGCAGCTTCTGCTACCGGCACAAAACCATCAGGGATTTGTGCTTCCTCAGGATTGTAAGGAAATACATCTACAATCGGACTAACCGCCAACGAAGTAACCACAAAAGGAATAACCAGGTACTCCAAACTTTCGTCCAACCGGTTAAGTGCTTCTTTAATGTCGTCGGCCATAATCAGGTAATTTGTTTTTATTTTTTTCTCCTTACCTGCTTCCTCGTCAATTGTAACCAGATTAATGGCTGCTTTAAACCACCACTCGCCGTTTTCGTATGGAAAAACTTCGGCAATCCGCGATTTTTTAATGTCAACAATCTGAAACTCTCCGCCTCTAACCATTTGTTGCATCTGGCGAATAATCCGCGTTTCGGCATCGGTGTACGATACGGCATCCAACAAAAAGTTTTCTGTTACCATCGATTCGCTTCCGCTCTCGGAAACTTTCATATATTTTACTTTACTCTCGAACCAAGTCTGCATCATAATTTCTACATTTTTTAAGAAGTGACAAAAATACATAAGCCTCAAATACTTTCGCTTAAAAGCCTGCATTTTTATCAACAAAAAACCGACTACAATTTGCAGTCGGTCTCCGATTCTTTTAATCTAACTAAACTAACTAATAACTACCCTTGACCTTAATTTAACGTAAAACGAAATGTATTATATGCAGTTAAAATATCTTAGTTCTAATTTTTCATTTTTAAGTAGTGTAGTTGAAAAGAAAAATGGCCCCGCCCAACGACGGGGCCACAAACAGACAGCTACAGACTTAAAAGCTGAAGAAGATTTTAGTTATAGGCACTCTCACCATGTTCGTAAACATCGAGGCCCTCTTCTTCAATGCGCTTAGAAACGCGCAGTATATTTGCTTTCTTCAGAATGAAGAATAATACCAAACCTAAACCGAATGCCCAGGCAAAGAATGCTGCCACACCTATAGCCTGAATACCCAGTAATTTTGCACCACCGCCGTAGAATAAACCTTCAGAGGTTGAGAACAAACCTACAGCCAGTGTACCAAATGCACCGCTCACTCCGTGAACAGAGATCGCACCAACAGGGTCGTCTACTTTTAATATTTTATCGAAGAACTCAACAGCAAATGGCAGAATGAAACCTGCAATTATACCGATGAACAATGCTCCCATAGGATTAACGGCATCACAACCAGCAGTAATGGCAACCAAACCGGCCAATGCACCGTTCAACGAAATTGATAGTGATGGGCGTTTGTAACGGAACCATGCAACCATCATTGCAGTAACAGCACCGGCTGCAGCAGCCAGGTTAGTGGTAACTGCGATATGACCTATTGCAACAGCGTTATCAGTACCGGCAGCGGCTAACTGAGATCCGGGGTTAAATCCGAACCATCCAAACCATAGGATGAATACACCCAATGCTCCCATTGCCAGGTTGTGTCCCGGAATTGCTTTCGCCTCTCCGTCTTTTCCATATTTTCCTAAACGAGGTCCAATAATAGACGCACCAGCTAAACCAACCCATGCACCAACAGAGTGTACAATAGATGAACCGGCGAAATCGTGGAATCCAAGTTGGCTTAACCAACCACCACCCCATGTCCAGTGACCTGAAATTGGGTAAATAATTACGGTAATTACAATACTAAAAATCAAGTAGGCTTTAAATTCTGTTCTTTCAGCCATTGCTCCCGAAACAATAGTTGCAGCAGTTGCAGCAAATACAGTTTGGAAGAACAAGTCGGCATAATCAGAATAATTATCGCCAAAACCGTCGCTCATAAAGAAAAGATCTGGCATTCCAATAAATCCACCTATTGAGTCTCCATACATAATGGTAAAACCAATAACCCAATAAAGTATTGAGCCGATAGAAAAGTCCATCAGGTTTTTCATTAAAATATTCGCCGTGTTCTTCGATCGTGTAAAACCTGCCTCAACCAGGGCAAATCCAGGCTGCATGAACATTACCAGAAATGCAGCAACCAATAACCACATATTATCTATACCTATTTGTAGGCCTTGCAAAGTTTCTTCCATGATAATCTAATCTTTTTTCAGTTACTACTCTTCTTTTCCTTTAATAAAAAGTGATTCATCACCGTGTTCTCCGGTTCTGATTCGGTATGACTCTTCAATAGGCACAACGAACACTTTACCGTCACCGATCTCTCCTGTTCTTGCTGAGCCTAAAATGGCCTGAACCGTTTTATCAATATTTTTATCGCGAACGATAATGGACAATTTTATTCTTTCGATTGTACTGGTGTCGTATACAACACCGCGGTAAGCACGACCTTCGCGAGCCTGGCCAACTCCTCTCACATCCCAGAAAGAGAAGAACTCAATACCTGCTTCATACAGGGCGTCTTTTACCTCTTCAAATTTTGATTTGCGTATTACTGCTTCAATCTTTTTCATCTTATTTAATGTTATTTGTTTTTTAGTATAAGATGTAACGAGTCCGAGTTATACGGACTCGTTTCATATCAAAATATCTTCTCTGTTACAGTGAAATACCAACTGCAATGTGGAATCCTCCGGTTGATGGGTTCAGCATAACTGCTCCTGAAACCGGCAGAGTAAAGCTTTCGGTAATCTGTACTTCTTTTGAAGTTCCAACCATGATGTTACAGATGTTGAAATCGCCATCGTCAGTGTACTGGCCATCGCCACCACCAAGAGTAATGTCTACCGGACCTGCAGAAACTGCTGCTTCAAGATACAAGTCACTAATTCCATTGATTTCATCATCGCCAAGTCCTTCCATGTAAGCTGCAGTGAAAGTAAAAGCACCTACACCTAAGCTAACCATTGGTTCGAAAGAATGTGATTCTCCTTCTGTCCAGTCTGATCCCGGGAAGTAGTAGTCGGTCAGGGTAAAGCTTAACGAAGCATTTTCGCCTAAATCGAAACCATAACCCATGTAAAGGTCGGCCTCAGCTGCTTCTTCTGAACCAGTACTGTAAGATCCCCATGCACCAATGGCAAAACCTCCTGCACTAAACTCAACTCCGGGCTGAAAAGCTGCCCCTGTTCCAAACTTGGCACCACGCCATAAATAACTACTGTAAATGTCTAAACCCGTACTCCATTCCTGAGCTTTAACATTCGTTGTTGATACAACTAAAAGTAATAACATACTTACTGTAATCAGTAGTGTCTTTTTCATAATCGTAAATTTTAAAAGTTAAACTGCTATTTTTAATTTTAAATCTCGTCTGCCCTGTTTTAACAGGGGGTGTTTTTCTTTTCTAACCTCTTTTTCTTCTCTACACCCTCTGTTTTTAATTCCTGATTCAAATAAATGCACTTTTTTTCATTCACAACCCCATTTTTACCCCACATGTTAATTCGCTTAACAAATTATTAATATTTGACACAATATTGTACCTTTTTGACATACTTACATGCTTTTTATTGCCGTTTTTACACCAAACAGCCACAATTAGTTCAAAAAGTACAAAATATTACACGCTTTTATTAGCCGAACAACAAGAATTAATTAAAGGACAAAGGATAATGCCCAAACGAAAGACGCAGACTATCACCACAATGAAGTGTGACAGCTCATCATATATTAATAAGAGAGACATAAAACAGCAACAGAAAATCATTTATTAATGATGAATGTTTTCCTGTCTATATTTTATGAAGTGTGTAAAAGAATTAATACTGATCGAAAAGTATAACAATCGATACAGGGGGGGGGAAGAAATATTTTGTTTTTTGTGATTTACTTATCTTAACTCAACAAGATACATGGTATTAAATCTGCTGGCCCTGGTTTTGGGATTTAAAAATCGTGCCGACTGACCGGTTAGAGGTTTGTGCTCCGTAAATTTCTGAACCACATTCATATTCAATCCCATTTCAAGCATATCATTATACCCGGCTTCCGAAGTATATATCCACGCCCCCGCATTCGGCAGAAATGCTTCCAGATCTTCTTTTTCAACAAGATATTTTCCCGGAGATTTTGAATACAGAAACAAATTCCAAAGCCTGGCCTTCTCGGTATACATGCTCAGTGTTGAGCCTTCAGGTGCTTTTTCATTAAAAATTTCGGCAGCTTCAATCGAAGTATGAAACTTCAGCATATTTGGCAGCATGTTTACATTAACGGTAAACAGCATTACTGCAATGGTGAAGGTCAGCATCACAATCTGCCTCTGCAAATTATTCTTTTTTACAAACACTATCACTATTCCGGCATAAAGCAATCCGTATACACCCCAAAACCAGAAACGTTTTTCAGGGAACACCACAATGGGCAGCACTAATAATATTAGCGGCCCAACAACTGCTATACCTTTATTTATTGTTGCAATTATGTAACGGGTTTTCGCTCTTTCTTCGGAAGAAAATAGGCGCACGGTCCATTTGGCGGTAATTATATACATAAAAGGAAGTGCCGAAAGCATATAGTGTGGATTTTGCTGTTTGGCTACCGACAGTATTCCCAGGTAAACCACAACCGCAAAAATGTTTACAACCTCAAAATCTTCGGTTTTATTTTTCCGTATTCTGTTCAGGCTTTTCACTTCTTTAAAAAAACCATAAACCATAAATATGGTCCAGGGCAACAATACATATAAGGATGTATGCAGGTAAAACGAATAATCGGCACCACTTCCCCTATACGAACCGGTAACACGCCCTACGTTATTGGTCCAGAAATAGAATTTGATTCCCTCGAGCCCAAACTGGTTTAGTAATCCTACCATTGCAGGCAAAATCATAATTCCCACCACTACCAGGGCAATCAGCCAACGGTAGTTAAATATTTCTTTCCATTGCTTATGCACTAACATTGTTCCGCCAATTGCAGCTGCGGGAATTACAACTCCTACCGGCCCTTTTGCCAGCATCGACAAACCAACGCCAACTGCACCAAGCAAAAAATTGTGCCATTTATGGTTTTTTAAATACACCGAGAACTGCCATACCGAGAATACCACAAAGTTGGCCAACAAGGTATCGGTATGTATATCGTTGTTAAAATGCTGAAATCCCAAAGACGATATCCAAAAAAAGGCTGCCAGCATACCGGTTTCTTTTCCGTAATGCAGTTTTCCCAGCCGGTATGTCGAATAAATTCCGATGACCGAAAACAATAAAACGGCCAATTTGAAGGCCGGTATCGACAAACCAAACAACTTAAAAGTAACCGCCGCAATCCAAAACAACATAGGAGGTTTCTGATCGTAAGCATCGCCGCCAATTGTAAGGTTAATCCAGTCGTTATTCATTAGCATTTCGCGACCCACCTCTGCATATTTTGCAGCGTTTCCAACCAAAAAAACAGGCAAGGCTGGTATTATAATTAATAGAAGGGTAATCAGGACCAGAAAGTATATATGTCGATTATTCATTAGTGACGAATTATGGCAAGCGCGCAAACAAAAAATACTAATTTTACGCCCACATTTTTAATTTGAATACAAATGAAGAAAAATATTTCGTGGATTACAATTCTCGACATTATAGTTTATTCCGTTATTATTGGTTTTGTAGCTTACGGAAAAAGCCAGAGCAATTTCGGACAGGAAGCTTTTGATAAAGTTATTCGCGAAGATGGCTGGGTGGAATACCTTACAGCATTGTTTCTGCTATTGGGAGCTATACTTTTTGCTAACAGGGCAGTTAAAGCCGGAAAAGAAAAAAACCGGAAAAAAATATTCTTCAACGCACTTGCATCAATCGTTTTTATTTTTGGCCTTGGAGAAGAAATATCATGGGGCCAGCGTATATTTTCAATTGAATCCGGCGAATATTTTATGCAAAACAACTACCAGGGCGAAACCAACCTGCATAACCTTGAAATTGGCGGAGTAGATTTAAACATCCTCATCTTTTCGAAGCTGATGTTTGTGGCGTTAATCAGTTACTTTATTATACTGCCATTACTTACCTGGAAAGTTAAGGCTATTCGCAAACTGGTAATTGATTATGGCGTTCCGATTCCCCGCCTGCATCACATTATAGTTCTATTGGCCGTTAACACCTTTATTCCGCTGGCCATAAACCTGGTTAAAGAAAGCGAACTACATGAACTTGCCTTAACCGGAATCCTATTTTTAATTCTGATTAATCCGGCAAAAAAAATTAAGGATGTTAGTTTAGCCAGCTAATGCCGGCAATATAGGAGGACTTTAATGTTCTGAGAAAATTATTTTTTTTAGGCAAGAAGCTCCTCTTTCTGGTTGTAAGGATCGAGAAAAACCAAAAGTAAAACAGCAACAAAAATTGCTTCCCACAGCTCCCATATTCGTCTTTCCGGAATGAGTAAAACTATTCCCGTACACACCAGTATCAGTAGTGAGTATTTGATTTTAGGAACAGGAATACCCCACAGATCGATAGTACGTGTGAAAAAAGGCCACTTATTATACAGCAGAAGTGTTAAAACAAAATAAGTTCCGAAAACAACTACCAGCCCGGTCGAGAAAATCAGTTTATTCAGGTTTACGCCTCCTATCTCCAAATTGTGCAGGTTGGTTTCTCCCTGAAAATTATGCTGAGCAAAAAAACCTTTGGTTTCAACAGCGAATATCCTTTGCCCCCATGATATTTCTTCACCAAAACCAAAAAATGCACCGATAATAATTATCAGGCTTAAAGCCACCCAAAGCTTGTTTCTGTCTTTATACTGCCTGAACAGACGAATAGCAAACAATACCGATATCAGCAGCAAACCCAGAGCGGTAAGATTTTCAAGCGGGCCGTCTTCGGCTACCATAGTGTGGCAAAAATCGTAATTAAAATAAAAACTTGCAGCCGAGTATAAAGCCACAGCAATAATCAGGTAAGATATAATCGATAATACTTTCTTCATTGTTTAAATCTTTCCGGCTACACCCCAATAACCGCGTCATCAGGGACACCTATAACGAAGTGCAAATCTAATAATATTAAGCCAAAAAAATCTCTTTCAAATCAGCTTATCTGATGCCAATTTCCCATCGCTGTTTCGGCATCTCGGTTTTGCATGTTATTAATAGGTTTTAGTTCCGGCAAATTGAAAGAAGCTTTCATTTGAAATTTTATCTTTGCAGTTATTAATATTAATTGAAGCGACAGGGCTGCATTCAGGTTCTCATCTTCCGTCTTCTGCCTTCCGTCTTCCAACTATTTTAATATGAAACTCTGGGATAAAGGTACACCTGTTAACAAAGCAATTGAAGAATTTACTGTTGGTAAAGATCGTGAACTGGATTTGTTTTTGGCCACGCACGATATTTTGGGCTCGATGGCGCATGTAACCATGCTCGAGTCGGTTGGGCTAATCGAAAAGGATGAGCTTCCGACACTTCTGACCGAGCTAAAAAGTCTTTATGCCATTGCCGAAAAAGGAGAATTCACGATTGAAGAAGGTGTTGAAGATGTACACTCTCAGGTTGAATTTATGCTTACCGAAAAACTGGGCGACCTTGGGAAAAAAATACACAGCGGACGTTCGCGTAACGACCAGGTTTTACTCGACCTGAAACTGTTTACCCGCGACGCCATTAAAGAAATTGCAGAAACAACTTCAGCCCTTATCGATATACTACTTAAACGTGCCGAAGAAACAAAAGACATCTTATTGCCGGGCTACACCCACTTGCAGGTGGCTATGCCTTCGTCGTTTGGACTGTGGTTTAGCGCCTATGCCGAAAGTTTGTCTGACGATTTGGAGTTACTTTTGTCGGCTTTTAATATTACCAACCAAAACCCATTGGGTTCGGCAGCCGGTTATGGTTCGTCGTTTCCGCTTAACCGCCAAATGACGACCGACTTGCTTGGTTTTAACAACATGAACTACAATGTGGTTTATGCGCAAATGGGTCGCGGGAAAGTTGAAAAAATTGTTTCGTTTGCCTTAGCAAACATTGCCGGAACATTATCGAAACTGGCTTATGATGTTTGTTTGTTCATGAGCCAGAACTTTAACTTTGTAAGCCTGCCCACCGAATTCACTACAGGTTCGAGCATTATGCCCCACAAAAAAAATCCTGATGTTTTTGAGCTCACCCGTGCCCGTTGCAACAAATTGCAAGGTGTTCCGGCACAAATCAGCTTAATCATTAACAACCTGCCAAGCGGCTATTTCCGCGATTTACAAATGGTAAAAGAAGTTTTTCTTCCGTCGTTTAAAGAAATGAACGACTGCCTTAATATTGTTAGTCTGGCCATCGATAAAATGTCGGTAAACACCGAAATTCTTAACGACAGCAAATACGATTACCTTTTTAGTGTTGAAGAAGTTAACAAACTTGTTTTGCAGGGAATTCCATTCCGCGAAGCCTACAAACAAGTTGGCGCTCAAATTGAAGAGGGAAACTTTACGCCCGAAAAATGCGTAGACCATAGCCACGAAGGGAGCATCGGAAATTTATGTTTGGATAGTATTTCAAATAAGAAAGAGGGAATCATTAAAAAATTTCTATTTAACAAAATAGAAGAAGCAAAAAAGAACCTGCTTCAATAAGATTTCAGACTATTTGAAACCTAACAAATGTCAGAATCATATAAAATACTGACAAAGGATTACGTTTTTTATGATTTTTCTCAAGGTTAATTGTATGTTATTAAACACAATTTACACCTGTTAAGATTGCGAATACACACCTCTTTGATTATTTTTGATTTCACTTCGTAAGTAAAAACGGGATTTTCACTTACAGTTTTGCAGTAATTTGGTATTGACAGCGCCAATTGCTGCGCTAGTGCGAATTTTAAAGAGAAAGGAAAAAATGATGCAGACAAAAGAACCTGTAGCAAAGGGATTGTACCGCCCTGAATTTGAGCATGGGAGTTGTGGTATCGGGTTTGTAGCAAACCTAAAGGGCAGAAAGAAACACAGTGTGATTTCTGATGCTCTGTCGATGCTGGCTCGTATGGAACATCGCGGGGGTACCGGGTTTGATATTAAAAGCGGTGACGGTGCAGGGATATTACTACAAATTCCACACGAACTTTTTATGGAAGAGTGTCCGAAACAGGACATTAAATTACCTCAGTTTGGCGAATATGGCGTGGCCATGATTTTCTTCCCCAAAGAGGACCGAAAACGTTCAGAGTGTAAAGATATTATCGGACGAAATTTAAAGAAGTTTGGACTACCCTATTTGGGTTATCGCAAAGTTCCGGTTGACAATTCTGACCTGGGGCGCGATTCTTTGGCATCAGAACCATATGTACAGCAATTGTTCATCGGTAAACCCGATGGCATGTCGGTAGAGGAGTTCGACCGCAAACTTTTTGTTTTCAGAAAATATACTGAAAAACTGGTTCGCGAGTCAGTTACCGGAATTGGATACAACGGAATGAATATCATTTCCTGTTCCTATAAAACCATTATTTATAAAGGTCAGTTAACAACCGAGCAGGTTTCGTTATATTTCAAAGACCTTACCAATCCGTTGGCAGTGAGTGCCATATCGTTGGTACACTCACGTTTTTCAACCAACACTTTCCCTTCGTGGAAACTGTCGCAGCCTTTCCGATATATTGCGCACAACGGCGAAATCAACACCAACAAGGGTAACATTAACTGGATGCGTGCCCGCGAAGTGCTTCTGGAGTGCTCGGCATTTACAAAAGAAGAGTTGGAAATGATCTTCCCGATTTGCGACATCCGCGATTCGGATAGTGCCAACCTCGATATGGCCATTGAAATGCTTGTGTTAAGCGGACGATCGTTACCACACGTACTGATGATGCTTATCCCTGAAGCATGGCAAAATAATCCGGATATGGATCCGAAAAAGAAAGAGTTCTACGAATTCTATTCGGCCATGATGGAACCATGGGACGGTCCGGCGTCGGTATGTTTTACTGATGGTGTACTGGTTGGAGCAACACTCGACCGTAACGGATTGCGTCCTTCGCGTTATTGCCTTACCGAAGATGATACATTAATAATGTCGTCAGAAACCGGTGCAATTGATGTTCCTCACGACCAGGTAAAAATCAGAGGTCGTTTGCAACCCGGAAAAATGTTTGTTGCCGATTTGGAACAAGGACGCATTATTTCTGACGAAGAAGTTAAAGCTGAAATTTGCTCAAGCCAACCTTACGGCGATTGGGTAAAAGAAAATATGACTTACCTGGACGAACTTCCTTTTATTCCTGACCTGGAATTAAAAGAGCCGGATAAGAAAACTGTATTCAAACGACAAAAAGCTTTCGGATTCACCCACGAAGATATTGAGGTAATCCTAAAACCGATGGCGACAAGTGGTAGCGAAGCGCTTGGTTCGATGGGAGCCGACAATCCGCTGGCCGTACTTTCTGATCGCCCAGTGCATTTGTCGCACTACTTTAAACAATTATTCGCCCAGGTTACCAATCCGCCAATCGACCCCATCAGGGAACGTATTGTAATGGATTTGCGTACCTATTTGGGAGGTTTTAAAAATATTCTGACAGAGTCACCTGAGCATTGTCGCAGAATTGCGGTTCACCAACCTGTTTTAACCAACGAGCAGTTGATTAAACTGGCCTACGTGGATCACACGCATTTCCAAACGAAAAAGATCAGTATTGTTTTCCACGCCGATGGAAAAGAAGGAACACTGGAAAAGAAATTGGAACGTTTGTGTCAGTATGTTGAAGATGCGATTGATGAAGCTTATTCAATCATTTTACTCTCCGACTTTGCGGTTAGCACCGACCATGCGCCAATTCCTTCGTTACTGGCAGCCTCAGCTGTTCACCACCACCTTATCCGTGTTGGAAAGCGTGGTAAAGCTGACATTATTATGGAAGCCGGAGATGTGCGCGAAGTACACCATTTTGCCACTTTGCTGGGCTACGGTGTTTCTGCCGTAAATCCTTACATGGCAATTGATACCATCAAGAATCTGGTTGATGAAGGTGCTTTAGGAAACATTACTAAAGATCAAGCAATACAAAACTACGTTAAAGCTATTGGCGGCGGACTGTTGAAAGTATTCTCAAAAATGGGTATTTCAACATTGGCATCGTACCAGGGAGCACAGATTTTTGAAGCAGTTGGAATCAAGCAGGAAGTAATTGACAAGTACTTTACCGGAACCGTTAGTCGTGTTGAAGGTTTAAGTCTTGACGACATTGCCAAAGAAGCAATGATGCGTCATCGTCAGGGATTCCCAACCCGCCAGGGTGGAGCGAAAGTTCTGGAGCCGGGTGGCGAATACCACTGGCGTAAAGATGGCGAACGTCACTTGCTGAGTCCTGAAGCGATTCAACTGATTCAGGAAGCAACAAGAAAGAACGATTACGAGAAATACAAAAAATACTGTAGTGTAGTTGATGATCAGGCAAAAGCCGCATTCACTTTACGTGGATTGATGGACTTTACCTCTGACCGCCAGTCGATTCCGATCGACGAAGTTGAACCGGCAGAAAGCATTCTTACCCGTTTTGCTACGGGAGCAATGTCGTTTGGTTCTATCTCGTGGGAAGCACACACTACACTGGCCATTGCCATGAACCGAATTGGTTCAAAATCAAACTCGGGAGAAGGGGGTGAAGACCCGGTTCGTTACACCAAATTGCCAAATGGCGACGACATGTGTTCGGCTACCAAGCAGATCGCATCAGGACGTTTCGGTGTTAACAGCTACTACCTGAGCATGGCAAAAGAGCTTCAGATTAAAATGGCGCAGGGAGCAAAGCCGGGTGAAGGTGGTCACCTTCCGGGCCATAAAGTAAATGGCTGGATCGGACGTACACGTAACTCGACTCCTGGTGTAGGATTGATTTCTCCTCCACCGCACCACGATATTTACTCGATTGAGGATTTGGCACAGTTGATCTTCGACCTGAAAAACAGTAACCGCGATGCACGTATCAACGTGAAACTGGTTTCTGAAACAGGTGTTGGAACTGTTGCCGCCGGTGTTTGTAAAGCAAAAGCCGATGCCGTACTGATTTCAGGATACGATGGAGGAACAGGAGCATCGCCGGTTAGTTCGATCAAACATGCCGGATTGCCTTGGGAGCTTGGATTGTCGGAAACTCACCAAACGCTGGTTCGTAACCGCTTGCGTAACCGTATTGTGGTGCAGTCTGATGGCCAGATGAAAACATCGCGCGACCTTGCTATTGCAACACTGCTTGGTGCCGAGGAATGGGGAGTTGCCACCATGGCGCTGGTTGTTGAAGGATGTATCATGATGCGTAAATGCCACAGCAACACTTGTCCGGTAGGTGTAGCGACACAAAACGAAAGATTGCGTGGTAAATTTAAAGGTAATCCTGATCACGTTGTAAATTACTTCGAATTCCTTGTTGAAGGTCTTCGTGAGATTATGGCAGAGCTGGGCTTCCGCACTATTAATGAAATGGTGGGTCAGTCGCAGTGTCTGAAATTCAAAGACGACATTGATCACTGGAAATACAAAGGTCTTGACCTGAGCCCGATTCTGTATAAAGAAGAAATGGGTGCGGAAGAAGGTCTTTACTGCAGCAAAAAACAAGATCACCAGTTAGACGAAATCCTTGACTGGAAATTGGTTGAAGCCGCACAAAAAGCAATAAAAGACGGTGAAAAAGTAGCTGCAGAATTCGAGATAAAAAATATCAACCGAAGTGTTGGTACCGTTCTGTCGCACGAAGTTACCAAAGTACATAAGGGAGAAGGTTTACCTGACGGAACTATTCATTTCAAAATGACAGGTTCTGCAGGACAATCATTTGGTGCATTTGTTTGCAAAGGTATCGAACTGGAGGTTGAGGGAGATGCGAACGACTACTTCGGAAAAGGATTATCCGGTGGTCATTTAGCCATCTACCCGGCTAAAAATGTACAGTTCATTCCGGAACAAAACATCATTGTAGGTAACGTTTGTTTCTATGGAGCAACAGGCGGCGAGGCTTATATCCGCGGTATTGCAGGCGAACGTTTCTGTGTTCGTAACTCAGGAGCACAAGTTGTTGTTGAAGGTATTGGCGACCACGGCTGCGAATACATGACTGGAGGAAAAGCAGTGATTCTTGGAAAAACAGGACGAAACTTTGGTGCCGGTATGTCGGGTGGAGTTGCTTATGTGCTCGATATCGACGGAACATTCCCAGGTCTTTGCAACAAGGGAATGATTCAACTGGAAAGAGTTACGGATAAAGCAGAACAGGAAGAACTGAAAGCGATGATTCAGAAGCATATGGATAAAACAGAATCGACTGTTGCAGAATATGTTCTATCTGACTGGGAGGAGACAATAGGCAAGTTTGTAAAAGTAATTCCTACCGACTACAAACGAATGCTGACCTACATTGAAGAGGCCCGTAAAACGGGTAAATACGAAAAAGAGTCGGATGTTATTGATGCAGCATTTGATATGCATCTGGCCAATTTGTAATTTTTATAGACGCTAAGACATGGGAAAGCCAACAGGATTTTTAGAATATAAAAGAGTTTCCAATCCAACACGAAAAATTGAGGAACGCCTTAAAGATTGGAACGAGGTATACATATTACGCGATAAAGAAACGTGTGAAACACAGGGTGCACGCTGCATGGACTGCGGTGTTCCATTCTGTCATCGCGGAGCATTATTGCACAACGGAGCTTCGGGATGTCCGGTTTACAACCTGATTCCGGAGTGGAACGACCTGATTTACAAAGGTCGCTGGAAAGATGCACTGGAACGACTTCACCACACCAATAACTTTCCTGAATTTACAGGAAGAGTTTGCCCTGCACCTTGCGAAGCAGGTTGTGTGTTGGGAATTAACGAACCGGCTGTTACCATCCACGACAACGAACGAACCATTATCGACAATGGTTTCGAGCAAGGGTGGGTAGTTCCGGAACCACCGGAATCGCGTACAGGAAAAACAGTTGCCGTTGTTGGATCAGGTCCGGCAGGACTGGCTTGTGCAGCTCAGTTGAACAAAGCAGGTCATACCGTTACTGTTTTCGAACGTGACGATCGTATCGGCGGTTTGCTGATGTACGGTATTCCGAACATGAAACTGGATAAAGAAGTGGTGCAACGCCGTGTTGATATTTTGGAAGCAGAAGGTATTATTTTTAAAACCAATACCGAAGTTGGAAAAGACATTCGTAGTAAAAAGTTGCTCGACGACTTTGACGCGGTTGTTTTAACTACCGGAGCTACAAAACCACGCGACCTGAATGTTGAAGGCCGTGAGCTGGAGGGCGTACATTTCGCGATGGAGTTTCTGAAAGCCAACACAAAAAGTTTGCTTGACAGTAAACTGGAAGATGGAAATTACATTTCGGCAAAAGATAAAAACGTAATTGTAATTGGTGGTGGCGATACCGGTACCGACTGTGTAGCTACATCGCTGCGTCATGGTTGCAAAAGCATAACGCAGTTGGAGATTATGCCTCAGCCACCAAAAGAGCGCAACAGCGACGCAAATCCGTGGCCAGAATGGCCTGGCAACGAAAAAACCGATTACGGCCAGCATGAAGCTATTTTGGCAAAAGGCAAAGATCCACGGAAATACTCAATAATGACCACTAAGATTGAAGGTGAAAACGGTAAAGTAAAAGCTTTGCACACTGTTCAGGTTGAGTGGATAAAAACCGATAATGGCGGAAGAATGCCACAAGCGGTTCCGGGAACCGAAAGATACATTAAAGCCGACCTTGTGTTGTTGGCGATGGGATTTTTGGGACCTGAAGATAAAATTGCCGAGGAGATGGATATGGAACGTGATGCACGTTCGAATTACAAAGCCGAATACGGACAGTTTAAAACCAGCATTAAAAAGGTTTTTGCTGCCGGTGATTCGCGCCGTGGACAATCTTTGGTGGTTTGGGCCATTAACGAAGGTCGCGCTGCTGCCCGCGAAGTAGATACTTACTTAATGGGCGACACTGTTTTGCCATAACACGGCAAATAGTTCTATGACACGAGCGATTAATTTCGCTTACATTAAAATTGAATTTTAGCATATGTCGTAGTGGACTATGCTTTTTTATAGTGCAGTTTTTTCAGGAGTTCCGGCCGGAGGAGGAAATTTATTATCCGAAACGAAATCACTTTCCCTTGACCAGAATGTGAAACGCCGGTTCTCCTTTTTTCTTGCAAAATTTTAATTTAGAATATGGGCTTCCCGGGAGGGAGGCCTTTTTTTTGTTAACGGTTGGTACATGTTGTCGGGGCGGATTTCGGAGAGCGTTCCTGTCCGAAGGACACGGAACTGCGATGCGAGAATCCGCAGTTGGCATACCACCAAACCCCGCCCTGCAATATGTACTGTGTTAGGCAACGTTTTTTTTATCTAAATTCAGTCCGCTACAATAAATTCTTTAAACATTTTCATTTCTCCTTTAATAGGCAAAAGAATTACTTCACAATTCATATTTAATTTCATTGTTACATTCTTTTCCAAAATAACAGCAATATCAGGATATCTATCATCTTTTGGTTGCTCTTCCATTGCCATTATTTCTGTTTGATCACTTGATAATTCCATAATTTCTCTAAGTGCAATCCCTTTTTGAAAAATAGCACCTGGTACGTAGAAGGCTGATTTTTCAGTCGCTTGAAGTCGAAGTCCTTTTGTCCATTTGAAGACAGCTTTAGTTTCAATTACAATTCTTTCCTTTTTTTTATTAAAAATCTTCATCATAAAAATCGCGTGACTTTAATCTTAAAATTCAATATCATGTCTACGGAGAACCAGTTTTAAAATGTTGCCTAACGTATGTGTATGTTGCAATGCAACATATCTCTTATTAGCGCGCATCGCCACAACACACTGATAATACATGCATTGTCTGTAAATATCAGACTATATTTTCGTTTTGTATTTGCAAGAGATTTTTTCAATGTATCGGGCATTTATAATCTTTAGTGCATTAAAGCTAAGCATAATTTTTGTGACATTGAAAAAATTGTGTTCGATGAATGTCATCATGCCATTCCTTTCCCTAAGCAAAACTGAGGCAATGTCAACCCGCCATTTGTTCCCCGATGCAAAGTTGGAGCAATGTCAACTTCCCATTCGCTCCCCAACGCTAAGGTGGAGCAATGTCGGCTTCCCATTCGCTGCCTGGCCCATAGGCGGGAGAATGTCGTTATGCCATTTGCTCAACAGCTTAATATCTTCTAAAACATATAAAAATAGTTGCTGTATTTCAGTATGTTGTTGTAAATTACTTAACAATAACAACCACAGCACTTTTTCTACCCTGTAAAAATGCAAAGGTTAACCAATTACAAACTAAAATTTAAAATTATGATTGACAATCTTATGTCTACCAGTCGCGTCACTGAAGTTGACGCCGTAAGTATGCGCATGCTTGGCGCTTACCAAACCACATCGCTTAATACCGATCAGCACCTTAGTGCCATGTTCACCGGGTTAGAAAGCCTGTCGGCAGCCCTTACCACTGCCATAAACCGTGGTAAGGCCGAAAGCGATCTGGAAGAAAAAGACGAAGCCCGCGACACGCAAATCCGTGCATTGTACTATGTAGTTATGGGTTTCTTACATCACCCCGATGCAGCTATTCGGCAAGCTGCCCAAACGGTAGATAAGGTATTTGAAAAATACGGTGTTAGTATTACCGGCGAGAGCTATGCCACTGAGTCGTCACTTATTTCCTCGCTACTTAACGATCTTTCTGTGCAAAAAATTAAGGATGCCATTGCAATACTTCCGGGTTGCGCCGATGTAATAACAGCGCTGCAGGCGGCACAGCAGGCATTCGAGACTGCCCGTATTTCCTACGAACAGGAAAAGGCAGAGGAAAGCACCCAGGCCAGTGCCACCAAACAAAAACCGGAGATTGTGGCGCTTATTAATGAGAAAATAGTGGTTTACCTGCGCGCCATGGAGGTAGTTGATGTAGAAACCTATGGCGCTTTTGCCCGTACCATCGCCACTATTATTGCCGACAACAACGAAGTGGTAAAAAAACGCCGAAAGAAACAAGAACCTGTGGCTTAATTGATAAATTTTGTTTAACACGTTAAAAGGGGATGTTGCTTTGTGCGCATCCCTTTTTTTTCTGAAAGTCCCTATCTTTTTATGTTATTGCCCTTTGAGTTTCGTCCGGGTGAACCATCTGGCTTCGATCTGCTTTTTTCGCCGGACGATTTCCCTTTGGTCATTTCATCCTGGCGTTACACACCGGGTTAATTACATTCGACGCTTCCAGCGTCACATAAACTTGTAATTGCAACATTGCAGGTCAATAAACTCGTCTTAACTTTGTTATTCAGCTCACTATCCCGAAGGGATAAAATGTGACTCCCCCCGGGTGAAACCCGGGAATCATGCTTGTTTGGTTCTCCTGCTCCGGTTCTCCTTTTTTCTTGCAAAATTTTATTCTGCTTTTACGATTATCCTGCGGTAACTGGTTAAGTTGTGTGTACCCTCATCGCTTACTTCACAGATTATATGAAAGTTTTTTCCCTCGGCATCAGACGGAATATGAACGGTAGCAATAGCTGATTCACTGCTTGCTATTTTTATTTCTCCGGCGTAATCCCCGGCTTCGGGTATTACCCACCATTTAAAGTTTAAGCGATCGCCATCGGGATCGAATGATTTTGATGCGCTAAGCTGTAATTCTTCCCCTGCTTTGCAAACTTTCTCAATTGGTTTAATGCCTTTATCGCCGTTAACAATTACAACCGGATTGCGGTTTCCCTTTCCTTCTTTGGCCCAATCCATACGGGCGGCAAAATTGTTAAATATTGCCGGATAAAAATAGGCAAAGTATTTTGTGCTGATATTATAGGGTTCTCCGGTATAATTTGTGTAAGAATGCGTCAGGCTATCGCGCCCCAGGCCAAATTCAAAATAACCACTCCAGCTCACCTGCGCTGGAACATTCGGGTTCGATAATCCATTGGGCATAACGTGCATAAAAGCCGGGGTATCGCCTTCAACTCCCCATTTGTATTTTGGATATAAGGCACCAAGATTACCATGATTTTGGATATGACGTGCGTATTCATTCCAGTTATTAACGCCCGTACCGTTTTGATGTTTCCAGGCACATTCATCCCAAAAAAACAGCAGGTCATTTTCAAAACCCCGCATCCACTGATGAGAACTAATGGCGTAACTAATGGTATCTCCGCTCGACCATGGCCTGTCCTGGTCAGTAATGGTATAAATACGAAATTTATGAAGAAAGGCTTTTAGTTCTTCGGGAGTCCGCTCTTGTTGTATGCGCCAAACAGCCTGAGCAAATGTATTTCCACCGCCCCAAACGGTAAGCCATATCGGACGGTCATCTTTTTCATCAGCCAAATCTATTATCAGATCACTTCCTTCTGAGTTGTTGTCCTCACCAATCCATTTCATGCCCATCTTTGTACTTCCCATCACAGTTCGCATGCGCAAATAATCGACTGACGGCCAGTAGCCAATTTCCTGCGTTGATTCATCTGCGGCAAACATTTCCTGATCAGATCGTTTCTTTAAATTTGGCAAATCCTTTTCATAGGCATTTAAGGCATCGTGAATTAAATCAATACGTTCATTTCCTCCATTATTACTCCAACCCGTAGTAGCAATCAATGCTTCAATCTCAAACTGATCGGCATGTACCAGCAAACGAATCATCGACTCCATATCGTCAGGCTCAATATTATTGGGCGCAATATCGGTTAGCACTACAATTCGCGGTTTTAAATCTTTAGTATCCGGCTCTTTTATCCCGCAAGCTTGTGTTAGCATTAAGATTAAAAAGATAAGTGCAATGTTTTTTAGTTTCATTTCGTATAATTTAGGTGTTGATTCGTTTTATAATTAGCTCAGTTTAAACGTATCATTTGCCGTGTAACGCTATCGTTTTTTCGGCTTTAATGCAGATTCCGATGCTGCTGCAGCGATTTGCATGATGTTTTTCTCTCCGGCCACTGACAAAGAAAACTGAAGAGAAAAGATACCGGTACAAACCGGCGGCCACCGCCTTGCCATGTGCAGAACCTGTCGGCAATAGTTAATTGTTTTGTATCCGTTCACCTTTTAAAGGAGAATAGTCGTTTTTCAAAAATCCATTCACTTTAATCTTGTCAAAAAAGCATTTTACACCTGTAGCCTGATTAATATCTTCAATATTCTGAATGTGATAATGCAAATGTGCTTCTGACGAATTGCCCGAATTACCACAAAGTCCCAGCACATCGCCTTTATTAATCTTTTGTCCTTGTTTTACTACAATTGAGTTTTGTTTGAAATGCGCAAAAAATAAATATTCGTTATTAGTTGTTTTAAGAATAATTGTGTTTCCCGGGATATAAAAAAGGTCGAATTCCCCCGGCGTATTATCCGCTATACCATCTATAACCCGAACCACTTCGGCATTACATGGTGCAATTATCTCTTTGCCAAAAGCATAATAATCTTCGTTCGTTTTTCCATCAGTTTTGTATGATTTACCTTCCTTATCGGTAATTATAAAATCGAATGCATTTTTCTGAGCTTCATTCTCAACGTGATAGTTAAGTTCTTCGGTATCTCCTCCCCAAACCACCGTCCATTCGCCATGAAATGGTAAATCGAGTTTTGTTTTGTTTCTATCGGGTTTTGGCAGATTATCTTCTTTAAATGGTTTTACCAGTAAACCGTTTATTTTATCCTGTTTATCAATCGAAATATTTAAAGAAAACAGAGCACGTTCAAATCTGGTTTTGTACGAAGCAAAAGTTTTGTTTTCGTATCGAATAAACTCCCGGTGTTCAATATTTCCGGCCTGCTTTTTTAGTCCCTTTAAAAAATCAATCGTTTTCTCAACAGGCAAATCTTTTTTCATCTCAGGAGAAAAGCGTTCAAATATATCCGTGTATTTATCAGCGTTATAGAGTTGCTCGAATTCGTTAGAAATCTTTTTCGAAACCTCCTTCTCTTCCTGTCCGAAGTTTACGATGGGCGTTAGAAGTAAAAATATAAAGCAGAGATATTTCATTCGCTTGTTTGTTTATTGCCTAAAGATATAGATCTAATAAGTTAAAAGCTACCAGTTCAGTTGGATTTGACATTGATAATTCATCTGTACTTCTCCGAATAACGTTTATAGCCCAGGTCTTTTCTTAATCAGGCTATAAGGTGATTTTATAAAAACCAATTACCGAAGTAGTTCTGTTTATTGCCCGTGGTAAGTATATACTTTCAGCGAATCGGGAATAAGCTTGTTGTTTTTACAGGCATGATTATTCTTTAACAGGAAATTATTGAGTTCAGCTTCCAGTTCTTTCTCCTTATCGGGTTCATTAACGGTTTCAATGTCCATGTTTTCGTAAATCTGGTAAATTTCTTTGTTGGCCAACATCCGCTCACCATCGATAAAATCGAGGATTTCGTTTTTATTTCGCATCAGGGGATAGGCATTCGCAACCCTGAATTCTTCTTCGTCATCGAGGCCATGCCCGATCCAGGCCGCTGCCTTGGGTCGCGAAATTATACTATCGGCATCCAGCAGAGCAAGCAACGAAGGCGTAATATCGAAATGCGAAACAACAGATGAGAATTTGGCTGCTTTTTTAAGCATTGGCGAATAAATCACCAACGGTACATGAAACCTGTCGAGCTGCGTACTTATGGGAATTTCTGGCATACGGTGGTCGCCCGTAATTACAAAAATGGTGTTGTTAAACGAAGGCAGTTTACTGAATTCGTGAAAGAAATACCTTAGCGCATCATCAAAATAAAGCACAGTTGAAAACTGTTTTTCATAGTTGCGGTTAAAGGCTTCTGTTTTTCCCGGAAGTTTCAGTTCTACCAAACGTTCGTTAAATTTCGATAGGTAATATTCCTGGTTTTCCACCTCAAAAGGGCTGTGCATGGCCAGCGTAAGAATAACATCCATACGCGGACTTGCAGTATCGGCTTTAACTTCATCGATATACCGTCTGAAAATCTCTTTGTCGCCAAATCCCCAGGAAAAACCGCTGGCAGAAGCCGGCATTTTTTTATATTCTTCGCCAAATCCGGTGTTGTCAATTATTTTATCTATGCCCTGCCGTTTCAGAAAAACATCCATGTTGTCGAAATGCGCTTCACCACCGTAGGTAAACGAGCTGTTATAACCGGCCTGGGTTTTCAAAATACTCATCAGGCTTAAATGATCGGGCATATCTTCGCCAAGCTCGGTAAAACCACGGTCGCCAAAAGGAAGCGAAGCCAGGGTTGACGGAAGCACCGCAAAGGTTCGGCCCGAAGTGCTTAAACTGTTTTCCCAGTATAAACTCCTATCCATCAACGAATCCAGAAAAGGCGTAAAACTGCCCAGGTAGGCGTCCTTGCCGCTGTAAGCCCGGCCAAGACTTTCTACAATTACAAAAACAATGTTCGGCTTGGTTTCCAGTGGTTCAAAGTATTTACCCAAAACATCGGGTGTTGTTTCTTGGTGGAGGAAAGGGTAGTCTTCGTCGAGGTAAGTAAAAGAACCATCAACAGAGGCCACATTTGTTTTAAACGTATAGGTTTGTTTGTCTATCTGCTCGTTAAAGACATAACGTTTTAGTACACTTTCGCTAAAAAAGTTGAGTTTATTGGTGGCTGCAAAAAGCGAAAATTCGTTTTCAAAATCAGAAGGTTGCGGTTTTAAAAAACCAAGCGGAGCCAATGACAAAAACATGGCTGTCGAAATAATAAAGAGCATCCACGGTTTTAGTTTGTAGTAAACATGTTTTATAAAAACCCGCACCATGTAAACTAAAAAGAGGGTCATAAAAATAAAAGGCCACACATTTATTTCTCCCGAACTTTTCACGGTTTGGGTGATTTCATCGATGGAATAGGCAAACAAATCGGCGCCCAGCGGAACTCCTGCCGCAGAAAAGTATTTCAGCAGCAGCATATCGCCCAACACCAATAATACAGAAGCGGAAATAAAAAATACACGTGCCGTCTTTTGGCTGAACAAACCCAGCAGTAAAAAAGGCATCATCAGTACGGCTGAAACCCTAAGATAGAAGATGATGTCGTATTTTATTCCGAAAAGAAGCGTACTAAAACTCCCCGGCGGATAATTGTGGTAATTGGAGAGGATTACCATCTCGTGTAAACGCACGAGCAAAATCATCACGGCCAGAATAAAACTCAGGCTGATAAAACGCCTTAATGTGCGTACAAGCAAGCCAAATATATCGGTAATTTTCCCCATTTAATCCTATATTAAAACAACCTCGAAAAACCTATATCGAACGAATAGTAGCCCGAATAATTCCCGGGTTCCAGTTGTTCGCTGCCAATATTAAATCCGGCACTTACAATCCATAATTTTTTAATTAAGCGGTTGTATTCCGCCCTTACCGCCCTGGTTTTTAAAGTCAGGTTCTGTTCTGTATCTATTGGTTTCCTGTTATCGTCGGGCGAAACACCATAACTTAGTTTAAGTCCCAAATAATTTTCTGAATCGGCGAAATAGCGCCGTACCGACAAAGCCCCGGAAACCGATGTTCCGTCGGAATCCGGCGTAACGTACGATCGCAGCGAAACCCAGTAATTCCCCACATATTTTCCAAGAGTAGCGGTATAAATGTCAACTCCCGAAGAACTAAAATCGAGGTAGCGCATTCCTATCGAACCTTCCCAGGCATTTGGAAAGTTGTGGTACAACTCAAAACCAAAACGGTTTCCCGGGAAAAGCGCATCCGACGAGTACCCGTAATTTACGTAGGCATAATTGTTTTCGCCAATTTTTGGGTAGGCATCTATTTCAAACTGTAGCCCGTTTGAATCGAAACGGTTGGCGTAATTCAAACGTGCAATAACAGATCCCAGTTTGGTTTTTCGCCCGTACGACAGGGCCAGAAAATGCCAGGGATCGCGGTTAAATTCGCTGTTAAAGTTATCGAAAGTGTAAACCAGCCTGATCCTGTTTTTCATCAGGTCGAGTCGGTATTCTTTTAATTTGAGCAGAAAATCGGGTTCGCCCGGGTTTTTATGCAGGTAGGTTTCCAACTCCTCAACTGCCTCCTCGTACTGTTCATCGCTGTATAGTATCCGGGCTTTTTTCAATGCAAACTTCGACGATTCAGGCTCCTGCTTTAAAGCGGCGTTACAATATTCAATAGCTTTTGCATTGTCATCTGCCCAAAACTCAACATCCGAAAGCGCATCATAAGCTTCCATATTTCCAGGGCGCTGTATTAAAACCTCCTGTAATACCACCCTTGCCGAATCGTACATTCCATCCCAGGCGTAGGTACGTCCCATCAATAAGGCCACATCCGAATTAAAACCTTCGGAAAGAATCTGGCGGCAAATGCTACGGGCTTTTTCCCGTTCTCCGTTAAAGGCAAAGTTCCGGGCCTCATCAAAGGTTTGTGCCTGCAGAATACCCGATGTTCCCGTGCCCAGCAAAATAAAAAGTACACTTACTATTTGGAAATACAATCGATTCTTTCTCACTGTATTTTATTTTTTTTGTTTCGAGATGTCAAAGCCGGCACGTGTCATTTTTCCCCACGACTTTTTCTTCCTTATAAAATAATCGTAGTTCCCCCGTAGTCCCCAATACACAATTAAAGGATGGTAGATAAACGGCTCGAGCCAGGTTGTCATCAGCAACTTTATTATCATTCGTTTTTTCTTGTAGCGGTTGTATGAAAGATGGTCGAAAAGGATGGCATAGGTCGAAATCATAATTGCAAAAAAGTAAATAAAACCAAACATCACGTAAAAAAACGACCAGTCGGCCAGCCCAAGCAAGGCTATGGTAATGAAATAAGATATGCCTAAAAATTCAACAATCGGGGCCAGCCATTCGAAAAACACCCAATAGGGGTGCGATACCATACCCATAAAACCAAACTTCGGATTCATAAAAATATCGCGGTGCAGCATTATGGTATCAATGGTGCCGCGTGTCCACCTGTTTCGCTGTGATCCGAGTACTTTCAGTGTTGAAGGAGCTTCGGTCCAGCACAAGGGATCGGAAATGTACACCACTTTGTATTTTATTCCCTGGTTGGCCATGTATTTACGCATACGCACCACCAACTCCATATCTTCGCCAACGGTTTTCGTGTAGTAGCCTCCGCAGTTTATAACCACCTCCTTGTCGAAAAGACCGAGTGCCCCTGATATTAGCAACAGACCATCTAGGCGGCTCCAGGCCAGCCTTCCCATCAGAAACGAACGGCTGTATTCGATGACCTGGAAACGGGGAATAAGTTTGTCGGGAACATTTACTTCCACCAACTGCCCGTTTTCGATTACACACGAATTGGCAATTTGAATTACACCACCGGCGGCAATTACCTTTTTATCGCTTGCATCGAGGAAGGGTTTTATCAGCTTTTTAAGGGCATGCGGATCGATAATCGAATCCACATCAATTGAAATAAAATAATCGCCTTTGGCAATGTTAATTCCTGCATTTAGCGCATCAGCTTTTCCGCCGTTGCGTTTATCAACAACTGTAAGGTTTGAGTAGGCCTTTGCCCGCGATTTATACACGCCAAGAATCTCCTGGCACTGAATCTGGTAATCAATCGCAAAAGGTACTTTCTCGAGATCAAACGCGGCAATTGTTTTCTCCAGCGAATCGTCTTTGCTGCCATCGTTAATAACAATTATCTCGAAATTCTGGTAATACAACCCAAGCAGTGCTTTTATGTTGTCGACAATGGTAAGCGATTCGTTGTATGCCGGCGCCAACAGCGAAATTTTCGGGGCAAAAGGAGAAGACAGAAGCGCATCGAAGTTGGTGGTTCTGGCTTCGCGAACATTTCTTATCAATTCTCTGGCCGAAACAATGGCAAGCCAAAAATAAAAACTGAAAATACCGATGGTATAAATCAGAAATAACGATTCTATTATAGTTCTTACAATTCCCATAAATTAATTCCGCGGATCCTTTACATGAGCCAATAAAAGTTCAAGCTCCGGTATTTCTTCTTTTGTGTGCTGAGTAATTTTTTCTCTGCTCTCCTGCCCCATGTAGAACACCGAGCGGCATGCCTCAAGCTTTAATGATGTTGAACCGGTTTTCATTACCTCCTCAAGAAAAGCAAAATCATCGGTATCGCCAATATTTTTAAATGCCTTCAGAATTTCGAGTTTATTTCGGTTTGTTTCGCCATCAAATTTCTTTTTTATCAACTCGCGGCTGTCGTACAAGCGCAGGTCGTTAATGGCTTTGTAGGCCAGAAATCGCGTCTCTTCCATGTCGCTCTCCACCATTTTAATCACTTCCGAAACATCTTCAAGTTGCTGAAAAAAAGTAATCATTTTCAAGCTGAAATTCCGGATATTGTAATGTTTAAAAGACAGGTAGCGGGCAAAAGCGGGCACCGGTATCTGGTTTAGGCGTATGAGGTAAAACACCGACAATTGCGCCCATTTGGCAAAGGGTTGTTTAAGGTTATCGAAAAAACTAAACGGTCTATCGGCGTTTAAGGTAACATAGGCAATTTGTGCTTCTGTGCGCACGTAATCGTTGGGGTCGTTAATCAGAGTTTTAATCAATCCTTTTGCACCCTGCGGATAAAGGTGAGTGAGCTCCATTATTCCCTTAACCTTTTTATGGCTGTATCTTGATTTGGCCAGTTTAAGCGAATCTTTTTGCAGATTTAATTTCAAATAAATCTCAGGAATAAAACTTTCGAGCCCGCCCTTAAAGTTGGCCTTGAAATTCATAAGAACCGAGATTAGAATTCTGCGGTTGGCTTTGTTTTTAATTTTTTTGAGTTTAATCAGTGCTTTTTCCCAATCAATGTTTCCGAAAATGTAATCCATAACCACCTCTTCGTACATTTTCCCATAAATCCGTTCGAACCGTTCCTTTTGGTTTTTTCTTTTGATGGTAAATCTTAACGTTAACAGTACAAATGCAATGTTTGCGATAAAGAATAAAATGAGTGCAGCGAAAAGTAGCAGTATGGAATAATCAAAAACTTTTTCAATTATATCGAGGTAAACCTTTCTGACTTTTGACGGTAAATGATTTTTGCCGTACTCAATCAGCTTGTTTTTTAATTGCTCAATTTTTTCATCTGAAACAAAAATATTGAGTACCGAATGTTTAAGAAGCTCCTGTTTTTCCGTTGAACCAATTGTTTTATTTAAGGGAAAGGTATCAGCAGAACTTAATTCCTGATTTTCACCACTTGCTTCCTGACTAAGGGGAACAACCTCATTTTCAGCCTCAGAATTTTCAATGCTATCCGCTTGTTGAATTAAAATTTCGGATTGTACAAATAGCAGGTGCTTCGCCTGAACGGCTTGCGGGAAGGTAACGAAACATAAAAAAATAAAACTATTTACGATCAGTCGATTAATCGCAAAACTGATATGTCGCATTGATTACAAGTTTCTGATTGAAACAAAAATATTATTTTCTGGCAGCTAATAATCTTTTTACCCTAAGATTTAGTTCAATCAGGCTAAAAGGTTTTACCATATAATCATCGGCACCAAGGTCAAAAGCTTTCATCACACTTTCTTCAGCTCCCGCTGCCGAAAGAACCATAACCGGAATTAGCTTTTTATTATCCTCGTTTAATTTCGAAATTACTTCGAGACCATTTAAATTTGGCATGTACAGATCGGTAATAAGCAAATCCACTTCATTGCTTTCGAGCTTTGTCAAGCAGTCTTTTCCATCTACGGCTTTAATAATTTCATAGCCTTCTCTGGATAAACTATGCGCAACTGTCTCAAGGATTAATCTGTTGTCTTCTGCCACTAAAATTCGTTTCATAATACATTCATTTTAGTTAAACAATAAATTACACAGACTGCAACTTGAAGAGACTTTTACCACACGTACCGAAAATCTGATTAAAATACTGTGATACGTGTAAAAACCCTGTTCTTTTTTAACTTTTTATAAAATATCGTATTGCGTCCTTAGGGCAAATATAATTTTTTTCCAATTCATATGGTATTATCAACCACTTTTTCGCTCTCATTTTGCTTGTAAAAGATACATTTTCAGCATTTTCCCTATTCAAACGGGCAATTTTGAAGGGTGGTTACTCAAATTTATATTCACTATTTTGCAGGGGAGCGAAAAATTCCACCTTGCCGCATTTGGGGCACATATATAAGTCAAATGACTCGCGATTAACAAAAGCCTCAAATATATTTCCCAAAACTCCAATTTTAGGCCCCTCATGAAATTTGTATTCGCCGCTATATAGCATTAACACATGGCACCTTAAACAGTCAATTTCTTTTTTATTCTCGTTTAAATCTTTTATATCGATTATTTTCTGCTCCGTTAGGCTATAATTACAATTCCAGCATAATTCAAAATTATCTTCGATCTCTGCGTTGCAATTTGGACAGTTTTTCATTGTTGTATTCGTTTAGGATTTGGATCTCATTACTCAAACGGGCCATCCATCTTTTCGGATTGTGTGCCCGGTTTGTTTAAGCGAGTGAATATCTTGTTTATCAATCGATCCATCAGGTAGCGGGGCGGTATTCAACAGCAAGTTTGCACTAAATTTAGCGGCATATTTTAGATTTTCGATGATGGAATCAGCACCACGATGTTTTCCGTCCATTTCTTTTGTATACCCCCAACCGGCAATATTAGTGCAAATTTCAATTGGCTTTCCTGATTGTACCATTTGCCTGGTTTTATCCGCATTATTTTCCAGCCAATGATATTCCGGTGCAAAATAATCTTCGGTTCCGGTATATCCCCACTTTGCCGATATCAGCGACTGAGGTTGAAGTTTCCTGATTAATTCATACGTTTCAGGTATTCTGAATTCTTCAATTGGCCCGCTTACGGGAGTTCCGTACCCATCGAGCCATATACTGGCAATGGGCCCGTATTGAGTAAGCAATTCGGTCAGTTGCTCGTGCATATAGTCGATATATTTATTCAAATCGTGGTTTTCACCATATGCATAATAAGGTTCTTCGCTATCGTATTTCGGACGTGCACTACCACCCCACCTGTCGTTATTTGGAGCATGCGGATAACGCCAATCTCTTCCGTGAGAATAATACAGGCACAATCCTAATCCTCTTTTTTCGCAGGCTACTGCAAGTTCTTCAACCAAATCACGTTTTGCAGCAGACTGAACACTATTGAAGTCAGTTGTTTTGGTATTAAAAAGACAGAAGCTGTCATGATGGCGGGTGGTGATGTTCACATACTTCATTTCGGCTTCTACGGCCAGATTGGCAATAAAATCGGCATCAAATTTTTCTGCTGTAAATCTTTCTTTCAATTTTTCATATTCACCTACATGAATGTTTTCCCGGTACTGAACCCATTCGCCCCGTCCGGGCAGACTGTATAGTCCATAATGTAAGAATAAACCAAATTTCGCATCAATAAACCATTGCTTAGCAGCTTCAAGTGGGTTTGTTGCATATAACCCGGAGTGGTTTTTTAAATAGGCCGGCACATCATCCATTTTACATGAGTTGAAAAGCGAGGGAGCCATTGAAAACGTTAGTCCTAAACCTGTTAATTGAACGAATTTTCTTCTTTCCATTATCGATTGTCTTTGATGTTATTTACTTTGCCACACCGTAAGTCTGTCAAGAAACTCATTATCGGGACAATACAAACGAGGAATATAAAACATTTTGAGGAGCAGTTTTTGGAACAGCTTGTTTCCATTGTAATTCCAGGTAGTTGGTTTCTTTGGTTTAAAAATAGCTTTTAAAGATCAATTCCTGAAAATAAGACAAAAAAAAGGTGCCGATTAATAACCGACACCTGCTATAATTATTTTACCAGATTTTTAAAAGCTGATCCAAAAATCAGGTAACTGGTATTTCCTCCGATGGTACCTTCGTTTTGTCCCCACAAAAACGGCCAGTCGTCGTAGTTCTCAAAGTGGTCGGGTTGCCTGAACAATACGCCGGGAGCAACATTGCCAGGAATAAACGAGAAATCGGCCCTGTTGTTACCATAAAATACTGCTTTGGGACGAGCAGCGCCCACCGCTGCCACAAACGAATAATTGTGATACGGATGGCATCCAAACAACCAGTTTGTAGCCTTAAATGCATGGCTTGCATCAATAATATCAGGGTAATACTGGCTGGCAAAACAAATGGTAGTTCCAAAGTTAACCACACCGCCATTGCCTGCCCAGTTCCGAAGTCCGATCGGCACGCCGTACGGATTATCTTTTTCAAGTTCTTCGATATATTCTTTGTATTTCACCACATATGGCCGTAGCTTTTCTTTGTACGCTTCGTCCATGTGCGGTATAGCGTGTAAAGCTGTTAAAATGCTGAAACTTACGAACCGGTCGAGTGACGGCCACAGCGATTCCTGAAACTTATCGCTGTACTGCTGCTCGCCGGTTGAAATGTACAGTTGCAGATTGGTGCCCATGTCTGCACCTCTTCCCCATCTGCGGTTGTCCTCCGGCACATTGGCAAGTAATTCAGTAGACTCTTTCAGTAGTCTTTTCGACTGTATCAACGCCCTTTCCGAAAGATCGTCGTTATAGCCTTTCAAAGCACGGCTTGTTGCAGCAAACATAGCAGCTGCCCTGAGATCGAGGCTGGGATTACGGCTTGTGAACGCCCACATATCATCTTTTACACCGCTTGATTTGCCATCGCGGGCTACTTCGTACGGCCCCAGATTTGGATTATACGGAAGGCCGTCGGTTATTGAAGCGGCATCGCCAAGGTGATGATAATTATCGAGAACAGAGTTGGAAAGCGTTTGTGCCATATGACCGATAATTTCAGCCTGAGCCACAAGATTCATTGTTCCGTGCTCGATATACTGCAAAATATCGGGTGTTCCGTCCGGACGGTGAAGATCGACATAGCGCTGCTCCTCATCAACAAAAGTCTGATCGCGCAAGGGTTTGAAATACTCCCATGTTTGAACGAAATTCTGCACAACAGAAATGTTCGATCCGGTTTCTATATCAAAATCACCGGCATCGAAAAAGCCACCAACGTTTAATCCCGGAATGGTTTCCAGCGCTTTGTATTTGGTATCGGTTGTTGGCCCCTGGCTATGCAAATCGAAGTGATCGGTATTTGGCGGAGCCTGCAAGTAGCCTTCTTTAAAAGGTTCGCCGTGCCAAACCCTGTACGCTTCGTTCACATACATGTGGTTCATATGAATTGGTATCCAAACATCGCTGGTGGCATCGGTAATCCAATCGTAAACGTTGTCTTCTATAATAAAGTTATTGGTTTTAAAGTCGCCATACTGAATGTAGTAAATACCGGGTGTTTCAACAGAAGAAAAATCGAATTTCACGTAGTGATATTTATAATAGTCGCCCCACGATTCGATATTGCCGCTGAATACTTCGGTGGCATTACCATCTTCGCCTACCTTGTAAATAGATGCTTTTGCAAGTGGTTGATCTTTTTTGTCGAGTTCAATAACCGAGACCTTTTGTTGCGAAGGCAGGTAGCCCACCTGCGAGAAACCAATATTTGGTTCTCTTACCCAGCCTTCAACGGCATTGGGCTCAACGGTCCAGGTTAAAACTTTACCCGTTTTTCCGGCCGGAAGCAAACTGCGAACTACATACCAGCCGTTTTGGGCCAGCACACGGCCATCAAAAAGCATAATGTCGGCATCGGCAGAAGTAATCTTCACCATACGCTCGGGCTCATCGGGAGCAAGAAGCATTGTACGCCCGGTTTCGAGAGGAAGCGGATCGATAAATTTGCCGGTTCCCCTGTCGTCGGAAGTTACGTAACCTTTATATTGTTTGGGTTTTTCGCTGTTGGGCCTTGTAATGGTATTACTTGCCACGTAGCGCGAAAAGCGGTTAATACGCCCATCCATTAAATAGGTTTTGCCCCAGTATTGCGAAGGCAAAAACTCGAGGTTAAACCCGGCACTCCCTTCTACAGATTCAGGAAGTGGTTCGTCGAGAAAAACAGATATCTCAACACCTTTGCCCTTAGCTGTAACAACCACACGCGAGTCGAAATCGTAATCATCGTACCGTAAGGTTGCCGAAATACTGTTGCTTACACTGTCAACTGTTCGGGTTGGTATTTCAGGCACCAGATCCCACTGCTCCGGGGTATGCGAAAGTCGCACTGCCCCACCTTGTGCGGTTCTTACTCCGTGGTGGATCAATTCAATACCGGCGTTTTTTTCGTCGTTAAAGCCCCCGGTAAAAAGGTTACTGTACACCAATACATTTACGCCTTGTGTTTCGAAATACTCAAGATCGTTGAGTACCATATCCTGGTTTGGTTCAGGACTACATGCCGCCAATAGCAGCAAAATGAATGATAAAAATGAAAGTTTTTTCATAAAGTTAAGTTGGTTTTACCGATTTATTATGCGTTGTTATTTTATAGTCGAAGTAAGGTTATTATAAACCAAATTTCCATTTTCAATATTACCTGATATTCAGTGAACAGCTGTTTAAATTTAGATTCGGTATTTAAGAAAATAGATAATTCTCCAGGTTCTCCTGCCTCTCGTTACGAAGAAAGGGGAGCTGTGGTATCTAACCCGTACCGGGTTATCGTCAACAACCTTCAACTCTCTTTTACTAAACTCTAATCCGTACCGGATTTTTAAATAGCCGAAAGAAAACGCCATCGGAGTTTGATTATAATAATGAGAATATACCTGTAGAAATCCAACCCCGTCGGGGTTGGATTTTCATTTGGAAAAGCCTCGTTTTTAACAAGGGGTAGTTGTCTTTTGTTATGCCGGAGGCATCAAATATTTAAAGTATGTTTCTAATGAAAAAAGATTCGACTCCGGCTGGAGTCGTACCTATCATGTGAATTTGAATTTGCTATAAATATGAGAATCCGCTGGATTCTTTTTAGATTCTACTGATGAATCCTGATCCACTCAACCGTTGAATCGTCCTTAAACTTAACCACCATAAATTTGCTGTGCAGCGGCCAGAAAAGCAGCCGCTCCTGTTTAATCAGATAATAAATGTAGTTGTCGTTGCTCCGGTCGGGCTCGCCAAACAAATCAATAATTTGCGATTGCTGAAGCGATCGGATAGTGTCGTTGTAAACCACATCGTTAACCATTTTATCGCGAAAAGGATATCTCCGCCCCTCCTTGATTTGCCACTTCGTTTTATCGAAAACCAAAACACTGGCCGGCTTATCCTGCATGCCCGGTTCGTAGTTTTTAACCTCCGAATTACAGGCCACGCAAAAAACAAAAACAACAATGCTGAATAATTGTACCGCTTTCATTTGCCGGATTTTTTACCATCTTAAATAAACCGTTACGTTACACAGTCAGGTCAATTCCAGCGGGGCGTGTATGTTTCCACCGGCGGTGCGACCATAAATAATATTCGGGTGTTTCACGTATTACTTCTTCCATTTTCCGGATATAGGTCAGCAAAATATCTTTCGATTCTACTTTCGACGGGTCATCAATAAGTTGTGTAAAATGAGCCTCGTAATGGCCGCGCTTTAGTTTTTTTAGATGCAGGAAAAATATGGGCTGATTGGTTTTAATGGCAATCTTTTCGGGGCCGGTAAAAAACGGTGCTTCCCGGTTTAGAAACACGGTCCAGAACGGGGAATTGGCTGCTGGAGTTTGATCGGCTGCCAACCATAAAACGGCTGGTTCGCCACGTCGTACATGCTCAATGGCTGCGCGTGCCGATTTGTGTACCGGCACCGATTCGCCCCCCCACTTGCTTCGCGAGTGTTCAATATATTTTTCAAAAGCCATATTTCCCCGAATCGGGTTTACAATCATCAGCAGTTTATGCGCCGATTTGGTTTGAATAGAGCTGCACCACTCCCAGTTGTTGTAATGAAATCCGAGCAGCATAATACTTCGTCCTTCCCGGGCATATTGTTGTGCCTCTTCCAGACCTGTAACTTTCAGGCGCTTATCCATCTGCTTTTCGCTCATGCTGTGCAGCTTGATTGTTTCAAGCGAAAAGTCACAAAAATGGCGGTAATAGCGGTGCATAATTTTACGAATCTCCTCCTCACTTTTTTCAGGAAACGAATGGCGAAGATTATCAAGAATCACCTTTTTCCGGTAGCCGACAACATACCGAACCACCAGGTAGAAAAAATCGGCAATGCCGTAAATGACCCAAAATGGCAGCACCGAAATAAATTTTAACAGCAGCACTACACCTCCGTTTAACAGGCGTTTAAAAAATCCTTCGTAATAGCGTTTATCTTTTTTGCGTAAGCTCTCGTCAACCATACTAAAAAAACTATTGAATTAAAGCTGTGCCCTCCGGGCGTTTGTGCTTCCATCGTTTGTGGCTCCAAAGATAATACTCCGGATTCGATTTTATCACTTCCTCCATTTTTTCGATGTAACGCAACAAAATCTCCCGCTCATCAGTTTGCGCAGGTTCTTCTACCAATAACGAGTAACTGTATTCGTACATCCCCCGCCCCAGGCGTTTAGCCTGCTGAAAAAATATGGGCTGATTGGTTTTTCGGGCAATTTTTACCGGGCCGCTGAAAAAGGCAGCTTCACGGTTCATAAATACCGCCCACAGTGGCGAACTGGCAAGTGCACGCTGGTCGGCAATTAATCCGAGCACAGCCGGCTCCTGTTTTTCAAAAAGGCGGTAAGTTACTTTTGCTGCAAGCCCCATCTGAACGGCTTCGCCACCCCAACGCTCGCGCGCTTTCTTCAAAAAATTGTCCATTGGTTCGTTGTCGCGCATTTTGTTGTACACCATCAGCAACTTACAGTTTAATTCTTGCTGCAAGGCCCCCGACCATTCCCAGTTATTGTAATGAAATGCCAGTAATAGGGCGCCATTTCGCTTTTCAGCTAAATCATTTAGCTCATCGGCTCCCGAGAATTTTATACGTTTCTTCAGTTCCTTTTCCGACAATCGGTAAAGTTTAATACTCTCTAACGACACATCGCAGAAATAGCGGTAAAACTTATTCCGAAGTTGTAAAATCTCACCGGCACTTTTCTCCGGAAAGGCGTGTATTAAATTATCTGTAATCACTTCGTTGCGGTACTTTACAAGGTCTTTTATTACCAGGTACAACACATCCGACAGAAAATACAAACAGCCAAAGGGAAGCATGGCAATGACTTTTAACATAACCACGACGGCCCATTTCCCGCCATACCCGAAAAGCCCTGATAATTTTTGATTTTCTTTTTTCGATTTGCTCATTGCGTGTACTGCAAGCCCTGTTAAAATAGCTTAAAAAGCAGTTTCAAAACTACACTTTTAAGCTTACATTCGCTAAAAATATCTCTATATTCGGTTGATGAAAACAGGAAATATGAAACGCGCATGTAAGTTCTTTTCCTCCAGGATTATGCTTAAAACAATGCGAGTTCCATCTTATTCCTTAGAAAACAAATAATTTTAATTAGATGAAAACAACACTCACACTAATTTTGCTTTTAACAGGAATTTCTATAATGGCTCAAAATACATTTATTGCTCACCGCGGAGCTTCGTATCTGGCACCTGAAAACACAGTGGCTTCGGCAAAACTGGCATGGGAACTTGGGGCCGATGCTGTTGAAGTGGATGTTCACCTGACGAAAGACAACCGCGTAATCGTTATTCACGACAATGACACCAAACGTACCTGCTACGGAAAAACAAATCTTACCATTGCCAAAACACCATCTATCCTGCTGCGCGATTTGGACGCCGGCGTTTGGAAAGGGGAAGAATTTAAAGGGGAGAAGTTGCCTTTCCTGTCGGAGATAATTGAAACCGTTCCTGAAGGCAAAACACTCGTTGTAGAGATTAAAGCCGGAGGAGATGAAATTATTCCGGCACTTAGACGTATTGTTGATAACAGCGGGAAAACAGAACAGATTGTTTTTATCAGTTTTGGCTGGAAAACCATTGTTGCAGCGCATAAAGAATTTCCCGATAACAAATGCTACTGGCTGAGTTCTGTTAAACCGGGTCTAAAGAAAAAAATGGAAGAGGCCGCGGCTGAAGGACTTGCCGGCGTTAACTTAAAATATTCGGTTATCGACGAAGAAATTATGGCACAGGCCAAAGATCTTGATCTGGAAGTTCTTAGCTGGACCATCGACGACCCGGAAGAAGCGCAACGCCTAACCGATATTGGTGTAACCGGAATTACTACCAACCGCCCCAAGTGGCTGAAAGAACAAATGAATCAATAAAAAAGTGGACTCTTGTGCTTGATACTCCTTCGTTTTCATTAGAAACAAGGAGTAGGTTCTGTGCCGGCACTAATTCTGCCTTCACAAATCGTTAATCATTATTCTTCATTCAATAAAAAAGGGCTGCCTTTTGTTAAAAGACAACCCATAGTTTCTGACGTTTTCTGAATACTTTTCCTGTATTCCTACAGCTTTAAAAATTTCTTAACCACATTTCAAAAATAGAGCATAATTCTGTTAAGGCGATTTAACTAAGGTAAATTATTGTTAAACTGTTTTTAGGAATGTTAAAAGTGTTAATTCAGGTAAAAAGCTAACAGAGTAGAAATTACACGGCACAATTTTGTGCAACAACCAACTGAAAAGCTCCTTTACCCATTAGTTTCGATCGTTTAATAACAAATCCGTTTGCCGGCAATATAGTTGACAAACCACCGGCTTTTGAATAGCTTTTAAAATTACGGTTGTGTTCAACTCCTGCCAGAAACTCGGCAACTTTGCTGCCAACACCCACATAATTTTTGGGCAAGGGAACAGCATAGTCCAACACTACAATTTTTTCAGCAACTTTTTTTACCTCAGCAAGAATGACTTTATATAACCCCGGCTCAAACTGGTGCAAAGCCATGGAAAGTATAGCCACATCAAATTTTTGCTGATAAAACATACTTAAGTCCGTGGCATCACAAACAACAAACGAAGCATTGTTAATCTTTTTCTTTTGGGCGTGGTTGGTTGCATAACTTATCATCGATGCAGAAAGATCAACGCCGGTTAGCGATTCGGCCTTATCGGCAAGCTCAAACAACTGCGCACCTGTTCCGCAAGCGATGTCAATTACGGTATCGCCTTTGTTAATTTCATGAGCAAGTCGTTTGCGCAGATTTCCGAGCAGCGGATCGATTATTGTACTGTAAACAAAGCCGGTTTCCAACATTTAAGCTAATTTATTTTTATTAAGAAATACCCCATTCCATACTATCTTTAAAACCTCATAAGATCCCCCGACATTGCTTGGGATCAGTTCGGCTAGCTGATATTGACTCATTAAAATCAAAGACTCACTGATTTAAAAAACTCCCATATCACATCGCAGCCATCGATATCCTGATTTACATTTCCAATTAACTTTTTAGGCAAATATTGTCGTGTCCCCGGCCAGGTATGACCTCCGTTTTCAACCCGGAGATTAACCACACGGATGTTCGGATCATCCGGATTTTTCCAAACCGTTTTATGAACCGTACAATCGTCTGACGTATTTGTATCGGGCAGTTCGCTCTCTTCGGCTAATTCGAAACATCCATTTTGTTGTTTCCAGAAGTTTACGCTTTTATCAACGCTCACCACCTCTCCCCTTTTTTGTTTTAAAACGGTTACCGGCCCGCCGTTGTATGGAACCAAGGGATCAGCATTACCGCAAATAAATAACACCGAAACAGGATTTTCAGGGACAATTTGCTGCTGATCTTCACTCATATTTGCCGCCACAACAGCAATAGCTTTAAAAACTTCGGAGCGTTCAAGCGCCAATCGCTGCACCATAAATCCACCATTAGAAATTCCACAGGCAAAAACACGATCTCTATCAATTGAAAGTTTTTTATCGAGATCGTCGATCAAAACATCAAAAAAGCCCACATCATCGATATTCAATCTGCGCGCAACAGCCAGCGTGTCGCGGTCGCCATCGTTCCAGCCTTTTTTATAACCATTCGGGTAAACAGCAATAAAACCATCGCGCTCAGCCAGCTCATTAAAACGATACTTTGTAAATCGTGGCATGCGGCCGGCTTTTCCGCCTCCGCCGTGTAAAACAAACACTACCGGATAATCGTTTCCCTCCGAATAATTTTCGGGTACAAACAACTCGTAGTTTCGCTCCAGCCCGTCAACTTCAACATGCATCGTTTCCGTCCATCGTTGCGAAAAAGTGAGTTCAGTAAGAAAAACAAGCGTTATTGAAAGCAGGATTTTGTACATTTCAGGCAATTGCTTTACTTCATAAACTCTATGAAGTTTTTTTTGTTGTTATCAATGTTTAAAATTAAAAAAATGAAGAACTTTCTGATTCTAAGTACTCTCGCTTTGTTTTTATTCTCCTCGTTTAAATCCGACAAACCGGCCTACGTGCTTTTTAATAAAGATGGCAAGCCGGTGAAATACGAAAAAATGCTGAAGCAAATGGAAGACGCCGACATTGTATTGTTTGGCGAGTTGCACGACAATCCTATTTCGCACTGGCTGCAGCTGGAACTCACAAAAGACCTGTATCAACAACAGGGTAAAAACCTGGTTCTGGGTGCCGAAATGTTTGAAAGCGATAACCAGGTGATTATGGATGAATACCTGTCGGGAAAAATATCGAACCGGAATTTTGAAGACGAAATACGTTTGTGGCCCAATTACAAAACCGATTATAAACCGCTGGTGGAATTTGCCAAAGACAGTGGCCTTTATTTTGTGGCCACCAATGTTCCGCGTCGTTATGCATCGCTGGTTAATTCAAAAGGTTTTGAAGGGTTGGAAGAACTTTCGGACGAAGCAAAAGCTTTTTTACCACCGCTGCCGCCTGCTTACGATTCAACGTTGAATTGTTATGCCAGTATGATGAAAATGGAAGGAATGGGTAGCCATGTTACGGCCAATTTCCCGAAAGCACAAGCCATAAAAGATGCCACCATGGCACACTTCATACTGCAGAACTGGGAGCCGGGAAAAGTACTTTTGCATTACCATGGCGCCTATCACTCGCAAAATTTTGAAAGTATTTACTGGTACCTCAAACACGAAAAACCGGAATTGAACATTGTTACGATACATTCGGTTACTCAGGATGATATTTCGGAATTAACAGAAAAAAATACGGGTGCTGCAGATTTTACGATTTGTGTGGATGAAGATATGACCCGAACACGATAAAAAAAAGCAGGAGCCTGGAATCCTGCTTTTATAAATGTCGTGTGACCGGAGAACGTCTTAATTCTTGTTTTTTGCTTTTTTAAAGCTTCTGCAAGTTATAGCAGGAAAGCCAAAAAGTAAATACCCAATATTGGGTATTTTTACGTACCTTGAGGAGGTTTAAATCTTTTTTGAAAGTCACAGAACAACATGGACAATACAAGTTTAAACAGAATGAAACAAGCCTGGGAGGCTAATAAGGTGATAAGTCCGGTGAAGTCGGAATTGTACCTGAACATTATTGAACAGGTGGTAAATCTGTTTACTCCCGGAAGTTTCTATTACTACATCATGAACTTCGGAACCCTTGAAATGGATTACGTTGATTCGCGTATAGAAACGGTTTTAGGCGTAAACACCAAAGACTGGAGCCTCGAGCGTTTGTTTGAGCTCGTGCACCCCGAAGACCAGGAGCAGATGCACCGCAAAGAGGCTAAAGCAGTAGATTTTACGCTTAACCGAATTGCGAAAGACGAAATATTAAAATATAAGGTGGTTTATCTTTTACGTCTTCGCCACGCCGATGGATATTACAAAACCATATTGCAACAGTCAAAAGCGCTCACCCTCTCCGAAGACGGCAAAGTTCAGCAGGTTTTGGGCATTCATACCGATGTTACACACCTGAACATGGAGATTGACCATAAAATTTCGTTTATCGGCGACGGGCTTCCCTCCTACTACTCGCTGTCAACCGATGACGATTATCACCCGGTGGAGCTCGATTATCACACCCTTTTTACAAATCGGGAAAAGGAAATTCTGGGCAATATTGCCAAAGGAAAAACATTTGCCGAGATTGCAGAAGTCTTAAATATTTCGCCTCACACCATTAATACCCACAAAAAAAATATTCTGAAAAAAACGGATTGCAACAATACCACCGAATTAATTGCACGTTGCGTTCGCGAAGGAGTAATTTAGCTATCGGTAAAAATTCATTTCCTCGAGGTATTCCCAGCTTTTCTGCGGAAGAAAATGACGCACATCTTTTCCCTCTTTTATGGCCTTACGAATAAACGATGACGAGATTTCCATTAACGGAGCATCTTTGGCCATCGTTATGTTTTTCTCCACCAGCACCTTATCCGGATCGAAACCAGGGCGTGGATAAACGATTATTCCATAATTCCCGAGTATGGTTTCGTAATTTTTCCACTTATGAAAGTTCTCGAGATTGTCCGAGCCCATCAATATTTTAAAATGATAGTTCGGGTGCTGTTCTTTTAAATAAGCCAGTGTATCGACCGTATAACTGGGTTTTGGCAGGCTGAATTCGATATTTGAAGCCCGAAAGCGGTCATCGCCTTCAACAGCACGGTGCACAAGCTCCAAACGCTGGTAATCGTCAAGCAGATTGTTTTTCTTTTTTAGTGGATTATGCGGCGACACCACAAACCAAAGCTGGTCGATATCGGTGTATTCCACCATATAGTTGGCAATGGCCAAATGCCCTATATGTATGGGATTGTAGCTACCAAAATATAACCCGATCTTTAACTGCAGATTGGTTTTGGGTGCGAGTATGTCGGTAACCAGGTTATTCATATCATTTTAAAACTCCCAATGCTGAATAATCAATAATCAATATCCAAATTTAGAAATTCTACATTGAACATTCATTATTGGATATTTTTACTTTCTTAGAAATTCAGCGATAATTTTTTCAGCCTCCACAAAAGCGTCTTCCAGCTTGTCGTTTATAATTATCACATCAAACTGTGAGGCAAAGCTTAATTCGTGCTCGGCTTTGGCTATGCGCATGGCAATTTTTTCTTCGCTGTCGGTTGAGCGGCCAACCAGGCGATTGCGCAACTCCTCCACAGACGGAGGCTGAACAAAAACAGCCAGAGCCTCATCTCCGTAATATTTTTTAATATTCAGACCGCCAACTACATCCACATCAAAGATCACGTTTTTGCCTTGTTCGCGAATACGTTCCACTTCACTTTTCAGCGTTCCGTAACTGGTTCCTTTGTAAACTTCTTCCCACTCCAGAAACTCATCGTTTTCCACTTTTGCCAAAAACTCTTCTCCCGATAAAAAATAGTAATCTTTACTGTGCATTTCGGTGTGGCGTGGTTCACGGCTGGTGGCCGATATCGAAAATTCAAGATCGAAACCTTGCTTTAACAAATGTTTTACGATGGTAGTTTTTCCTGCCCCTGATGGAGCTGAGAATATGATCAATTTTCCTTTCATGATTTTAAGCTACGAGCCTCGAGCTGCTAGCTACGAGATTTTACTCACTAAAGTACGTTTAACAATTGTTCTTTAACGCGCTCCAGATGGTCTTTCATTTGTACAACGATACGCTGAATATTGGTTTCGTTGGCTTTTGATCCGATGGTGTTAATCTCGCGACCGATCTCCTGCGATATAAAACCAAGTTTTTTACCCGACGCGCCGTTTTGTTTTGCAGTTTCGAAGAAATACTCGCAATGGTTGGCCAAACGAACTTTCTCCTCGTTAATGTCCAGTTTTTCAAGGTAAAAGATCAGTTCCTGCTCAAAACGGTTTTCATCTACATTGCCATTCATCTTCAGGGCTTCCAGGTTATCCGTTAAACGAACCTTCAACGCTTCAATCCGCTGCTTCTCGAACGGTTCAACCTGTTTTAACAAAGTACTGATGTTCTCCACATTGCCAATAATATCAGCCTCCAATGCTTTTCCTTCGTTCTCGCGGAAATCGTTAATATCGCCAAGTGCGGCAAGAATATTGGCATAAATGGTTTCCCATTCTGCTTCGTCGAGTGTTTCGTATTCGGTTTTTACCACATCGGGCAAACGCATAGCTGCCTGCAAAGTACTTTGGTCAACAGCCAATCCCAGTTCTTTGCTGATCTCGTTCAGTTGATTGTAATAACCTTTCAGAATGGGCTCGTTAATTTTCGAATTGGTTTCGTCGCCCAGGTTTTCAACATAGATGTTAAAATCAACTTTACCGCGTACCAGTTTTTCGGCAATCGCTTTTCGAATTATAATATCTTTTTCGCGATACAAGGCGGGAGTACGGGTGTTAATATCGATTTGTTTACTGTTTAGCGATTTAATTTCAATGGTAATCTTTTTGTTGTTTACCTCGAATTCGGCTTTACCAAAGCCGGTCATTGATTTTATCATGTGAAAATAATTTTATTCAAATTTAGTATAAAGTCTGTAAAAACAGCCGAACGGATTCCTGATGTTGAAAACTGGATGCTGGATGCTGGATACTCGATCCTGGATACTAGATTCTGGATACTGGATATTTTATTCTGAATGCCGGATCAGCCGTATTAAAGCATTATCGCATTTTAGAATTGCTTCCCTCAGTCCATCAATCTTATAAAATCGCTCCCGATCCGATCAGTTCATCATCGAGATACCAGGCAGCAAATTGCCCGGAGGTGATTCCCCGTTGTTCGTTTTCGAACAGGAACCAGGCACCGTCTTCTTTCCTATGTATCGTTCCTTTTTCCAGTGGCTGACGGTAACGAATACGGATATCAAAATCGCGTTTTTCGCCAACTTCCATTTTCAGGTCGGGACGTATCCAATGCATATTTTCAGTGGCCACAAACAATCCTTTGCGGTATAAACCGGGATGCTCAAAACCTTCGCCCACATAAATAATGTTGCGTTTTACATCGGTGGCAAGAACAAAAAGCGGCTCTTTGCGGCCACCAATGTTCAGTCCTTTACGTTGTCCGACGGTATAAAAATGTGCGCCCTGATGTTCGCCGATCACTTCGCCGTTCCAAGGTTTATACGGAAACGGAAAACACAGCTTTTTATAGTTTTCTTCCGAAACTTCAAGCTGTTTTTTCTTTTCCATGAATTTGGCAGGAATCTCGATTACATTACCCACTCTCGGTTCCAGCTGCTGCTGCAAAAAGGTAGGCAGATCAACTTTCCCAACAAAACAAATACCCTGCGAATCTTTACGCTCGGCAGTTGGCAGGTTTTGCCGGCGTGCAATATCGCGCACCTCAGGTTTTAACAACTCACCCACCGGAAACATGGCTTTCGACAGCTGTTTCTGGTTCAACTGACACAGGAAATAACTCTGGTCTTTATTCGGATCTTTACCGGCCAAAAGCTGATGAATTGTTTCCCCATCCACTTCTACTTCCGACTTGCGGCAATAATGCCCTGTTGCCACAAAATCGGCATCAAACTTCAGGGCTTCTTCCATAAAAGTGTCGAATTTAATCTCGCGGTTACACAGCACATCGGGATTTGGCGTGCGTCCGGCCTGGTATTCGGCAAACATATAATCCACCACGCGTTTTTTGTAATCCTCGCTCAAATCGACAATATGAAATGGGATATCGAGCTTTTTGGCCACCATTTTGGCAATCAGCGAATCTTCTTCCCACGTACACGAACTGGTAAGCACACCTTCGCGTTCGCGGTAGTTAATCATAAACAAACCGATCACCTCGTGCCCCTGCTCTTTTAACAGCCAGGCCGCCACACTCGAATCAACACCTCCGGAAAGTCCTACTACTACCCTGCTCATTTATACATTTTTAGGGCGGCAAAAATACAATGAAAAAGTGGAAAGGCAAAGAGAAGGATTAGTGATTAAGGATTAATTGAGTGAATGAGTGGGAAGCAGGAAAAGGCAAAGTGTCATCCTGAGCGTACTTGTCCCGATCAGAGCATCGGGAGTCGAAGGATGAATCTCGAATGATGATTAACGATTTAAGATTTCAGAATGAATAGGCAGATGGCAAAACTCAATAGGCAAAACACTTATGTGATCTATGTGGTTCAAAAAAATCAAGGCAAAAGTTGAGCGTAGCGAATTGGAATCGGCCACAGCCAAATCCCGACCATCGCGTCCGGGGAAGGGTTAGCGATTAAGGATTAGATAGTAATTGAGGGAATTGGTAAATAAGTGATTGAGTGAATATGGAAGTAAAAAAGATTGCTGTATGATGATTAATGATTTGTGAAACGGTTGGCGCATGTTGCGGGGTGGAAATCGGAGAGCGTCAGTGTCCGGTAGGACATGACAGTCAGGAAAGGAAAAGAGACAACGCGCCGCACCGACCCCGCCATGCAATTTGTAAGCAGTTGTTATTCTTGGGAATAGCGTCGGAGAACAAGCTAATTTGAGGTTTTCTCTTGTGCAGCGTAAAGTTCAATGTATTCGACAATTTTGGTTTTATGTTTTTAAAAATAACAGATTTTTTGTAAAACCTTAGCTTTGGGAGTACTCCCAAAGGTTCCCCAACGTGTGTTTCTGGTAATGTTCAATAAACTGTGTCAAATATTCAAATCACTTCCATTTATTGTGTTTTTCGTTATTCATCATTGGTTATTTGTTATTGAATATTCTTCTTGCTCTTCCAAAATTTATATTTATGTATAAAGGGTCGTTACGAAATAGGGAGTGAGACGTGGGTAAGTCGAAATTGTTGCAAAACCAAATCCTATTTTCCTGAAAAAGAACACCCTGAGACACAACAATTACCCTTTTGTGATACTTCTGTGATAAACCCAAACTACCTTTCGGATGTTCAACAAAGAAAACATTATCATGGAAAAGGCATTGATCATCGAAGACGACAAGGATATTTCCGAATTGGTTGCCATTCATCTAAGCGATATGGACCTGGAAGTTGACAAAGCTTTCGACGGGAAAGACGGATTAATGAAAGCGCTGAACAACCAGTATCGCTTTATTTTGCTCGATCTCCGGCTTCCGCTGCTCGACGGTTTTGAGATTTGTAAACGCCTGCGAATGGAAAAGGTAAACACCCCCATTTTAATGCTCACATCGAAATCGGAAGAGATCGACAAGGTGCTCGGGCTTGAAATGGGTGCCGACGATTATATCTCGAAACCCTTTGGCATTCGCGAGCTTCTGGCACGGATAAAAGCGGTGCTCCGGCGTTACGATTCCACGCAGACGAGCAGTGAGACGGAAGAAAAAGAAATTCGTTTCGACGATCTGTACATCAATGTAGGGATGCGTATTGTTGAATTAAACGGGAACCGGATTGAACTTTCGCCAAAAGAATTCGACCTGCTGATTCATCTGGCATCGCACCCCGGGCGAACCTACACCCGAATGCAGCTGCTCAACCAGATTTGGGGCTACGAGTTCGAAGGCTTTGAGCACACCGTCAACTCGCATATTAACCGTCTGCGCTCGAAAATCGAAACCAACATGAACGAGCCACAATACATTCTTACCACCTGGGGAGTTGGATACAAATTCAGAGAAAACTAAAAGCAAAAAAAGATGAAGACTAAAATATTTAACCGATTATACCTGCAGGTGTCAGCCATATTTTTGCTGGTGCTTTTTATGTTTACGGCCATTGCGCTGTATATTTCGGTACAATCGTCGGCCAAATATTCGGTAGAGGTGAACCAGCGCCTGAACCGCAACCTGGCCACCAGCACTGTGGAAGTTATTCAGCCGCTGATGAAGGACGACATTGCCAGCGACGAGGCCATTGCCGATATAATGCACTCGATGATGGTGATCAACCCGATTGTTGAAGTGTATTTGCTCGATCCGGAAGGAAAGATACTGAAATATGTAGCCCCTGAGAAAGTGGTAAAACTCGAAAGCGTAAACCTGGAACCGATCAGGGAATTTATTGCCGACCCGGATCATAGCATTATTTACGGCGACGATCCTCGGAATCCGGGAGAGTTTAAAACCTTCTCGGCCGCAACCATTACCGAAGACGGTGTATTAAAAGGGTACATTTATATTGTGTTGGCCAGCCAGGAATATGTTTCGGCCGCACAAACCGTAATAGGCAGTTATATCCTGGGTTTGTCCATCCGCTCGGTTATTATTATCCTTATCATTTCGGCGCTGGTGGGTTTGCTCGCCATTTGGGTAATTACCAAAAAACTCAACCCGATCATCGACGGAATTCAGGAGTTTAAAACCGGAAACCTGGCATCGCGAATTGCGGTGAAAAGCGAAGGAGAGCTTGACCGGATTGCTTTGGTTTTTAACCAGATGGCCGACACCATTGAACAAAACATTCGAGAACTGGAAGGCGTTGACAACCTTCGCCGCGAATTGATAAGCAATGTATCGCACGATTTGCGTACGCCCGTTGCTTCCATCCAGGGATATGCCGAAACACTGCTACTAAAACAGGATAATATTTCGGATGAAGAACGGAATAAGTACCATCAAATCATTTTTAAAAGTTGTGGTCGTTTGCAGCGACTGGTGGAGGAATTGTTCGAATTATCGAAACTGGAAACCAACCAGATTGAATTGCACACCGAGCCATTTTCCATTTCAGAGCTGGTGTACGACATTGTGAATAAATACCGTATCCTTTCGCAAAAGAAAGGCATTAATATCGATACCGTTATTGCCAAAAATGTTCCGGTGGTAGAGGCTGATATTTCGCTGATCAACCGGGTGTTGCAAAACCTCATCGACAACGCCATGAAATTTTGCCGCGAGGGCGACAGTATCCTCATTGAAATTGACACCAAAGAACCGGAAAGAGTGGAAGTCCGCGTTGTTGATTCTGGTCCGGGGATTAAACAGGAAGATCTGCCGAACGTTTTTCAGCGTTACTTTAAAGGACGTAACGACGAGAACAGCACCGGCCTCGGGCTGGCTATTGTTAAAAAGATCATCGATCTGCACCATTCAAACATCCGGGTGCAAAGCCAGTACGGAAAAGGAGCTAAATTTATTTTCGATCTGCCTAAGGCGTTTTCGGCATAAAAATATATTTGAAACATTCACCACTAAATGATTGAGACACCGGTCTGTCCGTTAACCTCCTATTTCATTAGCAACTTTTAATAAAGGACAACATATCGAAGGGCCGATCCATATGCGGCGCATAGCAGGCCACATTTTCAATAGAATTAGCAATAGCGCCTATTTTCAATTGGTCTTATTCTCCACGGACGACACTCTCCGCCGTCCGGCGTTTCGTTTTGCCCGGGGCTAAAATATTACGGACTTTCAGCCCTGTAATATTTACTTGTTGTAGCCCTTTGAATAAAAAGCGCTGAAAGTGCTTTTTATTATAGCCCGGGGCAGAGTAATTCAACGAATTACGTCGCCCCGGATTATGGATAATGAGTATTGAATCGTCCGGCGAAGAAAGATGATCGAAGCTCTTGGTTTTCCCGGACGAAAATGAGCTAATACATTTTTAAATTTCGACTAGAGTGAATCCTCTATTTGACTTAATTCACAACCTCCTAAAACCCAAATCCCCACCAATCACAGAACCCTAAAAAAAGTTTATAAAAGCTTGAAATTCTTGTGACTTTGCTGTGATACTTTCTTCGGAACTTTGATGTGAGTTAACATTAAAATCAAAAAAAATGAAAGCATTACGATTTACAATGGCAGCAGCTTTGGCTGTAATCCTTTTTACAAGTTGCGAGAAAGACGAAATGATGGAACCGGAAACAAAAAGCGGTATGTTACCCGATGTGGTTCCTGCAAAAATGTACACGATAACGGTTGAAAACGTTTCTGTACCCTACCACTATTTTGAGGCAGGAGCCGAATTTGGCGTAACCGGCGGCGATGCAGCTCCTCCTGCACATCCCGGCGAAACCATTACGGTTCATTTTCATGCCGGACCAAGTCACAAATTATCTTTTGCCTCCATGTATGGCGCATCAAACGACTGGTTTTATGCTCCGGGCGACGATGGAATTGAACTATTTCCCGGAGGAACAGCACTGGAGGGCGACATTACAAGTATGATCTATTTATGGGATGCCGGAACCGAAGTTGACGGATCGACAACCGACGAAGAGGAAAGTAACCCGGTCGACATGGTTTCAACAACTGAAGAAAATATTCAGGTGCTTCTTGAATACAACGGTGAAAGCATGTTTACACTAACGATCAATGTGCTTCCCGGATCGGCAACACCACTTTCACCAACTGCCTGGGTGGTTCATTCAATGGATCAGCACCCGATTTTTATGGATGGTGAACTGGATTACGGAATGGGACTGGAAGCTTTGGCAGAAACCGGAAATGCAGGTCCGCTGGGTGAATACCTTGAAATGCACAGCGGTTATGTTTCGCCTGTGGCTCCCGTACTTTGGGCGGTTCATGCAAAAGACGAAATGCCAATTTTCACCAACAACACAGCCGATCGTGGCGAAGGTTTGGAGTTATTGGCAGAAACCGGAAATCCGGGAGATCTGGCAGCCAGCCTGATTGGAATGGGATATCACGCAGGTGCTTACGCTATTCCTGACGGAAAAAACAGTGCAGGTCCGCTTTTCCCCGGCGATACATACACCTTTAGCATTGATGCCAAACCAAACCAATACCTGAGTATTGCCAGTATGTTGGGCAACTCCAACGATATTTTCTTTGCCTTTGGCGACAGTGGTATTAAGTTGAACTTTGGAAACGATGCCCAGGACATTACTGAAGAAGTGATGTTATGGGATGCCGGAACGGAAGTAAATGAATACCCGGGAACAAAATCGATGGATGAAGATGAAGGCGGCGTAGTTCGTTTACTCGACGACGGCTTTATGTATCCTGACGTAGATAAAATTATTAAGGTAACAATTCGTAAAACTAAATAAGAGCGAGGGAAAATGAGAGTAAAGAATCCGCCGGTGAAAGCCGGTGGATTTTTTTATTGCCTTTTTTAATGGTTCCTGCTGAAACAATACATCTGGCGTCTAGGAAAAACCTACATCAAAAAGAATTATGAATTTTGATTTCAGAATGAATAGGCAATAGGCTAAAAACAATCGGCAAAATTCTAATGTGTCTTATGTGATCTATGTGGTTCAAAAAAAATTGTGCCTTAGGATCTTTGTGATTTAACTCTTCTTTTCAGCGATAATCAGCTAAATCAGTGTTATCTGCGTTCAAAACTTTTATTGTTTTTTCAATCGGTTGGTGCCAAAACAAGCCATTTCCCTTTCCGGGAAACCAACATCAAAAACGGTTTCAATTTCATTATCAGCAATAATATTTATGGTGAAACGCGCCCGTCCTCCCGGAACAAAGTTTTCGATCCGTTCGGTTTCAAAAACCAGTTGTGTTGGTGTTGAGATGGAATCATTCAAAGCATATTCAGTAAAATAACCTTCGTTGTGATACTGACGGAATAGTACCATTTTTCGGGCACGGTCGAAACTTACAATTCCTTTGTCGTCGTGCACTTCACCATCTGCATTTTGTGCTGTTGGTTCAAACTCCGAATGGTGTTTTACTTCGATGTATTGTTTGTTCATCAGCCACGAATAATCGGCTGTAATTTTTGATTTGGCATTTCCGAAACCCTCGCCGGTACCTTCCCACTTTCCAATTATGGTTTCAAAACGGCTTAAAGGATTTTCCTGTGCAGACAAGCTAAATGAGGCTACAACTAAAATGAAAGTGGCTAGTCCCTTCCAATTCATTGTTTCTTTTTTTTCTGGTACGACTGACGGTGTTTGTGCTGGCTGTTGCCTTTTTTGTATTTATGAAATTTCCCGTGTCCGTGCTTTTTCCCTTTCGAAGGAGTTCGCCATGCAGGGCCTTCGCCAAACTGCTCAGGTAGCGGAATTTTAAATACTTCGCGTTCGATCAGCTCCTCAATACGATGAAACTTGTACATGTCGTCTTCGTTCACCAGGGTAAGTGCCACACCTGTTGAGTCGGCACGTGCAGTACGTCCAACGCGGTGTACATAATCTTCGGCATCGCCCGGCACATCGTAGTTGATCACCAGGTTAATATCTTTAATATCTATACCGCGGCTCATTACATCGGTAGCCACCAAAATACGAATCCGCCTGGATCGGAATCCGTTCAGCACATTTTCGCGCTCGCGTTGTTCCAGGTCCGAAGAAATAGCTTCGGCATCAAAACCTTTCTTTTTTAGCCTTTTTGCTAATTCGTTGGTTACGCGCTTGGTTGAGCAGAAAATGATAACACTGCTGTAATCCGGGTTCTCTGAAATGAGGTGCGCCACCAAATCGCCCTTTTGTTTATCGTAAATAAGGTACGCGGCCTGCAACACGCCTTCTGCCGGTTTCGACATGGCAATGTTTATCTCCTTTGGATTATTCAGGATCTCCGAAGCCAGTTTCCTGATCTTGGGCGCCATTGTTGCACTAAACATCAGTGTTTGGCGCTCTTTTGGCAGGTATGAAATAATCTTTGTAATGTCTTCGTAAAAACCAATATCCAGCATCCGGTCGGCCTCATCAAGGATAAGAAACTCGATCTTATCAAATTTTACGTATCCCAGGTTCAGGTGCGAGATCAATTTTCCGGGGGTAGCAATAATAATGTCGGCTCCTTTGGTCAATGCCCGTTTTTGTTGGCCCCATTCGTCGCCATCGCCACCACCGTACAAGGCAATGGAATGGATGCCCATGGTATAACCAATTCCCTGCACCTGCTGATCGATTTGCATGGCCAGCTCGCGCGTTGGTACAATAATCAGTGTTGAGGTTTCTCCGCCGGGTAAATCGGCAATTAAATCAAGAATAGGGAGCAAAAAAGCTGCGGTTTTTCCTGTTCCGGTTTGGGCACAGGCAATAAGGTCGCTACCTTCCAGTATAATGGGAATTGCCTGCTCCTGAATCGGAGTAGCATTTTTAAATCCCATGTATTCTATGGCATCTAATAAATCGTAATTAATGCCAAGTTCTTCAAACGTCATTCAATACTTTTAATATGTGCTTACAAATGTAGTTAAAATAAACGGCACAGTAGGATTACACCACCTTATGTATGAACCAAACTGTCAACAATTAAAAAGATCATCATAAAAAGGTAGAGGAAGTTGAGTTTGTAGAATGAGGGGCGCACTTTAAACTCGTCCTGAAAGAATACCGCCATGGTGAGCGACGACAGCAGGTAAAAGATGTAGAACATTAGCAAGAACATGATAAGTTTGTTGCCAATAACAAAAAAGATAACCAGGAATGCGGATGCTATTGTTGTGAGAATCCAGGTGTAGGTTACCCGTTTTATTTGTAGTTCGGAAAAAAGCTGGTTCAGACTGGGCATTTTTGCCAGTTTGTATTGTTCGCCAAACATTAGAAGCAGCAACCAGAAATGCGGAATTTGCCCAATAAAAAAGAATGCGGCTACCAATAATATTATTTCAGAGGAAAGACTTCCACCTGCTCCGGCCCAACCGATCATAGGTGGAATTGCACCAACCATCGATCCGGGAATAACCGCAAAAGCCGATACTTTTTTTAGCGGAGTATAAACGCCGTTGTAGAAGAAGAGCGTTAGCCAGCTTAAAACCAAAGCCATTGGCGGATTGCTAATAATAAGAACGATTGAACCAACAAGCGCAAAAGCAATGGCTACCAACAATGCATTTTTTGGGCTGATTCTTCCGCTTGGTAACGGCCGGTCTTTTGTGCGTGGCATTTGTGCATCAATATCGCGCTCCTGCCAGTGGTTGAGAACACTCGAACTGCAAGCCATAAAAAATACGCCCAGCAACAACCACCAGCCCTGTGCATCAACATTGTGGGTAAAAAGCACATAACCGGTTAATGCCGACAGAGCAATGGGTAGCGATATTCGCACCTTGCCCAGTTCGTATATTATTTTTAGCTGCTGTTTCATATTATTTGAACCACATAAACCCAAAGATTTTCGAACCACATTAGGTACATAGAACACATTAGTATTTTGCCTAATGCTTTTGTCTACTGCCTACTAATCCTGAAATCTTAAATCGTTAATCTTCATTCTGCAATCTTCTTTTTCCCTCCTCATTCTCTCAATCACTTATTTACTATTCTTCCTAGTCCATCCTTCTACTACGCTCAGGATGACACTTTGCCTACTGCCTACTTTTTCCTTTTTGCCTTTCTACTTTTGCCTTTTGCCTTTTGCCTTATAAAATCTACTTCAACGTTTTCAGGTACTCAATAATATTATCAATATCGTCATCCGAAAGTTGCCCTTCGTACGTTACCATCAATCCTTTATTGTATCCGTCTACAACATCGGCATTAGGTTCGTAAATCGATTTCCGAATGTAATCTTCGTCCACCGTAACCTGACGTGTTTCGCGCCCGGTTTGAACAGTATGTTCGGCACCCCATATTCCTTTAAAACTCGGGCCAACCAGTTTGGTTCCATCCAGCGTGTGGCAGGCAAAACAGCCAATATTCTGCATAATTCGTTTACCCGTGGCTGCCGGCGAATCTATCGCGGCTGCCGTGGCTGCAACATTTGTTGTATCGGCTATCCACGTTTGAAATGCCGAATCTTCCATCACCTCCACATAAGTGTACATGTAGGAGTGTTGCAATCCGCAATACTCGGCACAATACAACTCGTACGTACCCACTTTTTGCGGCTCAAACCACATAAAGTTATCCTTCTTTCCGGGTACCATATCCTGCTTTACACGAAACGCCGGAATGTAAAGACTATGCAACACATCCATGGCCACCAGGTTTAATTTTACCGGCTGGTCTTTTGGCAGAAAAAGTGTATCGGTACGTCGACCGTTTTCATATTCAAAACTAAAGTTCCACATTCGTCCGTAAGCCGTAATTTCCATCGCGTCTTTTGGCGCACGTTGCATGGGTTTCCACCCTGCCCAGCCGTAGTAAAACATCAGCATGGTAATAAGAAAAGGAATAACGGTCCAAATGATTTCGAGTTTTGTACTTCCTTCAATCTGGGTTGCTTTTGGATTCTTTTTCTTATTGTACTTAAAAATGAAGACAAGCATTACCACCGTTAGCCCGATAAGGAACAAAAACGATATGCCCATTATGACAAGAAATGCAGTGTCGACACCCTGAACAAAATTTGAGGCTTTGGTTATTTCTGAGCTATACATAGTTATACTCTATAGAGGTAATCTAAAAAGGTTATCACAATCACAACCACAAAAATGGCAAATACAAAGGCCACCATAAGTTTTATGTATGGTTTGTCGTATTTCAGGTGCATAAAATAAGTTAACACCAGAACTGATTTTACAACCGCAAACAACAAGGCTGCGGCAACGGTAAATTCGCCCAGTTCTATCGAGGTAATTCCTATCGATGCAAAAGTAAGTACCAGCAATGCAACCAGTACAATTACGTATAAACGGTACGGAACGATATGATGATGTTTATCTTCTGACATAGTGTTAGTTTTAATGGATGAGATAAAATAGCGGGAAGAGGAAAATCCAGATCAGGTCGACAAGGTGCCAGTACAAGCCGCAGTTATCGAGTAACGACGGGCGTTTGGCATTTACTTTTCCGTTGGCAACACCTTTAATGGCAAATCCCATAATTATGAGGCCCACAATAATGTGCAGTGCGTGCAACCCGGTCATTACAAAGTACAAACCAAAGAAAAGGATTTCGCCCTGGCTCATTTCATTCAGCATCTGTTCTGATCCCGGCCATATTCCGTGCGAGAATTTTATGCCCCACTCAAAGTACTTATTCACCAAAAATCCAATGCCGATAATAAAAGTTATTACAACCAGTGCGATGGCCACTTTTTTGTGTCCTTTCTGCAAAGCGGTGGTCGACATGGCAATCGTCATACTACTTACCAGAAGAATAACGGTGTTAAACGCGCCAATAAAGGTGTTTAGTTCTTCAGCTGCCAGGTGAAAGGCGTCGGGGTTCATGTACCGATAAACCGAATAAACGATAAACAGGCCGCCAAACAACAGTAGTTCTGTAAAAATAAACAGCCACATTCCGATTTTCGACGATTCTGGATCGTACATGTCGGGGTGCTCTACATGTGCATGTTGATGTTCAGCCATATTATTCATAATTATAAGGTCCGTCTTTTTCTCCTAATACCGGTTCTTTATCGAAATTCAATACAGGTGGCGGCGATGGAACTGTCCATTCCAGTGTTTTACTGTGCCACGGATTCACCTCTGCAGGTGCTCCTTTTCGTGCCGAACGAACCAGGTTTACAACAATGATGATAAAACCGGTTACCAATACCCACGAGCCCAGCGTGCTCAGGATATTTCCTCCATGGAACTCTTCCAGGTAGTCGTAATAACGCCTTGGCATTCCCATCATTCCGAGATAGAACATGGGCGAATACAACGCCAGAAAACCAATAAAGAAAACCAGCCAGCCAATATTGGCCCAGGCCTTATCATACATTCTTCCAAATATTTTTGGGAACCAGTAGTGCATTGCCGCAAAAAAGGCAAAGCCGGTACCGCCAAAAACAATGTAATGGAAATGGGCAACAACAAAGGCAGTGTCGTGCACATAAATATCGGTAGCCAGTGCCCCCAAAACCAGGCCGCTTAAACCACCAACCATAAACACAAAAATAAATGACACTGCCCAGTAAAAGGGCGTTTGGATATTGATCGATCCCTTATACATCGTCGATATCCAGTTAAAAACTTTAATTGCACTTGGTATGGCAACTATAAATGTGAGGAGTGAAAAATAATATTGTGCAGTACCGCTCATTCCGGCCGTAAACATGTGGTGCCCCCAAACCAGGTAGCCCACAAATGCAATGGCCATTGTTGACGCGATAATGGCTTTATATCCAAAAATATGTTTTTGCGAGAAAGTTGGAATAATCTCTGAAATGGCTCCCATCGCAGGCAGAATCATAATATAAACTGCCGGGTGCGAATAAATCCAGAACAGGTGTTGATACAAAACAGGATCGCCTCCCAAAGCCGGATCAAAAATGCCTACTCCGAACACTCGTTCTAGGGCTACTAACACCAGGGTAATACCCACAACCGGCGTTGCCAGCAACTGAATCCAGGCGGTTCCGTATAAGGTCCAAACGAATAACGGAAGTTTCGACCATTTCATTCCCGGGCAACGCAAACGGTGAATGGTCACCAAAAAGTTCAAACCGGTAAGAATGGATGAAAAACCTAACACAAATGCCCCGAATATGGCAGGCAGCAGGTTGGTTCCGCTTTTAAAACTGTAGGGTGCGTAAAAGGTCCAGCCGGTGTCGGGAGTTCCCGATCCGAACAGCAGGGCACAAAGTACCAAAACCACTCCGGTAACGTACAACCACCACGAAAGCAGGTTGAGTTTTGGGAAAGCCACATCTTTTGCGCCAATCATTATGGGCAACATCAGGTTTCCGAAAACCGCCGGTAAACCGGGCACCACCACCATAAAAATCATTATAACACCATGAACGGTAAACGTAGCGTTATAGGTTTGTGCATCCATAATGGTTTTACCGGGAGCCAGCAATTCAAATTTCATGGCAAGCCCCAACAAAACACCGGTTGCAAACATGGTAGCTATCGAATACAAATAAAGAAGACCAATACGTTTATGGTCAGTGGAAAAAATCCATCCGAGCAAACCTTTGTATTTTCCCTGATAGGTTAAGTAGTTTGCTCCATTAACAGCATTTGTTGTATGCATAAAGTTTAGTTTAATTTACTTTTTTCTTTGGTTTTAATACCAGGTACAGCAGTAAAACCAGCGCGAAAAACATAATTATGGTTCCGCTTACTTTAGTTACATTTAATACATATGTTTGTCCTTGCGGATCGTAGGAATAACAAAAACGCAATACTTTGTTCAGTGTTGGTCCCGACTGGCCTTTCGAGGCTTCTACAATGGCCATTTTCCATTCGAACGGCAAAAAGTAAAGTCCATTTAGATATCGGGTAATTTTTTCATCGGGGCTTACAACGATTAACGATGCGGCATGCAGAAAATCGTTACCTGTTTTTTTGTATTTAAAACCTGTTGCCGAGGTTGCCCTTATTATACTTGCACTGTCGGAAACAAAAAATAACCAACCGGTTTTGGCTTCTTCCACTTTGTCGGCATTATTCATCAGCTGCAGGTAATTTGTTTTTTTCCTGATTCCCAAATCAATTGTTTCACTGGGATCAAAACTAATGGTTAATACCTGGTAATCCTCTCCGGGAACAAGATCCGATTTGTCCATCACACCGGCAACAGCTTCCATTAGCGGGCTGCAAATTCCGGGACAGCGATAGTAAACAAAATTCAATATTGTTGGCTTATCAATAAGATCGGACAACCAAACCTGCTCGCCGGCTTCATTTATCAGCGAAATACTGTCGGGCAAATAATCGTCAAGATGTTCCACCACCCCGATTTCAACATCATCGTCGGTAGCGGCAGGATTGATTACGCTTTGAGCATTTGAAACATTGGCAAGTAGCAGAATGATACCTGCAAGAAACGTTGTAATATAATTTACAGTCTTTTTCATAGAAGCCAGACCAATACGGCAAGGTTTATTTTAGTTTTTAAATGAATAGTACGTTATAACAGGTTTTAAGTTTTATCAATTTCACGATTCCGGCGAAATACAATAATACCTTTTTACCTGATTTCATATCTTAAAACCACAAAAGACTGATAATGTTTATATAAAGAATAAGTTTCTTTTGATTTTTTACAAATTGACTTCTTGCGTGCAATATTTTCGCTGAAAATACAGGATATTTGAGGCCTGAATTTTCAGAGAATCCTGTATCTTTATGCCATGTGCAAGGCAATGAAGGTTTATTTAGAATATGTTTTACAGCATATTTTTATGTAACTTTAGTCACAATAATATGTCGTTCAGGTCTTCAAAAAAATCCTTTATAAACAACACGAAAATGCATTTGTTCACCCGAAAAAAATATTTTTTTCAACCCTAAAACCTATCTCATCAGATATCAAGTTATTATACCAAAAATAAAATTTTACAAATACAGAAAAACACTGTAACTTACTCACTTATAACATTTAAAGTCAATTTAGTCTTTTATTATTGAGAGGACCGGATTAGTTTGCCGCTTTGCGCTTATTTTATAAATTCGTAAGGTTGAGAAACTAAATTCAGCTGAAAAAAGTATTGATTTCAGCACTATAGTTCTAAAAAAATGTCTGTTTATGGAAAATAAATCACGCAGAAGTTTCGTGAAAAAGTTGGGTGTATCAGTTGGTGCAGCCGGACTAGTAGGAGGCTCCAGTCTTTTAAGTTCATGTAACCAGGTGGAGACCGCCTCGGGAGATACAATTAAACTGCTTACATCGAGTGGAGAACTTGTTGAAGTAAACAAAGCACAGCTTAAACCCGCTGATATGCCAAGTCTTACCGAAAATCAAAAGCGGGGAAGAAAAGGCTTGCCGGGCCGTAAATTTGTGATGGTAATCGATTTATCGAAATGCCGGAATGCACGCGAGTGTATGAAAGGTTGCCAGAAACACCACCAGCTGCGTCCGGAACAACACCATATTAATGTATTGCAAATGCAGGATGCCGAGCACACAGCTCCGTATTACATGCCAAAACCATGTCAGCATTGCGATAACCCGCCATGTACGAAGGTATGCCCTGTTAATGCAACTTTCAAACGCGAAGACGGCATTGTTCTTATTGATAATGAACGCTGTATTGGTTGTCGTTTCTGTATTGCTGCCTGTCCGTATTCGGCAAGGGTTTTCAACTGGTTTGAGCCACGCGATGCCGAAAAATACGAAGGCGTTACCTATAACATTGAGGCCAATGTACCGCAGAAAAAAGGTACCATTTCGAAATGTTTGTTTAGCGCCGACCGTTTACGCGACGGTAAACTACCAACATGTGTTTCGTCGTGCCCCAACGGAGTTTACTGGTTTGGCGACCAAAACGAAGATGCGGTTACAAACGGAACCACGCACGAAACTACCAGTTTCAGCAAATTGATTAAAGATAACGCTGCGTATACTTTAATGGAAGAACTGGGAACCAAACCGCGTGTTTATTACCTGCCGCCAAAAGACAGGGCTTTCCCATTTCAGGGCGAAATTGAAGATCACCACTCATAACAGACTAAACTTTAAACGATGGAAAAAACAAAATCGCCGGAAGAATCCCGGAAATTATTGGATAAGATAACTTTCGACCTTACCCGCTCGATTGTAAAACGCGATGAGCTCACCCGTTTTTGGTATTTCATACTTGTTATGTTTGCCGCGGTTGGTTTGTGGGGTTGGTTTATACAAATTCGCGACGGACTGGGAGTAACCGGAATGCGCGACTACGTATCGTGGGGAATGTACATTGCCAACTTTGTATTTTTTGTGGCTGTTAGTTTGATCGGATTTTTAATCAGCTCGTCGTTACAGCTGCTAAAAATTAGCTGGTCGAAACCCATTTCCAGGGTAGCCGAACAAATTGCAATTGCCGCAGTGGCACTGGCCGGAATTATTATTGTAATGGACATGGGACGCCCCGATCGTTTTCTCAACGTATTCTTACACGGACGTTTTGCATCGCCAATTATATGGGATGTTACTGTTGTAACCACCTATTTAACCATTTCGGTATTGTTATATTATATCCCGCTTATCCCCGACCTTGCCCTTTTGCGCGACCGTGGTGGCGACGATATCCCGAAATGGAAAATGCAGATATATAAAATACTGTCACTCGGCTGGAAAGGAAATGACAAACAATACAAGCTCGTGGCACACTCCATGCGCGTGCTTATGATACTTATTCTTCCGGTTGGTTTATCTATCCACACCGTAACATCGTGGTTATTTGCCGCCACTCTTCGCTCGGGGTGGGATACTACCATTTTCGGGCCTTACTTTGTTGCCGGTGCTTTTGTTGCCGGTGCAGCAGCCGTAGTTATATTAATGTATGCCTACAGGGTTCGTTACCGTTTAGGCGAATATTTTGAAGACCTGCACTTCGATTATATGGGAAAATTACTGGTTTTTGTTTGCCTGGTTTACCTCTACTTCAACATCAACGAATTTTGGGTTCCGGCTTACAAAATGAAAACCGCAGAAGGTATTCACCTGCGTACCCTGTTTACCGGAAGCTATGCTCCGATGTTCTGGTCGGCACAAATGCTGGGATTAATTCTTCCCATACTTTTGATGCTTTTCCGGTTTTTCAGAAAACCTTTGCCGCTAACGATTATTTCGGTTTTTGTGCTTATAGCCTCGTGGTTAAAACGATATATTATTGTTGTACCAACGCTGGAGCACCCGTTTTTGCCGGTGCAGAATGTGCCCGACTATTTTAAACATTATTCGCCAACCAGTATCGAGATCATGATCACCATTTTCTCTTTCATGGCCGCGCTGCTTATTATTACTGTGCTGGCCAAAATGTTCCCGGTTATTACCATTTGGGAGTACGCCGAGGAAAAAGGTATTGACAAAGAAATTCTTGCTGAACCGAAAAAATAAAAAACATGAAGATCAAACTATTATTTGTAGCGTTAGTTTTTCTTGCCCAGCAGGGAATGGCACAGGAATGGTTGGTTCCTGAAGATCAGAAAAATATTGAGAACCCGTCAGAATATAATCTTGCGAATGTAAAAAAGGGTAAAGACCTTTACCTGCTAAATTGTAAATCGTGCCACGGCGACCCGGGAAAAAACAACGGTTTACCATTGATTCCTCCCCCACCCGATGTAAGCAGCGAAATTATGCAGGCCAACAGCGAGGGCGAGTTGTTTTATAAAATTACACACGGGCGCGGCGGTATGCCACAATTCGAAACCACCATTTCGGAAGACGACCGCTGGCGTTTGGTAAATTACATTCGTAATTACAGCCCCGATACTGAACCGTTATTGGTGGAAGAACCGCCGAAAAAAGCGAAAGTACTGGCATCGGTAAACGAGGCCGAGCGTATTGTTGAAGTTTTTGCCGAGTATCAGAACAAGGATAGTGTTTATGTTGCTCTTGCTGAAACCCCAATTTCAATTGGTGCACAAAAAGCCTTTGGGACACTCCCAATCGGAGAGGTTCTTACCAACAAAGAAGGCCGTGCGGAATATGCCATTCCGGAAAGCCTGATTGGTGACGAACAGGGAATGGTAACACTGGTTGTTGACTTAGGCGAGGGATTCATTACCGAAGATGTGGTGCTTGACGCATCAAAAGTAGGGCAGCCAAAACCAACACCGGTACTTATTAAAGAAGAGATACTTTGGTCGACCAACGAAAATATACAAACCTGGCTATTGTTGTCGTACCTGGCAGCGGTTTTAGGAGCCTGGGGAACCATTGGCTATGTTGTATTTCAGATTTTTAAAATTAGCCGGGCAGGCAAAGAGGAATAAATGAAACGACCATGATAAAACTTTTGCCATTTATGCATAGAATTGAAATCATGGGAGTTCCATCTTATACGTTTGAAAAAGAACAATTTTAATAAGATGAACATTTTTTATCTGCTTATAGGAGTAAGTTTACTGGTGGCACTCATTTTTCTGGGCGCTTTTATCTGGTCGGTCCGATCGGGGCAGTATGATGATAACGAAACTCCATCGATGCGGATGCTTTTTGACGACGACGATGTGGAATCGGAATCTGAAATCAATGAAGAAAAAAAGAATAATAAAAAATAATTATCCAACTCATGGAAAATCAAAAATTTAATTACGACAACAAAATAGTTAAGTTGTTTATACTGGCTACACTGGTTTGGGGTGTTGTTGGCGTACTGGTGGGCATTCTTGCTGCGGCACAGCTGGCCTTTCCTGTATTCAACTTTGGTCTGGAATATACCACTTTTGGCAGGGTGAGGCCACTTCATACCAATGCCATAATTTTTGCATTTGTAGGAAATGCCATTTTTGCCGGGGTGTATTACTCGATGCAGAAATTGCTAAAAACCCGAATGTTTAGCGATACCTTAAGCAAAATCCACTTTTGGGGATGGCAACTCATTATTGTACTGGCAGCCGTTACGCTGCTGGCCGGATTTACCACCTCGAAAGAATATGCCGAACTGGAATGGCCAATTGATATTTTGATTACCCTAATTTGGGTGGTTTTTGGGTGGAACATGATCGGGACAATTGTTGTTCGCCGTGTTCAGCACATTTATGCAGCCATTTGGTGGTACCTGGCAACTTTTCTTGGCGTGGCCATGTTGCACGTGGTAAACTCTTTTGAACTTCCTATCTCGCTGTTTAAAAGTTACTCCATTTATGCCGGTGCGCAAGACGCGGTGGTACAATGGTGGTACGGCCACAACGCTGTGGCATTTTTCCTTACAACACCGTTTTTGGGCTTAATGTACTATTACCTGCCTAAAGCGGCTAACCGACCGATTTATTCGTACAAGCTGTCGATCATTCACTTTTGGTCGCTTATATTTTTGTACATGTGGGCAGGGCCACACCACTTGTTATACCAGGCATTGCCAAACTGGGCACAAGCTTTGGGAACCACGTTCTCGATAATGCTGATCGCCCCCAGCTGGGGTGGTATGATAAACGGGTTGCTTACCCTGCGTGGCGCCTGGGATCGTGTTCGCGACAGTGCCGCACTTAAGTTTATGGTTGTGGCCGTAACGGCTTACGGTATGTCAACTTTCGAAGGGCCGATGATGTCGCTGAAATCAGTAAACCAAATTACACACTTTACCGACTGGACCATCGCTCACGTACACATTGGAGGTATGGGCTGGAACGGAGGTCTTGTATTTGGTATGCTATACTGGCTGGTACCAAAACTGTTTAAAACAAAACTATTCTCCGAGAAATTAGCCAATACGCACTTTTGGTTGTCAACACTGGCCATTTTGGTTTATGCCATCCCGCTCTACTGGGCAGCTGTTACTCAATGGTTAATGTGGAGAAACTTCACCGAGGAAGGTTTCCTTCAGTACCCGAACTTCCTGGAAACAGTAACCCAGCTAATTCCGATGTACGTAGCTCGTATTTTTGCCGGAATTCTGTTCCTGGTTGGATTCCTTATTATGGTTTACAACCTGGCAAAAACAATGGCTGCCGGAAGTTTTGTTAACGACGAAGCTGCCGAAGCACCTGCCCTTGTATTGGCCGGAGCCCGCAACCCGATGAAAGAAACCGTACACCGTTGGATGGAAAGAAAAGGTGTTCGTTTCTCTATCCTCGTATTTATTGCACTGGCTATTGGTGGAGCTGTTGAGATCATCCCGATGATATTTATAAAATCGAACGTACCAACCATCGAATCGGTAAAACCATATACACCGCTAGAGCTCGAAGGCCGCGACCTTTATGTAAAAGAAGGTTGTTATGTGTGTCACTCGCAAATGGTTCGTCCGTTCCGTTGGGAAACCGATCGTTATGGCGAATACTCAAAAATCGGAGAATTCGTTTACGACTACCCGTTCCAGTGGGGATCGAAACGTACCGGTCCCGATTTGGCGCGCGCCGGAGTGGTTGGCGGCCCGATGTACAAAAATGCGGCATGGCACTACAACCATTTTATGGATCCGCAAAAGATGAACGAACAGTCGATAATGCCGAATTATGCGTGGCTGGCGGTTAAAAATACCGATCTTTCGCAAACACCGAAAAAGATCAGGGCCATGCAAACACTTGGCGTTCCTTACCCCGAAGGATACGACGAAAAAGCTGTCGACGATTACCTGGCACAAGCCGAAGGTATTGTTGCCGACCTAAAAGCTTCGGGTATTGAAACCGATGCGAAAAAACAAATCGTGGCAATGATCGCCTACATGCACAAACTGGGGAAAGACATTTCGGAGCAACCGGAAGTGGCCCAGGTAGAATTACATTCTGAATCATTCACTGAGGCTACCAATCAAAAAGAAGTTAAGCTTTTAACAAGTGCTGAGGATCTGGCAGCCGGCGAGAAAATGTTCCAGACAACCTGTGTAGTTTGTCACGGCCCGGAAGGAAAGGGAGTTGCAACATTCCCAAGCCTTGTTGATGATGAATGGCTGCACGGAAACTCTCCTGAGGAAGTGTTCCATTCAATTTCAGAAGGAAATGTAGCTAAGGGAATGGTGCCTTATAAAACGCAATTTTCCGAAAAACAGATTACACAGCTTACAAGTTACGTATTAACAACTCTGCAAAACAAGTAAAATGAAGATCGTAAGTAATCTATTAACAAGTATCGAAGGAATCCAGATTTTTTACATCGTCGGATTACTCATTTTTGTATTGCTCTTTATCGTAATCTTTATTCGAACCATGCGCATTCCAAACCAGCAAATGGAAGATATAAAGAACTCTATTCTAACAGATGGCGATTCTCGCGATATCAATTCTTAAAAAATACAGCTATGTCAGATAAAAATAAACAAATATTGGAGCAGGATGAGCACCTGATGGACCACGATTACGACGGGATTAAGGAGTTGGATAATCCGCCGCCACGATGGATAATGATGTTATTTTACATTACCATCGGCTGGTCGATTATTTACGGAGCTTACTATTTCTGGTTAAAAGAAGGCAACCTGCAGGATGAAGAATATGCGCACAAATCAATGAAGCACGACGCAAAATACCAAATTGCGTCAATCTCTGCTGAAGATCTTGTGGCGTTTACCGATGAAGAATCGATTGCTGAAGGAAAGCAAATTTACACCGATTTGGCCTGTATGGCCTGCCACGGAATGAATGGTGAAGGAAACGCGATCGGCCCTAACCTAACGGATGATTACACGCTTCACGGATGCGATTTCGAAAGCGCGTTTCATACCATTAAAGAAGGAGTACCAGCAAAAGGAATGACCGCTTATAAAACGCAAATGAGCGACGAGAAAATCCAAAAAGTGGCCAGTTATATAATGACTCTTAGAGGAACAAATCCGGCCAATGCCAAGGAGCCGCAAGGAGAAAAATGTGAATAGAAAATAAATACCTCGAAAAATGGTGGGGAACAGTGTTTCCCATCTTTTTTATCTGCAAATTGAACATATGGCAAATCAAAAACTCGACTTCAGAGACTACCCCATAAACTGGAACGAGCGGGGAGGACGAAAATGGATATATGCCAAAAAGCCTTCGGGAAAATGGTTTAACCGCCGAACCATCGTTAGCTACATTTTATTGTTGTTCTGGGTTGGAGTACCATTTATTCGGGTAAACGGCAATCCACTGATTTTACTTGATATTGCCCACCGGAAATTTATCATTTTCGGAGCCATTTTTTGGGCACAGGATACCTTTATCCTGGCACTTTTAATGCTCTCGTTTGTTCTTTTTGTAGTGTTGTTTACGGTAACTTTTGGCCGGCTGTGGTGCGGCTGGACTTGCCCGCAAACCATATTTCTGGAAATGGTGTTTCGCAAAATCGAATACCTGATTGAAGGCGATTACCGCGAGCGTCATAAACTCGACAACAGTCCGTGGACCACAAAAAAAATTGTTAAGAAAACGCTGAAACACGGTATTTTCATGCTAATCTCGGTTGCCATGACCAATGTTTTTCTGATGTGGTTTATTGGCAGCGATCGTTGGCTTGAAATGATACGGGAACCGATCAGTCAAAACATTTCTGGTTTTTTGGTTATGCTGCTGGTTTCGGCATTCTTTTATTGGGTGTATTCGTTTTTCCGCGAGCAAATTTGCACCATGGTTTGTCCTTACGGACGTATGCAGGGTGTTTTACTCGACTCGAAATCAATAGCCGTTACTTACGATTATGTGCGGGGCGAACCTCGTGGCGGACACGGCGATGGTGATTGTACCGATTGCAAACAGTGTATTTCGGTGTGCCCAACCGGAATCGATATTCGCAACGGTTCGCAACTTGAATGTATTAACTGCACAGCCTGTATCGATCAGTGTAATAAAATTATGCATGTTACCGGCAAACCTCCGGGTTTAATTCGTTACGCCTCTGAAGCGCAAATAAAAGGTCAGCAAAATTCGATATGGAATGCACGTAACCGGGCCTATTCGGTTGTGCTGCTACTTATTTTCTCGTTTTTTGTTTACACACTGTTTTCGAGACCGGTACTGGAAACGACTATTTTACGCTCACCTGGGTTACTTTACCAGGAGCAGGACACAACTTTATCGAACGTTTACAACATTAAAATAGTAAATAAAACACACGACGAACTTCCGCTTGAATTGCGTGTTATCTCTCATGATGGCAGAATTCAAATGGCCGGAAACACGATAATTTTGAAAGATCAGGATATGTACGAATCAACATTTATTCTTTTCTTGCCAAAAAGCGAAGTTACGAGTGACAAAACCGAGGTTGAGTTTGGTGTTTTCAGCAATAATGAATTAATTGAAACCTATAAAGCCAGTTTTGTAGGGCCGTAAGAAAGCTGACAGTCTCAGTTTTCAGTAGAAAGAAAAAAAGAAACAGGAATAATAAAAAAGAAAACAAATGAAGTTTAATTGGGGAACAGGGATATTTCTTTTTCTGGCGTTGTTTTTAGCCGGATCGGCTGTTTTTATTGTATTTGCTGTGCGCCAGCCGGTTAACCTGGTGCATAAAAATTATTACGAAAAAGGTGTTGATCATACCGAACAGATGAATGTAAATGCCCGCTCGAAACCGTTTGCACGATTGTTTGACGTGAACATGAACAACGAAGCATTGGTAATTAACATTCAAAATGAACTGGCGACAAAAATCGATTCCGGCAATATGCAATTGTATCGCCCGTCGGATTACACAAAAGATATCAGGTGCGAAATTTTAGCGGGAAACAGTTTAATCCAATTCCCAAAAACCGATCTGATAGCCGGCCGGTACATTCTAAAATTCACATGGTATACCAACGGTTTACGTTATGAAATCGACCGCCCGGTAAATATTCAGTAAATTTACTACCTTTAAACCAATTACAACCTTTTGTTCAAATCGATAGCGCCATGACCATTTTTATATCAGCACTTATTTTAGGATTGATGGGCAGTTTTCACTGCGCTGGAATGTGTGGACCAATTGCCATTGCGTTGCCACTACATGGCAACACCGTTCCGCAAAAAATATTCGGAGGAACCCTTTATAACCTGGGGCGCACCTTAACCTACGGAATGATGGGAGCTATTTTCGGGCTTCTCGGGCAGGGACTTCAACTCATCGGATTTCAGCAAAAAGTATCGGTGATTATGGGAGCTTTGATGATCATTTCGGTGCTGTTTCCCACATTGTTTAAAAATCAGTACAAGATGGATAAAAGCTGGTTTTCGGCAGTGGGTAAACTGAAAAAGAAAATCGGTGAAATGTTCTCGATTCGCTCCTTTCAAAGTCTGTTTTTTATTGGCATGCTTAATGGTTTACTTCCGTGTGGTTTGGTGTACATGGCCATTGCCGGAGCTATTGGCACAGGTGGTGTTGCAGAAGGATCGTTGTATATGATCCTGTTTGGTTTGGGAACTATCCCCATGCTGCTGGCCATCTCGCTGGCAGGAAACGTATTGAGTTTAGCGGTAAGAAAGAAGATAAACAAGCTAATTCCTATACTGGTTGTTATTGTTGGAATTCTGTTTGTATTGCGCGGATTAAGTTTGGGCATCCCCTATTTAAGTCCGCCAAAACAAAAAATAGAGCAGAAATTTGAAAAAAGTCTGGAGAAAGAAAGTGCTGCAATGCATACTGAAACAAAAGGAGATTGCTGTAAAGTAGATTAGCAGAAAAAGGATCTTGGGAAATGGGGAAAAAGGAGGAGAATAACTGTGTACATTGTGGTGCCGATTGCGGAAGCAGTCCGGTGGTGTGGAACGAGCTGAATTTTTGTTGCACCGGTTGCAAAACGGTTTACCAGCTGCTAAACGAAAACAAACTTTACAACTACTACAAACTTGAAGAAACTCCGGGAATAAAGGTGGAGACCACCACCGAATTCGGCAATAAATATGCTTTTCTTGATAACGATGAAGTAAAGGAAAAGCTGATCTCGTTTTCTGAAGGCAGCATATCGAAAGTAAAATTTTATGTGCCCGTTATCCACTGCGCCTCTTGTATTTGGTTGCTCGAGCATCTGCATAAACTGCACAAGGGAATCCGCCATTCGTTTGTAAATTTTACCCGCAAAGAGGTAGACATAACTTTCGACGAAAAGGAAATTTCACTGCGGCAAGTGGTTGAGTTGCTGGCATCCATTCATTACATCCCCGATCTGTCGCAAAGTTTAAGCGACAAGAAAGACGACAAATCGTACAAAAAGCTTTTGTATAAAATTGGGGTTGCGGGTTTTGTTTTTATCAATGTAATGACCTACAGTTTGCCGGCTTATTTTAACGGTGAACCACTGAGTGATAAACTGCAATCGCTTTTTAGCATACTTAGCTATATTTTGGTCATTCCTGTGGCTTTTTACAGTGGCAGCGACTACTACATATCGGCCATTAAAAACCTGATGAAAAAGAACATCAGCATCGATCTGCCCATTGCACTAGGGATTATTGTGCTCTTCCTGGTAACCAGTTACGAAGTAATTTTTACCGGCGGACCGGGTTACAGCGACAGTTTATCAGGCCTCATCTTTTTTCTGTTGGTAGGAAAATGGTACCAAAGCAAAACCTACGAAGCACTTTCGTTCGACCGCAATTACAAATCGTATTTCCCCATTGCAGTTACCAAAATCAACAAACAGATTGAAGAAAGTATTCTGATAGAAAAGATTGAGGTGGATGATGAACTGATCATCCGCAACAAAGAACTGGTTCCTGCCGATGCCGAACTGGTTGAGGGAGAAGGCCGAATCGACTATAGTTTTGTTACTGGCGAGTCGACACCAATCGTAAAAAAAACTGGTGACTTTATTTATGCCGGCGGACGACAGATGGGTGGAATTATACGGATAAAGGTTAAGAAAGAGGTGAATCAGAGTCACCTCACCAAACTTTGGAACCAGGATAAATCATACGAAAAACCCAGCGACTCACTAAAAACTCTATCTGACCGTATTAGCCAGTATTTTACCCTGATTGTAATTGCCATCGCCATTTTCGGCTTTACTTTTTGGGCGCTTCGGGGTGAATACCACACGGCTATTTTTGTATTCACGGCTGTACTAATTGTAGCCTGCCCGTGTGCCTTGGCGTTGTCTATTCCGTTTACCTTTGGCAACACCATGCGTATTTTTGGCAAACGCGGGCTGTACATCAAAAACACCGATGTAATTGAAAAACTTTCGCACATTAACAGCATTGTATTTGATAAAACCGGCACTTTAACGCAGCCCAACCAAAACAAGGTAGTGTATTCGGGGACCGAACTTTCGGCATCGGAAAAAGAAGCTGTTTTTTCGCTTACGCGTCAATCGACACACCCGTTGAGTACGGCACTTTCGCAATCGTTCAACGGATCAGCATACCATAATCCGGAACATTTTGTAGAAGTTGCAGGACGTGGAATTTTTGGAAAAGTAAACAACTTGAACCTGCGAATCGGATCGGAAGAATATGTAACGAATGCACCTACCACAACAAAGAAAAAAACATCGGTTGTATATGTAGCCATCGAAGATGAACTGAAAGGACACTTTACCATTAGCAACCGGTATCGAACGGGTTTTAAAAACGTATTAAGTTCGTTGAAACAAGGTTTTAACCTTTTTCTTATTTCGGGCGATAACGATGCTGAAGCTGAAAACCTCTCGTCATTTTTCGATCGTGAACACATGCTTTTCAATCAGAAACCCGGCGATAAAGCTGCGTTTATAAAATCGCAACAAGAGAAAGGAAATACCGTGTTGATGACCGGTGATGGCTTAAACGATGCCGGCGCACTGATGCAAAGCGATGTGGCCTTAACCATTGCCGATAAAGTCTACCATTTTTCGCCAGCAAGCGACGCCGTTCTGGAAGCCGAACAGTTTAATCAGCTGGCTAATTTTATCCGCTTCACCAAAACGTCGCTGAAGATCGTAAAACTCAGCTTCATTATTTCCTTTTGTTACAACATTGTCGGAATTGCCTTTGCCCTCAGCGGAAATCTTTCTCCGGTGGTAGCTGCCATTTTAATGCCTATTTCATCGGTTTCGGTAGTTGCTTTTGCCACTTTTGCAACACGCCTGGCCGGTAGAATTAAATTGCGGAAAATCCTATTATAAGGCGAAAAAACAAGTAGCTGATAAATAACGAGCTAAACTAAACTTCGGTATTAACAATAAATTCTGCCAACTCTTTTTATTTTTATGGGGTAAAACTATATACCGAATGATTAACAACAAAAAAGTGGTGGTGGTGCTTCCGGCTTACAATGCAGCCAAAACGCTTGAAATTACCTATAAGGAAATTGATTTCAATATTGTTGACGACGTGATTCTGGTAGATGATATGAGCAACGACGACACCGTTGAAGTTGGTAAAAAACTCGGTATTAAACACATTGTGGTTCATGAGCAAAACAAAGGTTACGGCGGGAACCAAAAATCGTGCTACAACAAAGCGCTGCAAATTGGCGCTGATATTGTAATTATGCTTCACCCGGATTATCAGTACACCCCAAAGCTTATTCCGGCAATGGCCAATTTACTTGGAAACGAATTGTATCATGTAGTTTTGGGATCAAGGATTTTAGGAACAGGAGCGCTTAAAGGAGGCATGCCTCTAATCAAATACGTTGCCAACCGCCTGCTTACTTTTATTGAGAATATTCTTCTTAATGCAAAACTTTCAGAATATCATACCGGTTACCGGGCCTTTTCGCGCGAAGTATTGGAAACAATAAACTACAATGCCAACTCTGACAATTTTGTTTTTGATAACCAAATGCTGGCTCAAACCTGGTATGCCGGTTACGAAATTGCCGAAATAACGTGCCCAACGAAATATTTTGATGATGCTTCATCAATCAGCATTAAAAACAGTACGATTTATGCCATTGGTGTGTTAAGAACCGCTTGCCAATATCGCATACAGAAGTGGGGTATTGTTAAGAACAAAATTTTTAATCATAATAGCAAGTGAGAATGAAAATCTTTGATCTTGGGTTTCTTGATAGTCCGTCAGAAAGTAGATTTGTAGCAACTTTATACAAGGTTTTGATTGTGCTTCTGTTTGCTTTTATCCTTCAGGCTGCATTTTTAAGGAATATGCAGAACTATACTGATCATGATGACAATCCTTATAATGCAGGAGCCAAAGTAACAGCTGACGAAGGACTACTTCCCTACAAAGATTACCGGTTAATCCACATGCCCTACTATGTTTTTACATACGCCTTAATTTTTGAGTTTACACCATCGCTTACACTAAGTGCAAGAATTATTAGCCTGGCATCTTTTTTTAGCATGCTTGTACTTATCTTTTATTCTATACAAAACTTCCTATATCATAAAAACCAATTATTCAGATTCATTGTTGGAGCCTCTGCCCTACTGTTTATAATGTACAATCCTTTTGTACAATATGCCTTTGCACGATTTACATACGACTTCCCATTATTGCTTTCAATGCTGTCATTTTTAGTGCTTACATCAACCGACAGAAGCAGACGGCTTCCGCTAAAAGCAGCAATTAGTGGTTTATTGTTGGGAGTTGCAGTTGGGTTCAGAATGCATTTCATTTTTTTCATCATCCCGTTTGCACTTAGTATTTTATTGTTTCAAAAAGTGTCAACAACAGTTAAGCTGAAACAGTTCCTATATTTTTCGCTTGGTGTTTCTGCAGGACTGATTCCAGTGTTCATTCTTATTTCAATGGCCCCCAAAGGCTTTCTTTTCGACATCTACCAGTTTCATTTTAAAATCGATATGAAGGCTCAACCCGGAGCAGCACTTTCCTTAGGTGAAAAATTAACGGAACTTTTTGATAAGGTGCTGGAAAAATGGCAATCATCAGTTCTTCTTGCAGGGTTTATTTTGGTACTGATACTCAAAGCTTTCAGCCTCATAAAAGACAACAGGTTAAATTTCAGGATTAATGTTCTGCTCATTACTTTACCATTTCTGGTATACCTCTCCGTTGGTAAATTACTTATTATTCAATATGTATATCCGCTATCGGTTTTTCTGATTGTTGTTATCTTTTATACTATTGGCACGCAAAAGAAATACTTCAACTATATAGCCATCCTGTTTTTTGTGTTATCGGTAATTCCGCCTTTAGAAGTGAATTATAAAAAAGCGTATGACATGAAAACAACGGAATCATGGTATGCGCTTAGCCGACACAGAATAAGCACTTTGGTTGATGAAGCAATAAATGGTGAAGCAAAAGTGTTGACGCTATCGCCTGCAGAGATTTTAGAAAGTGATTCCATTAAAATTTATAAAGAATTTGTAAGCAGCCCGTTCATTTGGCGCATCTCACACTCAATTCCTGATGATACGAGAAAAGAGTTTAATATTATATCGAAGAAAGAAGTGGATAATTTTATGCAAACCAATCAACCGGATGCCATTTTAACAGGCTATTACCCTGGAGATTTAGAGATAAAATTTGTTGAGTTTGCACAAAAAAACGGGTATAGAAAAGTAGATCTGCCTACAGAGCGTGAGCTAAAACTTTATATAAAAGAGAAGTAAGGTATAACAATTTGCCAACTCAAACGAAAAAAGATGAAAGTGGAAATAAAAAATAAGAATGTACTATTTCTGTTCACTTTATTACTGGTAAGTTTACTTTACAATTACCACGAGATTATACTTAAAGGGCCATGGTTTCCGCATATGTGGAGGGCTACCGACTGTTTGTCGATTGCAGTTAATTATTACAAAGAAGGCTTAAACTTTTTCGAACCTGAAGTTCACTGGACCGGCCCCAATGGAAATGGGAAAACCATATCCGAATTCCCGATTATATATTATACGGTAGCTAAACTTTGGACATTATTTGGCAAACAATATTTTATATACAGAGGGTTAAATATCTTACTTGTTTTTAGCGGATTATTTTCGCTTTATAAAATATCTTACAGAATACTTAAAGATAACTTTTGGGCCATTTTTATTCCCATTTTTCTTTTTTCATCGCCTGCACTGGTATTTTATACCAACAACTTTCTTCCCAATGCTCCGGCTTTTGGGCTTTCATTAACAGGAATTTGGTGCTACTTTTTATTTAACGATACCGGTAAAAAGAAATGGATTTGGATAGCGGTTCTATGTTTCACAATTGCCGGATTATTAAAAATAACTTCTTTAATCATCGTGGTTGCATTTTTATCATTTCAACTACTACAAACCATAACTGATTTTCGAAAATACGGTTTCCAAATAACCAAACAGCTTGGTAAATTCATCCCATACATTCTAATTGGTACTATTATTTTTGTTTGGGTAAAATATACCGACCACTATAATTCTACCAACAATCGAATCTTTCTGCAAGATTTATTTCCCATTTGGGATTTAAATCAGGAAGAAAGAAAAGAAATTTGGAAGAGCTTGTATTTTACATTACTTCCGTCATTTTTCAATAAAAAAGCTTTGGCGGTTATTGGTATTCTCTTATTGACCAATGTTGTTTTTTGGGTAAAAAAGGGGAGCAACTACTTACTGATCATCTTTATTTCTTTTATCGGCGCTACACTCTACATCTTACTATGGTTCAAAGCTTTCGATGTTCACGACTATTACCTTATCAATTTACTCATTCTGATCCCTCTTATTTTACTGGGATTCTTAAGTGAATTAAAAAACAGGGTTACAGTGGTTTTTAAGAGTAAACTCCTGAAATTGACTGCATTTGTGGGAGTAGTGACATTAATCTACCTAACAACTATTATGAACAGGTTGAAATATGATGTAAACGATCCGATGCTAAAATATGATGTTGCCTTATCGGAAGCCGAGAAGGAATTATACGCTTATAAACAATACAAATATCGCAATACAACAGAAGCATTAGAATCAATAACTCCGTATTTGCGGTCGCTGGGAATAAAAAGGGAAGATCTCGTAATAAGTATTCCCGACAACAGTATTAACATCTCTCTGGTGCTAATGGATCAAAAAGGATTTACAGATTATGGTTATGTTCCAACTAAAGGGAAACCCAAAGAACGAATAGAGGAGTTCAAATCAATCGGAGCGAAATATCTAATCGTTAACGACAGCGACAAAATAGAACACCAGGAATTCAAACCCTATCTTCAAAATAAAATTGGCGAATATAAAAACGTAAGTATTTTTAAACTTTAATTTAAGCCATACCTAAATTGGTTCCTAAATAACTATCCATGAAAAAAAATGGGCTAATAATATTTATTCTTACTATAATAGCAACTCTAATACTTTTCTTAAACCTTAAACCCGTATTTCAACACCCCAACTCTATTTTATATTCAAAAGGTGGCGATGCGCTAAAAAGCTATTTCAATTTTTCTTACTATTTAAAATACGACGATGGCATTCGTCACGATGGAATTAACTATCCTTACGGCGACCATTTGCAATACATTAATTCGCATCCACTTTATGTGCAGTTTGTAAAGTTTATCGACAAGCATATTTACCCGCTTGCCAATCACGGTGTAGCTGTTTTAAACCTGACAATGCTGGCACTTTTTCTTCTGGCTCTGCCCTTTATTTTTCTTATTCTCCGGCACTATTCGCTCCCCCGTTTGTATGCCGGAATCATATCACTCTTGATACTGTTTCTTAGTCCTCAATTCGACCGGATTCATGGTCATTTTGAAATGGTTTATGCCGTTTTTCTGCCCATGTTCTGGTACTTTTTAATCCGCTGGAGGCTAGGTGATAAACGAATACTTTGGTCGATACTTCTCGTTCTTGCCGCCTTAACCGGAGGATTTACGAGCGCCTATTTTGTGGCTTTTTATACCATTTTACTCTTCGGCGTATTGACCGTGGAGTGCTGGAACCACAGAAAAAAACTCTCGGAATATTGGAAAACCGGTCTGTATTTATTTGCAATTGCAGTAATACCCTTGATTATTGTAAAAGGTATGGTTTCGGCAACCGATTGGGTTTCCGACCGGCCAGATAATCCCTATGGGTTTTACATTTTCCACGCCAACTTTTTTAGCATCTTCCTGCCTCCGGGTTCGCAACTGAAAAATATTCTGGGAAATCATATTAATATGGATTTTCAATGGGAAGGACGCGCATATGTTGGGCTACCTTCTACTTTACTTGCCGTCTCAATTTTCATTACCGGTTTCTACAACCTGATCAGTAAAAGGAAAAGCAGCTGGAAGATTTTTAAACCCACAAAAAAGATCGAAGTATTTTTTTACGCTTCCATCCTGATTCTTTTATTCTCAATGTGTATTCCGTTTCAATATGGTTTCGATTGGTTATTGGATGTGTTTCCTCCGGTAAAACAGTTTCGGGCTTTGGGACGATTTACATGGATTTTTTACTATGTGTTTACGGCTTACACCGCCTGGTTTATTTATCGTTTGTTCCGTTTGTTAAAAAGGAAAGGATTGCCCGCTGTTGCAACCTTATTGCTGGTTTTTGTAATTGGCTACTGGGCCATAGATGCCGGAGTAAATATAAAACGAAGCACACGCGGATTATTGAATAAGAACGACAAATTTGAATCGATCGATAGCGAATATCAGGCACGTTTTCAGGAAGCAAAATTGGATCCCAACGAGTTTCAGGCAATTTTCTTTTTGCCCTTTGCCAGCACCTGCGGCGATAAACTAATTTTTGAGCACAGCCTGAATGGTTTTTCCGAGGCAATGAAATGTTCCTATCACACCGGACTACCACTTATTCAAAGCTTTTCGCCAAGGCTTTCTTTTTCGCAGGCACTAAGCAGTGTTCAAATGCTGGCGGCTCCGGCCATTCGAAATACCCGGCTCGACGATATGAACGATAAACCCATTTTGCTGGTCTGCACAAAAGAAAAGTTGAACGAGCGGGAAAAATGGCTGCAAAATAAAGCTGAAGTTTTTTGGGAAGATAAATATATCACGCTGTCCCGTCTGCCGTTGTCCGTATTTCATGACAGTTACAATGAGTGGCACGATAGCGTCGAATCGGAGATTCCAAACTTACAGTCGTTTGGAGAAATTGCAACTGATACAGCTATAAACTCAATTCTATTTAATGGTTTTGAAGAGGGTTCTGCTACAACCGTTTTTAGTGGTAATGCCTCTTTTTACAGTAGAGAAGGCCAACAAGTTTTACTCGATAAAAAGATTGGCGCTCAATTTCAGGAAGGAAAGTACGAATTGTCATTCTGGCTTTATGTCGACAGCAGAAAATACGACATGCCCAAAGCAGAGGTGAAAGTGTTTGATGCAGACGGCAAACAGAAGTTTTACAAACGTATGAACACCCGACACGTGCACGACACGTATCACGGATGGATTCGTGTCTCGGAAATAGTAGAACTACACCACGAAAATACCCTCCAACTGGTAATTAACGACGAATATGTTTCGGTTGACAACCTTCTGGTAATGCCTTTAAATGCTAAAGTTCTGATAAAAACATCCAATCAGAATTTTTTCAACAACTACCCGTTATAAAAATGTTTCTTATCTATATGGATCGGACTAAATATCCTAAAATCGTTTGAAATTTCAGAATTATATTTCACCTTTAAAATCACAAACAGAGTTACTATGGCAAAATCGCTGGTAAACACAAATGCAAAATTTGGCACCCTGCCGGTTTTTTTAACGGCACTTTCTACCATACTCGGAGCAATATTATTTCTGCGTTTTGGCTGGGCTGTTGGGCAGGTTGGTTTTATAGGCGTTATTGGCATTATCGTTTTAGGCCATATAGTAACTATTCCCACAGCTTTTGCAGTTGCCGAGATTGCTACCAACCAGCGCGTGCAAGGTGGTGGTGCCTATTACATTATCAGCCGCTCGTTCGGATTGAATATTGGAGGAGCAATTGGAATTGCCCTATACCTTTCGCAGGCCATTAGTGTAGCTTTTTATGTAATTGCTTTTGGCGAAGCCTTTGAGCCGGTAATAAAATGGATTGGTGAAACTTATAACTTTTTCATCCCCGACCGAAGGTGGATTTCCATTCCTACCATGGTTTTACTTTCGGGATTAATTCTTACAAAAGGGGCAAATGTAGGAATGAAAGCGCTGTACGTGGTAGTTGCCATTTTATTGACATCTATCGCCATGTTCTTTTTAGGCGATTCAACGATAAAACCCGAAGTGGTTAATTTCCACAGCAGAATTCCCAATAACCTGAATTTCTTTTTTGTTTTCACCATTATCTTCCCGGCATTTACCGGGCTTGCAGCAGGATTGGGACTTTCAGGTGATTTAAAAGATCCTAAAAAATCCATTCCACGCGGAACCTTGTGGGCAACTGTAGTTGGCATGTTGGTGTATGTTGCAGTTGCCTACAAATTTGCCGTTTCAGCAACACCCGAAGATTTAGTGGCCGACCAGCTGATTATGAGTAAAATTGCCATTTGGGGGCCAATAATCCCAATCGGATTGGCAGCAGCCTCGTTAAGTTCGGCATTAGGATCGATAATGGTTGCACCACGAACACTACAAGCCATTGGCTACGACGATATTTTTCCACAAAGCCACATCAACCGCTGGTTTGCCAAAGGAAGGCAAACGGATAACGAACCCATTAACGGATCGCTGATAACTATTATTATTGCATTTGTTTTTGTAGTAGTTGGCGATGTTGATTTTGTGGCCCAAATCATTTCCATGTTCTTTATGGTAACCTACAGTGCCATCTGCCTCATCTCCTTACTGGAGCACTTTGCCGCCGATCCGGCCTACCGCCCAACCTTCCGTTCAAGCTGGCATTTATCGCTTATCGGAACACTTTCGTCGCTGTGGTTGATGTTTCAAATGAATGCCACTTATGCAGCTGTTTCGGTGGTAATTATGGCAATCATATATTACGTTATCATGCTAAACAACGAGGAGAACCAGGGGCTTAACAAATTGTTCCGTGGAGTAATATTCCAGCTTAGCCGCCAATTGCAAATTATGCTGCAGCGTGCCGACAGCGAAAAAGATAAAAGCTGGCGACCATTTGGTGTTTGTATTTCGCACGATACGTTTAAACGCCGCTCGGCATTCGATATTATGCGCTGGATTTCGTACAAATACGGTTTTGGAACCTACATCCACTTTATAAAAGGTTTGCTGAACGAAAAGAATACAACTGAATCGAAGAAAATTCTCGACCGCCTGATTCAACTCTCGGCCGGAAGTCAGAACCGTGTTTATCTCGACACCATAATTTCGCCATCGTATACTTCTGCAATTGCGCAGGTGGTGCAACTTTCAGGAATATCAGGCAAAGGAAACAACCTTATTCTTTTTGAATTTTCAAGAACCGATCCGGGGAATCTGAAAGAAATTACCGGCAACTACCAGATTGTAGAATCGGCCGGTTTCGATATTTGTATTCTGAATACATCGTACAAAAGTTTTGGTTATAAGAAGGAGATACATATCTGGATAAGCCCGGAAGACTATGTAAACGCTAATCTAATGATTTTGCTGGGCTACATCATTTTAGGCCACCCCGAGTGGAAAAAAGGAAAGATTAAAATATTTGCGCTTTATCCCGAGCAGGATGTTGAGGAAAAACGCAATCAACTTTTGGAATTGATAAAAGCCGGACGTTTGCCAATCAGCCCGTCGAATATATCGATGGTGACGTTTGAGTCGGGCGACCGAAAAAGCAAAATCATGAAATACTCGGCCGATGCCGACCTTACAATCATTGGTTTTTCTACTGATGCATTGAGAAATATTGAAGAATTCAGCGAAGGCTACAATGATCTGGGTAACATCCTGTTTGTGAGCTCAAACCGGGCAAAAGCAATAAACTAGCCGCCACCTTCGTTTTTTACACTTAGCATTTTTAGCTAATTTTGAAGCACTTTAAACGATTCAAAATGGAAAGAATAGCCATATTCCCCGGATCTTTTGATCCATTTACAGTAGGACACGAGTCGATTGTTCGGCGTGCCATTTCTATGTTCGATAAGATCTATATCATGATCGGTTTTAACGCCAATAAGAAACCATTCTTTCCCATTGAAAAAAGGATGAAATGGATCAACCAGGTTTTTGAAAACGAACCTACCATTGAGGTTCGCTTACACGAAGGTTTGACCGTAGATTTTTGTAAAGAGGTGGGCGCAAAATATATTTTACGCGGTATACGTACCTCCTCCGATTTTGAATACGAACGTTCAATTGCCCAGATAAATAAAAAAATGCACCCCGAGATTGAGTCGGTATTTTTGCTCACCCTGCCGGAACATACACCGGTTAACGCCAGTATAATTCGCGATATTGTTTCGCATGGCGGCGATGCAAGCCTGTTCCTGCCAAAGGGACTGGATATGAGCGAGTTTAAAATTGAATAACACCTATGAATCATAGCATACGTTTTCTGATAATCCTCATCGCGGCGCTGAGCTTTTCGTTAAATGGAAGGGGCATAAACATTGGTTGTACCAATCCCGAATACGCCAACGAAGAGCTTACTTTTTATGCCTTTGCCGACCCGATTTCCAACAACAACAAAGTGGCTTTCACTTTAAAATTCAACAGCGAAGGAACATGCGAGGCTTCTGTACAAATTGATGAGCCGTTTTTTACTTTCTCCGAGTTTGGCATTTACCGCGGGATGCTTTTACTGGAGCCGGGAGTAAGCATTGATTTAAAACTCCCTCCATTAAAAAAGAAATCGTTTGCCGACCAAAAGAATCCTTACTTCCAGCCCATTGCTTTTTGGATTTATACCAACAATGGCGATATGCTCAACGACAAGATCAGCCGCTTCGAGCAGAAACTAAACGAACTGACAGATAAAGATTTTAATGCCTTGTATTTTCAACAATCCGAAGCTGCCTTTAACCGACTTAAAACCGGTATCGAAGAAGCATTCCCTGAAAAAGGATCGGAAAGTTTTGAGCTGCATAAAACATTGCGATTAAAACTTATGGAAGCTGACATTTTTAGAATGAGCCCTGAAGATTATTCTGCTGTTTTCCAATCAATTTCGCCGAAATTCTGGGGACACCAGTCGTTTAAAACCTTATTCGACAAAACTTTCAACAAGCAACTTAGCTTTTCGGCAAAAGCCATTGGCGGAGCAAAAGTATCGGCTGCAGTTGCCGGCGAAAACATTAGCGCCTTGCTTGATTTTATTTCGGAAAAATATGAGCTCTCCGGAACCATGGCCGATTTGGTTTTATTAAAAATGCTGCACGATGGTTTTTACTCCAAAGAGTTTCCGGTGAAAGCCATAAAAAATATGATTGCCAGCAAACACTTTACAGGCAACCGCGAAACAAAAATCCGTGAGGCAGCAAAAAACGTTGCCGCCAAAATCTCATTTCTGGAAAAAGGAAGCGAAGCACCGGCCATTTGTTTAAACGACATTAACGGCAAAAAGCTTTGTACGAACGACAGACAGGAGAAATTTAAATACATTGTTTTTGCCGATGTTGAAACGGTAATTTGTCAGGAGCACTTAAAATACCTGAGCCGCCTGAACGAACTGTTTAATAAAAACCTCGATATTTTTGTGGTGCTGCGAAACACCGACAGAGCGGGAATTGACAGTTTTTTTGAAGAAAATAAGGTGCCCGCAACCGTGTTAATCGACACAGAAAATAAGACCATTGCAGAATATAAAGTCCGGTCGTTTCCACAATGTTTTCTGCTAAACGAAAAACACCAGGTCGTTTTCGATGATGCCAAAGCACCGCTAAACGGTTTCGAGCAACAATTTGGCACCTGGCTGCGCAACGAACTTTTTATGCGTCAGCGTAATCAAGCCCGGTAAAGTTCAATCAGTGCTTTTAGGTTTTCGTAGGTATTTTCGAGCACTTCGTCCAGCTCATTCGGCTGAAACCAGCGTACTTCGGTAATGCCTTCTTCCTCTTGAGGAATTGGTGTTTCCATTCCTTGATAGTCCATTTCAAACCAATAGGTTTCTTTAAAAATCCACTGCCCCAGTGTATTTTTGTACGGCGATTTGTAAATATGATAGGTTGATGGCAACGCTTTAACAATGGAATGATTTGTAATGCCACATTCTTCTTCTACTTCGCGCAAAGCTGCAATTTCAATACTTTCACCTTTATCAATTTTTCCTTTTGGCAGATCCCATTTCCCGTTTCTGAAAATAAACAGCAATTTGCCGTCACATTTTACAACACCGCCTGCTGCATCAACCGGCAAAAATGCCGATCTGAAATTCTGAAACAGTTTCTCAACCTCAGGATGTTCTACAACAGTTTCCGGGATATCACTGTTTTCAAATTCCTGCAGCCAGTCCATTATCGCTTCAATGCCGCTGTTTTCGGTCAAAATTTGGCATAGTTTACTCAATGTTATATTCGCGCCCGGCACAAAACCGATCCTCTTTTCATTCAAAAAAACTTTATACTTTTGCATTGAATTAAAATTGCACATCATTATGGAAAATATACAAACAGAAGTAACCAAGCGATTACTTGAAATTAACACGATAAAGATACAACCAGATAATCCATTTACATGGGCATCGGGTTGGAAATCTCCAATTTATTGCGACAACAGAAAAACGCTTTCTTATCCTGATACCCGCGCTTTTATTCGCGATGCATTTGTTCAGCTGATACAGGAAAAATACCCGGAGGCAGAAGTAATTGCCGGGGTAGCTACCGGAGCCATTGCAATTGGTGCATTGGTAGCCGATAAATTGGGACTTCCGTTTATTTATGTTCGTTCGAAACCAAAAGGTCACGGATTGGAAAACCTGATCGAAGGCGATCTGAAACCTTTCAAAAAAGTTGTTGTGGTTGAAGATCTTGTATCTACAGGAATCAGTAGCTTGAAAGCGGCCGAAGCAGTTAACAACTTTGGTGGCGATGTTGTGGGAATGGTATCAATTTTTACCTACAACTTCCCGTTGGCAAAAGAAAACTTCGAAAAAGCGGGTATTGAACTTACATCGTTGAGCCGTTACCAGATCCTGATCGACTTTTCGCTGGAAAGAGGCGACATTACAAAAGACCAGGTGGAGTCGCTGATGGAATGGCGCGAAGACCCTGCAAACTGGGGAAAATAACAGAATATAAAGACATTAAATATTTCCCGCTCCTGATGGCTATTGGGGGCGGGATTTTTTATAACTACTATGGCACTCAACAAATACGTTAGCGAAGTAAAAGTTATCGAACAAAACCAGCAGGTGGTTTTTAATTACCTGTCGAATTTCGAAAACCTGTCTGCTTACCTTAATTCAGGACTGATAGAGAAAATAACCGAAAAGGTTCCGCAAATTAAAATTACCGATTTTGAGTCGGACCGCGATTCGTGTAAATTCAACATCACCGGACTGGGACTTGCCGAAATTAAGATTGTTAACCGCGAGCCATTTAAAACAATAAAAGTTGAAAGTTCGGGTGGTTTACCGCTGAGTTTTACTTTCTGGATACAGTTGATGCCGGTTAATGAATACAAAACAAAAATGCGCTTAACACTGCATGCCGAAATGAGTATGATGATTAAAATGATGGCCGGAAGCAAACTGGAAGAAGGCATTAATCAGTTGGCCGACACGCTTTCGAAGTTGCCCTATCAGTAACAGTTTTCAGTCGCAGTTTTCAGTTTTCAGCACAGAAGGAATTTCGAATGATGATTAACGATTGTAGATTTTCGAAGGAATAGGCAGCTGGCAAATTAGTAGGCAATTTTTTTACCACAGAGTAACACAGAGATTTTCACAGAGCTACACTGAGATATTATAATTGAATGTTACTCATAATTTTTCAATTTGGCATTCAACAATTTTTCAATTTGGCAATTTAACAATTCTTCAATTAATCAATCTAATTCAATCTTTTTTTCAATCTCTAACAATCTGTTTCAAACAACAAACTCCACCTCTTTAAACATATATTCCGTTACATTTCCGTCGGGCTCTTCCAACTGGAGCTGCCCAAAACTGCCAATGCCTGCAATTCTGGCGCTAAACTCTTTGTCGTCTTTGCGGTACGGATGCAAACCCTCGTTTCTGAATAAAGCTTGAAAATATTCCGCATCTACTTTTTCGAGTCTTCCCTCACGCAAAATCTCGATATAATTCTCAAGCTTCTCCAAAAAAGCTTTTAAAATATCCTGAATTTCAAATTCTTTTTTCAAAAGCTGTTTCATCGATACCGGGTTGGGTGCATCCGACAGAAATTCCTCCTGATTAACGTTCACTCCCACACCAACTATCGAAGAATCAAGCGCTATGCCCTTCACCGTGTTTTCAATTAAAATGCCGGCAATTTTCTTTTCGCCCACATAAATATCGTTGGGCCACTTAATTTTTACGTCGTTTAAATGCTTTTTAAGTACGTCGGCCAAAGCCAGACTTACAACTTTCGAGATATAAAACTGTTTCCCCGCGTCTAAAAAACCGGGGTATAATAGCACACTGAAAAGCAAATTTTTACCGCGTTCGCTTTCCCAAAAATTACCAACCTGCCCACGTCCACTTTCCTGGTAATGTGCCAAAACGACAGTGCCTTGAGCCGCCTTTTCCCGCACCAGTTGCTTGGCATAGTTGTTGGTACTATCGAGCTCATTAAAAACAATGATATTTTTGTCCGTTAAAAACATATAATTTCAAAAGTAAACCATTCTCTTAAAAAATGGTTAATGGACAAAAAGATTATCTTTGTAGGGTACAATAAATTTTTATGAATAAAGCAGAAGAATCAAAGGTTTTAATAGAAGCAATTCTTGAAGGTATTCATCGGATAAAAGGAAAAGAAATAAAACACGTTGATCTGGAAAGTATCGGCCACACTGAATGTGGACATTTTATTATATGCCACGGAACCTCCTCAACACATGTTGATTCAATTGCACACACGGTAGAAGAAACGGTAAAAGAAATTACCGGCGAAGATGTTTGGCATCGCGACGGCTACCGAAATGCACTTTGGATATTGTTGGATTACGGAGATGTAATGGTACATGTTTTCCAGGAAGAAGCACGCCGGTTTTATAACCTTGAAGGACTTTGGGCTGATGCAAAAATTACTAAAATTGAAGAAGAAGATTAAAAGACCATGACAGATAAACAAAATAACAAAAAAGATCAGAACAATCTGAACAACCCTTTTGGGAAACTAAATCCCAAAAACAATGGTAAACCGCCAAAATTCAATGCCTATTGGATTTACGGGATTATTGCTGTTGTTTTTCTTATTGTACAATACTACATCAGCACTAGCAAAGGCCCTGTTGACACATCGTGGCCCGAGGTAAAACAAATGTTGCAAAACGGCGATGTTAAACGTATTGTAGTAATAAATGAAAAAATTGCCCGGATTTATTTGAAAGAAGACCGGTTAAAAAATTACGAATCACAGTTTGAAGGCAACTTCTCGAAACCATCAGATATTGGCCCGCATTTTAAACTAAATACCGGACCGATTGAAAATTTCGCCGATGACCTTAAGGTTGCACAGGAAAATATGGAAGACAAAGTCTTTCCGGTGTACGAAGATGAGCAGAATTGGGCACGCGACATTATTTGGTCGATTGGCCCGTTTGTTCTGATAATATTGCTGTGGTGGTGGATTTTCCGGAGGATGAGTCGTGGAGGTGCCGGAGGAGGTGGTGCCGGCGGTATTTTTAATGTTGGAAAGTCGCAGGCCAAAGTTTTTGATAAAGACCAGAGAGTATCGACAAACTTTAAAGATGTTGCCGGACTGGCAGAGGCCAAACAGGAAGTGGAAGAAATTGTAGAATTCCTGAAAAGCCCGGCAAAATATACCAAACTTGGTGGTAAAATTCCGAAAGGTGCACTTTTGGTTGGCCCTCCGGGAACGGGTAAAACCCTGCTTGCCAAGGCCGTAGCCGGCGAAGCAAACGTTCCGTTTTTCAGCATGTCGGGTTCCGATTTTGTGGAAATGTTTGTGGGAGTTGGAGCATCGCGTGTTCGCGACCTGTTTAAACAAGCCAAAGAAAAAGCACCGTGTATTGTGTTTATCGACGAGATTGACGCCATCGGACGTGCACGTGGTAAAAACCCAAATATGGGATCGAACGACGAACGCGAAAATACGCTAAACCAGCTGCTTACCGAAATGGATGGTTTTGATACCAATAGTGGTGTAATCATTCTGGCAGCTACCAATCGTGCCGATATTCTGGACCGTGCCTTAATGCGTGCCGGCCGTTTCGACCGCCAGATTCACGTTGAATTGCCCGACCTGAATGAGCGTGGTGAGATTTTTAATGTTCATTTACGTCCGTTAAAATTAAGCGAAGAAGTAAAAGTTGATTTTCTGGCCAAACAAACACCGGGATTCTCAGGTGCTGATATCGCCAACGTTTGTAACGAAGCTGCTTTAATTGCCGCCCGCAGAAACAGAGACGCTATTGTTAAACAGGATTTCCTTGATGCCGTTGACCGTATTATCGGTGGTTTAGAAAAGAAAAATAAAATCATTTCGCAGGAAGAAAAGAAAACAATTGCTTTCCACGAAGCAGGTCACGCCACCATTAGCTGGTTGCTGGAATATGCACATCCATTGGTTAAGGTAACTATTGTTCCGCGCGGGAAAGCGCTGGGAGCTGCCTGGTATTTGCCTGAAGAACGTTCGATCACCACAAAAGATCAATTGCTGGATGAAATGGCATCGGCACTGGGCGGACGTGCAGCGGAGGAAATTATTTTTGGTAAAATTTCGTCGGGAGCACAAAACGACCTGGAGAAAGTAACCAAGCAGGCTTATGCCATGGTGAGTATTTTCGGGATGAGCGAAAAAGTTGGGAACATTAGCTTTTACGACTCAACTGGCCAATCAGACTTTACATTTACCAAACCGTACAGCGAAAAAACGGCAGAACTGATTGACGAAGAAGTAAAAATCCTGATTGACAGCCAGTATGTGCGTGCTAAACAAATTCTGAAAGATAATACGGAAGGACATACAAAACTGGCCAACCTGCTGCTTGAACGCGAGGTGATATTTAGTGAAGATCTGGAAGAAATTTTTGGAAAACGCCCGTGGGATAAAAAACACGTAATTTCGGAAAACGGAAACGGTGAAAAACCCGTGAAAACAGATCTTATCAAAGATACACAGGCAAAAACCGAAGAAAATCACGAGGAGGAAACAACAACAGAATAAATGGCATCGGCTCGCGAAGAAATACTGAACAAGCTAAAAAAAGCTATTCACCCCGAGCCGGAGATGCCAGATTTTGACGCTCCCGTTTATCACGCTATTGAAAAATCTTTAAGTCAGGCATTTAAAGAAAACCTGGAGGCGGTAAACGGGAGTGTTTATTTGTGCAAATCGGAAGAAGAGCTTATTGAGAGGCTGAAAACGGTTTTGCAGGATGTTTCTGAAACAGAAGTGGTTTGTGCTGAAAAAGAACTTCAGGAATTACTCACAAAAAACGAAATTGAACATCAAAATTACAGGGAAAGGCAACAAGCGATAGAAGCAGGAATCACTTCCTGCGAGTTTTTAATTGCACACACGGGATCGGTAATGGTAAGTTCTGCATTACAGGGAGGCCGTCAACTATCGGTGTATCCGCCGCAACACATTGTTATTGCCCGCAAAGACCAACTGGTTGACTACCTTCATTCCGCTTATACTAAAATCCGCGAGAAATATCCCGATCAGCTGCCTTCACAGATTACTTTAATTACCGGCCCAAGCCGAACAGCGGATATTGAAAAAACGCTGGTTATGGGGGCTCACGGACCGCGCGAGCTGCATGTGTTTCTGTACTAGCTTCACACTTATTAACTTCTCGGAAAGCAGATTTTGTTAACTTTGCAGCATGGAGAAAGGTTGGGAAATGATTTTTATGACAGCACACGAATACAAAGCAGAAATGGCTAAAGACCTGCTTGAAAGTGCCGGGATAAAAATTGCCGTTCTTAACCAACACGATTCGGCATACCGGAATTTTGGCGAGTACAAAATTTATGTTGCCGATGAAAACCGTAACGAAGCTATTAACCTAATCAAAGAATTAAAAGGTGAGTAATTTACTTAAACGCTCTCTTACCGGAGTTATTTATATAGCCGTAATGCTAGGCGGAACGCTGTTGCATCCGATCGTTTTTGCGGTGGTATTTGCAACTCTTTTGTTTATCACCCAATATGAATTTTATGCCATGGTGGAAAAAGCCGGTCATCATCCTTCGCGCATTATCGGAAGTATTTTTGGCGTTATCTTTTTCCTGATTTGTTTTGGCTTATCAAATAATTATCTGCCGCGCCAGTTTGGCTTTAGTTTTATTGCTATTGTTGTTATCCTGCTTATAGTAGAAATTTTCAGAAGCGACAAAGACACCCTAAAGAATGCGGGTTCAAGCACACTGGGGTTTGCCTACATTGCGCTGCCGTTTAGTTTGATGAACTTTGTTGTGCACACCTCAATTAACGGGCAAAATACCTTTTATCCGTGGATAATGGTTGGCGTATTTTTTATTCTGTGGATAAACGATTCGGCAGCCTACCTGGTGGGTACACAGTTTGGCAAACACAAAATGTGTAAAAATATATCGCCGGCAAAATCGTGGGAAGGTCTAATTGGAGGTGCCGTTTTTGCCATTATTATGGGAATAGTAAATGCGGTTATGTTCCAGTCTGTAAGTATGCTTAGCTGGATTGTTATTGCAGTACTAACCGTGGCTTTTGGCACATTGGGCGACTTATTCGAATCGAAGATAAAACGCGAAATCGATGTAAAGGATTCGGGCACATTTTTACCCGGACACGGTGGCTTTTTAGACCGTTTGGATAGTTTGCTTTTTGTTATCCCTGCAATATTTATTTGGCTCATTTTTACCGGAAACGTGTAAAGCGTAACAACAAATGAAGAACATTATTAAACAGATACCCAATTTTATTACCACCCTCAACCTTTTATCAGGAGTAATTGCTACCATTTTTGCCATCGACGGGCACCTGATCTGGGCAGGGATTTTTATTTGTGCCGCATCGATTTTCGACTTTGCCGACGGGCTGGCAGCACGAGCATTAAAAGCCTATTCTGAAATCGGGAAACAGCTCGATTCCTTATCCGATCTGGTTTCGTTTGGTGTGGCTCCGGGTGCTATTCTTTTTACTTTGCTCGAGTTTTCGTTATTCGGAGAAAACCAACCGATACACGAGATAACTGCAGATTGGTGGCAGTGGATTATTCTTTTCTCGGCATTTTTAGTGCCGGTTTTTGGAGCTATCCGCCTGGCAAAATTTAATGTGTTTACCAGCGACGAACCATTTTTCAGAGGATTGCCTATTCCATCGAACGGAATTTTTTGGGCTTCACTTGGGTTGATGCTTGAATTCCCGAAATACCACGATATTTTTCAATCGCTGTATTCCACAAAAAACCTGGTTTTTCTGGGTATTTTCATGTCGGGGATGATGGTGATCAACATGCCCATGTTTTCGCTGAAAGTGAAAAACCTGCGTTTAAAAGATAACTGGTACCGGTACCTTTTCCTGGCGATATCAGCCATTTTATTAATCGTTTTTAACGTATACGGATTGGCGCTGATCATTCTGCTTTACATTATTCTGAATGTGATTTTTTACTTGTTTAAGGTGGGATTTTAAACCGAGATAATATTGGTTATCCAACCCGTACCGGGTTGTGTACTTTTGTTTTTCAAATCCTTACTATAATCGAACTCCTACGGAGTTTTTAAAGAGTAGTATCGTTTCACGCAAAGGAAAAAAGAAGCGCAAAGTTCGCAAACGTGCTGAAATCTGATTTGCGTCCTTCACGAAAACTTAGCGTTCTCGGATCACATTGAAAAGTAGGTGGAGAAGTAAAAATATCTCACCGATAAGTTTCGATATTGAATAAAAACAACCAAGCATAAGCAACAATGATTTGGCTTATCAGCCGGATTCTACTCTTTGGTTTAGCCCAAAGAGTAGACAGAAAACCCAAGGCTGCGCCCACTTCGCTCGGAAAAGCTACTCGATGCCGGCTAAACTTCCTGAAACTCGTCGTACCTACTCAAACATCAGTAATTTTTTAACGCCGACACCGCTTGTTTTCCGGCTCACCGGACGAGGCCAGGCTCCGATGTAGCTAGCGCTGCTAGTGGACGGCCTCTTTTGGTCGTTGCCTGGAGTTGAAATAAAGCCTTAGTGAGAGCGGGAAGCTCCGAGTGGGCGAGGAGATCACCCGTCCGAACTTGGGTTTTATGAAAACGCAGGGTAACGATCAAAAGCAGCCTTGCCTTTTTTGCTTCGTTTTTGTGGTAAGACAAAAATGAAGGCCGCCGGCAGGCATGGAATAATAGTTAATCTCTATATTAATCCACCGGATTTTACGGGTAATCTGCGTTCTCTGCGTGAAATTTCTATTTAATATCAGTGGAAAATTTCCAAAAGAAAAGCCTCTGAAAACGGAAGAAAATATTTTCCCGAGGGAAAGATTAATAATACGCCATGACAAATTGACTTCCGAAACCAGAGGCTAATATCTTTAGCAGCAAACGTTACAGAACGTTATAAACTACTTTGTTACATACTTAACAACAAATCAGTCAAGATGTTTTTAGATTGAGGAATAATTTAAAGAATTCTACTTTAAAGGAGCGGCGAATTTTAATACATCGGCTTCAGTAATTTCCTTATCGCACAAAATAATAAGCCTTTCAATTACATTCCGGAACTCACGAATATTACCGGTCCAGTTGATTTTTTGCAACTCAGTTATGCCCTTCTCTGTAATTGTTTTTTCCTGCATACCGTACTCGCCACAAATTTGTTTAATAAAATGATTGGCCAGTAAAGGAATATCATCAAGCCGCTCGTTAAGTGTTGGAACATGAATCAGAATCACACTTAAACGGTGATAAAGGTCTTCGCGGAATTTATTCTGATCGATCTCGTTGGCCAGGTTTTTATTGGTAGCAGCCACTACGCGTACATCAACTTTTATGTGTTTATCGCCACCTACACGGCTGATAATACTTTCCTGCAGCGCACGTAAAACTTTGGCTTGTGCCGAAAGGCTCATATCGCCAATCTCATCAAGGAAAAGTGTTCCGCCATTGGCCTGCTCAAATTTTCCTTTGCGCTGTTTTACTGCCGAAGTAAAGGCTCCTTTTTCGTGACCAAACAATTCGCTTTCGATCAATTCAGAAGGAATAGCTGCACAATTCACTTCAACAAATGGCCCTGACGCGCGGTTGCTGTGATCGTGAATCCGGCGGGCTACCAGCTCTTTCCCCGATCCGTTGGCTCCGGTAATTAAAACCCGGGCATCGGTTGGAGCAACGCGGTCGGCCATTTCAATAATTTCTGTAATGGCTTTTGACTCGCCCACGATTTCAAATTTCTTATTAACCTTTTTCTTCAGAATTTTGGTTTCGGTAACCAGCGTTGATTTATCCATGGCATTGCGGATGGTAATCAGCAAACGGTTCAAATCCAGCGGCTTTTCAATATAATCGAATGCACCCTTTTTTATCGAATCAACAGCGGTATCAATATTTCCGTGTCCGGATATCATTACCACCGGAGTGTCGGGAGCCAAAACCACCAGGCGTTCCAAAACTTCAATGCCATCCAGTCCCGGCATTTTTATATCACAAAGTACAATATCGTACTCGGCCGAACGAATTTTCTCAATTCCTTTTGTTCCATCTTCTGCCAGATCTACTTCATATTTCTCGTATTCAAGAATATCTTTTAGCGTATTTCTGATGCTTCTCTCGTCGTCTATTACCAAGATCTTTGACATGTGTTTCTATTTTAATTTCGAATATAACAATTATTACAGCAGAACGCTTTACAAAAATGATTCCAATAAAATATCGTTGCGTATTTACTTATCAACCTGCTGACACTTCTCCAGTGATAGCCTCACTTTGAGTGAGACCATTACCAAAGTGCAGCCAAAAGCTAGCAATTTCTCTTCAACGTAAGACAAAAAAATCCCGATGAAAAAACTCACCGGGACTTTTAATATATATTAATACCGATTTAATATCGAAATGAGTCTTTAGTTCGCAAACTCCTAAAGTCTCTTTCGTTTATTATCGGCATTAACCATTGTAATCTCAACATTTCGCTTAAAGCTCACGTTGAAATACAATTGGTATAATATGGTTTTTTAGCAACCTCCTGCAGCAACGTTTGTTTTTTCGCGGCGACGCACCTGCACCGGTTTGTTATCCTGATCAGCATTTAAATCAGAACCGTCTTTTGGAGCGGCCATTTCAGCATAGTTAAACCGCGGAAATCCACTGAAATACGCATCGTCGTCAATAGTACTGTACAAATCATCTTCATTGGCTTTGTAATACTCATAACCACCCAGTAACAGTTTGATGTTGTTAAAACCTACCTGGCGGAAAAACATCCATGGGCCATTGGCCTGTAGTTCGTTTTCGCCATATAAAACGATGGTTACACCCATATCGCGAAGTGCGGTTAAACGCTCCAGGTTATCGGGATCGGCCAAAGTACTTGCAGACAAATTCTCGGCCCCTGGAATATGTCCCTGTCCGAACACGAAGTTGTCGCGGATATCAAACAAAACGATACTGTCGGGTTTATTGGCAATCACATCTTCCAGCTCCCAGGGGTAGAAATAGTCCTCTCCATTGAGCAAAGCCTCTATGCTTTCGTCCATGCTTTTTTCGTATTCAATCAACGGTTTTGGCATGGTTAAAAAACCAATAACGAGAATAACCACAAATACGGATACTGCGATTAATGTTCTCCACGGATTTCGTTCATGTATATGCATGCTATTAATTTTTTCGATAGTTAGAAATTAGCAACCACCGGCTGCAACATTAGTTTTTTCTCTTCGGCGAACCTGTACTTCAACATTACCGTCGTCGGTAGTTGCCGACTCAGCGCCTGTGAAATAAATTTGTGCTCCTTTGCGAAATGCATAAAGCGCATGGTCAACAGAAGGTGCATCGGCATCAGGCTGCGAAGGCTCAATTATGGTTTGCATCCAGCAGTTTAAGCCACCTTTCATTACGTACGTGCCATCAACTCCCAAACGTTTGGTTAACACCCATGTTTGATCGGCACGGATATCGTCGTTGGAAATAAATACCACTTTAACTCCGGGTACTCCGAAGTATCCCATATTGCCTTCGTTTAAAAGTTCCTCAAGCGGAATATTTACCGAACCCGGCAATGCATATTCGTTATACTCATCTGCCGAACGTACGTCAACCATCAACAACGAAGGGTCGCCCTGAATGATCATCTTAGCTACCTGGTCGGTTGTTACATATCGTGTAGGCTGAATAATTTCCTGCAACAACTCCTCCGGAGCAATTTGTTTTGGCTCGTCATCAGTGGTTAAAAACAAGGTGCCTACCGCCAACACAAGCATAAGTACGGTTAGTAAAATATAGTTTCTATTCATCTCTCTCAGTCGTTTAGAATTTATATTGCTTCATGTTTTTACGCACGCGCTTCTCGACAAACATTGTTCCCCAAAAGGCAGCAAGTGCCACCACTGTAAATGCCACGGCAAAGTACGGAGCCGGAAGTCCGGTGATTTCCATAAGCGTTACATTTCCCATATCTCCGCTGGTAAAGAAGTCTTCGAAAAGAGGATATGCCAGTGAAAATCCGAAGATTCCCAGATAAAGTCCTATTGTAAAAAACAATGCATCGAGTTTACCAATGGCAATTCCGGTAAAGCTGGTTCCCGGGCAAAAGCCCCCCAGCACAAAACCAACTCCCATTATTACGCCACCAACTATCATTGGGGTTAAAAACGTTGGAAGAATAAATATTTGCGAGAGATTCAGCCAACCCACATAATCGAAATATAACAGACCAACCATTGCTACGATTAAGGCAGTAAAAAATACGCGAAGCACAACAAAGTTGTAGCCGTAAAATACACCGGCCAGGTTTCTTGAAGAAGAAAATCCTGATGCTTCGAGAACAAATCCAAAAGCGACTCCCAGCAAAATTGCGATAACAAAATCCCATCCGCCGCCAATTACACCATTAGGAATTAAAGGTCCCATATCTTAATTTTTTAATGTTCTATTATTTGAATGATAATTCATCTTTTTTTTTGATACCCGGTATTCAGTCTCAGTTCTCAGTCTCAGTTTTCAGAAATTACCGGTAACTGCTACTGTGAACTGTCAACTTTCCTTAGATCCAATATTTTCTGAAAAAGTAAGCCACTGCGTACCCGGTACCAAAAATGGCAAACATTACAATTACGCCTCCTAAGGCAAATGTTGCTGTACCACTTAATGCGGCTCCACTGGTACATCCGCGGCCAAACTGACTTCCCAATCCAAAAAGTGCTCCGCCGATAAGGGCCAAAATGAGTCGCTTTCTGTTAGAAATACGAGGTCCTTTGTCAATTCTGAATTTCTTGATCCTTCCGAAGACAATTCCCGAAAGAACACCACCCAGTAAAAGCCCCAGCGATTCGAATACCAGCCAGGTATACATTGGTGAATGATCGTCGCTAATAAACTGGCTCATATAATGGTTTGCCTCAGTAGCTTTTGGCGCAATAGTATTTGATGTTGTTACAACTGCACTTTTAACTGCTCCGCTGGCACCCAACCCACGACCGGTAATAAATACGGTTGCCAGAACCACTAACCCGAGTAAAACACCACCCAGATAAGGATTGATGTATTTCGGTTGTTGTATTGTATCTTTTTCTAAATTCATTTTCTATACTTATAAAATTATCAATAGAGGTAACGTGTTATCTGTCCGGCTTCAACCATAATAAAACGGAACATAAAACCACCAAACAATATCATTACCGGAGGTAACCATTTTGGTACGTGCATTCCCCAAATTTCGAGTGTCTCGAATAATGCAGGAAAGATTAATCCGATAACCACCACAAACACCCAGAAACTTACAGTAAATTCTCCGCCAAGGAACAAGTTTGCAGCTTCGATAGCTGTTTCTGAACCGGCCAGGAATCCCATAAAAAGGTGAACGATGAGAAAGATTTCGATGATAATAAAAACAAGGTCGATCCGGCTTAGTATTTTCCGTTCGTTGGCGTCTTTACTCATCCAGATGATGGTTGCAAGTCCGGTAGAAAATCCCGAAACAAGGAAAAGTGGCCCAAGTATGGATGTATTCCACAACGGACGCGCATTAAATGCTGAAAGTAATATTCCGGTATATACACCCAGTATGATAGCATAAATCATCATAATCCACGCCAGGCTAACTCTGTGTTTTATTACAAAAGCTTCGAACTTCTCCAGGAAATCAAATTTCCAGTTCCAGCCCGGTATCAGTTCTTTCATGTAACTGGCAACCCAGATAAACGATATCGGAGTAATGATCATCAATGTCCAGGCTCCCCAACCCATTGGCGATTCCAATCGGATGGTTGTATACAATTGCCAAAAGAAAAGTTTGTGTTTTAAATCCAGAAACAGCGCAAATAAGCCCAATATCAGTGCTATTGGAGCAATGATTGGCGCAATTTTTACGGTTGTTTTCATTTCTTTCTCTTTCCCCCTGACAACAAAATATCCGGCAAAAAACAATATGCCTGCGGCCAAACCACCTAAAAACAAATAGAGTGGAATTTGCCAGTGCCATATATTAAGGTATGGATCGATGTTCGGAATATTTCGTCCGCTTACAAATAATTCTTCTTTCATTTTCTATCAGGTTTAAGTGTTAGGTAAGAAAATACAATTGTGGTTTTGTTCCGGCTTCCGGTGCCAGTACTTTCCATGAACGGTCTTTGATAGCCAGCGAAACATCGCTGTTCGGATCGTCCAAATCGCCAAAATGCAAACACTTGGTAGGACACACATCAACACAAGCCGTTTTTTGTCCTTTCTGAACGCGGTGCAAACAGAAGGTACATTTATCAACATAACCATCAGGATGCGAGTAACGTGCATCGTACGGGCACGACTGAATACACGCGCCACAACCAATACATTTATGGGGAGTTACCGAAACAATTCCCCCTTCTTCAATATGACTTGCCCCGGTTGGACAGCATCTCACACACGGAGAATTATCGCAGTGATTACAACGCTCCGAACGAAATTCAAGACTCAAACTTGGGTAAGTTCCGTCAACGCGTTCAACAATCCAGTCGCGACAGTATCCATGCGGTACATTATTTTCTGTTTGACAGGCCACTACACAGTCGCCACACCCAACACACTTTTTTGTGTCGATCGCCATTGCATATCTCATGCTTTAACCTCCTTTTCTTCCAGTGCAGGATCTTCTGTTAAAAATGTTATAAAGTTTCCTCTCATTCCGGTACCACCCATAATCGGGTCAACGGCAACGTTGGTAATCATTTCGGTATCGGCGGCTCCTTTTCCAAAAGCCCTCGAGAGTTTTTTGTTTTTATGTCCAAATCCGTGAACCATGTACACCGAGTCCCAGCGAATTCGTTCGGTTACACGAACTTTTACAGGGAACGAAGTAATCGCATCGTCCTGGTTTTTCAACCACACTTCCTGTCCGTTTTTCAGTCCCCACAAGTCGGCAACTTTTGGATTTACCCAAACGCTGTTTTCGCTCATCAGATCTGATAAATGCGGGTTGTTCGATGTGCGGCTAAAAGTGTGCATTGGCGCACGACCATAAATCAAACGGTAGAAATTCTGCGGTGGCTCCGGATGTTTCGTATAATTTGGAATCGGATCAAAACCGTGGTCGGCAAAATCAACTGAATACAGTTCAATTTTTCCGGTGGTGGTATTGAAATCATAGTTTTCGCCATCACCCAAATAAAGCGGGCCACTTTTACGCGGGAATTTTTTCACACCAATTTTTTTCATCTCTTCCAGCGAAGTTCCCAGCTGTTTTAACTGCCAGTCGATTACTTCCGAATAATCATCGTAGTTAAAGTAATCGTGCAAGCCCAAACGTTCGCCAATTTGTTTGGCAATCCACCAACCCGGTTTCGAATCGTATTTTGGTTCGATAGCCGGCATACGCAATGCAATGTTTGGCTCGCGGTTAGCGGCCGAACGAATTACATCGTAACGCTCCAGGTAAGTTGCTTCCGGGAAAATCACATCGGCATAACCCGTGATATCCATAGGCATGGTATCCATTACCGCAATAAACTCAACTGAATCAGCAGCTTCTTTAAACAAGGGTTTATCCGGCATCGACAGCGGCAGGTTTGTACCGGCCACCAACCATGCTTTTAGCTGGTGTTTATAATTGTATCTTGGAATTGATGCTTTTAAAGCCTCGGTGGTAATTCCCATTGTTGCCAGCGGGTAACGACCGGCATTCCAGTCTTTCCATGTCCATTTTGGTTCAGGGAAATGTGGGTGTGGGTAAGCAGGAACAGAAACGCCCTCAGGGAAATATAATCCTCCGCGTTTTCCCCATGCTCCTAACAAAGCTGTCAGAATTGCCATGGCGCGTCCGCGTTGTGTATCGTCGCCGTACCAAACAACGTGGCGTCCCGGGTGAATGATTACCGCCGGAGCTGCATCAGCCATCGCGCGTGCAGTTCTTCTGATTTCTTCCGGCTCGATGGTAGTGATGCCATAAGCCCACTCCGGAGTCATATTTTTTACATGGTCTTTTAAATAATCAAGACCAAATGTATATTGCTCAACGTAATCTTTATCGTATAAACCTTCGTAAATCAGCACGTGAATCCATGCCATTAACAAAGCAATATCGGTTGACGGTTTGATTGGCAACCAGTGATTTGAATGCGCTGCTGCCGTTGAGAAACGTGGATCAACCGTAATAATGGTTGCGCCATTATCGATGGCATCCGACATTTCCTGCACCTGCGAATTGTGCATGTTTTCGCCAAGGTGCGAACCAATTAATACCAAACATTTGGTATCTCTGATATCGGTACATTCGGGCGAGCCAACATAGGCTCCAAAAGTTGAAAAATAAGCCGACGAACGCGGACCACGACAATTGGCAAACGCAGGCTCGGCATTACTTTCCGAACCATAAGCACGTAGCAAATGGTGAAAATGACCTCCGGGAGTTCCGTGATTGAACAAACCAAAAGCTTCAGGACCGTACTTTTCTTTTACTTCCTTCATCTTATCGGCAACTTTGTTCAGTGCCTCATCCCATGTTGCTTCTCTGAAATATTGAGTACCATCCTTGCGCGTATCTCTTATCAGCGGTGTTTTTAAACGATCTTCGTCGTAAACCATACCAACGCCGCCTGTACCTCGCGGACACAAACGACCGTTACAATGCGGGTCGTTCTTATTACCAACAACTTTTCGTATAGTTCCGTTTTTATCGACATAAGCCCACGCAGCACATTTCCAAAAACATACTTCGCAATAAGTTGGATACGGAGTAAGATCCTCATCACTTACCGGACCTTCGGTCTTCGATTCGAAGAGCCCGAAACCTTTTGATCCCAAAGCCTTAAAACTTATGGCAGCAGCTCCGGCACCGGCAGTTGAAATTTTGATAAAATCCCGTCTTGTCTTCATTCGTCTAAATAGTTTATTTTATTGGTAACCCATGTAACACGCTTTCTTCAAACTCAGCATGAAAAATGCTTTCTCACATGGTTATTTATCTTTCTATTTCTTTAATGTTGAACACGTTTCTCATTCTTCCAAAACTGTTTCTAAAAAGCGCCAAAGAATAAGAGTTTAGCATCTTTTTACAGTTATTCATATATACCTATATATATTTTTAGATATGGGCGCAAATATAGAAATCATTTTGTACAATGGTTATTAACGTGCTTAATTTGAAACCATTAAAAATAAGCACGATATCCTTGAAGGAACATCTCATCCTACCAATTCCATAGCACTTATTTACAAACACTTACCCTAATCATTAAGAGGAGATAAAAATAGCCATAAATAACAGTGCGACCTTATCGGGAAACAGGTTTTTTAACATATAGCCCATTCTTTCGAAACGGAGTTTATTTGATTTGTTTAGCCACAAAATTTGACTTAATAGCACTATGTGATTTAGGTCACTTTCTTAACATTTATTAAACAGAAAAATTTCCAATTTCCTAGTTTTCTCAATTTATTACATTTGTCTCAAAGAAAATGGGAATGAAAACCAAAAACCGAAGAGTTTTTTTGAAAGTTGCGGCGGTAGGATTTATTTCGTTTTTTGCATTCATCTGGAATAAATTAACGCTTCAACATATTGCAACTTCCGGTGCCGAAGAAGTTTCAGTTCCGCTGAACATGAACAAGGAAGTGCAGTTTTTCGACAAATACATTATTGTAAATTCAAATCATCAAACAAAGGTTTTTTCATCGCATTGCAGCCACCTGGGTTGTAAAATTGACAAAATGGAAAGCGGCAAACTGGTTTGTCCCTGTCATGGTTCGGAATACGATCTGCAAGGACAGGTTATAAAAGGACCGGCATACAAAAACCTTACGACACTCGACTCATCGGTTTCCGACGACGGAAAATCAATAACAATTAAAGCATAAAATGGCAAAGAAGAATGATAAAACAACGTTTGGAACATTAGCTGTGGCGATGTTCTGGCTGGTTATTTTATCGGGCATTCTGCTTGCTGTTCCTTTTAATGTTGAGTCGCCTTACCTGAGTGTAAGCACAATGATCGTCGCCAATCCGTGGGCTGCGCTTATCCGTAACTACCATTACTGGAGCTCGCAGTTCTTCCTTGTTTTCAGCCTTATTCACCTTTACGATCATTTTCATTACAAAGAAAAAATCGGCCTAAAAAAGGGACTGGCATTCCGGCTGAGCATTGGTGTTTTAATCATATTCCTGGCCATGATCACCGGATTTTTGCTAAAAGGCGATTCCGACAGCGAGCAGGCCCGGCAAATATTACAAACACTGGCCGAGCGCGTTCCGTTAATTGGCGTATCGCTGGCCTTTTCATTGCTCGGCCATCCTGAAAGCTACCAGCTAATTTACGTGCACCACATAGCCACATTTACCGTTTTTATTGCGGTAATAATGATTGAGCACAGCCGAAGAAAATACTGGCCCCCGGTGCTTGATTTTGTTATTTCGGCAATTGGCGTTTTGGCATTTAGCTACCTTTTCAGTGCACCATTGCACGACAATCTGAATCCGGCAGTAAAAGGCCCGTGGTACTTTGTCGGTTTCCAGGAAATATTGCATTGGCTGAGCCACCCCGCCTGGTCATTACTACTTTTTCTGCTTTTGCTCATTTTACTTTACCTGGTTAATTCAGCGCAAGGCAAAACCATGTTTCTCAGCAAACGAAGTTTATTGATTTTTACCGCTTTCTACCTGGTTTTAACGATAATCGGTTTGTTTTTCAGAGGAGAGCGCTGGCAATGGAAAAATCCGTGGCAGGAAAATTACCGCTACGAAGTACTTAATAATTTTAAATCGCCGATAGTAAAACTTACCCCCGAATTTGATTTGGGAACTGCAATCGCCTCTCCCGTTATTCAGGGACGAAAAGAAAGCTGCCTGGCCTGCCACTCGGAAACGCACGGTCTTACCGATTCACATTCGCCGGAAGCTATTGGTTGTGTTTCCTGTCATGGCGGAAATCCGTTTGCAACGGGTAAAAATCAGTCGCATAATAATATGATCCTTATTCCGGGAAATCTGGCTACCGCGCCACAATCGTGCGGTACCACGCAGTGTCATCCGGAAATTGTTGAGCGTGTACCCACCGGTTTAATGGCTACATTAAGCGGAATGATCAGTGTTGATCGTTTTGTCTTCAATGAACAGGATAATCCCGATGAACTGGCCAATGTACATCATCTCGGGAATTCGGCTGCCGACGAGCATCTGCGTAATTTATGCGTTCGCTGCCACCTAGGAAATCCAAAAACAGAATATGGCCCGGTTAACGAAAGCAGCCGTGGAGGAGGCTGCCTGGCCTGCCACCTGAATTACAGCCCCGAGGCAGAAGCAGCACTTGCCATGGTTCGCGACACCATTATTAATGCACACCCGTCGATTAGTTTGGCCATTAGCAACAACCACTGTTTTGGATGCCACAGCCGCTCGGGCAGGATTTCTACCAGCTACGAAGGATGGCATGAAACAACACTTGAAGCCAAACAAATGCCCGCTAACGACAATAACTATCGCCTGATTGAGGGTGAACGTGTATTTGTAAAAAAACAGCAAGACGTTCACCACGAGCTGGGAATGGAATGTATCGATTGCCACCACTCGTATGAAGTTATGGGCGACGGAACACTTTATGCCCACCAGGAAGATCAGGCTGATGTGCAATGTATTGATTGCCATTTTTACGGCAATGCAAGAACGATAAAAGCTGAAAATCTTGACAATGAATCGGCAATTATCGCGGCTTTACGACTTGGCAATATTTCAGGGAAAGAATTTTTGGTAACCGGCAAACGCAAGCACGCGCTGGTAAATACTTTTGTTGAAAACGACACGGCGTTTCTGCAAACCAAAAACAGCAAGACTAAAATGGCGTTAACCCGTCCGGCAGAAGTTTGTACAAGAAGCAATGCCCACTCTGACCTGGCCTGTTCAAGCTGTCACTCGTCGTGGGTACCAACTTGTATTGGCTGCCACAACGAATACGATCCGAACGAGCCATCGTACAACATGGTAGCCAACAAAGAGCAAACCGGCGGCTGGGTTGAATTTTTTGGCGAGTATGAAGCCAAACTTCCGTCGTTGGGAATGCGGACTGAAGGCGAAAAATCAGAAGTTATCCCTGTTGCACCGGGAATGATTCTTACCATCGACAAAAGCGCTTACACCGACGACGCTGATAATTCTACTATTTTTCATCGTTTGTATGCGCCGGTTGCACCGCATACCACCACCAAAGAAGGGAGGGATTGCAAAAGCTGCCACAACAGCTCGCTTGCGATTGGCTACGGCGAAGGGAAACTGGAATACGAAATAGCGGACGGAAAGGGAAAATGGACATTTTCTCCGCTTTACCAGCGCGATGTTAACGACGGTTTGCCCGCCGATGCCTGGATTGATTTTCTGCAAACACGAACCGGAAAAGTAGCCACACGCTCCAACGTTTCTCCGCTAAGTGTTAAACAACAACAGGCCATATTAACAGTTGGCGCCTGCCTTACCTGCCATGATGATGACTCGAAAATTATGCAAGCCACGCTTAACAATTTTGAAGAGCAGCTACAAAAGCGAAGTTCTACTTGTATTCTTCCCGAATGGAAATAAAAAAAGCGCCACCTGAAAACAGATGACGCTTAACTTCCTCGTATACTAGATTAAGTAAAAATAATCTGTGTCCCGTCGCCTCCCGACATAGCGTATAAGTCTCCAACTGTTATAATTGCTTTTACATGCTCACACAAATCATCTTTAGTGAGTTTGAACATATCGGCGGCCATTTTACAGGCATAAATCTCGCCGCCGCCTGCGGTTATCATATCCAAAAATTCGTCAACGGGTGGCACATCCAGCTCGTCCATTTGCTTTTTCATCATGGCCGAAACTCCGGCTTCCACTCCGGGAATCGCTCCAAGCAAAGTTGGGAAAGCCCATCCGTTTGGCATTCGCATTCCCGGATTGCCAACTGTTGCCGTGTGCAACTTGTTCATCTGCTTTTTGGTAATGGCATCCAGTCCGAAAAATGTAAAAAACAACTTGGCCTCAATACCTTCCATGACTGCTCCATTCGCCATTATCAAACCTGCATATACATCTTCAATATTGGCTTTGGCTACAATGATCATCACCTTTTTTAAAGGCGTTTCTTTTACTTCAGTCATATTCTTAAGTTTTTGGTTTTTAAACACAACTTGCCGGTTTGGCAATACCAGCGTATTTCGAAGATAATTTTAGCGGACCACCGGGAAACAATTCGTACAATCCCTTAATATCAACGATACCCGATTTCCCAACTTTTCGTATTGTAAGGCTGGCACCTGATGCCTCCTGCTCACGCAAATAATCCAACACCTCGTAGTGTTTGTCGGTCAGTTCAATACCATCTTCTTTTGCCATTTCTGCAGCAACTTCCTTGCTCCAGTCCGATTTGTTTACCAGGTAGCCTTCTGCGGTTACCTCAACAGTTTTTCCTGCGAAAGTTTTTTCTGCCATAATTCTATTTTTAATTGTTGTTTTTATTGGTTTCTGCAGCCATGTTCTTCATAAAGGTTACAAAGAATCCCAGTGCACGTTTCATCTCCGGTTTATTCATTTCGCGCATAACCTTAAAAATGGAATACTCAGGAACATTTTCCATTTCCATGCTTCCGTAAATTTTAAGGCCATTGTTCATTGCATTCATCATTTCGGGTTGTGTTGCCGAGCGCACCGTCTCCATAATGGTTACAATGTTATCGGCCAGCTCTTTCACATCCGACGGTTTGTAATGGGTAATAATATTATCAAAGATCTGTCCGGCCTCGGCAAAGAATTCGAAGTAGCCTTTTTGATCCAGCTCATTCAGTTTTTTGGAGAAGTCGATGATCACCTCGTTAAGAATTGGCGAGGCATCTTTTATCAGATCATTCATACTTTCGAAAAGCTCCAGAAAACGATTCATGTTATCGATGTTACGCAGAATATGCAACATTAGCCCCTTCACCTCATCAATATCAAGATGAACCATCCGGTTATCCAGATCTTCCACCGCTGTATCGTACATGTCCTTTCCTACTATCGACAGGTCAGAGATCAGGTCCTCAACTTCGTTGGTTTTAAGGCGCTGCTGGTTTACGTACTCCAGCAGTAAGTCAACCTTTTGGTTCAGCTCCGATATTTGTACTTGTAATGATTTCTCTTCCATAATCAGGCACCTTTAATTAATTCACCTTCTTTTTCCCGGCCATAGTCATCAATGGTTCAACCGGCAACTCTTTTCCTTTTAGCAGAATGTGCCAGTAAATCCAGCGGAACATAACTTTACCGTAGTGATTGATTTTGGTATTTTTCAGCAAACCAAACGGCCCGATGCCCGGCAGCGGGAAAGTTCCCGGAAGTGGCTCTGTATCGTAATTAAAATCGATAAGTGCGCCTTTACCAAAACCTGTCTCGATATAACAGTTGGCATGGCCATCGAATTTGGCGTGCAACGGACGGCCTTCAATCGCACTCATCAGGTTCTCGAATAAAATATCAGCAGCAAAGTGAGCTACCGATCCGGCTTTCGATGTTGGAATATTGGAAGCGTCTCCCAGTACAAAAATATTTTCGTGAGCCACCGACTGCAGCGTGTGTTTATCGGTTGGAACAAAATTCAGATCGTCGCCCAAACCGCTTCTTTCAATCATTTCGTCGCCCATGTTCACAGGCACTACGGTAAGCACATCAAAATCAATTTCCTTCTCGTCGTACGAAATAAGTTTCTTCTGGTCGTTGTCCACCCGTTCAATGTAAAAATCAGGAATTACTTCGATGTTTTTTTCAGCCAACAGCTCCGAAAGCATTTTGGTGGCTACCGGCTTTGTAAAAGCTCCCGGCATTGGGGTAACGTAGGCTATCTCCACCTTATCGCGCATGCCCAGTTCGGTAAAATAAGCGTCGGCCAGAAACACAAACTCCAGTGGTGCCACCGGGCATTTGTAAGGCAATTCGGTAATGGCCATTACCAGTTTTCCACCTTCCCAGCCTTTTAAGAATTTTTGCAGCGCCACAGCTCCGTCGATGGTATAAAAATCGAAGATCTCCTTGTACCACAGTTTGTCTTTCAAACCCGGAGTTTCATCGGGATTGGTTTTGGTACCGGTGGCCACAATCAGAAAATCGTAATTCAATACCTGCCCACCTTCAAGATGTACTTTGTTGGCGTCACCTTCAATTCTGTCAATAGCAGAATAAATCATGTTCACACCGGTCGGAATAAAATCAGCCTTTGGTTTTATCACATCTTCCTTCTGGTAAATACCAAAAGGAATAAACAAAAATCCGGGTTGGTAGTAATGTGTTTTAAACTGGTCGACAATGGTAATCTCCCATTCTTCTCTGTCGAGTGCTTTCCTAAGTTTATTCGCCATCATTGTTCCCGCAGTTCCGGCGCCAAGAATTACTATCTTCTTCATTTTGAATCGTTCTATTGGTTTATCTGCGTTTTAAAGTTATGTGCGGGCGAACAATGTGCTGTAAAACCTGCTATGATAATTATCAGAGAGTAATAAATATCATAATAAATTGGTACATTGCGGGTTAATGAAACACGAGTAAACCGGGCTATGGGAAACACATCTTGCACTTGCGAATATTGCCAGTTAAAAAACATTTTTTTTGCACATGTAAAAAGTGATGAACTCACCAATATTTGCGATTTAAAAGTAGAAAGAAGTTACTCTAAAGGGGAATCGATTATACAGGAAGGCGACCCGATTACCGAATTTGTATACATGAAGAAAGGGTTGGTGAAACTCTCAAAAGCTTCAATCGACGGCAAAGACCAAATTATCAGTTTCTCGAAACCTTTCGACTTTGTTAGTCTTTTGTCGGTATTTTCATCAACACAGTACAAATATTCAGTTACGGCCATTGAGCAAACTACGGTTTGTATTCTGCAACTGGAAGTGGTACGAAAATATGCCGAAGAAAATGCACTGTTTGCGATGGATATGATGTCGAATATTAGTCAGATGACCGATAAAATTATCCTCGACAACCTGGAGATAAAACGCAAACACCTGAAAGGCCGTATTGCGCATGTGCTGCTGTATTTTTCCGACTACATATATAAAAAGGATGAGTTTGAACTTCCCATTTCGAGGCGCGAAATTGCCGAATATATCGGAATGACCACTGAAAATGTGATTCGCACCTTATCCGAATTCCGGAAAGATGAGATCATTAAAATATTTGGAAAGGACATTCTTATTGCCGACAAAAAACGCCTGAAGAGCATTTCAGATTTTGGATGATTCCTTAATGATAAAAATCAATTAGGATAATATTTAGAAGCCATCTTTGCACAAAGGTAACTTCTAAATACTAACAATAAACTTTGGAATTTAACCAAACACCCCTACCTAATCGACACGAACGTATTTTTCTATGTTGCAATTGTCCTTGTCATAATTGCCATTTTCATCGAGTGGAGAAAACAGGTAAACCTGGTATAGGGTATCTCCCTTTATTTCGAGATATTGTTGAACTTTTCTTCCAAGGAAAGAAGGCACATTGTGATAGAGAACTTCTTCGGTATATAAATGCCCCGACAAATCGTAGGTTCCACCACCAAAATTATGCATCTTTTGTTGCCCGTGTACACTGGCGCCAACAAACATAAAATATTTATCCGACCAGGTTTTTAGTTGACTGCCATTGGCCTGATCCAGAATTGATATCTGGCTTTGCCCGTTCCTCACCAATTCCTGGCTGATAAGTTTCCATGTACCGTTGAGTTTAGTTTTTTCACTTTTAAAACTAAAAAGTGTAAGAATCAGTGCAAAAAGAATGAGTGTTTTGAGTTTCATAATAATAATATTGATTAGGTTATTTTTTGAGAGTGATAAAGATATAATAATTGTTCAGCCTAAAACAAGCTATAGAACATATTATTATATATCTTCTGGACAATTCAAGTTTTGAAATAATTTGGGATACTTTTTCAGCCACTCCCCTGACTCTGCAAAGTTTGTATTCAGCTTTTGCAAAAGAAAATGAAGTTTATAATCACCGTCCTCTATCATTGTTCTAATTTCCCGCAATGTACTTTTATGGTAAAATGCAATCAATGGTTCTTTCTTTCCTTCATGAACCGGAACCACTGCCTCAAAATTGCGGGTTTCTTCTTTCAGAAAGTCAATAAAACTTTTTTGAACAAAAGGGGTGTCAACACTCAACACTAAATTCCAATCATTTGAAGAGCGCTTTAAACAGGAATAAATGCCGCCAATCGGGCCACAGTTTTTAATCTCGTCCTCAACAACAGTGTAACCAAAAGTTGTGTGCGCCTGATGATTTGAACTGATTAGTAACTCAGAAGAAAAAGGTTTGCAAAGGTCTATTGCCCGTTCGAGCAACGTTTTCCCCCCGAGCTCCAACAAGGCTTTGTCGGTGCCCATTCTTTGACTTAAGCCGCCGGCTAGAATTATTGTGGTTATTTGCATGTGCTAAATTTACAGAAATAAAAAAAGCTTCAGAAAAATCTGAAGCTTTTATCGGGTGGATGATGGGATTTGAACCCACGACCTCCGGAACCACAATCCGGCGTTCTAACCAACTGAACTACAACCACCATTTTGTTTGCGGGTGCAAATATAAATATTTTATTCTTTCTACAATTCAAAATGAATTAAATTTTGAATGGTATTTTTGTTTAAGATTGTTTTCCATATCAAAAAAAGAAATCCTGCATTTTGCAACCACTGCAAAATATTCCTGTCATTAAAATTGAAAGATGAACAGTTGAGACAAAAAGAGCACATACATAAAAAAATTATCGAGGCCAGTAAAAAGGGAGATAACCGGGCACGATACGAGCTATATGGATTGTACTCTAAAGCCATGTTCAATATTTGTTACCGGATGATGAATAACCGTGAGGAGGCCGAAGACATGTTGCAGGAAGCATTTACACAGGCATTTACCAAACTGGAATCGTTCCGTTACGAATCGAATTTCGGGTCGTGGCTAAAACGAATAGTTGTAAATACCTGCATTAATGCCATTAACAAACGAAAAGTGGATCTTACCTATTGCGAGGAGATTTACGACTACGACAGTGAAGAGGAAAGCAACGAATACGAGCCGGAATATACAATAGCAAATATTACACAGGCAATGGAACAATTACCCGAAGGCGGACGAATGATTTTTTCACTTTATCTGATCGAGGGGTACGATCACGGCGAAATTGCGCAAATACTGAAGATTAAAGAATCAACATCGAAAACCCAGTTTATGCGCGCCAAACGCCGTGTTGTTGAACTATTAAAACAAACCCATGGAGATGCTATGGATAAAATATAAGCCATATGGAGAAGAATAGATTAGAGGAATTTATAAAAGCAAACCGCGGGGAGTTCGATTTCAGAACACCATCGCCGGAAGTATGGGATAAAATTAACACTGCCACAAAGGAGACGAAAGTTGTTTCGCTGCGCCACTATTTTATGCGCGCGGCAGCAATAGCGGTTATTCTAATCGCAACAGGAGTGATACTTTGGCAAAACAATCTGAACAATCCTGTGCGCCTTGCAGAGAATGCTGATCCGGAACTAAAGGAACTAATCGAAGCTGAAGCATTTTACTCGTCGCAGGTGAATCAGAAACTGAAAGAAATACAAAAATGTTACTATACATTTCCGGAACTGAAACACGAAATTGAAACCGATTTAAACGAACTGGAAGGTATGTACCAGCTGCTAAAAAACGATTTGGAAGAAAATATTTCGAATAAGAGCGTAATTGAAGCAATGATTGAAAACAACCGCTACAGGCTGCAACTTTGCGACGATGTGCTGAACCAGGTTAAATGTTAGACAAGGAGGAAAAATGATAAAAATAAAGTGGAAATTAGTTGCCGGATTGTTTGTTTTACTTGCTCCGTTATTGGTAAATGCCCAGTTTACCGACACCAAAGAGATTCGGAAATCGTATGCCATTACACCCGAAACACAAATTGAAATTACCAACAAATACGGGAAAATCGATTTCAAGAGCTGGGACAAGGACTCGGTAAAATTCCTCATCAACATCAGGGTTGAAGAAAAAAAACTGTCGAAGCTGGAAGAATCGATTGAAGAGATTGATTTTGACATTACCAACAGCGAACACTACCTGATAGTACGCACAATAGTTGAAAAAAACCTGGGCACACTGGGCCGCGAGATCAAAAAGTTTAAGGAGACTTTACTAAGCTCGGATGGAAATATCCAGGTGGATTATACGGTTTGGCTGCCCGACTCGAACCGCTTGAAAGTTGACAATAAATTTGGCGACATCTACATTGGCGACTACAAAGGCGAAGCTGACATCACCCTGTCGAACGGAAACATGAAAGCCCACGATTTCCGCCACCTGAATCTTACGCTGAACTTTGCAGACGCCACCATCAACAAAATAGAAAAGGGGCGCCTCGATTGTAATTTCAGCGAGCTGTTCACCAAAGAAATGGGAACCATACACCTGCAAAGCAAATCAACCGAGTTTGAGTTCCAGGAAGTGGAAAGCCTTTCGGCGTCATCGCGCCGCGATAAATTCAGAATCCGCCAGATTGAACTTCTTGATGCACAAAGCAGTTTTACCACGTTCCGAATAAACAAGCTTGTTGACCGCGCAAAAATTCAGGCGGAATACGGAGATATTGAAATGGAAGGAACCGAGGCTGATTTTAGTGGCGTAAATATCGAATCGCGGTCAACCGACATTAACCTGTATTTTAACAGCGAATCAGCATTCAGTTTCGATATTCAGCATACAAAAGCTGATGTGAGTTTTGACTCCGATTTTTCAATAGAAAAGGAAGACGTGCTGGATGAAAAAGAAAATGAAATAAAGATTACCGGAAATTTTAGAGAAACACAAAATCCTTCTGAAAAGCTTTATATCAGGGCGAACTCGGGCAATATTAACCTGCGTACCACCTATTAAATAAATTTTTAGCACGCATTTTGCAACCTCTCCCAAAAACACCTGTCTTTTAAAAGCAGAAAGAAAACAATTATTAACCACACGGGAAGTGTTTGCCAAAGCCATGAAAACAATTAAGCAAACTTCCCACCAGAAAACTACTTGTTATGAAAACGATTAAACTATTCATTTGTGGGCTTGCTATATTCTTTAGCGCCACCAGTTGTATCGATGAATTTACTGTTGAAGGAAATGGAATCCGCGAATCGGAAAGCCGTATTGTTACCTCCTTTGAAAAAGTAAAATCATCGGGAGATTTTGAGGTACACATTACCGAAGCACAAAGCCACGATGTGTTAATAAGTGCCGAGGAAAACCTGTTGCAGTACATTGAAACGTATGTTTCGGGCGAAACTTTGCACATTGATGTAAAAGGAATCCGGAATTTGAAAAACCGTTTGCCCATGGAAGTATTTATCTCGACTCCAACCCTGCGAGGGATTAAACAAAGCGGATCGGGAATTATTACCACCGATTATTTTGTGAGCAACGAAATGGATGTAGTCCTGTCCGGATCGGGAAGTATAGTTACTGCCTTTGAAGCCGAAGAAGTTGATGCTTTACTCTCGGGATCGGGAACCATTGAATTTTCGGGCTTTGCCGACGATGCTGATTTTGTAATCAGCGGATCGGGAACGATTGATGCCCACCAGCTCGATCTGTACAATTGCACCACTTCCACATCCGGATCGGGCGATATGTATGTTACTGTTTCGCAGCATCTTCGCTCAAATATTTCAGGAAGCGGGAATGTATTTTATTCCGGGAATCCGGACATTGAAACCCATATTTCGGGCTCAGGCAGTGTAATCAGCGAAAACTAAAAATAACCACTATGAAACGTTTCCTCAGTATCTTGTTATTTTGCCTGCCACTGGCCTTGTCTGCTCAAACTTTTGATAAAGCAATCGGTATCCGCGGCGGATACTCGGCGGGTTTCGAATACCGCTTTTACACCGACGATGCCAATTCGTACAAATTCCTTTTGGCCACCCGCGACGATGGAATTCAGCTACATGCAATGAAAGAATTTCACGAGTACGATCTGTTTACCTTCTCCGAGCAATTATCGCTGTTCTACGGACTGGGAGTCCATTTCGGTTACGAACAATGGGACAAACACTATGTGCAAAACAATACCAGCTGGTACGAAGAACGAACAGCACTGCTGGCAGGAGTAGATGCCGTTGTTGGCGTTGAATACCTGTTCTACGAGGTACCGCTCTCCATCGGATTCGAGGTAAAACCTTATGTTGATGTGTTAGGTCGCGATTTTTTCGACCTCGAACTATTCGATTTTGCCTTTACCATAAAATATCATTTTTAAGCCAAAACAACTATTTAACACATTCAGAAAAATGAAAACATTAACACTTTTACTGGCCTTTTTAATGGCCGCCGGTTTTGCCTTTGCGCAAGACGATTATCAAAACCACGAGGTAGAAACCATTTTTTCGAACCAAAGAAGTAACGGAGGTTACGGTGCTTTTACAATTGGTTATACCCAAATTGGCGGCCGCGATGCCATGGTTGCCGGAGCGCGTGGTGCTTTTATTTTCGACCACTCATTTGCCATTGGAGTGGCCGGATACGGTTTTGTTAACGACCTGGAGTACCATAATTACCAGGCAAATCCCGAAGACCGCTTCTTTTTAGCCGGTGGTTACGGCGGTGTATTTTTCGAGCCGATTGTTGGAGGCACAAAACCTGTACATGTTTCTTTTCCAATTGTAGTGGGAATGGGAGGAATATCGCTGGTAGAACACACCAACTGGGACCGGGATTACTACCACGATTACCAGGAATACGACACTGACCTGTTTTTTGTTTTCGAACCCGGTGTAGAGTTGGAATTCAACCTCACCCGCTTTTTCCGCATGGCAGCATACGGAAGTTACCGCCTCACTTCCGACATTGAATTGTACGATACCAATCCGGATGTACTGCGAGGTTTTAATGTGGGAATGACATTTAAATTTGGGAAGTTTTAAACTTTCTGATAACAGAATGAGTTCCGGTTTATTATCCAATCCGCAAATTGATTGTCGCTGAATACCCCGAGCACCAACAATTAATTCGCTTCCGCCAGCTGGCGGATAAGGGTAAACGAATTGATCTCCGGAATGATCATACATTTTTGGATATAGACAGGATACTCCCTAAAAACAAAAAGCGGTTGCCCGATAAATGTCGGGCAACCGCTTTTTTATTTCAATTGGTATAATTCCGCTTATTCGTAAAAATCAACGTAATCTTGAGTTTTCAAATACTCAAAGCTTTTTTTACAGCTTTCAAGCGGCTCGAAATTGTAGCGCTCAACTTCCACAATACCGTATTTAGCACCTGATTTTTCGCGCTCAGCAAAAACCGAAGCAAAATCCATTTTTCCGCTTTCGCCCAGCTCCTTTTCGTCTTTTATGTGCCACAACTCAAAACGTCCGGGATATTTTTCAAAATAATCAACGGCGCTTTTACCACCTTCTGCAATCCAGTACAAATCAAGCTGAAACATCACCTTTTCAGGATCGGTTAATTCCAGCATCCAGTCGTAAAGCGGTTTGCCTTCGTATTCGGTTGTAAACTCTTTATCGTGGTTATGGTAGCCAAAACGAATACCGGCGGCATTACATTTTTCGCCAACTGCATTAAAATACTCACAGTATGCTTTAATTCCGTCGAGACTTTCGTAAGCCGAACCACCCATCGATGGCTGAACGATCCATTTTACTCCGGCTGCTTTGTGTGCGGCAATACAGGTATCCCACCAGGCCATGGTTTCGTCCCAGGTTTCTTCTGTCGGAACCGATTGACCGGTGTGCGCTCCCAGAAATTGCAGGCCATTGCTTTCGCACAGGTTTTTAAACTCAACCGGATCAATACCATACATTTTTCCATCGCCATAACCCGCAGTTTCAACAAATTTGTATCCGCTTTCGCCCACAGCTTTTAAGGTTGCAGCAACATCCTCTCCCATGTTGTTTCTTACCGACCAAAGTTGTAGTCCGATAAATAATTCTTTTTCAACCTCAGTACTTTTTTCTTCGGCTTTTTTGGGTGCAGAATTGCAGGAAGTAAGTCCTTGCATAAACAACGCAGCAACAGCAACTACTGCCACTAATTTTAAACTAATTCTTTTTGAAATCATTTTTAAATTGGTTTTAGGTATTTAAATCTTATCACAAAAAAGTGATTTTGTCACAAAGATGGCTTTTTTCAGCTATTATTCCCACAATCGAGCACACTTAATCGCTACTTTTGCTTCTTCAAATTTACCACATGAAAAATAAAGACCTGACAGCGATACTTTCAGCCCTGGGCGCCGCTTTTTTCTGGAGTTTCTCGTTTGTATGGTTTAAAATAGCGTTTATTGCCTATAAACCAATAACAGTAGTAATATTAAGGCTGGCCATAGCCGCGCTGCTTATAACTGTAATTGTCTGGTTCTTAAAACGCTTACAAAGGCCAGAAAAACGAGACTACAAACTGTTTTTCTTTATGTCGATGTTTGAACCATTCCTGTACTTTTTAGGAGAAAGTTACGGATTGCAATACGTGTCGTCGACAGTGGCCGCAGTAATTGTGGCTACAATTCCATTACTTACACCCGTAGCCGCCTGGTATTTCCACAAAGAAAAAGTAAGAGCGATGAACCTTTTAGGGCTCCTTTTTTCATTTGTTGGTGTTGCTCTTGTTGTGCTAAACGGCAGTTTTAGGTTCGATGCTTCGCCATTGGGCGTTGGGCTTGAATTTATGGCAGTTTTATCAGCAATAGCTTATGCCATTATTCTTAAAAATCTGGCATCGCGCTATAACACGCTAACCATTATTGCTTATCAGAATTTTATCGGGGTAGTATTGTTTTTACCCATCTGGCTTATTGTAGATGTAAAAGACTTTATTCAAACTCCTTTCCATCCGCAGGCCTTCCGGGCAATTGTTTTGCTGGCCGTTTTCTCGTCAACGCTGGCCTTTGTATTTTTCACCCAAAGTGTACGACAAATCGGAGTTACGCGCGCAAATACGTTTATAAACCTTATACCGGTGTTTGTGGCCGTTTTGTCATTTTTTATTCTGAAAGATGAACTGGGACTTCAAAAAATCGTTGGTATAATTGTAGTTGTTACCGGACTATTCCTCTCCCAAATAAAGAAAAAGGATACGAACGGACGCCTAAAAGCGGTTGAGGTGCACCGGAAATAATTTGCAACAAAATGAACATCAATTATAAAACACCGGAAGAATTAAAACTGCTAACCGACAAAAGCCGGCCGGAAACCAATGCTTTGTTGAAAAAGCTGAAAAAGAAAAAACCTAAGCGGCTGGATGATGTGGTGCATGCGTTACATTACGAAGCCTTTGATAATTTCGACTGCCTGGATTGTGCCAATTGCTGCAAAACAATTGGCCCGCGACTAATTGACAAAGACATTGAGAGACTGGCCAAACACCTGAAAATGAAAGTGCCCGATTTTATGGGGCAATACATAAAAACCGACGAAGACGGCGACTTTGTTTTTAAAGATCATCCCTGCCCTTTTTTGCTGCCCGACAACTACTGCATGGTGTACGAAAGCCGGCCAAAAGCCTGTCGTGAATACCCACACACCGACCGAAAACGTTTTTACCAGATCCTCGATCTGTCGCACAAAAACTGCGAAACCTGCCCGGTGGTTTTGGACGTTTTTGAAGAGCTGAAGAAGGAAAATTTTTAAGAGTTACTCCGGAAACAATTCTAGTTTTCTGCTTCCGGTGTAACCTCAAAATTCATTTCTCCAAAACATACGGTACCGGTAGTTGTAATCCCTTCCACCAAAACTTTGTAGCGGGCAATATCATCCGATGTAAAAAACGAAATATTCGCCTCTCCGTTATAAAGTTTCACTGAAGGATTCCAGTACAGCGTGGTTCGGTAATCCGGTTTTTCCGAATTCCTGTTTTCGGCAGTATAAGTTGGAGAATAAAACTCCCGGTATTTCGAAAAACCTTTTATCTTTTGTTTGATCACCCCTTTTAAATGTTTTTCACGCACCTCATCCGGGGCACCACGTTTGGTGTAAATAAAAACGGCACCTCCTGATCCTCTGGAACCCAACAAAGCCATGCCTGTTGGGTTATGCGTATCAATTATATCTACCCTGTCAATATTGCTAACAGATATAGGAGGTAATATTGGATTAAATTCATTTGTCCAAAGAATACCATCCAAGTATACGATAAAACTAAATTTAGCACTTCCACCAAGCAACGACATTGGCATATTATTCCCAAAAAATGCAGGCGCTTTTTCGAGTAGAAAATCCTCTAAATAATTAGCCATAAAATCTCCATCTTTGGGTTTAATCATTATATCAGGTTCCGAATAAATCTGCGAAAATTTAACTTCCTCCTGCTCGGGGGCATTGGCCGTAACTTCTACCTCATCAATCATTATCACATCTTTTTCCGGCTCGAATGCCTTTTCGGCCAAACTTGCATAATAGTTCTGCCGAAAGAGTTCAAGCGGAATTTTATTTCGTTCGGTATACTGTTTGAATATATTCGGATTAAAGGCCGCCGAAATGGTAGTCAACGGCTCAAGCGTTACCCTTGTATTTTCACTTTCATTATTTTTTCGGGCCTGTAAAGTAATAGCTGCCGAATCGGCCAGGTTTATGTGTTCAAAAACAAACCGGCCATCGGCATCGGTAGTTTCCCACGCGGTATATAAACTGTCGTTTTGCACCATAAGCAGGACTTCGCTGTCGGGCACCCGCTTTTTATTCCACAAGTTGCTTACATAACCTTCAAGAGTATAACCGGCTGTTACCGGATAATTAAATTCCTCTTCATTGAAGTCCGCTATTTTATTCCAGATGTAGTTGCTCCAACCGTGGGTTAACATCAGTAAGTCGAGTTTTTGTTCGGAAGAAATTTCGGGTTCATCGTTGAAATAATCGGTCGGCGGTTCAATGCGGCCAACAAGCTCAGCATCGAGGTACAACTGCGACAAAATGGTTTGCGATTCACCGAAAGCATTCAAACTATTTTTGTTTACAACCGCAATGGAAAGCCTAGCGCAATCAGATAGGAATTTTTCATCGGGAATCAACTTAAAATTTACCAAACTACGATTTGAATAAACTTGATCCTGCAATGCCACCCGGATGGAATTTGTTTCAACATGGTTGTTAAAATACAAACGCTCTGAAACCAGATTTAAATCTTCGTTTAATAACACCAGGCGGTTTATTCCGGCACCAAATTTAGTCTTCTCAATCTTTACACTAAAATCGTTTTGGCTTGGTTTTACCTTTTTGTAGAAGATAACTTCTCCCCGATTCATGCAGGCCAGCGTGTATTTCTCGCGCAAATAATTTTTAGAGTTACTTAAAATACCAACATGCAAAAGATCTTCGGAATTGTTATACAGCTGAAGTTTTATGCCCTCTTTCTCCGGTTCCCAAAACGCAACTTTTAACCTTGGAAAAGCATTTAAAACCACCGTGTATTTTTCGCCGCTGTTTGGGTAAAAATCAAACTTACCCAGCCCTTTGTAGTTGGTCTCGAAACGGGCTACAGTTTTTTTGTCTTCATTCAACACTACCCCGTTTGTGTTTATACTTTCACCATTTTTACCTGTAATTTTTACGCCAATAACATTCGGGGTATGTTCCAGCAAAATACCACCTTCAGGGAAAAAACGAACCAGAGGTTCCACTTCCCAACTGTTATTTTCATCCGGGGTATCATCTTCAATCTCAAACGAGTTTTTGGTTCGCTCAATGGTCATCGATTTGTAAAAATAACTATCGTCGCCAAAGTTTCGGAGGTAGTTGGTGTAAGCCCGGAATACAAGATTACCGGTGAGCACCGAATCGGCAATTGGAATATTCCCTTCCCCGAATCCGTTGCACACAGGAAAAATTTCAGATTTTAATATCGTTCCTGTTGAGTCAATTAAATCAACATATAAGTTCTGATCATTTTTAACCGGAATGTGTGTTTTCCCGTTAAGCAAATAAGCACTCAACCAAATGGTATCGCCCAGAAAGTAGATCTCACGGTCGGTTTGTACATACAGTTTTTGAAAATCAGGACGATTTTTAGCAACATCAAATTCCGGATCACCTTGTGCGTACAGGTTATGAGTGGAGAACAAAAACAGAAATAACCATGTTAAAGGATTGCGCATTGGTTTATTTTTTAGTTTTCTGTTGATTCAGCTATAAATGTAGAAATAAATAACACAATGTTCAATTGCTTTTATCCATGAACAACCTTATTCCCAGTCTTTTCTTTATGTTATACACCATCTTTTTATAAATCAGTAACTAAGTCAAACTTTTCCTGAAAAGATGTGAGTCCTAGCAATCGACAGATTAAAAAGAAAATTTTTAACTTTAATGCAAATCATAAAAAACCAACACCATGGGATACAACGGCCTCGGAATGCAACGCTGGATTTCAACGATGAAACCCAGAAAATACCTTGGAAGACGCAGCAAACCTGATGGAGGTGGCGGTGCTGCTTCAATAGGTCCGGAAGTAAACAGCTACTACCACATAAAAAAACGCGACTTTACTTTTCTAAAAAACAAAACTTATTCCGATAGCTACAAAAAAGAACTGCAATCGAAACTACAAGAAGAGACAAGAATCAACAATTGGAAGATTATGATGAGTGTTGCAATTGGATTGGTAATAGTATTTCTAATATTTGTATACTTTAACGACCACTTCGATTTATTTTAAAATCCCCGTCATCCACCTAAAAATTACACCCTATGAAAAAACTACTATTAAACGACGGAAACGAACTACCAATAATTGGTTTTGGCACCTATAAATCAAACGAAGAAGAAGGAGTTGATGCGGTACGATTTGCCCTGCAAAACGGTTACCGATTAATTGATACGGCGGCCTTTTACTTTAACGAAGAAGCCGTTGGCAAAGGAATTAAGGCCAGCGGTATTCCACGCGAAGAAATTATTGTAACCACCAAATTATGGCGCGATTGTTTAGGATACGGATCCGCCAAAAAAGAATTCGAAAAATCGTTAAAAAAGCTCGATCTGGATTACATCGACCTGTATCTGATACACTGGCCGGCCAATGCCAAAAACTACAACAACTGGCAAAAAGCCAATGCCGACACCTGGCGTGCCATGGAAGAACTGCAGGCCGAAGGGAAAATAAAATCGATTGGCGTGAGCAACTTTTGGCAGGAACATTTTGATGCCTTGTTTAAGACTGCCAATGTAAAACCGGCGGTTAATCAAATTGAGTTTCACCCCGGGTACTGGCAGCCGGAACTGACAGCGTTTTGCCAGAAATACAACATTGTAATTGAAGCCTGGTCGCCACTGGCGCGTGGGCGTGTGTTCGATAATAAAACCTTGCAACAAATTGCAAAAAACCATAAACGCTCGATAGCTAAAGTTTGCCTGCGTTGGATCACTCAACACCATGTGGTGGTTATTCCAAAATCAACTACCCACGAACGAATTCTTGACAATCTGAACTTATTCGATTTCGAACTTACTAAGGAAGAGATGAACTTAATCGACAATCTCCCTGAAATTGGTTTTAGTGGCGAGTTGCCCAATATCTGGCCGGAGCGGCTTCCTGTTGATTAACTGCTGATGGTCTCACCCGGAGTAAGACTATCATTACAACCCGCGTTATCAGTGTGCAAATACAGAAATATCATACCCATTCCAATGAAGATTAGAAGATATAAACCCGGGGAAGAAATTCAGTTGATGGAGGTTTTTGTTTCATCAGTAAGAGAAAATGCAGCAAATTATTACAACCAGGAACAGTTACAAGCATGGGCTCCCAATTCTATTGATCGTGAAGAATGGAAAAATAAAATGCATCGAATCAATCCATTTGTAATACTCGATAATGACAAAATTCTTGGATACGCCGATTTGCAGTCCTCAGGCTATATCGATCATTTTTTTGTGCGCGGAGGATATTCAGGCAGAGGAGTTGGAAAACAGCTAATGAATTTTCTTCTCCAAAAAGCAAAAGAGAAAGACATAACAGAATTAAGCTCTGATGTTAGTTTGGCAGCTCAGCCATTCTTTAAAAAATTTGGGTTCAAACCAATAATAAGTAAAAAAGTTGAAGTCAGAGGAGTTGAGCTGGAAAATGCCTTAATGAAAAAAGAAATGCTTACTAACGGCAATTAAATGTTTTGATCGTTACATTACAGCGAATATCTTCTCAATCCGCGTCATCAGTGTTCCAATACCGATAATTCCTCCAATGTGTTTCCCCTATAATAATAATTAAATACCTTTGGCGTTTTAGAAAAAATGACGATCGCGCATGAAGCGAAAAATTTACCTTTTTATATTCTTTTGTTTTTCGATGTTTGCGGGAAAGGCCCAAATTGGAGGTGAATATACCTACCAGTTTCTGGAGCTGACCAACTCTGCGCGTATCGCTGCCTTGGGAGGTGCTCAAATTGCCATAAACGATTCCAGCGATCTGAACCTGCCCTATGCCAACCCGGCACTACTGCACAAAGAAATGGACAACCGCCTTTTGGTAAATTACGTTAATTACCTTGCCGATGTAAATTATGGTTATGCTTCGTATGCCAAAACCTACGATGGAATTGGAAATTTTGCGGTGGGCATGCACTACATCAATTACGGGCAGTTCGATGAAGCCACAGAAGCCGGAGAACTTACCGGAATAACTTTTAAAGCGGCAGAATACGCACTTAACCTTATTTATTCGAACAGCTACAAGAGGCTGAATTACGGGATCAACCTGAAACCTATTTTATCGTCGTTCGAAACCTACCAATCGTTTGGAATTGCTGCCGACCTGGGAGCAAGTTTCGCCAGCAAAGACGGTTATACAAACCTGGCTTTTGTGGTACGCAACTTTGGTACGCAAATCTCAAAGTACTACGATGGAGCCGATAGCGAACGCATTCCCCTAAATATTCAGGCAGGAATTAGCAAGCGTTTACAACACGCCCCGCTTGTTTTCTCAGCTACTTTGCAACACCTTAACCACTGGGATCTGGCATCAAGCGATGAAGAGAAAGACTTTAACGGTGAAACCATTCACCAGCGCGAGGAGAGTTTTGCCAAACAAACCATGCGTCACCTGGTGCTGGGAGCAGAGATTCTGCCTTCCGAAAATTTTACCCTGCGAGTGGGTTACAATTACCAACGGCGTCAGGAGCTAAAATTCGACAACAAAGCATCAACTGTTGGACTTTCTGCCGGGTTTGGCTTAAAAATCAAACGTTTTCATTTTGATTATGCCATTTCCAGATTTCATTTAGCTGGCTCATCTAACCTGTTTTCGGTGTCGGTTAACCTGAACAATAATTTCTAAAATCAGACAATTGAATCTTAATTAAAATTTCCCCATATTTGCTCCAAATTCCTAAAGAAACATGAACGACAAAAAGATTATCATCGCCATCGATGGCCACTCGTCTTGCGGCAAAAGCACTATGGCCAAGTCACTTGCTCAGCGACTTGGATACGTTTATATCGACACCGGAGCCATGTATCGCGTGGTAACTCTGGTTGCCCTGCGCAACGGATGGATTGAGAATAAGATTCCCAACACGCAAAAAATTATCGATGGATTGAAAGACATTAAAATTACATTTCAATGGGATGAAAAAGCCGGAAAGAACACCACTTTCCTGAATGGTGAAAATGTGGAAGATGAGATCCGCCAGTTGGAAGTTTCAGAGAATGTAAGCCCGATTAGTACCATTGCCGAAGTGCGCCACGAAATGGTGCGCCAGCAGCGTGAAAACGGGAAAAACAAAGGTATTGTTATGGATGGGCGCGATATTGGCACCGTAGTTTTCCCTGATGCCGAACTGAAAATATTTATGACCGCCTCGCCCGAAATTCGTGCGCAGCGACGCTACCTCGAACTCACTGAAAAAGGCGACAACGTAAACTTCGGGGAGATTTTAGCCAATGTTGAGGGGCGCGATAAAATTGATTCTACACGGGCCGTAAGTCCCTTAAAACGAGCCGACGATGCATTAATTCTTGATAATAGTGAGCTAACGCGCGAACAACAATTGGATTGGGCCGTTAAGAAAGTAAAAGAAATTACTGAAGGAAAATGATTGTTGAGATAGATAGAAGATCGGGATTCTGTTTTGGCGTGATCAACGCGATCAAAGCAGCGGAGGATGAATTGAAGCAGGCGAACCAATTGTATTGTTTGGGAGATATCGTTCACAACGGAATGGAAGTGGAACGCCTCGAGAGAATGGGATTAAAATCGATCTCAAAGGAGGAGTTTTTTACCCTCAGCAACTGCAAAGTTTTAATCCGCGCCCATGGCGAACCGCCAGAGACTTACGAGTATGCCAAAGCCAATAACGTGGAACTAATTGATGCAACCTGTCCGGTTGTACTAACCTTACAGGAAAAGGTTAAAAGCTCGTATTCCAAACATTCACAAATTGAAGGGCAGGTTGTTATCTACGGAAAAAAAGGACACGCTGAAATTGAAGGCCTCAACGGACAAACCAAACACAATGCCATCATTATTGAAAGTATTGCCGACGTTGACAAGATCGACAAAAGCCGTCCGGTTTCGCTGTATTCGCAAACTACCAAACGAATAGAAGACTTTCATGATATCGCCCAAAAAGTAAAAGAAACCACCGAGCCCGGAGTTCCGGTTGAAATTAAGGATACGATTTGCCGACAAGTGTCGAACCGTGTTCCTAACCTGAAAAAATTTGCCGAACGTTTTGATATGATCCTGTTTGTTGCCGGACGAAAAAGCTCGAACGGCCAATACCTGTACACCATTTGTAAAGAGGTGAATGACGATTCGTATTTCATTTCAAATCTCGACGAAATAAAACAGGAATGGTTTGATGGTGTTAAGTCGGTGGGTATCTGTGGTGCTACCTCAACACCTAACTGGCTGATGGAAGATGTGGAAAAATGGATCCACACCAACTTCGGTTAAGATTATTAAGCGCATTCCATAAAATCCCGTACTTTTAGGCAAATATTTTTTATGCCTGAACTATTTGCACAAGTAATATTACCCCTGTCGTTGCACGATAGCTTTACCTACAAAGTACCTGCATCGCTGGAGAGCGAGATTGCTCCCGGGAAACGGGTAATTGTGCAGTTTGGCAAAAAGAAATTGTATGCGGCTCTGGTCATCTCGCTTTCTGATAAAAAGCCGGAAGAACTGGAGGTGAAAGAAGTCCAGGAGATTCTTGATGACCATCCTATAATTTTTCCGGTAAATTTTAAGCTGTGGCAATGGCTGGCGCAGTATTATTGTTGCACACTGGGCGACGTATTTCGGGCCGCGCTGCCAACCGGGTTAAAACTGGAAAGCAAATCAAAACTTTTCTTAACCGGCATTGACGAACCCTTGACTCTCAGCCCTAAAGAAGAATTAATCATCCGGCAATTGCAGGAAGATGTTTCGCAACTTTCGGATATCGAGCACAAACTGGGGACTGAATTTTCGTACCAGGCACTGCGCTCGCTGATGGACAAAAAAGTGGTTTATGCCGAAGAAAAGATCAACAGCAAATACAAACCGAAAACAGAAGCCTTTGTAAAACTGCACAGCAGTATTTCTTCCGAAAAAGTGCTTCAGGAAAAGGCCGACTCGTTGAAGCGTGCAAAAAAACAACAGGAATTGCTTTTTCATTTTTGCTCGGTTACCAATGCTTTTTCTGACGATCAGATTAATGAAATTCCAAAAAAGGAGTTGCTGCTTGGTACTGCTTTTTCTCCTAATCTTGTAAAGGAGCTGGTAAAAAAGAAAATTCTTACTGAGCGCCAGAAACAGGTATCGAGGCTGGAGGAAGAAAAAATCGAACAGGTAAGCATTAATCTGCTAAACAAATACCAGGCAAAAGCTTACGAGGAGATTAAAACCACTTTCGAAACGCAGCAGGTTACGCTGATTCACGGAATTACAGCCAGTGGCAAAACGGAGATTTACATTCATCTTATCGATGAGATGATAAAAACCGGAAGGCAGGCTTTATACCTGGTTCCGGAAATAGCGCTTACCACGCAAATTGTAAAACGCTTAAAAAACGTTTTTGGCAACAAAGTGGGTATTTACCACTCGAAACTAAACAGCCAGGAACGTGTTGAAATATGGGAAAAAGTATTGCAATTCAACGATAATCCCAAAGAAGGTTACCAGGTAGTTTTGGGTGCACGCTCAGCCGTGTTTTTGCCTTTCTCGAAACTGGGAATTGTAATTGTTGACGAGGAACACGAAAATTCGTTCAAACAATTTGATCCCGCGCCTCGCTACAATGCCCGCGATATGGCCGTGGTTTTGGGCTACCAGAACGATGCAAAAGTTTTGCTGGGTTCGGCAACTCCTTCGTTCGAATCGTATTACAACGCACTAAAAAACAAATACGGACTGGTAAATCTGATGAAGCGCCACTCGGAAATGGAACTTCCCGAGATTCTGGTTGCCGATATAAAACGCGCCTACAAACGTAAACAAATGCGTTCGTTTTTAACACCCGAACTTTTCGAGATGATGGAAACAGCGCTGGAGAAAAACGAACAGATCATCCTTTTCCAAAACCGGCGTGGATATTCGCCGTACGTTGAATGTTTCTCCTGTGGCGATATTCCCAAATGCCGAAATTGCGACGTAAGTCTCACCTATCACAAATACAAGCGAAGGTTAAGTTGCCATTACTGTGGATTTAGTTACCAGTTGCCCGACAAATGCGACAATTGCGGCTCACCCGAATTAAAAACACGGGGTTACGGAACCGAAAAAATAGAGGATGAGCTGAAACCCTTGTTCCGAAATGCACGGATTGCACGTATGGATTTAGATACCACGCAGTCGAAAAATGCATTTGCCAAAATCGTTAAAAACCTGGAAGAGCGAAAAACAGATATCCTGATCGGGACTCAAATGGTAACCAAAGGACTGGATTTTGAACATGTGAGTGTTGTGGGAATTTTAAATGCCGATAACCTGATCAACTTCCCTGATTTCAGGGCACACGAACGTGCTTACCAGCTTATTTCCCAAGTAGCCGGCCGCGCCGGACGAAAACACAAACAAGGGAAAGTGGTTATTCAAACTTCGCAGCCCGACCATCCGTTGATTGAATTAATTCGTGAGCAAAACTACCAGGCTACGCTAAAAGAGCAGTTTGAAGAGCGCCAGCTGTTTAAATATCCGCCATTCTTTCGGCTGGTGAAAATTGTGGTAAAACACAAAAATGTTCAAAGCGTCGACCGGGCTGCCAACCAACTGGCACAACAACTGAGAAAACACAAACAGCTGATTGTTATGGGGCCGGAATATCCACTGATCAGTCGTATTCAACTATGGCATCACAAAGAGATCTGGATAAAAATTGATCGAAAGCTCAATCTCGATCTGGTAAAAAAAGAAATCACAGATGCCGTAAAAACAGTCAGGCATCTTCCATCAAACAGCAGCTGCGTTTTTAATATCGATGTTGATCCGGCCTAACAATCACAGGACAATCCAGTATCAAGCATCCAGTATTAAGTATCCAAAATAAATAACCAATATTGAATGATCAATGACCAATATCCAACAGGCTTCTTCATTGGAAATTTTTCATTGGATATTCAACATTTTAAAAGCTTCTAGTCACCAAAATCAAGGATCTAGCACCCAGTATCCAGCATCAACAACCAATACTGGATGATCAATAACCAATATCCAACAAGTTATGCTTTGGAAATTCTACATTGAAAATTGGATATTCTACATTTTAATATCTTCTAGTCTCCTGTATCAAGGATCTAGTATCCAGCATCAAGTAACCAGCATCAAGTATCCAGTATCCAATATCAAACTCTCCCACAAAACATTTTACTCTCAACAATTTTATAAAAACAGAATAAGTTTCTGGTTTTTACATTTGCCTACCGTTGTTTTTTCTTAATTTTGTGCTCATAACATCGTTGTGTGAATAAAGCAGAAGTAGACGAAATATTCAACCGGTTTTCAAAAATACGCGCCATTGTAATTGGCGACGCTATGGTTGACACCTATCTTTGGGGAAAAGTTGACCGCTTATCTCCTGAGGCTCCGGTGCCGATTGTATCCGTTACAACACGCGAAAACCGTCTTGGCGGCGCGGCAAACGTATCAAGGAATATCCAGGAACTGGGAGCTACTCCAAAACTTTTTGCGGTGGTTGGCGACGACGACAACGGTAAAGAATTCCTAAATCTTTTAGACAAACGCAAAGTCTCTTCCGAAGGGATATTTATCGATCCGTCGCGAAATACAACGGTAAAAAACCGGGTAATTAGTTCCGGTAAACAAATCGTTCGGATCGACGAAGAATCAATTGATTACATTTCGGAAGAAATGGAAAAGAAATTGATCAATGCCATAAAAACAGAAATGGAAACACATCCGGTTGATGTGATCGTTTTTGTTGATTACGACAAAGGTGTGGTTACGCCAAATTTATTCAAAACCATTAACGAACTGGCGCAGGAAAAAGGCATCCCGACCTCTGTTGATCCAAAGAAACGAAACTTTAGCAACTATAAAAATGTATCGCTTTTTAAGCCCAACTTTAAAGAGTTTGTTGAAGGTACAAGGTTCCCGCTAAAAAAAGGCGACCTCGAAAACCTGAAAAAGGCAGCTGAAACCTTTAAAGCAGAGCACCAATTAAAGTTGATACTCATAACACTTTCAGAACTGGGAGTTTTTATCATCAATGGTGAAGAAGAACAATATTACCCGGTTGCCATTCGCGATATTGCTGATGTTTCAGGTGCCGGCGATACGGTAATAGCAGTGGCCAGTCTGGCAATGGCTGCAGGCCTTCCGCCAAAAATAATCGCACTGCTGTCGAACCTGGCAGGCGGATTGGTTTGCGAGAAAGTCGGGGTTGTTCCGGTTGATCGATCGCAGCTGAAAAAAGAGATGAAATCGCAAAAAATTTGAGCGCTTTTCTGTTCAAATACAAGTGCTTACCAAATTATCCCCCGGGCTACCCCTAAAATTTCACTTTGGTTAATGGTAAATTGTTAACTTTGAAACCGCTCAAGAATAAAAAAGACGCTATAAATGGGAAAAATAATTTCGTTAGCAAACCAGAAGGGAGGAGTTGGTAAAACAACCACAACAATTAATCTGGCTGCAAGTCTGGCAGTACTTGAACAGAAGGTTCTGATTATTGACGCCGACCCGCAGGCAAATGCCACGTCGGGTTTAGGATTCGACCTGAGGAATGTACAATCGAGTATTTACGAATGTATTGTAAATGAAATCGAAGCCGAAAAAGCGGTTTTACACACGGGTATCGATAACCTGGATTTAATTCCGTCTCACATTGATTTGGTTGGTGCTGAAATTGAAATGCTAAACCTGCCAAACCGCGAGAAAGTGCTAAAATCAGCATTGGAAACGATAAAAGACAAGTACGATTTTATTTTTATCGACTGCTCACCATCATTGGGATTAATTACGGTAAATGCCCTTACCGCGTCTGATTCGGTTATCATTCCCGTTCAGTGCGAATATTTTGCATTGGAAGGACTTGGAAAACTGCTGAATACCATCAAAATCATTCAGAACCGTTTGAACCCGGAGCTGGAAATCGAAGGATTCCTGCTTACCATGTACGACGGCCGTTTAAACCTGTCGAACCAGGTTTTGGAAGAAGTAAAACACCACTTCCAGGAAATGGTATTCGACACTGTAATTCAGCGTAACGTAAAATTAAGTGAAGCACCCAGCTACGGAAAACCTGTGGTACTTTACGATGCAAGCTCAAAAGGAGCAATTAACCACATGAACCTGGCGCGCGAAATATTACAGCGCAATGCCATGACTAAAATGTCGAAAGACAATGTTGTTATAAATTAAACATTCTTAAGTAAGTATGATGGCAAAAAGGAATGCACTTGGAAGAGGATTAGGCGCATTGATTGACGATGCTGAAAAAATGCAGCAAGGCGCCGGACTGGATGAAATTGAATTAAGCAAGATTGAAGCAAATCCTTTTCAACCCCGCACAAAATTTGACGAAGAGGCACTGGCAGAGCTTTCAGCTTCGATCAAAGAAATTGGATTGATACAGCCCATTACCTTACGAAAAGTTGGCGACAACAAATACCAGATCATTGCCGGAGAGCGTCGTTTCAGAGCATCGCAACTGGCAGGACTGAATAAAATACCGGCTTATGTGCGCAAAGCCAAAGACGATGGTATGCTGGAAATGGCGCTGGTTGAAAACATTCAGCGCGAAGACCTCGACTCCATTGAAATTGCACTAAGCTACCAACGCCTGATGGATGAGTTGGAATACACGCAGGAAGAATTAAGTGGCCGTGTAGGTAAAAAACGCTCTACAATTGCCAACTACCTGCGTTTGTTAAAACTTCCGGCCATTGTACAAAAGGGATTGATCGACAAAGAAATATCGATGGGTCATGCACGTGCCATCATTAACATTGATGATGCCGATACGCAGATCATGATCTTCGAACAGATTATAAAACACGGGCTTTCGGTTCGGAAAGTGGAAGAGGTTGTTCGCGATTTAAATTCAGGCGAAGAAAAAACAATCGAGACTAAAAAACCTAAGTTCCCAAAAGAGTTTAAGCTAATAAAAACACAGCTTGACAAGATTTTCAGCCGACGTATCGATTTCTCGATGAACGACAAAGGAAAAGGAAAGATTACCATTCCTTTTACCTCGGAAGCTGATCTGGAAAGAATTGTTAAAATATTTGAAAATCAAAAATAAACCTTAAGAATCACACAATTACTAAGGGTATTTTCTATTTTTGCGCAAAATTATTAGTGTGATTAAACGCGGTTTTTTTTCAAAAATATTGCTTTTTAGCCTGCCATTGTTCTTCAGTTTTAATTTGCTGGGGCAAACCACTGCGCAGGATTCTGCTTTTATTGCACAGGCAAATGAAGTAACCACGAAGGTTGAACATTCGCCTAAAAAAGCCACCCTCTATTCAACATTTTTGCCGGGACTTGGACAGGCCTACAACAAAAAATACTGGAAGATTCCGTTGATTTATGCCGGTTTTGGAACCATCGGTTATTTTATTCACTGGAACAACGACAACTATAAAATTATGCGTCAGGCCTATGCAGATTTAACCGACGGCCCCGGACCATACGGACCAGAGGATCCAACAAATTCATATATGGATTTGGAAGCCACGCAGTATTACGATTTAAATAATCCTACGTATTACAACAATTTTAAAACCGGGCTCGACAAACAACGAAGTTATTACCGGCGTAATCGCGATTTGCTAATTATTAGTATTATTGGATTTTACGGACTGAACATTATCGATGCCAGCGTAGATGCGCACCTGTACGATTTTGATATCAGCGAAGACCTTACATTTAACTGGCAGCCTACAATGCAATACCAGGATCTTCAATACGTTTATGGTGTAAGTTGTACTTTTACTTTTTAAGATGAAACACATTATCATTTATATATTTTCGCTATTACTTTTTACCAACGCGTTGGCGCAGGAAGCTGACACCGCACTTACTTTAGATGACCTGCAACTGGAAGCAGACACTACCGGTTTTAACACATTGGATGTTGATGACATGCTGAATCCTATTTTCTCGGATCAGATGGACAGCATGATGAGCTCGTGGGATATTCAGAACCGTTTTCATTTCGACAATTCGGAAGTAAGAACACTCGATTACCCAAAAAACCTGCCCGACTCGGTTTACATCAACCGTTTAAAAGAAATTGAACAGGTTGTTGATCTTTCGTACAATTCGGTGGTAAATAACTACATAAAGATGTACACCGAAAAACGTCGCGACCTGGTTGAAGTGATGCTTGGTTTATCGGCCTATTACTTCCCTATTTTTGAGGAAACACTGGATAAATACGACATGCCGCTGGAAATTAAATACCTGGCTATTATTGAGTCGGCACTAAATCCAACGGCACGCTCACGGGTTGGTGCAAACGGACTGTGGCAATTTATGTACGGCACTGCCCGTAACATGAAACTGGAGATTACCTCGTTTGTTGACGAGCGCCGCGACCCGATAAAAGCCACCGATGCCGCTGCCCGTTATCTTACAAAACTTCATGATATATATGGCGACTGGCATTTAGCCATTGCCGCTTATAACTGTGGCCCCGGAAATGTAAACCGTGCCATCCGCCGCTCGGGAGGAAAAAGAAATTACTGGGAAATCTATTATCGGTTGCCACGCGAAACCAGAGGTTACGTACCGGCATTTATTGCGGCAACTTATACTTTCGAATATTACAAGGAGCACAATTTAGTTCCTCGTTTCCCGGAGATTGAGCTATCGGTTGATACCGTAATGGTGAACAACTACCTGCACTTTGACCAGGTAAGTGCAAAACTGCATATCGAAAAGGAACAACTGCGCGCGCTTAACCCAATGTATCGCCGCGATGTGATTCCGGCCAAAGCAAACAAACCTTATCCATTGGTGCTGCCCAATGATGTGATCCTTGATTTTGTTGATCAGGATACTGCAATTTTTGCTTTCGAGCGCAACAAATACTTCCCCAACAATACCTTAATGGACCCAACAAGCAGCAACAGCAGTTACTTTACGCCTGTTGACATTAAAGGGAAAGCAAAGGTGGTTTACACCGTTAAAGCGGGCGACAATGTTGGATTTATATCGTCGTGGTTTCATGTGCGTACTTCCGATTTACGGTATTGGAACAACATTAACCGCGATATCATTCGTGTGGGCCAGAAACTGGCCATTTACGTCCCTGAAAAAGACAAGGAAAAGTACGAGCAGGTTGCCAGCATGAGTTTTGCTGAAAAACAGGCTTCGATCGGGAAATCGTCAACACCAACAACAACGCGCACAACAAAACCTCTTGATCCGAATTTTGAATATTACACCGTACGTAAAGGCGATACCTTATGGGACATTGCCCAGAAATATGCAGGAATTTCGGCTGATGAGATTATGCGGTTAAATGAGCTGAAAAACGACCGCGGACTGTATATCGGGCAGAAATTAAAGATCAAACGTAAAGGGTAATTCAAAATCGGCGAATATCCCAAAAATCTGTGTCATCAGCGTGCCAACTTCTTCCGCATACGTTTTGGCCCGTACCACAACCAAAAACCGGTTACGCTGAATAACAACAAAGCCAAACCGGTTACACTGGAATAAAAAAGTTTTAGCCCGCCAGCAGTGCGAAACCAGTGATCGAGCACAGAACCGTCGTGTATATTTTCAATTAAATCCGACCAGCGGCGTTCAATTTGTAAAACCGCCCCCGTTGCACCGTCTAACTGAATACCCCAGTAGCCTTCGTTAAACACAAATTTTACCATCCCCTTCCTTTGCCGAACATCAATTTTATCCAGCTCGGGTAATGTTTCAGCAGAAATAGAATCACGGTAAACCTGAAGCGCAATACTTTGCAGTCGTTCCAGGGGCAGCCATTCGCTCAACTCGGTTGAAGTTCCCTTTTGCGATTTGGGCAGAATAAGACCGCCACTGTTCTTTTTCCACGTCAATAAAATTCCGGAAATGGCAACGAATAAAAAAAATACAAATAATACAAGGCCTGTAATCCGGTGTATCTTTCTGAAATTCCGAATCAGTTTTGCTTGTTTTGCTCTGCTGGGATTTTGGCTCATACGAATAAACAAATGGTTAGTTGGCCGCAACTCTTTTTGGTTTTCCGGCTATAATTTTGGAGCCAAAAATAACAGAATTTCCCTTTACTTTACCTGAAGCGGAATTTGCACATTAAACGACTCACCTTTCTTTGTCGGATTGATATTGATGATGGAACAAGCTGCGTAGAGAACCTGTGGATTTCCTTCTTCGTCAATTAACATTTGTGGACGCTCCAAACGATCGACCTTTATGGTGTCGCCCGATTGCAGCACCACTTGCTTTTTCATAAAAAACGGATCGGCAGGTTTTGTCCATATTATTCCGTCGATTGATTCAAGAATTGCCAAACCCGGATCTGCTCCGGTTATTTTGCCCGAAAAATCCTTGAACACAGCATAAAATTTCTGCTGCGTTTTGTGGTACCAAACATACGGGTCTTCGGCCGATGCGATTCTCCCATCCTCAGTTCTGAAATCAAAAATAATATCATCAAGTGGCGCAAACGGCCCTGTTGGAGAGTCGGAAAGTGCCACACCATGCACACCGCGCCAGTTCGGATCGTAAAGGTTTCCTTTAAAGTACAGCAGGTATTTTCCATCAGCCGGGCGGTAAGTCACTGCCGGATTCACCACAATAATATTGTCGGGTTTTGGTTGCGTTCCTTCCGGCGACGGATTAACAATATTATCCGGTTTTACCCGGGTTCGTGGCGCCAACAATGGCTTGTCGGGGCGGCTAAAATTACCTTTCATCAGATCCTCGAAACTATCAAATTCAATTACTGCAATTTTTTGGTTTTGCTGAACACGGTTGCGTTTGCTCAGCTTTTCGCCGGGCGAACCTACGGGCTGCACCCCCGGATCTTTCGAGCCAATATAATAGAGGTAATATTTCCCTTTGAATTTTTTGAGGTGCGGATTCGACACCATTTGAGCGTCCCAGGCTGTGCTGTCGCCATTGAGCGCCTGCCCGCGCAATACTATTTTTTTAAACTTAAAATCACGGTCGGGATAATCCGAAACGGCATAAGCCAGTTTCGAATGCAGCACCCAACCATCGGTAAATGCCGGCAATGAGTCGCCACATTCAAAAACATTGTAAATCATGTGGTATTTGCCGTCGTCGCCTTTTAATACGCTACCACCCCAAACAAAACGATCGGGATCGTTAAGCACTGAAGGCCCGGCAAGAATATTTCCATTAACCACAGCATCAATCGGCAATGCCTCAATACTTAATTTTTCAGGGCTTTTACTGTTACATCCTGAAATGGCAAGGAGAAAAATAAAGCCGATAAAAATGTACAATACGTTCTTTTGCATTTTATTCGATTTATTGGTTGAAAAATAACGCGCATGGTTTATACAAAAAACTCATATAAACACTTACAATTATTCCTGGGAAGCTATTGAATATTAATCTTCTGCCCCAGCGCTTTTATCTCCTGCTCCAGTTTATTACGTTTTTTAATGGCTTTCGATAAAGCCAGAGCATCGCGAACAGCTTCTTTGTCGTAGGTTTCCAAAACAATATAATAGTACTCTTTACCCAGAAAAACAGCTTTCAGGTTGCGGTCTACATTATTGGCAATAAACTCAATTACGCCATTGTCTTTACCGTTTCGGTACGATACCTTTTCCCATTTGGCTTCCATAAAATCACTGCGGTGGTTATCAACCGAACCAACCGGAATCTCTTCGGTTTTAGCATCGTCTCCACTGTCGTACACCCGAAGCCCGGTGTGATTCAACCAGTTTTCTCCGTGGTAATTACTGCTTAAATACAATTCGCCGCGCTCATCCAAATGCACCTGAATATACGAACGATCCCACGCCCGGGTAAAAGTCTGGCGTTTATGCGTGTATTGTGTATAGCGGTCGAACTCAGTCTTTTCTTTTACAAACGATTTTTCCAGCTCTGCAACCTGAACTTCTACCGAATCAAGTTCAGCCTCTTTCCGCTGCATCACCTGAAAACGAACCTCCTGCAACAGGTTTTTTGCCGCATTGGCCGAATACATTGCTTCGGGGTAAAGTTTTGGAATACTGTCTAACTGACGAATCGCTTCAGCCGTATCGTTTTTAGCCAGTAGGTTTTTAGCCAGATCGATCTTTACACGCGCCTTATCTTCATCCGAGGGGCCACATGAAATAAAAATTATTAGCACTAAAAGCAACAGGTATTGAACAGAAATCTTCATTCGTTTTTAATTGTTTATTTTTGGCAATTCACCATTTGTACAAAAGTAGTATTTTAATACTATTTACAGTAACGAAGAAAAGCCGGTTTATTATCATGAACACCAATTCTGTAGAGTTTTTTAATACCAAAGACGACGAAAAATTCCCCGATACCAGCGCCATAATAATTGCAGCCTGGCATCTGTCGAATTCTGAGAATATCGGCAAAATCATTCGGCTGGCGCATAACCTGGGAGCCACTGAAGCTTTGTTTGTTCGTGAATCAGAAAATCATCGTGAATCGAAAATTAAAAAGACGGCCGGATTTTCGTACGACCAGATGAATTGGCGTTTTATTTCGGAAAACGATTTTATTGAACTGCTGGGTTCCGGTTTTCAGCTTACCATTGTTGAAACCTGCGACGGAGCCACAAATATTTACCGCGAAAATCTACCCCAGAAAACCATATTGCTTGCCGGAAGCGAATCGCACGGTCTTCCGGAAAATATTATTAAAATGGCTAATAAAAGTGTTTATATTCCCATGCCCGGAGGCTGCAAATCGTTAAATATTTCCAATGCATTGTCGGTTGCGGCATTCGAGTGGTACCGCCAGCAGATCCGAGTTTAAAACAGTGATTCCATTGCCAGTCAAACCGTTATCATTTTACAATATTAAAATAAACCCGGCTTCGTGCTCGGAATAATAGATTTTTTCTATCTTTAAATCAAAAATCGACTTACGCCATGATTACCCTAACCCAATTAGAGTACATTACTGCCGTTGACACTCATCGTCATTTTGGCAAAGCTGCTGAAGCTTGTTTTATTACACAGCCTACCCTTTCCATGCAAATAAAAAAGCTGGAAGAAGACCTCGAAATCATCATTTTCGACAGGAGTAAACAACCGCTTATCCCAACCGATGTTGGTGTTCGTATTATTGAACAGGCGCGGGTGGTTTTAAAACAGGCCGAAGAAATAAACAACATTGTAAAAGACCATAAAAACCAGGTTTCAGGCATGTTGCGCATTGGCATTATTCCAACGCTGGCGCCCTATTTACTTCCTATTTTTGTTGGAAACTACAAAAAGAAATACCCGAATATTTTTATAAAGGTGGTGGAAGCAACCACCGAAAATATTATCAATCTTTTGCACAAAGATCTTATCGACGTTGGTATTCTGGTAACTCCGCTGCATGAAGAAAAAATATTGGAGAAACCACTGTTTTACGAGGAAATGCTGATTTATGCCAATAGCGGACACAAATTGCACAAGCAAAAAGAAATTACAGTTGAAGATATTGCAACACCCGAAATATGGCTGCTGAGCGACGGGCACTGTTTCCGCGACCAGGTGATTAACCTGTGTTCGTACCTGGGAACTACCGATAGCCAGTTGCCATTCCATTTTGAAGCCGGCTCGTTGGAAACATTGATGAACATTGTTGACCGTGAAGGTGGAATAACACTTATTCCGGAGTTGGCAAAAGCTACCATGTCGCAAAAAAGAGCTTATAACGTGGAGAATTTCACCAGCATAAAACCCTTGCGTGAAGTTAGCCTGGTGTACTCGCGGCACTATGCAAAACACAAATTAATTAACCTACTTTGGCGCGAAATTAAAGACTCGGTTCCAAAAGAATTGCAGGATGAAAACCGCGGAACGATTGTAGAATGGCGCTAGTGTAAAATTAATTAAACCGGAGAATACGGATTAGAAATGAATGTTTTTTCATCCCCTTTTTTTCCCTTCAAAGAGGAATTCGCACTAATTCAGTGCAGTAGAATTTGGATAATCCTCCTTTTGAAGGAGTTGGCTGACGAAAAAAGCCGGAGGATATAATGTAATTGAAGAGGCAGGATTTTCAAAAAAGAACGTTCAGAAGAAAGAATTGATTGTTAAATAAAACTTACTTCCGAATTTTTCTTGCGGAAGCTATTGCAGAATAAATTTTTTATATATCTTTGCGCCGCAATTCGCGGATGTGGCGGAATTGGTAGACGCGCTAGACTTAGGATCTAGTACCTATGGTGTGGGGGTTCGAGTCCCTTCATCCGCACTCAAAAAAAACCGCCGACCCTAATTTTTAAAATGGGTTGGCGTTTTTTGCATTTTAGGGGTATAAATAAATTTATCATCATGAATATTAATTTAGAAAACATCGACCAGGTTAATGCGGTAATCAACCTTACCATCGAAAAAACTGATTATGAAAAACAAGTTGCCGATGTTTTAAAAGACTATCGTCAAAAAGCTTCAATTCCAGGATTCCGCCCCGGAAAAGTTCCGGCAGGCCTTATCAAGAAAAGATTTGGAACAGCTGTTTTGGTTGAAGAGGTAAATAAACTGATCTCTCAAAACCTGTCGAAATATATGATTGATGAAAAACTTCCGATACTTGGTGAGCCAATGCCAAACGAGGAAAAACAAAAACCAATCGACTGGGAAAAAGATGAGTCGTTTGAGTTTGCTTTCGATGTGGCTTTGGCTCCTGAAGTAAAAGTTTCGCTCGACAAACGCAACAAATATACTTATTACAATATTGCCGTTTCTGACGAGATGGTTCAACAACAGGTTGACATGGCAGCTTCTCAGCTGGGAGAAAATCTTCCTGCCGACGAAGCAAAAGAAGACAGCACTGTTCGCGGTAACTTTGTTCAGCTTGATGCTGAAGGCAACGAAGTGGAAGGCGGAATTGCTCCTGAAGGTGTACTTTTAGCGGTTGACAAAATCAAAGACGAAGAGATTAAAAACGCATTTGTTGGTTGCAAAAAAGACGATATCATCGTTTTCAACCCGGTAAAAGCGTTCGAAAATAACCACGAAGTTGCGCACATGCTTAACATTAAGCCTGAAGAAGCCGAAACTTTGGAAAGCGATTTCAGATACACTGTTACCGAAATTCTTCAGTTCCAAAAAGCTGAATTAAACGAAGAGTTGTTTAAAAAGCTTTACGGTGAAGAGACTGAAATTAAAACGCTTGAGGATTTCAAAGCAAAAATCAAAGAAGACCTGTCTAAAAACCTGGTATTCTCATCTGATCATAAATTTGCATTAGACACCCGCGACGCGCTGGTTGAAAAAGCTGAGCTGGAAATGCCGGAGGAATTTTTGAAGCGTTGGTTGGTGGCAGTAAACAAAGAATTAACACAGGAGCAAATCGAAAACGAATTCCCTGCATTTATTCTTGATTTGAAATGGCAATTGATTAAAGATGCCATCGCAAAAGAAAACGAACTGAAGGTTGACGCTGAAGAAGCAGAAGACTTTGCCAAGAAAATGGCAATGGCACAGTTTCAACAGTACGGAATCTACGATGCACCGGAGGAACAGCTGGAATCGTTCGCAAAAATGATGCTTGAAAAACCTGAAGAAAAAGAACGCATCTACAAAAAATTGTTGGAAGACAAAGTGGTAGAAGTGGTGAAAGAGAAAGTTACCATTCAGGAAGAAGAAGTATCGCAGGAAAAATTCAACGAAATGATGCAAACTGCCCAATAGGCGCTGCTATCATCTGAAAATATTTTGCTGAGTGCATCAGCATGAATCTTTTTTATAACTTTGTGAATCGTGATAAACGTATTTGCAAAGTTATTTTTTTTACACAAGCACTTATAAAAAATGGACAACAACGAATTTAGAAAATACGCAACTAAGCATGCCGGTATCAGCAGCTTAACAATGGACAGATATACATCGGCCTATGGCAACTATATTTCGCCAACAATTATTGAAGAGCGCCAGTTAAACATCGCGTCAATGGATGTGTTTTCGCGTTTGATGATGGACCGTATTATTTTCCTTGGCGTACCAATCGACGATACTGTAGCTAACATTATTCAGGCACAGTTACTGTTCCTCGAGTCAACCGATCCGTCGAAAGACATTCAGATCTATTTCAACTCGCCCGGAGGTTCTGTTTATGCTGGTTTAGGTATTTACGATACCATGCAATACATTTCGGCCGATGTTGCAACCATTTGTACAGGTATGGCTGCATCAATGGCAGCTGTGTTGATGACAGCCGGACAGAAAGGAAAACGTTCGGCATTAACACATTCCCGCATAATGATTCACCAACCAATGGGCGGTGCTCAGGGACAGGCTTCTGACATTGAAATCACAGCCCGCGAGATCATGAAGATCAAAAAAGAATTGTATACCATAATTGCCGACCACTCGGGACAAACACTAGAACAAATTGAAAAAGATTCAGACCGCGACTACTGGATGACCGCACAAGAGGCAGTAGACTATGGTATGATTGATGAAATTTTAGTTAGAAATAACAAATAATGTCAAATAAAGAGAAGATGGATAAGTGTTCGTTTTGCGGACGGGAAAAGAAGGAAGTAAATCTTCTGATTGCAGGGATTGACGGACACATTTGCGACCGTTGTGCCGATCAGGCTCATTCGATTATCCAGGAAGAGGTTAAAACTTCAAACTCTTTCGACCTGGATGACATCAAACTGCTTAAGCCAAAAGAGATCAAGGATTTTCTTGATCAATACGTTATCGGGCAAGATCGTGCCAAACGTGTGCTTTCGGTTTCGGTTTACAATCATTATAAACGATTGACTCAAAAAGTTGAAGACGACGAGACCGAGATCGAAAAGTCTAACATCATCATGGTTGGCGAAACCGGAACAGGGAAAACGTTGCTGGCACGCACCATTGCAAAAATGCTGCACGTTCCGTTTACAATAGTTGACGCAACTGTACTTACCGAAGCCGGTTATGTTGGCGAAGACATTGAAAGTTTGTTAACACGCTTGTTACAAGCTGCCGACTACAATGTGGAAGCTGCCGAGCGCGGAATTGTGTTTGTTGATGAAATTGATAAGATCGCACGTAAAAGTGATAATCCATCGATAACGCGTGATGTTTCAGGCGAAGGTGTTCAGCAAGGTTTACTAAAACTGCTGGAAGGCTCCATTGTAAATGTTCCGCCGCAAGGAGGACGTAAACACCCGGAACAAAAGCTAATTCCTGTTGATACTAAAAACATATTGTTTGTTTGTGGTGGTGCGTTTGACGGTATCGAGCGCAAAATTGCCAACCGACTGAATACAAAAGTAATTGGTTACAGCGCCGCAAAAGATGCCGACCGCATCGAGCGCGAAAACCTGCTTCAGTATGTTTCGCCACAGGATTTAAAATCTTTCGGTCTGATTCCGGAGATTATCGGTCGTTTGCCGGTGCTCACCTACCTGAATCCATTAGACAAAGAAACGCTGCGCAACATTTTGACCGAGCCAAAAAACTCAGTTATCAAGCAGTACAAAAAACTTTTTAAGCTGGATGACATAGAATTGGAATTTGACGAAGAGGCGTTGGAATACATTGTTGACAAAGCCATAGAGTTTAAACTCGGTGCACGTGGTTTGCGTTCGATTTGCGAGAATATTATGAACGATGCCATGTTTGATGCGCCTTCAGATGAAATTTCAGAGCTACGCATTACCAAAGAATACGCCGAAAGTCAGATCGACAAATCGGGTATCCGACGATTAAAAGCAAGCTAATAGCTTATAAAATATCGCAGCAAAAAAACCGGACTTTTTAGTTCGTTTTTTTTTATTGTTGTTAATCCAGGTGCATACACAATATATTTTTAACTTTTATTAACTTTTAAACCAAAAGCCTCTATTAATAGGTGTTATAGATTATATTTCAGACATTTTTATGCTTTTTGTTTACTGTTTTATATTTTTTCTTAAACATTATTAAAGAAATTTTTGTTGTTCAGGTAAATACTTTTAATACTCATTAAATATCTACAACAATGAAAACAGTAAATTTTAAGAACATGTTAAACTTAAGAAGTTTGGCTTTCGCCGCAGCAATAATTGTAAGTATGGCATTTGTTAGCTGCGAAAAAGAAAACGATGATTACATCCCTCAAAGTGAACTTAGTGATGACTCGATGCTAAAAGCCGGAAAATCTTTACCTCCGGGTGATGCTTCCATCGCTGCAATTGCAATCGATGCTGGTTTTTCAGAACTGGTTGGTGCACTTTTTTATGTTGACGGAGAATTGGGAACCGAGTTGGTAGACATGTTTTTAAACGGTACCGACCAATACACCGTATTTGCTCCGACAAACGACGCATTTATGGCCCTTTACGATGCTTTGGGAGTGGAAAGCATTAATGAGCTACCGGCCGACTTAGTTTTGAATGTTTTATTGTATCATGTAACTGACGGAAGAAGAGCTGCAAATAGTGTAGTTCCTAAAAAGAATCCGAAAACAATTGAAACACTACTGGAAGGTGCAACATTTAGTGTTGACAAGGACCTGAAAATTTGGGCAGTTGGAAATACCGCGATGCTGGTACCCGGTTTTGTGAATATCTCAGCGTCAAATGGAATCATCCATGTAATTGATGCAGTTATTCTACCAATTGAATAGTCTAAAATAATTTCAACGCCATGAAACTTCAAAGAAGCGACTGTTAACAGTCGCTTCTTTTTTTTTGCCGACAGCAAATTAGTGTTAATCTTTCTTCAAAAACCTTAAACAGTAGGTTAAGCCTAAGATTTTTTCTATTTTTCCGGGTATTTTTTCGAAAACAAGAAAATGAGCAATTTATCACGCAGAAAATTTTTAGGCACAACGGCAACGGGTATTGCTGCTGCCACCATTCTTCCATCAAACGTTATCGCAGGTTTAGGGCATAAAGCTCCCAGCGACAAACTCAACATCGCCGGAATTGGTGTTGGCGGAAAAGGTTTCACCAATCTGAAATTTATGGAAACCGAAAACATCGTTGCATTATGCGATGTGGATTGGGAATACGCCGGACGGAATGCCTTTGAACGCTGGTACCGGGCCAAACAATACAAGGACTTTAGGGTGATGCTGGAAGAGCAGAAAGATATTGATGCAGTGATGATTGCTACTCCGGATCATACGCACGCTCTGCCGGCATTAATGGCCATGCGCGAAGGCAAACATGTTTTTCTGCAAAAGCCATTGACGCATTCAGTTTACGAATCGCGAATCATGACGGAAACAGCAGCACGTTACAGTGTTGCGACACAAATGGGAAACCAGGGAAATTCGGCTGACGGAATCCGCCAGATTTGCGAATGGATTTGGGCCGGCACAATTGGCGAAGTTACGCATGTTGACACCTGGACCAACCGCCCGATTTGGCCACAAGGATTAACACGCCCCGAAAAAGGAAAACGCGTGCCAAAAACACTCGACTGGGATTTATTTATCGGGCCGGCAAAATTTACCGAATACAACCCGATTTATCACCCGTGGAACTGGCGTGGCTGGTGGGATTTTGGAACCGGAGCACTCGGCGATATGGGATGCCATATTCTCGATCCTGTTTTTAAAGCACTGAATTTACAATATCCGAAAACGGTTGAAGGCAGTTCAACGCCATTTAACAACGACTCGGCACCAAACGCAGAGTTTGTCCGCTACGAGTTCGATCGTCGCGATAACCTGCCAAAAGTAGCCATGCCAGAAGTTACGGTGCATTGGTACGACGGTGGTTTTATGCCTCCCCGCCCCGATGAATTAAAAGACGGCGAACAAATGGGTGACGATGGTGGTGGTTGTATTTTTTACGGTACGCGCGGGAAAATTATGTGTGGTACCTACGCGGCTAATCCAACCTTATTGCCAACTTCGGAGATGGCGCATTTCCAGGAACCGGACAAAACCATTCGACGTATTTCGAATGCCATGGAAGGTGGCCACGAACAAGACTGGATACGCGCCTGTAAGGAAAGTAAAGATGCGCGTGTTGAAGCCTCATCGAACTTTTCATATTCCGGACCACTGAATGAAATGGTTGTTATGGGTGTGCTGGCCGTTCGTTTACAAAGTCTTCAACGCAAACTGGAATGGGACGGGCCAAATATGCGTTTTACGAACATCAGCCCATCGGATACCATCCGCGTGTTGAAAAAAGACAATTTTGAGGTGATCAATGGCGATCCTACTTTTGATAAACAATACGAAACGTTACCGGCTCAAAAAATGGCCGAGGAGTGGATCCGACACACTTACCGAAGAGGTTGGGAGCAGATTTAGAATAAATATTTCGATTTAAATAAAAAGGGATGCCGAATAAACGACATCCCTTTTCTATGCTTGTGTTTTTACAACCTAAATCAATCCGGCTTCCTGCAGTAAAACTTCCATTTCTTTCTGAACTTCTTCTGCTGCTGCTCCGGCTTTTGTTGCGAAATCGGTTTCTGATGATGCATAAATGATTCCACGCGATGAATTCACCAACAAACCACATTTGCTGTTCATTCCGTTTTTAGCCACTTCCTGCAAGCTGCCTCCCTGCGCGCCAACGCCGGGTACCAACAAAAAGTGCTCAGGAACGATCTCGCGAATTTCTTTCAGCTTCTCTGCTTTCGTAGCGCCAACCACATACATCAGGTTTTCTGTAGTTCCCCAGTTTTGCGATGTTTTTAAAACAGTTTCAAACAGTTTGTCACCACTTTCTTTGTCTTCGATAAACTGGAAATCGTAAGCTCCCTTATTCGATGTCAGGGCCAAAAGAATTACCCACTTATCAAGGTAAGTCATAAACGGCTTTACTGAATCTTCGCCCATATACGGTGCAACTGTTACCGCATCAAAATCCTGATGATCAAAAAATGCCCGTGCGTATAAATTCGATGTGTTACCGATATCGCCACGTTTGGCATCTGCAATCACAAAAATTTCAGGGTATTTCGATTTTACATACATCACCGTTTTTTCCAGGCTTTCCATTCCTTTCGATCCCAAACTTTCGTAAAACGCCAGATTGGGTTTGTAGGCCACCGAAAATTCGGCGGTTGCATCAATAATTTCTTTATTGAATGAAAAGATCGGATCTGATGTATCTTTCAGGTGTTGCGGGATTTTTTGAATATCGGTATCCAAACCAACGCAAAGGAAACTGCGCTTTTTTTGGATCTGCTCAAATAGTTGCTGTTGATTCATGATAAAAAAGTCGGAAGCCGGAAAACCGAAGTCCCAAGACTCCCATTTTATTGTTTTTAAATTTCTGCTTCTTTTAGTTTTGCGGCATTTTCTTCAATCATCAGTTTTTCAATGATCTCATCAATTTCGCCGTTAATAATAGCCTGCAGGTTGTACAATGTAAGGTTAATACGGTGATCGGTTACACGTCCCTGCGGCCAGTTATACGTACGGATTTTTGCCGAACGGTCGCCGGTTGATACCATCGTTTTACGTTTCGATGAAATCTCATCGATGTATTTCTGGTACTCCATGTTGTACAAACGCGTACGCAATTCAGCCATTGCTTTGTCAAGGTTTTTCAACTTCGATTTCTGATCCTGACAAGTCACCACAATTCCGGTTGGAATGTGTGTTAAACGAATTGCCGAGTACGTGGTGTTCACCGACTGTCCACCCGGACCCGACGAACAGTATTCGTCACGACGAATGTCTTCGGTTCTTAATTCCACATCAAACTCATCGGCTTCCGGTAAAACAGCCACTGTTGCTGCCGAAGTATGCACACGTCCCTGTGTTTCGGTTTGTGGCACACGCTGCACACGGTGAACTCCCGATTCATATTTCATAACACCGTAAACACCTTCGCCGGTAATGTTGGCAACGATTTCTTTAAAACCTCCCGCCGTACCTTCGTTGGCATTGGTAACTTCCATACGCCAACCTTTTTGTTCGCAAAACTTGCTGTACATACGGAACAGGTCGCCGGCAAAAATACTTGCCTCGTCACCACCGGTACCGGCACGGATTTCGAGAATTGCATTTTTGGCGTCTTCCGGATCAGCAGGAACAAGCAAAAGTTTTACGTCTTTTTCAATCTGAGGTATGCGCTTTTCCGACTCCTCGATTTCATCACGCGCCATTTCGCGCATTTCTTCATCGCTTTCTTCGGCCAGCATTTCTTTTCCGGTCAATATATTATCGACCATGTTCTTATACTCCTGAAATTTTGCAACTAACTTTTGCAGGTGTTTATATTCCTGGTTTAGCTTTACGTAACGCTGCATATCAGCAATCACCTCAGGATCGGTAATCTGCTGCTCTACTTCTTCAAAGCGGTGTTTTATCGATTCAAATTTTTCTAATAATGCGTATTCTGCCATGGCTTTCTTTAATAAATAAACTCGCCTTTTTCCGACTTAATTGTCAATTTCTTGCCGTCGAAAGGTTCAACTTTTCCAATAATTTGTGCATCGATGTTAAACGATTTTGAGATTTCAATGATCTCATCGGCCACATCGGCACTGCAGTATATTTCGTAACGGTGCCCCATGTTGAACACCTTGTACATTTCTTTCCAGTCGGTTCCCGATTGCTCCTGAATTAATTTAAACAGTGGAGGAACGGGGAACATATTATCTTTAATCACATGCACATTGTCTACAAAGTGCAGCACTTTTGTTTGCGCTCCTCCCGAACAATGAATCATTCCTGATATTTGTGAACGATACTTATCCAGTACTTTTTTAACTACAGGCGCATAAGTACGTGTTGGTGAAAGCACCAGTTTCCCGGCATCAATATCCAAACCTTCAACAGCGTCGGTTAATTTTTTCCCTCCTGAATAAACCAAATCAGCAGGTACAGCCGGATCAAAACTTTCAGGATATTTTTCGGCCAGGTAATTGGCAAAAACATCGTGGCGGGCCGAAGTTAATCCGTTGCTTCCCATTCCGCCGTTGTATTCTGTTTCGTATGTTGCTGTTCCTGATGATGACAAACCAACAATTACATCGCCGGCAGCAATTTTATCGGCCGAAACCACATCCGCTTTTTTCATGCGGCAGGTAACAGTTGAGTCAACAATAATCGTACGAACCAGGTCGCCAACATCGGCAGTTTCGCCACCGGTTGAATAAATGCTAACTCCCATTTCGCGAAGATTGGCCAACAACTCTTCGGTTCCGTTAATAATGGCAGCGATGACTTCGCCCGGAATATTGTTTTTGTTGCGGCCAATGGTCGACGACACCAAAATATTATTGGTGGCACCCACACAAAGCAGGTCGTCAACATTCATGATAAGTGCATCCTGGGCAATTCCTTTCCACACCGAAATATCGCCGGTTTCTTTCCAATACATGTAAGCCAGGGCCGATTTTGTTCCTGCTCCGTCGGCATGCATAATATTGCACCATTCGTCGTCGCCCCCTAAAATATCGGGAACAATTTTACAGAATGCCTTTGGAAAAAGACCTTTATCCACATTCTTAATCGCTTCATGCACATCTTCTTTCGAGGCCGAAACACCCCTCGCACTATATCTCGATTCCGTTACCATTTACTAAGTGATTTTTGTGGCTACAAAAGTAACAAATTCTAATAGATTGTCAGTTAATATTCAAAAGTAGACCAACAAAAAAGGAAAGACTTCATAAGACTTTCCCTTTTGTTAAAATATCGTGATTGCTAAGCGTATAAAAAGCGCTTAATCTTTCGTGTTGGCGTACGTTCAAAAGGACTTGGCTGCAACACCACCTTGTTGATCCTCGAGAACTTATTTACTTCCTGGTTCACTTTTTTCATGATCTCCTGAAGTATTTCATCTGATTTCTCCGTAATAAAATGTTGAGCTTCCTTCTTTAAATGTTTAAAATGCTCGTCAATTTCCTCGGTGTTCAAATGGATCATCGCCACCAGTTTACCCTTTTTCTCCACTACCAGCGATTCCAATACAAAACGCATTTTGTTGATCACCGATTCTATTTCTTCCGGGTAAATATTTTCGCCACTGGCTCCAACAATCATCGTTTTAATCCGCCCTTTAATGTGCAGCAAATTGTTTTTGTCGAACATTCCGCGGTCGCCGGTGCGGAACCATCCATCTTCGGTAAAAACGTCTTTTGTAATGTCCGGTGCTTTGTAATAACCTTTCATTACATTTTCGCCTTTGGCCTGAATTTCGCCCTCGCCGGTTGCCGGATCGGGATTGGCAATTCGCAGCGAAACACCTTTCATGGCAATTCCGGTTGACCCCACTTTGCGGTTTTTACCGACTGCTCCGGCCAATAGTGGCGCCGTTTCTGTTAAACCGTAACCTATGGCGTACGGAAACCCCCCTTCAAAAAGAAAGCGCTCAACTGTTGGATCGAGTTTTGCTCCTCCAATTCCGAAAAAGCGCAATTCGCCACCAAAAGTTTTATGCAATTTTTTAGCTGCAACCTTGTGCAATAATTTGCGTGTTGGAGCAAAGGAACTTAAAAAACGCATCAGTCCGCTTTTTTCAAAAGTCGGCTGAATTTTTCCTTTGTATACTTTTTCGATAATCAGCGGAACCAACAACATTATTGTAGGTTTTACCTGCTGTAAAGCGGGCATTAATACCGAGGCTACCGGCGGTTTACGCAGGTAATGCACCGATGCACCATACATCATTGGCAACAAAAATCCAACGGTATTTTCGAGTGTGTGCGACAATGGCAGGATTGAGATAAACCGGTCATCCGGATTAATTTCCTGTAGAGTGCGGCTTTGCTGTGCTGTCCACGCCAGGTTTTTGTGCGTTAACATCACACCTTTTGAATTTCCTGTGGTACCCGATGTATAAATTATCGATGCCAGTTCTTCTTCCTCCACATTTACCGGCAAAAATTTCCGGGTTGTTTGCGGCATCGAAGATTCTAACTTTCTCAAATGATCGGCCGGAGTTTCTTTTGGAATAACCGAAAAATTATCCACCAAAATCATGTGTTGAACAATCTCTGTAACTCCCGGGCTCACCGACTTATATAAACCTTCGGAAACAAAAAGTAATTTCGATTCGGAATGTTCTATAATGGTTTCAATCTCGTTCGAATGAAAATCAGGTAAAATTGGAACGGCCACCGCTCCAATTACCGAAACGGCAAAAAAGGCTTTCCCCCAGTTGGGCATGTTGGCGCTTAAAATGGCAACCTTATCGCCTTTTCCAATGCCCAGCTCAACTAAAAGCTCGGCCAAAAGTTCCACATCCTCTCCCATTTGCCTGTAGGTGAAATCCTCCTCACCGGCAAATTTTACCGAGGTATTATTTGCGAATTTCTCTACCGAATTGTAAAACAATGCCGGCAAAGTCAATCTTGTTTTGTCAATCATATTTTTTCTGTCCCTCTTAAAGCGAGTCTGTCTGCTTAAATAAACGCGGCAAAAATAGCAAAAAATCAATTCTTCAATGTGACTTCGATAACTAAGCACTAAAAACTGTCCACTTCCAATGTATTGAATTTCTGCCTATTACAATATTCAGAATGAAATATTAACGTTTTTTATGGTTTAAAACACTAGTTTTAACAGCTAAAATTCGAATTATGGGGTCTAATATTCAACAAAAGGAGCTGATTTCAGCCACGGAAAACTTTATAAAACAGCACTTTGCATCCGATAGTTCGGGGCACGACTGGTGGCATATTCACCGGGTACGAAATATGTCTGTTCACCTGGCAGAAAACGAAGGCGGTGATCTTTTTCTGATTGAAATGGCAGCTTTGCTTCACGATCTCGACGACTGGAAGCTGGGCAATGGAGAAATCACTTCAAGAACAAAAAGCTGGTTAGAACAGATTTCCATAAGCAAAAAAGACGCGGATAAAATTGAACAGATTATTGAACAGGTATCGTTTAAGGGGGCTGGTGTTGAAACAAAAGCCGGCAGCCTTGAAGCACAAATTGTTCAGGATGCCGACCGGCTGGATGCCATTGGCGCCATAGGCATTGCACGAACATTCGCTTACGGAGGCAACAAGGGGCGTTTGCTCCATCATCCCGATATCGAACCAAAACTTCACAACAGTTTTGAAGAATACAAAAAAACCACGGCGCCAACCATCAATCACTTCTACGAAAAGTTGTTGTTGCTAAAAGACCGCATGAACACAAAAGCCGCGCAGAAAATTGCTGAAGAACGCCATGTTTTTATGGAAAATTTCCTCGCACAGTTTTTTTCTGAATGGGATTGCAAAAAATAAGTGCCACTATTGTTTTTTAAGCGTTTGCTTTTGTAAATTTAGGAAGCCTAAAAACAATTATGTATGAAAGTCGAACATCTGGCCATTTGGACCTACAACCTTGAGGGAATGCGCAGTTTTTATATGCACTATTTCGATGCATCGTCGAGTGACGTGTACCACAACCACAGCCGCGAATACCGCTCGTATTTTCTGTCGTTTAACGGTGATTGCCGCATCGAACTAATGGAAATGCCGGGTATTCCGAAATCGAAAGATAATCCGCAAAAACAGTTTACCGGACTCATTCATTTTGCCATTAAAGTGGGCTCGCGAGATAAAGTAAATGAACTAACTGATACACTTCGGAAAGATGGGTTTAAGATTATTGGTGAGCCACGCTCAACCGGCGACGGATATTACGAAAGTATTATTTTAGATCCGGATGGGAACCGGGTTGAAATCATGGCCTGATTTAGTATTCCGCGCAGATTCAAGTCCAACGACTCTATAAAAAGAATGTCCTATTCCAGTTCATCGCCACACTCCCAAACTATGGTGGGGCGATACTTGAGTGAATCAAAATCAACCGGATCAACCGTAACACCCCACTCCACAAGAGTTCCGTTATTGTGATAAACTTCGCAATTGGAGCACGACCAGTAATCGCAGTAAAGGTGATAGAAATATTCTTCGTTGTAGGTCCAGCGCTGCACCCTACACCCGTAACAATTGCCCGAATCTTCAAGTTCAGCAAGTTGTGCTTTCATCCAACTGGGTACAATAATTGGCTCCGGCTCGCGATCTTCGCAAGCCAGCATGGCAACAATAAAAAGAGCTATGTAGAGAAGTTTTCGCATGTGCTCACTACTTTTTCCCGAAGTTAAGATTTCTTATTCAGCAAGGACGCTTTACTATCGATAAAGTTAATCATCATAAATGGTAAAAACCACATATTTTCCGTCCTTTATTCAACGATATCATTTCCCCGCCAAGATTAGCAGCACCAAACTTACAAAATGAATTCTATTTGCCAGACAGAATATAGTCGGCTGCAATTTCAAGCTCTTTGTACCACTCGGCACCATATTTTGCTGTCAGTGGCTCTTTTAGAAATTTGTAAAGCGGAAGTTTTTCCGAGGCACCACATTTACGTCCGGGTTTACAGATATCGAGTTCCTGGTAGTTTACTGCATCAAAACGTTTGTATTCAGTAATACGAATGGGGAACAAATGACACGACAATGGTTTACGAAACTTGGTTTTCCCTTCAAAATGCGCTTTTTCGATGGCACATTTTAAAATACCTTGTTTATTGTAATAGGAGTAAACACACTGACGGTCGTCAACAAGCGGCGTTACCAAATCGCCATCGCTATCAATAACCGAGTAGCCCTGTTTCTCCACTTCGCGTTTGTGTTTTTCGGGAAGCAGATCTTCAAAAGTGTGATAGTTCTCTTCAATAAGAATGGCCTCTTCATCGGTAAGCGGGGCACCCGAATCACCTTCAATACAACAAGCGCCTTTGCATTTTAATATATCGCAAAGGAAATGTTTCTCAAAAACATCACGGCTTACTATGGCACGACCAATCTCTATCACGTCTTTCAAATTTATTTTGGTACAAATATTAAAAAACAAACCTTACTTGCAGCACAAGTAAGGTTTGAATATTTATTTAAAGTGTCGTCTTACTTCTTAATAAGGTTTTTACCGGTCATCTCAGCAGGAACCTCAAGTCCCATATCGGCTAATAATGTTGGTGCAACATCAGCCAAAATACCGTTCTCCAATGTTATTCCTTCTTTTTCGGTAACAAAAATACAAGGAACCGGATTTAACGAGTGAGCTGTATTTTCCGAACCGTCATCGTTAACCGCATTGTCGGCATTACCATGGTCGGCAATGATCATGATATCGTAACCACCTTTCTGAGCTGCAGTAACCACATCTTTTGCACAAGCATCAACCGCCTGAACTGCTTTGTAAACTGCTTCGTAAACACCTGTGTGACCAACCATATCGCCGTTGGCAAAATTCAGACAAACAAAGTCAGCCTCTCCGTTTTCCAGTTTCGGAACGATAGCTTTTGCCACTTCCGGAGCCGACATTTCAGGCTGAAGATCGTAAGTAGGAACTTTTGGCGAAGGAATAAGGATACGGCTTTCGCCTTCAAATTCTGCCTCGCGGCCGCCACTAAAGAAGAAAGTTACGTGCGCGTATTTTTCGGTCTCGGCAATACGGATTTGTTTTTTACCAGCCCTTTCAATTACCTCACCCATGGTGTTGGTCACGTTATCTTTTTCGAAGATCACGTTAATACCTTTAAAATCGGCTTTGTAAGTTGTCATGGTATACCATTGCAGATTCATGGTGTGCATGTCATACTCATGTTTGTCTTCCTGAGTAAAGGCAATAGTTGTCTGACGCAAACGGTCGGTACGGAAGTTAAAGCAGATTACCACATCTTCTTCTTCGATTTTTGCCAGTGGCTCGCCGGCTTCGTCAACCATTACTAAAGGTTTCAGGAACTCATCGGTTACACCCGCATCGTATGATGCCTGCATTGAAGCCAGAATATCAGTTGATTTTTCGCCTTTACCTTGTGTATATAAATCGTAAGCTAATTTCAAACGATCGTAGTTATTGTCGCGGTCCATTCCGTAGTAACGACCGATCAACGATGCAAATTTACCCACGGTTCCTTCCAACGCTTTCAGGTCGTTTTCAATAAAACCATAACCTGAACGCGGGTCAGTATCACGACCGTCAGTTAAACCATGGATAAAAACATCTTCCAGTCCCATGTCGGTAGCAATCTGACAAAGCGCTACCATGTGCGAACTTAAAGCATGAACTCCACCAGGGCCAATCAAACCAATCAGGTGAACTTTCTTTTTATTGTCTTTTGCGTAGTTGTACGCTTTTAAAATCTGCGGATGCTGCCACAACGACTTGTCTTTAATGGCACGTGTAATTTTCACCATATCCTGGTACAAAACACGACCGGCACCAATGTTAAGGTGACCCACTTCCGAGTTACCCATTTGTCCATCTGGCAAACCAACATTTTCGCCACTTGCCAGCAACTGCGAGTGTGGGTATTTTTCCATCAACGAATCGATAAAAGGAGTTGGAGCAGTTGCTACAATGTCGCTTTTCGATCCATCACCGATTCCCCATCCATCGAGAATCATTAATAAAGTCTTCTGATTATCAGCCATTATATTCTGTTTTTATTAAATATCAATTTTAGAACGGACAAAAATATCCTTTTTAAAATCATTAAGGAAATTACAGCCAATATGTTCAGGATGATTTAACAATCTTTTGGAATTAATTGAGCTTATTAATTTAATTTTGCCAGGTGTGCTTTGCAGAACTCTGTTCACCGCTAATTGTTATGAGCATGCAACTTCTAAAGCCTGTATCCGTTTTAGTTGTGAAGTAGACTTAAATGAAACGAACATGAATTTTTATTCTTCAAATTCACAACAGGAAGAATTAAAATTCATCGAGAGTTACATCGAATACAAAAGAAATAGACAATTTTGATGAGATGAAACGAATAAAGATTGAAATACCGGTTATTCTGCTTACCATCATAATCATCTCGTTGTTGGGCTTGTCGGGGAATTTTGTGTACAAAAGTTTATCCGAAATCGTTAATTCCATGCTTTCCGAATCGAAACCCGACAACACCCTTATCCTGGTAAAAGATGTGGCCATGGATTTGAACGAAACCGAAAACATGGTAAGGCTTTATTCGCTCAGCAACGACAATGATTACCTCGAGAATTACAGAACTGTAAATGAGTCGCTCGAAACAAAATTTGAAGAATTACAATCCGTTTACAACCCAGACAGCAACCGGCAAATACTGGTTGATTCGGTGCTGATCCTGGCGCAGCAAAAAATGGTTGTCTGGGAAAAGATTCTAAACCTTCACTTTTCGCGCGGAAACGAGCACGAAGCTTTTAACCAATATGTTGAAACGCTCGACACCGTATTGACGGTGCAGGATACCATTCATTTTGAAGAACCTGAGAAAAGAGGTTTTTTAAAACGTGTTTTTGGGAAAAAACAGGAGCCGCCAAAACCCATAATTGTAGACCGCACTGTGGAGAAACAGCGACTGCAACAAGAAATTGAGTCGCTTGAAAATGAACTGAAGCAACGTAACCAACGAATGAGTTCGGCCGAAGCGGTGTACATGCGCAAAAACCTTGAGATCAGTGAAAATCTTTCTGATATTATCACAAAACTGGAACGACAGGAAGAAGAAAGTTTTATGCGGCAATCGCAGGAAGCGGAGCTGCTGGCCAACGAAACCTACGAACGTTTATCGTACTTTGCTTTGTCGGTGTTTCTATTGCTGATTTTGGTTCTGATTCTGTTTTTCCGCGATCTGCGAAAATCACGCTCGTACCAAAAAGTGCTGAAAAAAGCCAAAACTCACGCCGAGAACCTGGCGCGCACCAAAGAATTGTTTGTAGCCACCGTGAGCCACGAAATGCGCACGCCTGTTAACGCCATTTATGGTTTGAGCGAGCAGTTACTGCAAAAACAACACGATGAAAAAACGCAGGAAGACCTGAGAGTAATTTTCGACTCCACCAAACATTTAGCCGAACTGGTAAATGATACATTTGATTTTTCACGACTGGAAAAACAAAATATCCAACTGGCACCCGTACATTTTTCGTTGAACGATTTACTTCACAAAATTGAGCTGTACAACAAACCAAGCGCAGAAGCTAAAAACATCAGTTTCAAAATTCAGGATAATGTGGAAAACGAGCTGGTGCTGTTTGGCGACGAAGGCCGGCTTAAACAGATTTTAAACAACCTGCTTACCAACGCTCTGAAATTCACCGACGAGGGAGAAGTAAAACTGGTGGTTACCGCCGAAGAGCGGAAAAAACAAATACAACTTAATTTCGAAATCTCGGACACAGGAATTGGCATACCCAAAGAAAGCCAGGAGAAGATTTTTGATGATTTTGTACAACTGGATACCGACATCAATAAAAAAGCCGGTGGCACAGGTTTGGGACTTTATATTGTAAAAAAACTGGTCGATCTGCTTGGTGGTAAAATCACTGTTGAAAGCGAAGTCGGTAAGGGCACCCGCTTTTTTGTTTCAATTCCGCTACAAAAAGGAGACAGCGAAAAACTTCAGCAAACATTTAAAAGTTTCGACACACCTGAAGTATTAAAAGGCAAAGCAGTTTTAATTGTTGACGACGAAGCGTTTAACCGCCACTTACTAAAAAGTATTTTCACCAAATGGAAGGTTGATTTTGATGAAGCCGAAAATGGACAGGAAGCAGTCGAACGGGCTGCACTTAACAACTACGACATGATTCTTATGGATATTCGAATGCCGGTAATGAACGGAACAGAAGCCGCACAAGCCATTAAACAATCCGGAAATAAAGCCCGGATCATTTCGTTGTCGGCAAATTCTGATTCTGCTAATCCCGACGAAAAAAGTGCGTTTGACAGTTCGCTGAAAAAACCTTTTGATGAAGCAGCATTGTACAATATTATTTGCAATACCGCAGATATAAAGCCGGAACAAGAAACTTCAAAACAGGAAAAAGCATTGATCTATCGCCCCGATCTGAGCGAATTAAAACGAATGGGAAACGGCGATCCCGAATTCCTGAAAGAAATGATCGACCTGTTTTTAAAAACCAGCGCAGCCAGTATGCAATCGATCGACGAAAACCTGAACAGTAAAAATTACGACGCCATTGCCGAGCTGGCGCATAAACTGGCATCTCCGGTAAAATATATGAACGTTACCGGGGTTTACAACACCATAAAAGAACTGGAGCAATTGGCAAAAAAAGGCAACGAATCAACAAGTATCGAAGAAAAAACTGCTCAGCTGCACACCGAAATCGAGGCCCTGAACAAAGAGCTGAAAGCACTTTTCAACGAAAAGTTCGAATAAGCGGTAAATATTATACCGATGAGCAATTGAATTGAAGCTTAAATTCGTTTCACTTTTTAAAGCTTTTCAATTGTCTATCGGCATTAACCATTGTAATTTCAGATTATCGTTACACTCAATCTAAAATACAAAAGGTAAAACTTTCCGAATCCGGTCATATTCAATACATTTGTTTTTTACTAAAAACCAATTCGGAAATTATATGCACAATAAACAAGTTACAATACCAGGATGGCTGCGCTGGGTAGCATTGGTAGCCGTTAGCCTTACCATGTTTGGAAGCTACTACATGTACGACAGTGTTGCCTACGTAGCAAAAGATTTTATTGAATTACTGGGCTTCAGCCAGACGAACATCGGGCAGCTGTATACCATGTACAGTATTGCCGCCGTAATCGTTCTGTTCTTTAGCGGTGTTTTTATCGACAAATACGGCACACGCGTTTCCATGGTATTGTTTGGTGCCATTTGTAGTTTGGCAGGTTTTGTTACAGCTTTTAGCGACAATTTAACCATCATACTTATCGGCCGGTTTATATTAGGTTTTGGCAGCGAGCCATTAATTGTGGCGCTTACGGTGGCGCTGGCAAAATGGTTTAAAGGAAAAGAGTTGGGTTTTGCGCTGGGTATTAACCTGCTTATTGGCCGTGGCGGATCTTATTTTGTTGACCGTTCAAATACCTGGGCCAGCTCGATATATGACATGGGATGGCAGCCCGTTTTATACCTTGCTGCCGGAATCGGATTACTCTGTTTTCTTGGCGGTGTCATCTATTATTTTATCGAACGCTGGACACAAAAGCGCTATGTACTTGGCAAAGCTGAAGAAACCGAAAAACTGGACTTTAAAGGATTATTCAAATACAGCCCTTCGTTTTGGTATGTAGTAATTCTTTGTTTAACCTTCTACTCGGCAATATTCCCGTTCCGCGGATTTGCCCCAACATTTTACCAGGATGCACACGGCGTATCGGAGCAAATGGCGGGCAAGCTCAATAGTGTTCTCATTATGGCAACCATGTTTGCCACTCCGGTAATCGGGTTACTGATCGACAAGATCGGACGACGTGCATTAATGATGTTTATCGGGTCGATAATTATACTCCCCGTTTATTTGATGTTCGCCTACGGAAACATGTCGTTGTACATTCCCGTAACGTTAATGGGCATTTCATTTTCGCTTATTCCGGCAGTAATGTGGCCTTCGGTAGCCTATATAGTTGAAGAAAGCAAACTGGGAACTGCTTATGCATTAATGACTTTGTTGCAGCAGATTGGCGTTGCAGCAATGGCTTGGCTAATCGGTGTAACCAACGATGTTTCAGGCGCATCGGCAAGCAATCCGGAAGGCTATATTCCCGGAATGTGGATATTTAGTATTCTTGGTTTTGTTGGTTTGTTATTCAGTTTTCTGTTGCGGCGTGCTGAAACAGGACCAAAAGGCCACGGACTGGAAGAACCAAGCGGAAGTAAATAATAGTATTAAGTGTACATACACTAAATACAAACTTGTACGTAGTATCGAAAGATGGAAGTTAAGAACATTAAAATATTTGTTGTTGAAGATGACGAATGGTACCGTCGTTTGCTGGTGCATAATCTTTCCATGAATCCGGATTATGAGATACAGGCTTTTGGTACCGGCAAAGAATGTTTGAATAATCTTCACGAACTTCCTGATGTTGTTACGCTTGATTATCGCCTGCCCGACATGAAAGGCCTTGAGGTACTAAAGCAGATAAAAGCAATTAACGATGATATTCAGGTTATTCTCATTTCGGAACAAGACGACATTGAAGTGGTTGTAGACCTGCTAAAACATGGCGCTTACGATTACATTGTAAAATCGAAAGACATACGCGAACGCCTATTGAATACGGTTAATAATATCAGCAAGGAATTTAAACTGAAAGATGAGATTCGCTCGCTGCGCCAGGAGGTTAAACAGAAATACAGCTACGAAAATACGATTGTGGGCAACAGTCCGGCCACACAAAAAATTTATAACCTGATTGAAAAAGCTACCCGCACCAATGTTACCGTTTCTATAAGTGGCGAAACCGGAACGGGAAAAGAGCTGGTAGCCAAAGCCATTCATTACAATTCGTCGCGTGCCAAACAGCCTTTTGTTCCGGTAAATATGGCTGCAATACCAAATGAGCTGATCGAAAGCGAACTTTTTGGCCACGAGAAAGGGGCTTTTACAGGAGCCGCGGCGCGACGAATCGGAAAATTTGAAGAAGCACACTCGGGCACCTTGTTTCTCGATGAAATAGCAGAGATGGACATTTCGCTGCAAGCAAAACTTTTGCGGGCCTTACAGGAAAAAGAAATTATCCGGGTTGGTAGCAACAAAGCGGTAAAAATCGATTGCCGCATAATTATTGCCACCAATAAAAACTTGCTGGAAGAAGTAAAAAAAGGCAATTTCAGGCAAGACCTTTATTACCGCTTTTATGGCCTCCCCATCGATCTTCCGCCCTTACGCGACAGAGGAAATGATGTTATTGTACTGGCAAAAAGTTTTATCCAGCAATTTTGCAAAGAGAACAAACTGGAGCAAAAACAACTCTCGCCTTCTGCCAGTAAAAAGTTGCTGGCCTACCCTTTCCCCGGAAATGTACGCGAGTTAAAATCGGTTATCGAACTGGCAGCAACACTGGCCGATGAAAAAGAAATTACTGCCGATCATTTACTGCTCGAAGATGCCGAAAACATTGAAGGGCTGCTAACCGAGGAACTCACTCTTCGCGAATACAACCTGCGACTTGTTAAACGCATGCTCGACAAATACGACAATAAACCAAAGGTGGTAGCCGACAAGCTGGATATTGGTGTAGCCACCATTTATCGAATGCTTAAAGAAGATCAGTAGTAGATTCTCAAGATTATCATTTTGATAATATCTCTATCATATTGATAGTATTCTATTCTCCCCCACTTTTCCTCTATATTCATTTTCAACCCATTACGCATTTCCAATTTTAATGGCACAACAATTGGCTATTACAAATCAAAATATCCAAAAAAAACTAATGAGGAGGAAATAGTCATGAAAATGAATAGAAAAATACAAAATGCAATTAGCATTGGTTTAGTGGTAATAATAGTTATTGCTGCTTTGGTTGGCATTTCAACCTACACGCAAAAAACAACCGAAATTAATGAACTTCAAGTACAAAATGCCGGCATAAACCAGGAACTGCAGGAACGCGATTCGATGGTGAATGAGCTGGTAGGTGCTTTTGATGAAATTGAGCAGAACTTGAAATTTATTAAAGAAAAACGTCAGGTTTTATCAGTGGAGTCGCAAAAAGAGGGGAACTACGACCGAAAGCAAGCAATTGTTGAAGATATCGCCCTGATGAATGATATGCTGGAGAAAAGCAGCGAGCACATTGTAGAGCTGGAGCGTAAACTAAAAAAATCCGGTATCGAGATCAATTCATTCAAAAAGAAAATTGCGGCCCTAAATCAAAGTATTGAGGAACAGAATACACAAATTGTTGCACTTCAACAGCAAATTGAAGAGCGCGATGTTATGCTGGCGGATATGTCGCAAACCATTGACACAATGCAGGTCGTTCTTCAGGCAAAACAAGATACATTAATACAACAGCAACAGCTTATTGACGAAAAAATTTACCAGCTAAACAAAGGTTTTGTTGCCTACGGAACCTATAAAGAGCTGGAAGAACATAACGTTTTGACCAAAGGCGGTGGTTTTCTGGGATTGGGAAAACAGGTTAAACTGAAAAGAAACCTGGACGAGGACTATTTTACTGAACTGAATATTCAGGAAACCAAAAGTATCCCTTTGTTTTCGAACGAAGCAACAATCATTTCAGAACACCCGGATAGTTCATACTCTTTTGTTGAACAAGATGGAGTAATTGCCTATCTGAACATTGATAATCCGGATGAATTCTGGAAGATCTCAAAATATGCGGTAATAGAAATTAAATAATATAGGTTTGCTGAAAGCAGAAGCGCGGGCAACAGAGGTTGTTCCCTTCTGCTTTTGTTTTTAACGTGCAAAACTACCCACGCGGTATGCGAAAACAAATCACATTTATTAGAAAACATAAACGAAGAAGACATGAAGAAATTTGGATTAGCACTTACGACAATTGTATTGGGAATATTATTAATGGTAGCATGTAACGATAGCGAAACAATAAATTTTCCGGAAGGAAAAGGGAAAGTTAACGTGTATCTTACCGATGCGCCATTCCCAATTGAACTGGTGTCTCAAACCATTGTAACAATTGACAAAGTTGAAATCAGAAAACAGGAAAGCGATACTACTGAGTCATCGTTTATTCCAATTATGGTAGAACCTTTTGAGGTGGATCTGCTCACCCTTACAAACGGAATTACCGAACAACTGGCATCGGTTGAACTGGAGGCCGGAACTTACGACATGATACGTATGCATGTAGTTGATGCTGAAGTAATACTAACTGATGAAACTGTATTTGATTTGAAAATACCAAGCGGTTCAAGCAGTGGTTTAAAAATTAAAATCGAGCCGGCTTTAACAATTAACAGCGGCGAAACTTCAGACGTATTACTTGACTTTGATGTTAGCAAATCGTTTGTAGCCAAAGGCAACTGGAAAGGCGGAATGATTAATGGTTTTAATTTCAAACCGGTTGTTCGTTGTGTACTGCTCGATCGTGCCGGAAGAATTGAAGGAACTGTGAGCGATACGTCGAATGTACTTTTACCTAACACTGCTGTTAATCTTTGGACAGAGGTGAACGACATTGAAGAAGACAGTTTAATTACCACTGCCTTTACCGATGAAATGGGTATGTATAAAATTATTGGAATACCGGAAGGAACATATTATATGATTGCAGAACAGGATAGTTTCCTGACCGATACGATATGGAATGTGGATGTATTAAAAGGACAATCAACCCAGATTGACTTTGTTTTAACCCCTGAGCCGTAAATGGTTGCAAGAGTGAGGATCAATCTGTAATCAATCAGTTTGGTTAAGCTTAGTGGTTTTCAAGTATGGGCTGTCCGTTAATTCGGGCAGCCTTTTTTCGTGTTTAAAGTAAAACTTCATGCGAAGAGATGCGCTTGCTTCAGAGCCCCATAGAAGCTGTCAATAGAAAGTCTAAAGAGGCTGAAGCGATCCTCCCTGATTACCCCGAAACCTGCACATCAAAACCGGCTTCACGCACGCGTTCGGCAATACCATTCAAATCTTCCAACGAAACTTTTTCAAGTGTTTCAATTGGCGTATCGCGGGCAATCGTATAAATCATTACCTGTAGGGGCTTTATTTTTTTTAGCAAATCAATCCATGCCGAAATCTCTTTTTCAGTGGTATTATCAATGGTTTTGCCTTTGTAACTTCCGCGTACAAACATGGTTTGAATAATCACCTTTCCGTTAAAGGCAATCAATTGTTCGATGGTATCCGAGAGCTTGAAATTCCCTTTTGGGCAATCCAGCAACTTTACGGTTTCTTCAAAAGCCGAATCCAGTTTCTGAATGTTGTCTTTTATTTTCAGCAAAGCCTCAAAAACCGATTTACGGTGAATCATAGTTGCATTGGAAAGCACAGCAATACGGGCATTCGGAGTAATTTCATCGCGCAATGCTATGGTATCGTCAATAATTCCGGCAAACTCGGGATGCAAAGTTGGTTCGCCATTTCCGGCAAAGGTAATTACATCGGGAAGTTCGTTGGCAGCAACCATTTCGTGCAGTTTCACTTCAAGGCGCATTTTCACGTCGGCACGCGACGGGAAAGAAACTTTTTCCTTGTACTCGCCGGGTGTAAAACCACACTCGCAGTAAACACAATCAAACGAACAAACTTTTGCTTCTGTAGGCAGTAAATTTATACCCAGCGAAACACCCAATCGGCGGCTTTTTACCGGCCCAAATATTATTTTATCGAATAAAAATGTTGCCATAGAATAGATCTTTACAGTTTTTGAATTACTGAAAAGGTTTGATTTTTAAGGGAAAGTCAGGTATTGCCTGCTGAACAAAATCTCGTTTTTTACCAATTACTGGATCTCAAAGGTTGTTTCGCCAATTTCGTTTCCATCGGCAAACAGGTTAACGGTATAAGTTCCCGGCATCATTTCGGGTTCGTTGGTATTGTCCCAGAAAATAGCTACCGGTAAGTCCTGTCCTTCGTAAACGACCTCGCGCATTGCCGAATATTGAATTTTTAAATCTTCAAACTGAAAAACATCGTTTTCCGATTTTACCATTAACAGCTGATCGGGGCGCATAATTCGCACATAAATCTGCTTTGGCCCACGCTTAGCCGTTGCATTTTGACCCAACACAAAATAAATACGAACCTTAGCCGTACGTTTGGCAAATTTGGTCTCCTTGCTGCGGGTATTTAAAGGCTCTGCAACCAACTGGCGCGTTTCAAGCATTGCAGCCCTTTTCAGGTTTTGTTGCAGGCGTTCTTTTTCCTGATTCAATTGTTGATTGGTTTGTTCAACCTCGCGGTATTGTTGTTTAACCTCGCGGTTTTCGGCCATCAGCTCTTCGTTACGCCGGTTAAGCGAATCAATTTGCACCACAAAATCGCGCATAATTCCGCGCAAAGTGGTTACCTGCTTCTGGTAGTCCGAAATTTTCGAGAAGCTTACTTTTTTGGTCTGCTCCACCTCAATCAGCAAATCTTTTACCTTGTTTTGTGCCACAAACAACTGCTCGCTAATCGTATCGTTCTCGGTTTTTAACGAATCATAACTGGCAGCAATTTCGGTTAACTGATATTGAATGGAGTCTTTTTCAGCCTTGATTTCGGTCATTATCACTTTATGATCGCGTCGTTGCAAAAAGAACAACACCAACACAACTGCCAATACCACAGCAAGAACAACAACAATTATATTGTTCCTCATGTCTTTCGAATCTTTCTGCATCGCATCAATCTGGCTACTCATAAACTTTATTTTTTTTGTTCTGCCATCATTTAAAACGAAACAAAAATAATAATCTTTTACCCGGTGGCAAATCCCTTAAACAAATCCATGTTTTTTATTGAATTTTAAGAACTGGCGGAAAAACAAAATTTAAATACGCAAGTGCGAACACGATGGTAATTATTTTGTTTGAATAGACTAAACATTGATTATTATGAAATTTAAAATACTTACCCTTAGTCTTCTTTTGCTGTTTATTTCGCCATTTCTCTTTGCGCAGAACGAACATTACGATGCTGTAATTATCGGGCATGTTGTTTCGAAAGGTCAGCACATTCCGTTCGTAAATATTTACCTTGAAGATACCAACTTCGGAACAACAACCGATGTTACCGGCCACTATATGATGGTTGATCTTCCGATTGGTGAATTTACCATTGTTGCCAAGATGATCGGTTACAAGGAAAGCAAAAAGCAAGTGGTATTAAAAGCCGGCGAAACCGTTGAGGTTAAGTTCGATCTGGAAGAAGACGTAATTCACATGGACGAAGTGGTGATTACCGGTACTAAAACATTTAAACGGCAAACCGAAAGTGCTGTGATTGTTAATGTACTGGATGCCCAGACCATCGAAAAAGTAGCGGCACAAACCATTGCTGAATCGCTGAGTTTTCAACCCGGATTGCGCATGGAAACCGACTGCCAAACCTGTAATTACACCCAGTTAAGAATGAACGGCTTGGGCGGCGCCTACAGCCAGATATTGATTAATGGTCGCTCTGTTTTTAGTCCGCTTACCGGGCTTTACGGACTTGAGCAGCTGCCCACCGAAATGGTTGAACGCATAGAAGTTGTTCGCGGAGGAGCCTCTGCTCTGTACGGATCGAGTGCCATTGGCGGAACGGTAAATATTATCACCAAACTGCCGCAGCGAAATTCGTACGAAGTTACTTCCAACAATTCCATAATCGGCAACGATGCACTCGACTACAATGTAAGCGCTACATTAACCGCCTTATCGCAAAAACGTAACGCCGGAATGTCGATGTATGCTTTTCACCGCCAGCGTGATGCTTTTGATGCAAACGACGATAATTACTCTGAACTCCCGGAAATAAAAAACAACTCGTTTGGCATTAATTCCTTTTTCCAGATCGACGAAGATCAGAAGATTGAAGCCAATTTCTCGAGCACTTACGAGTACCGCTATGGCGGGGAGATGATTGACGGGCCGGCCTATCAGGCAAAACAATCGGAAGAACGGACACACAATGTTTTAATGGGTGGAATTGATTACACCTACACTCCAACAATGCGCACCAGCTTTGTTCTTTACTCTGCCGGCCAATACACGCAACGCGACCATTTTACCGGAATTGCACCCGATGGAGGACAGGAATTACAAGACTATAACAATGCGCCACCTTACGGCGATTCAAAAAACTCAACCGTTCAGTTTGGTGCTCAGCTAAACCATGCCATAAACGATTTTGTAGGTGCCGGAACGAACATACTTACTGTTGGGACCGAGTTTATTTACGACGATGTTTTTGATGAAATCACGGCTTACGATTATTTGATCGATCAGCAAACCAAAAACTTTGGCGCATTTATTCAAAGCGACTGGTCGATTACCCAAAAAACAACGCTCTTAGCCGGAGTTCGTGCCGACAAACACAATTTTGTTGACAAGCTGGTATTGAATCCGCGGGTTTCCTTGCTTTTAAAACCCGATTCGTACACACAGTTACGCCTGTCGTGGTCGACGGGATTTCGTGCGCCACAAGCTTTTGATGCCGATATGCACATTGCTTTTGCAGGCGGTGGAATTCAAACCATTGAACTGGCCGACGATCTGGAAGAAGAACGTTCGCAGAGTTTAAGTGCATCACTAAATTGGGATAAACCCACCGAAAAACACATTATTGGATTTACGCTGGAAGGCTTTTACACTCAGCTAAAAGATGCTTTTGTTTTGGAAGAAGTGGGAACCGATAACGCCGGAAATTCATTGATGGAAAAACGAAACGGCGGGAAAAGCCAGGTTTACGGAGCGACTTTTGAAGCGCGCGCCAATTTCGACCGCAAATTACAAATCGAGGCAGGAATAACTGTACAAAGCAGTGAATACGACAACGCCATTCAATGGTCGGAGGAATTGCCGGGAGAGAAAAAGTATTTGCGTACTCCCAAAACTTACGGCTATTACACACTAACCTGGACGCCGACGAACCGATTTAGCGCTTCGCTGTCAGGCGTATACACAGGAACTATGCTGGTGCCCCATTACGGGTTGGCCGGCGATGCTGGAACAATTGACCAGGACGTACTTATTGATTCGCCATCGTTTATGGAAACCAATGTAAAAGTGGGTTATACTTTCGGGTTAAAACGAATCGATTCATCAATTGAGATATTTGGCGGCGTAAGTAACCTGTTCGATAATTACCAGGATGATTTCGACAAAGGTAAAAACCGCGACAGTGGTTATGTTTATGGCCCCGCAAAACCGCGATCGGTTTTCTTTGGTATTAAACTGTTTAACTAAAAAGCATAAGAAAGCTGCCCGGCACATTCGCCAGGCAGCCATAAAGCATGTATTTAAAAGTCTAAATCAGGTTAATACAAGCTCCCGATCTTTATCCCAAAATAAATAGTTCTTGGAGATAGTGGTCCATACACATACGAAGGATCACGATCGATGCCTGTATCAAAATCTTCCTGATAACTGTTAAAGATATTTTTCACACCTCCGCTCAGCTCCACTTTCATATAATCCGACAAGCGGAAATGGTAACAGAGTTTTATTCCTGTGTCGAAGAAAGACTCGCTTTCGCGAAGCTCGCCAACTTCAGGATTTGCTAGTTCCGGACCAAAATACGGCACCAGCATTTTTCCCGTGTAATTTCCGGTAAGAGCAATATCAAAAACAGGTGTCGGGCTAATATTTGCACTCAGATAACCGTATGTATTTGGCGTTCTGAAAAAGCGTTTTTCGCCAAATTCCTGTTCGGCCTCAAATTCACTTTTCTGAATGGTAAACCCGGACTGCAACTGGAATTTCTGCGATGGCGAGGCGTTCAATTCAATATTAATTCCCTGCACGCGAGCTCCGTCTTCGGCATTTACACGGGTGTAAATAACGGTTCCGTTTTCGTCGGGCGTACCGTATTCGTTGGCAAACGGATCAACCAATTGGGTGTAAAATCCTTCTACCAACAGCTGGTATTGCCAATCGCCAAACTCGTTTGAATAATCAATCGATGCCGTAAAACTATTTGACGATTCCTGTTTCAGATCCGGATCATTCTCGTGAAGCACTTTTCTCGATCCCGAAGTTTCAATATGAAGGTCCTCATCAAAAATCTGCGGCGCACGGAAACCACGGCCAAAACTACTTCTGAACTGCAAATGTTCAGCAATATTATACAACAAACTCACCCGCGGACTTATTACGTTGCCATTTACATCGTCGCTGTGTTCTATTTTTTCTTCAATTTTGTAATGATCGTAGCGCAAACCGGCACTAAATACTACTTTTTCGGTTTTCCACTCCGACTGCACAAACGCACCGTAATTGGTCATTCCCTGGTCAGCAATCTGGGTATTTCCGTAATGCACATCTTCCGCAGCATCGTAGTAGCCCAGTTTTTCATCTTTCAACGAACTACCGCTTGTTTCTATTCCGGAAGTAATTGTTGCCGGAGAAAACAACAGGTAGCCAATACTTCGAATGTATTGCAAACCCGCAGCATAAGTTAAATCTTCGGTGTGCCCGTACGCCGACGGATCTTGCTCGGCGCCGTAATACGAACCGCGGTCAACCCCCTGCATCGATACAAAAGCAGAAAACTTATCGTTATCACGAAGCAGCTGGTCAAAATTTAAAGCGCCAGAATTAATCTGATGCTGCACACTTTCCGAGATATCAGATTCATGCAGCGGAAGATCGTACTTATTTCCTCCACGACGGTCTTCATTAATATTAAAATAATCGACGGTAATTTTTCCGCGGTTTGCCACACGCTGGTAAAAACGTGCCCCGATTGTTGTATTGTTGATACTTGCCAATTCCGAAAATCCATCTCTGTTGGCATCAAAAGGATCGCGTTTCCGGTGAAATCCAAAAATGCTCATCCCGGTTTTATAATCATCGGTTACAAACGAGCCGTTGATGTTAATGTTATAATCGCTGGCTGCATCGTAGTCGCCTCCGGCGCCCACAAAACTATTGTTTACAGAGGTTTCGAAACTGTTTGTTACCGGATCTTTTGTAATCAGGTTAATCGTTCCGGCAATAGCGTTACTTCCGTACATCGACGAACCACCGCCACGAATTACCTCTACCCGCTCGATCATGTTAGCGGGAATCAGCTCCAGACCATAAACACCGGCCAGCCCGCTAAAAACCGGGCGCGAGTTAATAAGGATTTGTGAATACGGTCCTTCCAATCCGTTCATACGTACCTGCGAAAAACCGCAGTTCTGGCAGTTGTTCTCCATCCGTAATCCGGGAGAAAAATTCAGCCCTTCGCTTAGGGTAACACTTTGCACACGGTCGAATAATTTTGGATTGATACTGTTAACAATGGTTGGCGTTTCTTTGCGGCTTTTGGCATTTCTATCGGCCGAAACCACCACCTGTTCAATACCAATATTATCCGGCTCCAATTCAGCCAAAATTGTAATACTTTTTTTGGCTTCCATTTTCACTTCTTTTTCCAACGTTTGGTAGCCAATGGCCGAAATTACTACCACCTGTTTTCCAAGCGGTAAATGGCTCATTTTAAAATGCCCGGTGGCATCTGCTGCAGTACCAATGGTAGTACCTTTAAGGGTTACAGTTGCAAATGGAATATGTTCTTCGCCCGATTTTACATCGCCAAAAAGCATGGCATCGGTTTTATTTTTATCGTTGTCCTCTGGCTCTTCTGCCCAGACAATCTGAAATGAAAAGAATAGCAATAGAATTGCATATATGGGTTTCATAATATTTGTAATATGTTGTTTTCAAACTACTAAATCTGATTTTTTTAAAAGCGACAAATCATCGCCCCAGTCATCGACAAAACACGGATCAAATGGAATACAATCCACTTAAACACAGATGACCAGATAGTTGCACATTTTGCAACGCTAATAAGTATTTGAAAACTAAGCGGGAGGCCCCCGGGGAATGCTGAGTAACAAAACAGGAATCGAAACTTCCTGCTCATTGTAAACAATGTAATCGATATGATCAACGGGCACTTCAAAATTGAAAGCGGTTAGCCCCGGAGTTTCATAAAAATCAGAATGCAGCGAGGAATAAAGATTAATCTCACGCTGCGAATGGTTGTGATTGTTTCCTGAACCATCCGAATCGGATGTTGGATGCGAGTGTGCAACTACAATACCGTTGGCATAAACATGGGTATGTTTATTTTGTATTGAAGTTTGAACGATGTACAAATACACCGGAAGAATCAGTACAAACAGTAGATTTGTATGTTTTCTTATTAATTTCACGTAATCGATTAGGGTGGCTAAATTAAGAACCTTTCTAAATAAAAAAGATAACAAATGCTATTTTTGCATTTTATTTAACAATGGCAAAACGCAGACCAACATTTAAGCTATACAGTTACGGCGAGTACTCGAAATGGGACCGGGAAAGTAAGGAAATCCCTAAAATACTCGATTTTACCACCGAAATTAATGCAGAAATAGGAACTGAGTTTGGCTATGTATTGCACATTAAAAATGGGAAGGGAGAGAAAGTCGATTTTCAGATCGATCATCCGCCGTTTACCGATGATGAAGGGAATTTGCGTCCTCCGTTTACCGGCGAACAGTTTATTCGCACCAACGATTATGAGTTTTATCTTGGAGATTGTATTTGGGAACCATTGGAAGACAAGCTGGGAAAATGGGAGCTAACCACCTGGTATAAAGGCAAAGTGGTTGCTCACAAAATTTTCACGTTAATGTAGCTACTTGGCTACTTTTTTCACCTCGGCCGACAATCTTTCCAAAGCGGCATCGGCAGCAGACAGCATATCCTGAACGACCTCTTTGTAATATTGCTTCACCAATTTTGGATTATCTTTTCCATCAGGATGAGTAGCACGCAAACGCAACTCGCGGTGACTTTTTACAATATCGCCGGCAATTTCGTATACCGCTTTTTCGTCTACTTCATTGTTATATTCCATCACGTAAAAACAATCGCTTAAAGCCATCGACATAATCAAATCAATGTCTTTTTTAAGGTCTCTTACACTTGCCATAATTTTATTAATAAAGTTTATTAAAGGTAGATATTTTAACCGAAAATGCAGCTACCCGGCCTATCTCCGCTGAAAACCACCAGCGCCACTACCCGTGTCACCCGGTCGGAACATACTGTTATTTCGTTGCTCTTCCTCTTCTTTTCGTTGTTTCTCCAGTGCTTCTTCACGCTTCCGTTCTTCTTCTTCCTTATCGCGGATATTTTTACTGAAAAGCGGATCGGGCGTTAAATCCCAGCTGTGGCTTTCGCTCCAGTTCGAGCGCAGTTTAATCACTTCCTGCACATACGCCACGCGTTCGGGTTGCACTTTGTCCTGAAAACTGCCGGCATCCCATTTGCCGTTTCCATTGGCATCGTAAATTACTTTTACCTTGTACTTTTCGGGCGCAAGGTATTCAAACAACACGGTGCCATCTTCGGTAAAGGATTTCTGGCGCAACACCTCTTCTTCATCGTTATTTTTCAGAACCTGAACAACCATTGGCATTGTTACATTCGAGAAATCAAATTCCAGGCTACCGTAATAATCTTCTTCGCGTGTTTTAAAACCTTTCGAAAAGGCCTTGCTGCTAATTCCAAAAATATTTACGCATGCTGCAGAGTCAATCACGAAGCTGTATTCAGTTTGTGGTTCCCAATCGTAACTAATTGAGTAACTCCGGTATTTTGTAGTGTCTTCTTGTACATTTATCGGGAGGGCATTTTTCGAGGTATCGGCAGTAAGATACATCTTCACCATCGAAGTGTTAAAACTCTGAACAGGCTCGGGCGATACAAAGCGAATCAGTCCATTCAACTCCATGGTTGACGGCACATCAGTTTGCCAGGTAAACTGCGGTATGGGTTCCGGCTTCTCTTCCTCTTCTTCCTCTTCCTTTCCCCGTCTGCGGCTTTTCTTTTCTTCCTCCACCTTTGGGTCGGCATAATGCATTAATATCGTATCGTTTTGCACGTATGGCATGCCTGCTGAATCCAGCTGAGTATAGCATAACTCCATATAAAGATAGTCGTATCTCGAAACCATTGTGTCGGTAATCCACATCAGTATCGAGTCCTTATTCTGCCCGTATTCAAAAAGCTGCCAATCGCTTGCATCGTGGTCGATCAAATTTACCGAGAAGGTATCGGCAATCGATTCATTAAACTCAAAAAAACATTTATTGCGGCTCTGGCGTACGGTCGATTCAACATACTGTTCAAAAATATCTTCCATCACATAGCGCATGTAAAACGGCTCGGGAGAAAAATGTGTATGCCCCAAAACCAGCATCGAGTCAACGCCACTAACCATCGTATCGGCTTCGGCATGAAAATGCGCCTCAGGAATTACCAATGTATCCAGAAAAGCAATTTCCTCCGCACCTTCGTTATACATCAGGTCGTTGTTCATGTCGTTAATCGCAAACAAATTATAGGTTCCTTCGGCAATATTATCGATCATAAACAAACCTTCCTCATCGGTTTTTGCAATGTAATCGGGGCGTACCCGAAACACGGCCGAATCGTGCAGGTTTGAATGCAATACCAACAGCGAACCGTCTTCATTTGGCTCAAGATTGAAGGCGTTTATAACGCGCCCAGCCACACGCAACGAGTCGTATTCGGGCCCGGTGCTAAACGAAAAACGCAGGTTTTTAAGCGGATTTTGCTCGTTATTATCCACAATCGAATTTTTAAAATCAATCGAATACGTTACGCTGTCTTTTAAATCCTCGTTGAACTCAATAATCAGGGTTTTCGATTTGGTTTTAATTAACGGGCGTTTTTCCAGCGGAGGCGAAATGACCAGTTGTTCTGATATTTTATCCGTTTGCAAATATTCGTTGAACGTAAACCGGATATTGTCTTTATCAAAGTTCAATGCGCGGTACTCCGGGCTGGTTTCAAGCAAAACCGGTGGCACCGAGTCGCGCGGTCCTCCCGCGGGCATACCCATATTGGCACACGATGAAATAATAACAACCCAGGCCAGCATTGCAACAATAAAAAACGGTAGTTTCCCCTTTAACTTCATAGGCTTAAAATGTCTGTTTTCAAGGCGTTCCAAGGCAAAATACCGAACCCTTAAAATGGTTTACAAACATACAAATTCCTGTAAATATAGGAGGTGCCGAGTTGTTAAATATTCCGAAATAAACTTATAGTTACCTGAGTTCGATCTGATATTGTTCGCAACTTCCGCACTTATTATTAAAACATGAATAATAATTATTTTAACTTGCTTGTGATAATTAAAACAAAATGGGAAGAAAGAAAAAGAACAAGCTGCACAAAAAGAAACGCGGCGGCACGTACAACAAAAAGAAGCTAAAAAACGCCATACTTTCAACACTTTACGAAAACCCCGGAAAGACAGTTAACTACCGCCAGATTTCAGGATCGCTAAGCATAAAAGACCCCGAGACGCGCAAACTGATTAATGTTGCACTTCAGGAACTGGCCGACGATGGGTACGTTGATCAGATATCGCGGGGAAAATTTAAACTGAAAGCACGCACCGGAAAAGTTACGGGTATTATTGAAATGCAACCACAGGGTTTTGCATACGTTATCAGCGACGAGCTGGAGCAACCGGCTGTTATTTCATCGCGCAACCTCAACCATGCCATGGAAGGCGACAAAGTACGAATCCATGTTTATGCGCGACGCAAGAAACACGATTTGGAAGGCGAAGTTACCGAGATTCTGGAGCGGGCAAAAACAATATTTGTAGGAACAGTACAAACCACCAAGAACTTTGCGTTTTTGATTCCTTCAGGAAAAGTTGGTTTCGATATTTTTATACCGAAAGAAAAACTAAACGGCGCAAAAGACGGGCAAAAAGCCATTGCCGAAATTAAAGACTGGCCACAAAATGCGCGCAGTCCGTTTGGCGAAATTATTGAAGTATTGGGCGACACCGGCGACAACGATGCCGAAATGCACGCCATTCTGGCTGAGTTTGAATTGCCTCACAAATTCCCCCAAAATGTAGATAAGGCTGCTGAAAAAATTCCGCTGGAAATTCCGAAAGAAGAGATTAAAAAGCGGCGCGATATGCGCAAAACCACCACATTCACCATCGACCCGGCTGATGCAAAAGATTTTGATGATGCCCTGTCGTTAAAGAAACTTGACAACGGAAACTGGGAAGTTGGTGTGCACATTGCCGATGTTACACATTACGTGCGGCCAAATACCATTATTGAAAACGAGGCGCAAGACCGCGCCACCTCTGTTTACCTGGTCGACCGCGTGGTACCGATGCTTCCCGAGCGCTTATCGAACGGTGTTTGTTCGCTTCGACCCAACGAGGATAAATTGTGTTTTTCGGCCGTTTTTGAAATTACCGAAGATGCAAAAGTGAAAAAACAGTGGTTTGGAAAAACAGTCATCCATTCGGACCGAAGATTTACCTATGAAGAAGCCCAGGAGATTATTGAAACCGGACAGGGCGATTTTTCTGAGGAGATGCTAAAACTCAATGAACTGGCGATAAAATTGCGTGATGAGCGTTTCGATACAGGTTCGATTGCTTTTGAGCGCGTAGAAATGAAGTTTGAAATTGACGATAAAGGAAAACCAATATCCGTTTCGTTTAAAGAATCGAAAGAATCGAATCACCTGATTGAGGAGTTTATGCTACTGGCCAACAAAAAAGTGGCCGAGTTTATTGGCAAAGTTCCGGAAAAGAAAACGCCGAAAACCTTTGTTTACCGTATTCACGACAAACCCGACCCCGACAAACTTTCGTCGTTCAACACGTTTATAAAGCGCTTCGGGCACGGCATTCAACTGTCAACGCCGCGGGCCATTTCAACATCGCTAAACAAATTGCTTACCGAAGTAAAAGGTAAAAGCGAACAGAATGTGGTTGAAACACTGGCCATCCGAACAATGGCAAAAGCAGCCTATTCAACCCGGAATATAGGGCACTACGGACTTTCGTTTGATTATTACACGCACTTTACCTCGCCAATCAGGCGCTATCCCGATATGATGGTACACCGCCTGCTGGAAAAATATTTAGACGGAGCACGTTCGGTTAACGAGCAAAAATATGAGGGGCTTTGCAAACACTCGTCCGACATGGAGGCGAAAGCTGCCAATGCCGAGCGGGCATCGATAAAGTATAAGCAGGTGGAGTTTATGCAGGATCATATCGGCAAAACTTATCCGGGTACGATTTCGGGTGTAACCGATTGGGGAATTTATGTGGAGCTGGAAAACAAAATTGAAGGCATGATTCCAATCGCGCAAATGGATGATGATTTTTATATTTTCGATGAAAAAAATTATGCACTGGTGGGACGTCATTCACGTAAGAGTTTTCAGTTGGGCGAAAAAATAAATGTTCGTGTTTGGCGCACCAATCTTGAAAGGAAGCAACTCGACTTCAGACTGGCTGAACAAGATAAAGAGTAGCTATTCGAATATTAGCAAAATAGATTTCAACCAGTTACAGGGCATTCAATCAGCAAAAGTAAATGTCGTCTGTCAGAGTAAAATGTTCTAAAAAATAATAACGGCTAAAATAAATAGTTATATTTGGCCAAGTTTTAACATAGACAAAACGTTTCAATTCATGCAAAATTCAGCGGATACTGCGAATAAGAAGGATGTAAACAGGGAAAATATCCTAAAGATTGCCCGTGAAATTTTCAGCAAATACGGCTACAAGAAAACCACACTCGACGACATTGCCAATGCTGTTCGTAAAGGGAAAAGCTCGCTTTACTACTATTTTAAAAGCAAAGAAGACCTTTTTCAGGCTGTTATTATGAAAGAGGTTGATATTTTGGCTCACGAACTTGAGATAGTGATAAACAGAAACACCGATCCGGTGGACAAATTGCGCGATTACATTTTAACCAAAATGGCTACTTTCCGTAATTTGGCGAATTTCTATCACGCCATTGAAAACGATGTTACCGCCGTTGGATTTATCGATGAGGTAAAACTTAAATACGAGCAGGACGAGATTAGAATGATTAAACGAATACTTATTGAAGGTGTTCGTAAAAATGAATTTGAGATTTACGATTTTAACCTGGCCGCCATTGGTATTACCACTGCTATTAAAGGACTTGAAATGCCGCTTGCCGCAGGAAATTACAGCGATGTAAATCTGGAACGAAGCGTTGATATTATTCTGAAGATTATGTGCTACGGAATAATGAAAAGGTAGTTCTCAATCAAAAAAAACAACTATACAAAGGCTGTTGGAGTAATCCGGCAGCCTTTTTATTTGAATATTCGAACGCAGATAACACAGATCAACAGGATTTTCACTGATTAATCGAAAATTCTGGATAACACTGATTGATTTATTTTATACGGATTAAGTTTAGTGGTTTTGAAAATTTATAAAAAAGAAAAGGCTGCCCTTCTGACAGCCTTTTTAACCTAAACCAACTAAACCTAATAAACCACAAACTTGTCAGAACGACAAGCCCGTTGTTTGTCTTAAATATCGTTTACTTTTTTACTTCGTATATCTGGCACAAAGATATCAATTTTTTTTAGTTGAAAGACTCACACAGTAAATTCTGCCCTTTTCGTTTCCCACAAGATAACATTCTCTTATTTTTGTGTCCAACAAAGTCCATTTTATGAAACGAGCATCTAAATCCAACACTCCGAAATTAATCATAGAGGTGCGGGTACATACGATGCCTTCAAACAATAAATTTTAATCGTATGAAAAAGCTATTGGTCCTTCTTTCTGCTTGCCTGTTCCTTTCTATCATTGCCCGGACGCAACCCAAATACGAGTTCAGAGCCGTTTGGGTAGCTACCGTTGTTAACATCGACTGGCCCTCGAAACCGGGGCTAAGCACTGATGCCCAGAAACGCGAAATCATCGATATTTTAAATTTACATAAAAGTTTAGGCATGAATGCCATTATTTTGCAGGTTCGCCCCGCTGCCGATGCTTTTTATCAATCAGATCTGGAACCATGGTCGCGTTACCTCACCGGCGTTCAGGGACAGGCACCGCTGCCTTTTTACGATCCGCTGAAGTTTTGGATTGAAGAATGCCACAAACGCGGAATGGAACTGCATGCCTGGCTCAACCCCTACCGGGTAGCACAAAATCTTGATGATCCGCTTTCAATCGATCATATTGCATTTCGTCACCCTGATTGGATTTTAAAATACGGCAACCGTTTGTATTTCGACCCTGGATTACCGCAAGCCCGCGAGTTTGTAACCGATGTGGTGCAGGACATTGTGAAACGTTATGATGTGGATGCCATTCATTTCGACGACTATTTTTATCCTTACCCCTTAAAAGAAGAATTTCCGGATACAACATCTTTCAAATACTACAACCGTGGATTTACGGCTGAGAACAAAGCCGACTGGCGCCGCGAAAATGTTGATATTACCATTAAAATGCTGAACGACTCGATTAAAGCCACCAAACCCTGGGTTAAATTTGGTATCAGTCCGTTTGGTGTGTGGCGAAATAAAACCGACGACCCTATAGGTTCCGACACAAAAGCCGGAACAACAAATTACGACCATTTGTATGCCAACATTATAAAGTGGCAGGAAGAAGGTTGGATTGATTATACACTGCCGCAATTATACTGGCAAATCGGTCATCCAACTGTTGACTTTCAGCTGCTGGCCAATTGGTGGAAAGATCATGCCTATGGCCGCACAATGTACATCGGGCAGGCACCTTATAAAGTTAGCAGCACTTCGCAAACCAAAGAATGGACCGAGCCCGACCAGCTTACAAAACAAATACGGATACTGCGTTCGATACCTGAGATTCAGGGCTCGTCGTTTTATAGTAGCAAATGGTTTAATGGTGATTTATTGGGATTGCAGGACAGTTTAAAACTGGACTATTACAAATCTCCGGCTATTGTTCCGCCGATGCCATGGCTTGACAACAAGGCACCACAGACGCTGGTAAAAATAAACAAGCGGGGCAGAAAAATAAAATGGACACCTGCCGAAACGCAAAACGAAATGGACAAAGCCTGGAGTTATGTGCTCTACCTTAATGAGGAAGGACAAAAGTTCGATCCGGATAACTGCAAATATATTTACAGGATCACGAAAGATCAGGAGATTAAGTTTGACCGAATAAACCGGAAAAAGAAAAAATACGAAGTACGTATTTCGGTGCTCGACCGTTTAAGCAACGAAAGTAAGCTGAGTGCCCCGATAAAGGTTAAGCTCTGAATTTAAGCTCGGGGTAAACAAATTCTTCGATTGCTTCCGGCGAATTTCCAACGGCTTCTTTCCCGCGTAATCGCCTTACAGTGTGTGCTTTCAACAGGCCATCGGTGGCAGGTTGAATCATCGCCTTTGCCTCGGCGGCAGTGCCATTCAGCCATTTATCGGCCTCCTCTTCATTCAGTATCAATGGCATCCGGGCTTCGTTAAGTTTCGGGTTGTTATGGATTTTTTTCATCAATGCATTGGCTTTAGTGGTAACAATCGTAAACGAGTTCACCACTTCACCGGTAGCTTTGTTAGTCCATTCGTCCCACAAGCCACCCAAAACGATTGGCTCTCCATCCACCCGCTGAATATAAAAAGGATAAGTTTTGCCACCAAAATGGTGATGTTCGAAAAAACCATCGATGTAAACCAGGCAACGTTTTGATTTGGCTGAGGTTCGAAAGGAAGGTTTTTCAAAAATACTTTCACCCCGCGCATTAATCGTTTTATTCCAGATATCAAGTTGTTGCTGTTCGTTTTTTACCCAAAACGGAATAAGCCCCCAGCTGGCAATGGCAGGTAATTCAAAATTCTCACTGGTATAAATCAGCATTTTGGGATGCTGAAAACCCGAAACGTGAAAAAACTCCTCTTCCAGAAAAGGACGAAACTGTTCAATCAGCATTTGTATGGCCTCTTCGTTGCCATAATGCCGTGCCCTTTTTAACGCTGCTTCAACCTTGGTTTTTATGTCGTAACACATAATCTTAAAAACATTATTGAGCTCAGAATAGTTCTTCTAAAATTATAAAAAACTACCGAAAACAGCCTCATTTTTAACCATCCAACCAGCGAAAGAATCGTTTCTTAAAAGCCTACATTACGTTAAATATGATGGGCCACAACCAACCTTTTGTTAATTTTGTTCTCCTCGTTTTTCAACCTGCCAGCCGATATGAACATTTCTATGCTTTCAGCATTTTATGATAAACTAAGTCTAAATTCATTCTCTTTAAGCTGTTTTCTTCCACTTTTTCGTTGAAATATTTGGAAATTAATAAACAACACTATACTTTGGCAGCTACAAACCCTTATTTTTTATCTTTTTGTTTTTATTATGGGCAGCTTTTTGTGGACGAAGAGTTGCCCATTTGTGCCCTTTTGCGAGGCTAACGGGCTGAAATTGAGTTAAAATACTACTTATTGAGAAGTAGATAACTATACCATTTTATTGCAATAAAAGTTTGGGAAGACTTTTATTGCCAACGGGCATTCATTAGGAATGATAAAAAATTAGAGTTTTTTGAAAGGCGGGGTTCACCTGCCTTTTTCTTTTACGGGATTTTCGTCCAGGTCTTCTTTCAAAAAGCCGGCTGTTTTTTTAACCGACTCCGCAATTGGGAGATACTGGTAACCGGTCATCCGCGTTATTTTTGAGCCGTCAAAATTATTTACGGCATTACGGCCTGTTGCAGCTTCGCGGGTTATCAACGATGGTTTGCGTGTAAACCAGCTGGCAAAAGTAGCTGCCCGCCAAACAAAACTCATCAAAAAGTCGCTGGCCCAAATCGTAGGTTTTGGTTTTTGCAAGGCTTCTGCAATTTGCGTAAACACCTGCTGGTAGCTTAAATTCTCTGCACTTAGAATATAGCGCTGGTTTTTGCAGTTTTCAAAATTTTCCGCTTCCATCAATTTAATCATAGGTCGCACAACATCAAAAACATCAACAAAGCCGGTAACTCCTTTAGTGTAGAATTTCATGCCATCCCAAATGGTTTTGAAGATTTTTGCACTTCCGTTCGCCCAGTTTGCAGGGCCAAAAATTATCGACGGATTTACAATAATGGCATCCAATCCTTCTTCTATACCCCGCCATATTTCGGTTTCAGAATAAAACTTGCTTTCGGAATACGCCGAATTCTTTTTCGACGGCACCCAGTTTGTCTCTTCCGTAACCGGAGCACCATTTTGTAATTTCCCCAGTGCAGCGATGGAACTTACATGGCAAATCTTTTTCACACCATTTTCGATGGCTGCATCAACAAGATTGGCTGTTCCCTCCACGTTATTTGAGATCATTCGTTGCCGCTCCTTACTTTCAAACGAAACGATAGCCGCACAATGGTAGATCTCCGTTACGCCATTCAATAATTTTTCGAGTGAGAAATAATCCAGAATATCGCCATCCACCCATTCAATGGTATCGAACAGTTGACGGGCATCGTTGGTGTAGTAGGCAAAAGTTTTGCGCACCTGCTCTAAATTGCTTGTGTGCCGCTTTAAAGCTTTAACTTTTTTGCCTGTTTTACAAAGCTCATACAATAAATGAGCTCCAACCAACCCGGTTCCTCCTGTTACAAAAATCATTGAATTAGTTTATGAATTCCAGGGCGTTACTGCTTTAGCGCCAAACTCTTTCCCTGTAATGTTTTCAATATGCACTTTAAAAATCCCGACATTTTTTACCGCCGGTGTTCCGAATTTAAATTCGCGGTCGCTGTATTGTTTCATTAACAATCCGAGGCAACGGTACTTTTCATCAAAATCGTCGATAAACTCTACTTTTCCTTCCACGTTTACCGTTTTCGATTTTACCCGGTAGCTACAGCCAACACGCACATCCTGCCAGGCCAGTTCTTCGCCAAGGGTCCAGTTTATACACACCTGCGGATTTTTCTTTATGGTTTCCCACATGCGTCCCTCCATTGCCGAATGCAAAATAATAGTATCGCCTTCCAACGCAAAATTCAGCGGCAAAACATAAGGTTTGTCATCCACCGACATGGCAAAATAACAGGTTTTGCAGGCACGGATTACTTCGTCGATTTCTTTGCGGTCTTCGATAAAATTTGTTCGCATATCGTTAATTTATGGTTCGGCTGCCAAGGCTTTTTGCCAATTCTTTTTCAGCCCGTTTCAGGTTCATATATATCGATTGTTCTTCAATCACTTTATCAAAATCGTTGTCTGCTGCTGCTTTGTCAATCGCCTTTTCAATTTCGGCCATCATCATTTTAATTTTCCGCAGTTTGTACTCGTTAACGATCCGGGGAATGAGAACATCCAGAATGTCTTCCTCTTTTTCGGTAAAGGCACCGGCTTTGGTCCAGCGTTTACTCTCAGTATATTTTTCTGAAAGCAGGTCGGTTGCAAACTTGCTCATCGAAGCATCGGGGTGATAAACAAAGTGTTTCCACGGATCGAAATTCTCTTTGTACAAATTCTCCCGAACCTCGTAAAACACCTTTTTAAACAACGCATTTTCCGACACCAACTCATCGGCCTCCAGCTCGTCGATCATAAACTCGCCTACCGAAAGAGTGCGTGTTTCGTGCGTTTCTTCGTCCTCCTCTTCCAGTAAATCGCTTGTACAATATTTCAGCAGAAAACGTAAAAATTCCAGTTCTTCCACCAAAAGTCTTACAGGCCGAACAACCGGTTCTTCCTGCACAGCTTGCGGAGGTGCAGCCTGCCGACGGCTTTGCTCGCGAAATTCCTTTTTCCTGAACTCCTCGGTTTGTTGATGTTTTTGTTTTCTAACCTCGGTGTACAACACTTCTTCGTCAACACCTAGCAAACGGCTACATTCCTTTATATAAACCGAGCGGGTAATGGAATCAGGTATTACTGAAACCGACCTGATAACATCAGAGATCAGGCGCGCTTTGGCAACCGGATCATTCTCGGTACTTTTTAAAAGTAATCGGGTTTTAAACTGTATGAAGTCGGTCTCGTTTTGCTCTATATATTCCTGAAAACCGGAAGCCCCCATTTTCTTGGCAAACGAATCAGGGTCTTCTCCATCGGGTAACGGCAACACTTTAACGTTCATGCCCTCTTCCAGCACCATGTCAATTCCCCGTAAAGATGCCTTTATTCCCGCTGCATCGCCATCGTAAATAATGGTGATATTGGGCGTAAAACGGCGCACCATTCGGATTTGATCGGGCGTTAGCGAAGTCCCCGACGAAGCAACAACATTCTCGATACCCACCTGGTGCAACGACATAACATCGGTATACCCCTCAACCAGATAACATTTATCGGTACGGGTCATTTCGCGTTTGGCCTGGTAAATTCCGTACAACACCCGGCTTTTGTGGTAAATATCCGATTCGGGGGAATTCAGGTATTTGGCCGTTTTTTTATCGTTTGTTAAAATTCGGCCGCCAAAAGCAATTACACGCCCCGCCAGGTTATGAATAGGAAACATAACACGGCCGGCAAAACGGTCGCGCAACCAGTCGTCGCGTTTTATGGTTAATCCCGTTTTCTCCAGAAAATCGAGTTTATAACCTTGCCTTTGTGCCGCTTCGGTAAAGGGAGTTTTCCCGTCGGGAGCAAAACCAACTTCGAATTTTTTCAGAATATCGTCCCGAAAACTACGCTCGCGAAAGTAGCCCAGTCCAATGGTTCTGCCTTCGTTTTCTTCCCACAAATAGCGGGTAAAAAATTTCTGGGCAAAGCTGGAAACGATCATCAAACTTTCGCGCGAATCTTTTAGCTGTTTTTGCTCTTCTGTTTCCTCCTCCTCACTAACCTCGATATTGTATTTTTTTGCCAGCCATTTCAGTGCTTCGGGATAAGTGAGATTCTCGTGTTCCATAATAAAGTTCACCGAGTTCCCTCCTTTTCCGCATCCGAAACATTTAAAAATCCCTTTGGCCGGCGACACGGTAAACGATGGCGTTTTCTCGTTGTGAAACGGGCACAATCCAAGCATGTTTACACCCCGTTTTCGCAGTGTAACAAAATCGCCTACTACGTCTGAAATTTCCGCAGCGTCAATAATCCGGTCTATCGTGGCATGATCAATCATCGGTACAAAAATATCAGAAATAGCCTGAAACGAACATCTTTTAAGCCGAATAATATCCACAATTAAAAGCCGCCTCAAATAAGCACCAGATTATCAGTCCCGATTTGAATGCGATTATTATTAATTGTACATTTAATCGTTAGAACATTTTTAATGATGAAGAAATTGGTAGTTCTTTCGGGAGCCGGCATGAGCCAGGAAAGCGGATTAAAAACATTTCGTGACATGGGCGGAATTTGGGAACAGTATGATGTTACCGAAGTTGCTACCCCCGAAGCGTGGGCACGAAATCCGGAGCTGGTTTTACGGTTTTATAACGAACGGAGAAAACAACTTTTTGAAGCTCAGCCCAACGGCGGACACCTTGGAATTGCCGGGCTGGAAAAATGGTTTGATGTGCAGGTAGTAACCCAGAATGTTGACAACCTGCACGAGCGGGCCGGAAGCACAAAAGTTACGCATTTGCATGGCGAGCTGATGAAAGCCCGAAGCACGCTGGATGCCTATCTGATTTACGAACTCGACAACTGGGAGCTCAAACTGGGCGATTGTTGTGAAAAGGGAAGTCAGTTGCGCCCTCATATTGTTTGGTTTGGCGAGGCTGTTTCCGAAATCCCAAATGCCATTGGCATTGTCCAGCAGGCCGATATTCTGGTGGTAATTGGCACTTCGCTGGCGGTTTATCCTGCCGCAAGCCTTGTAAACTACGTGCAAAAAGGAACACCAATATTTGTTATCGACCCCAACCGGCCGGAAGTTTACCACGAAAATGTTACGTATATCGAAAAAAAAGCGGAAATTGGGGTGAAGATGCTAAAAGAGGAACTGGAAAAACTAAAATAAATGAAACGGATAGTTGTTGCTTTTGGATTTCTTTTGATTGCCAATTTTGCTGTGGCCCAGCGTTTCGATGCCGGAATAATTGCAGGTTTTAACGGTACACAGGTTGAAGGAGATAATCTGAAAGGCTATCACAAAGCAGGTATTTTAGCCGGTCTTTTTGTTCAGACTGATATAGCTCCGGCAATTGTTGCCGGAATGGAAATAAAATATTCGCAAAAAGGTTCACGAAGAGCATTCGACCCCAAACAGCCCGATATTGACAAATACGTTATGCGCCTGGGATATATCGACATTCCTATTTTTATGGCATTCCGAACCAACGACCGAAGTATGATTATTGGTGGTATTGCGCCGGGTGTTTTAATCCACTCAAAGGAGGTGAACAGCGATGGAGAAATTCCGGAACCCGACCGGCAGGATTTTAATACTTTCGACTTGCAGCCTTTTGTAGGTTTTCAGTTTGATTTTCTGGAACATGCATCGGTAGATCTGCGTTTTGCATTATCCGTTCTTCCGTGCAGCGACAAATCGGAAACCAATTATTATTTCCACAACGGCTTGTTTAATAATGTAATTTCGCTGGCGTTGTATTACCGGCTGGGGCGGTGAGTTTTTTCTCTCGCAAAGGCGCTGAGACGCAAAGAATTGAACCACAATAGACACATAGAACACAATAGATCGTTTCTTTTGTTTACATCTGCTAAATTGTAATACTGTTAACTGCGACTGAAAATTGCAAACTTTCTTCCTAATTCTCCCAATTACTCATTCACTAAATCCTGGTTCCCACTTAATCCTTAATCACTAATCCTTTAATAGCTATTCACCATCCACTTCGAAAAATCATCAAGGTAAGTCCAGAATGATTTCAGCACCTCATCGGGCAAATCCAATTTGCTTAAAACCTGTTTATAACAATTCAACCATTCGATACGCGCTTCAGCGGTAATTTTAAACGGCAAATGCCGCCTGTTTAATTGTGGTTTCCCTCGGTGTTGGTTAAAATAATCGGGGCCTCCGCAAATCTGAATAAAAAAATCAGCCGAGTGTTCTTTGGCTTTTTCAAGCGCTATCGGATTTTTCGGGAACAGATCTTTAATCGGGCTTTGCACAACCAAATCGTAATGATCGCTCACCATTTTCCGGATTCCCTCCTCTTTCAAAATTTCCAACATTAAGGGCGAAGGAAGTGTTATGCCGGGCCGAACCCCTTTGAAATATTTACTGATCTCTAATTCCATCTTTGCTTTTTTGTGTTGAAACAACCAAAACCAAAAGTTGTTGAGCGACTTCTTAAAAACCGCACAAATTGCGAGACCGTTTTTAAGCCCTATCCGAGAATTATTCCCGGATCAACAGAACAATCATCTCCATAAGTTTGTCTTTACAACAGTGGTTAAGTTTAACCAAAACCTTTTACTACGATGAGAAAGAAATACATGAACCCATACCTGGCGGGAGTGCTACTTGGATTAGTACTTTTAAGCGCCATGTTTTTTTCGGGGCGCGGACTGGGAGCCAGTGGCGGATTAAAATACGCCGTTGTAGCGGCTGTTGAAACGATTGATCACCAACACGCGATGGAATCGCCGTACTACAGCAAATATTTTGAAGAGGGTAAAAATCCTTTAAAAAGCTGGCTGGCGCTTGAGGTGCTTGGTATGTTTTTAGGAGGGTTTATTTCGGGAGCCATCTCGGGCCGACTGAAATTCAAAATTGAAAAATCGCCAAAAATATCGAACGGGAAACGTTTGTTGTTTGCCTTCCTGGGCGGTGTGTTTTTTGTATACGGCGCACAATTGGCTCGCGGATGTACCAGCGGCGCTGCACTCTCAGGAATGGCAGTACTTTCGGTAGCCGGATTTATGACCATGCTTGGCATTTTTGGCTCAGCTTTCCTTTTTGCATGGTTTTTCAGAAAACTTTGGATTTAACTCAATCCTTCAGTAACTCAGTAATTTAAAAATTATGGGACCGATTACATTACTTAACGATCTTCCGGAATGGCTTAACCTCGGCATTGGATTTTTTATCGGAATTGGCTTTGGCTTCGCATTGGAGCAGGCCGGTTTTTCGTCGAGCCGAAAACTGGCAGGCATGTTTTACGGCTACGACACCACCGTTTTAAAAGTGTTTTTTACCGCCGCAATCGTGGCGCTGGCAGGTTCGCAATTGCTAAGCTATTTTGGCTTACTGGATTTAAATCTGGTGTATGTAAATCCATATTATGTAACTGCAACACTCGTTGGCGGAGTAATTATGGGTGCCGGATTTATTATGGGCGGGTTTTGTCCGGGAACGGGGATCAGTGCTTTGTCGATTGGCAAAATCGATGCCTTGTTTTTCCTGATTGGCGGATTAAGTGGTGCATTTCTTTTTGCCGAAACCTTCCCAATGATTCAGACCCTGGCAGGAGCAAATTACAAAGGCCCTGTGCGCGTGGATGAATGGATGGGAGTTTCTCCCGGAGTTTTTACCTTTCTGCTGATAGCCGCTGCAATTGCCATGTTCTGGCTGGCCGAACTGGCCGAAAAGAAATATGCACGAAACGACATCACTTCCGAAATTTGATTAGCAATGAACGCACGAATAAAAATATCAGTATTGCTGGCAGGCGTTGGATTGGTTCTGGCCTTTCTGCCATTTAATGCAGCAAAATCTTTTCAACTGAAACCCACCGAATTGCTCGAAATTTCGTCGAATTCCGACATGTATTTTTCGGTTGACGAGGTGGCACGTTTTGTAAATAACGAAGACAGCACCATTCAACTCATCGATTTACGAAGTGCTTCCGAATTTATGGAAAGCAACATTCCTGGGTCCATCAATATTCCGTTCAGCGATTTGCTCAATCCCAACTGGGAAGGTTACCTGAATCAGGACAGAGTTAGAAATGTATATTACGCCAACGGCGATGAAACGGCCAACATAGCCTGGACTATCGTTAGCGGACTGGGCTATTCGAATTCGTTTGTAATGAAGGGCGGAATGAATGAATGGTACAAAACGGTGATGTTAAGCAAGTTTGAAGGTGAACGAATTACGCCACGCGAAAATGCCTTGTTCGAAAACCGCTACAAAGCACGAAAAACATTTACGCAAATCAATAGTTTGCCCGACAGTTTAAAAAAACAATACCTCGAAGCAAAACGACTGGAAGAATCGCAGCTGGACGGAGGTTGTGAATAAAACAGCTACAAAATGAAGAAAAATATAATATGGATTTTTGTTGTTCTGCTGGTACTGCTTGTACTGGTTTTGGTGCGAACTTTTAATTCGAACCTGTTTAAAAGAAATGTGAGCGAGGCATTGACCACTGAAATGACAGTTTCGGTGCAGGAATTGAGTGAATTAAATGGCAACTACAATATTGTTGAACTAGACGCCGAAAACCAGCGCTTCCCAAATTCGGTGGTGATAGCTTTTGACCAATTACTTCAAAAAGAAAATAAAGAAAAACTGGCTGTGCTTGATGGCAAAATTCTGTTTTATTCCGCCGATATTGCTACAAGCTCAAAAGCCTGGGTAATTCTGAATCAATTGGAATTTGATGGAGTTTATATTCTCTCCGAAGAGGAAAATCCGGAGGCGTTAAAATATAAATTCCAGCCTGATACAACGATCAGACTGGAATAATATCTTCAAGAAAATCGCTATTTAATTCTGAACATACGGATAGTCGTGAATTTCGGCTTCGGTAAACGGCAGCCACGACAGCGAACTTTCCTCTTCTTTCATTTTATCGTACATAAAGGCATTGTTGCCAAAGGTGAGCGTTTTGGCATCGTAACCAAACAAACGCAGGTAAGCCGTTGCAAAGCCCGAGTTGTGCCCGGTATTACAGTACAGCACCACTTCCTTATCAGCCGGAATAGTTTGCATCTCTGAAACAATTCCAAGTGTTCCGCCGGGTTTGTACCGTACCGCACCCGGAATATGCCCAGAATCGTACTTGTCTTTCCGGTCGTAATTAATCGTGTAATAATTCCCGGGATTTTCGAACACCGCACTGGCTTTCACCAACGCATCGTGATAACCGGCTGCAAAAAGCGCCTCGATTCGTTGTTGCAGAATCTCGTCTCCATTGGTAGCTCCGGTATTCAATTCTGGGAAATCTGCAATCGGTGCTTTGTCATGATCGACCGTCTCCAGCTGGTCCTGAAAATCAGAAGAAACATTCGCAAGCCACGCATCTTCAGCGAAATGTTTGCTCCAGCCACTCATTCCCCAGCGCATGGCATAAACATTGCCATAGCCTGCCAGTCGTAATAACGACGCAGCATAACTTGAGATTTGACCGGAATAACATACCACCACAATTTTATCGTACTCAAAGGGCTTGATATCGTTGGTAAGGTAGGCCGGCAGATCGCTAAAATCAACACGAACAGCACCTTTTATGTGCCCGTCGTTAAACGCATCCTGGTTGCGCAAATCAATAATCTGAATGTTTCCATCCAGTTCTTCATAAACCGACGATGGTTTTATCAGCGACGGGAAATCACGGCTGTTGGCATAATCGCCCATTTCATTCAGCGTTTTCAGCAAAAGTTTTGCCTCGGCATTTACCTCTACTTTTGGGCTTGTTTCTTGCACACTGCTATCAGCCTGTTTCGTTTTTTTCTGCCCACCCGAGCAGGAAATTAAAACAACAAAAGCAGCCAGTGTAAGAAAACTTAAAATCGGTTTTATCTTGATCATAAATTAATACGTATTAGCTCTGACTTTCAACAGGATTCATTTCTTTGTCGTAACGAAGGGTTTCTACTCTGCGGCCCTGTTCGTCGTATTTGTATTCCACAATAGCCACACCGTTATTCGGGTTGTTCACCACATTTCCATCGGCATCTTTCGAAATACTTTTTACCAACTCGCCATATTCGTTGTATTCATTTTCGGTTACCGGAATTCCTTTTCCGCCAAGTAACTCATCGTCCTGATCGTAAACAACTGTTTTTACCGCATTGCCATATTCATCAACAACATTTTGACGCTTTGCCCAGCCCCAGTATAAATTTGAAAGCTGGCCTGTAGTGCTATGCACCGAAAAGCTCAATAAATCACCTTTATCGTTGTTTTCGAATAAGAAATACGAAACTCCAACATCGCCACAATTTTCGGCGGTGCAGTTGTACATGGTATCTTCAATATAGTTGGCCATTCGGGTTACGTAACCATTTGCATCATACGAAAAACGCAACTCATAAAACGGGCAAAACGGATTCATGATTGTTTCTTCCTCGGCCAGGTTGTAACGCAATTCGCGAATCATTCCATCATCCAGTTTCGACCACACGTAATTGTGTATGTTATTACGGTTTTCGGTTGGATTTCCTTCTTTATCGAGGAAACGCATCGCAACGCGCATTCCCGAATCATCGAGGGTATATTCCTGCGTAAACGCACCACCGCTTTCAATGGGCTCTCCTTCTTTGTTAAAGAAATGTTTGATCTGCTTGTTACCATCGTAGGTATAGGTAATTTTTGCAGCCCGCAGGTTTGAATAGCCCAGCAACACACCGTTGCGGTTGAATTCTACCGATGCCAGTGTACCGTCATCGTTCCAGGTAAATTTGTAGTTATTCACTTTTTCTGCTTCATCGGCCGAAATTTCATGCGAACCACGCTCCAAATCCCAGGGTGTTTCGCTAAATAACAGCTGGCGGTAATACTTTACGTTAGCATCTTCAGTGGTTGCCGGCTTTTGGTTACAGGCCATAAAACCCATAACCACAAGGGCAATCAAAAACAATCGTGTAATTTTCATACTATTTTATTTTTTTGATGATAATAAACTCAGACAATCTGTTGGTTTAACAGATTGATGGGAAACATTGTTTAAAACGGCTTTCCAGAGTATCGATTACATTATCAGCAGAATAAGACCGAACATTAAATATCGGCATAAGCCAGCGTGGCAATGCTGACTTTTGTCCCGGGTTGTTTTAACAAGTGAATTGCACAAGCTTCCAGCGTTGCGCCGGTGGTTACCACATCGTCAACGAGCAAAACATGCTTATTTTCAACCGCCTTGGGATCATTCAATCCAAAAACACTTTCAACGTTTTGCCAGCGTTCGTAACGGTTTCGTTTTGTCTGGGTCGATGTATATTCCTTTCGGTGCAGCGTTACGGTGTCAACCGGCTTTTTTAAAACATCGGCAATTCCACGAGCTATCCACTCACTTTGGTTAAAACCGCGCTTCTTTTCTTTTCGCGGATGTAGTGGCACCGGCATTAAAACGTCGATTTCAGCAAAGCAGGGCGATTCCAACAATTGCAATCCAAATTTTTTCCCGGTTTCAAAACCCAGTTCCTTTAATCCTTTGTACTTTACAAAATGAATAAGTTGCTGGTATTTGCTCCCTTTCCTGAAGCTAAAAAAAGCTGTGGCCGCTGAAATAACAACACGCCCCCAAAATAATTGAGCCACTTTATTATCCTGCTTTAAATGAAAATTGGTTACCGGCAAATCGTGCCAGCAAGTAAAACATACGAAGGTTTCCTGTGTTACCAGACGTTTCCCGCAGGTAACACACAGCTCGGGAAAAAACAGGCCCAACACATCTGTAATACTTTGCTTGAGAAGGTTCATAGCTGAAAGTTACAAAATTCTCTATTTAACCATTTAATGTTTAGTTAAAAGTTGATTGTTGCTGATTAATAATTCGTTAACCCATTAGTAATCTTTACATAATCAGCCCCGGATAAAACATCCATAACTTGCAACTGTATAAAAATAATTTCCCTATCTCTCCTGTATTCCTCTCCGGAAGTCATCTGCAAAGGTTGTCGCATTCGAGACAACCTTTTTATTTAATAAAAAATAGGTATTTATTATAAAGCCTGCGTCTTAACTAAAGACAAATGGCTGAATTTTCTGAAATTGTTGAGGAATAAAGTTAAGTTGTATAATTTTAAACCTACAAAAGTCAGAATTTTAGCCATATAAATTAGTATTTTTACCCGCATTGTTTAATCAAGAAACCTAAAATAACCAATGGCCATGTTTCAACGTTTTGGTAACTACCTTCGAAAAAAGCTGTTACTAATTATTTTTATCGGATTTATTATTGGTATCGCTGTTACCATTTCTTCTCTTAAAGTTATTGAAGCTACTTCAACAAACGAATCGTGCGAAGTGTGTCACGTTCACCCTCATGTTTTTGATTCGTGGAAACTATCTGTTCACCACGAGAACAGAACAGGTATGCATATTGGCTGCGTTGAGTGTCATCTTCCGCCAAAAGGACAAGGCTACTTAAAAGAGAAAATAAAAGCCGGTGCCCGCGATGCGTATGGATATATCTTTAAAGACAGCGCCGATTTTAACTGGGAAGCCAAGTCTTCGCTCGAGCAGGCACAACATTTTGTATTTGAAGAATCGTGCATTAGTTGCCACGCCAATTTATTTCCGCTTACGCTAAATTCCGAAGGTCAGCAAGCTCACCTTTACTATTCGCAAAACAACGAGGAACTGCGTTGTATCAACTGTCACCTGCATGTTGGACATTATGATCCGAATGCACTGCACGCGAAAAATGTTGAGTTTGGAAGCGCCGGTGCCGAATCACAGGAAAGATATGAAGCTGCAGCTGAAGTTACTGCACATGAAGACTTTACCGAAACAATTCCGGGAACAACAATTGCATTTAATATGAAAGCTATTCCGGGTGGAAGTTTCAAAATTGGAAGTCCTGAAACAGAACAACTTCGTGAAAGCGATGAAGGGCCACAGAAAACGGTGAATGTAAGTCCGTTCTTTATGGCCGAAATAGAAGTGAGTTGGGATGAATACCTGGCCTTTTACAGTGCCACTGCCGCCGAAGGCAGAACTACTGATACTGAAGGTACACGCACCGAGGCCGATGTTGATGTTGATGCTATCTCGGGCCCAACACCACCTTACGGGCAACCCGACCAAAACTGGGGAATGGGCAGCCGTCCGGCTATTACGATGAGCTACCATTCGGCCGAAACCTATTGCAAATGGTTATCGCAGGTTACCGGAAAAACTTACCGCCTGCCAACAGAAGCCGAGTGGGAATATGCCGCCCGCGGAGGTACGGAAACACCGTTCTTCTTTGAAGGTGAGCCAAAAGACTTTAAAGACAAAAACTTTATCGGGAAATTATTCGGAAAAGGAAGCGACGTTATTAATAACTATATTGTTTACGAAAAAAACAGCGGACTGAAAACTGCCAAGCCAGAGGTTGTTGAAGCCAATCCGTTTGGGTTGAAAAACATGCTTGGTAATGCTGCCGAATATTGTGCCGACTGGTACGCCGAAGATGCCTATTCGAAATTAAGCGATGGCGCGACCGATCCGAAAGGACCGGCTTCGGGCGAGGAGCACGTTATTCGTGGCGGAACATTTAAAAGCCCTGTTGGCGAAGTTAGAAGTGCTGCCCGCGATTATACCCGCAGCGAAGCATGGATGAAAACCGATCCGCAAATGCCAAAGAGTATCTGGTGGTTGTCGGACTGTAATTACATTAGCTTCAGAGTGGTGTGCGAATATGATGAGAATACCGGAAAATAACTTATAAAAATTGAATCCTAAATTCAACTAAAACATTATTAACATGAGTAACTACAATTTTTCAAGAAGGAAATTTTTAGCCGGAGCTGCAACTGTAGGCGCAGCAGGGGCTATGGGAATCGGAACTTTGTCATCGTGCTCTGGCGGAGGTTCTTCTGCAAGTGGCGAATACGATTGGCTGCAACGAGAGTACAAATATCCACCTTTATTGGATGAAGTACCTGCCGGAACAGTTTTAAAAGCCGGAATTGTTGGTTGCGGCGGACGCGGAACCGGTGCAGCTCTTAATTTTTTGGAAGCCGGTGGTTCAACCGTTCAGGTAACTGCACTGGCCGATGTGTTTAAGGACAGGGTTGACAGTTGTGTAGACAGAATTAAAAAAGAAACCGGACAGGAAGTACCCGCGGAAAATTGTTTTATTGGTTTTGATGCCTATGAAAAAGTGATCGATTCGGGTGTTGATATTGTTATTCTGGCAACTCCGCCAAAATTCCGTCCTCAGCAATTCGAAGCAGCTGTAAAAGCGCGTAAGCACGTATTTATGGAGAAACCAATTGCTGTTGATCCTGTAGGAATTCGCCAGGTTTTGGCTGCAGCAAAAATGGCCGATGCTGCCGGATTAAAAGTGGTTACAGGTACACAACGCCGCCACCAGCATAAATATTTAAATGTATATAAAGAACTCAGCAATAACGCAATTGGAAAACTAACTACTGCCGAAGTATATTGGAATGGTGGACAATTGTGGTACAGAAACAGCAAGCCCGAATGGAGCGAAATGGAATGGATGATTCGCGACTGGGTAAACTGGTGCTGGCTTTCGGGCGACCATATTGTTGAACAACACGTGCACAATATCGACGTTGCCAACTGGTTTTTTGGCAAACACCCGATAAAAGCTTTAGGTTTTGGTTCACGTCAGCGTCGCCCAACCGGCGATCAGTATGATAATTTTGCCGTTCGATATGAACTGGATGACGGACGCCAGATTTTAAGCACATGCCGCCAGATTAATGGCTGTACAAATGCCGTTAACGAAGTAATGCACGGTACAAAAGGAAAAGCATTTACAGCTCAGGGTGGCACAGCAAAAATTACTGATTTGGATGGTAATGAACTTTTCTCTTATGAAGATCATGCAACCAGCCCATACGTTCAGGAGCACAAAGACCTGATTACCTGTATTCGCCAGGATATTCCGTTTAACGAGGCTGAAGAAACTGCCAATTCGGTAATGACAGCAATTATGGGACGCGTTTCGGCATACACCGGAAAAGAAGTTACCTGGGATGAAATGATGAACTCGGACATGAAACTTGGTCCTGACACCTTCATTATGGGCGATATTGGTTTTATGGAAACTGCAAGTGTACCTGTACCGGGAACACTTGAAAGAGAGTAAGACAACGGGCTCTTTAAAATTGATCAATCAATTCAAATATAAACCTTCGGCAATAGCCGAAGGTTTTTTTGGCACTATACTTGTTTTAACACTAAAAAATGAAGTTTAATTATAAAAAGTCTATTGCTATGAAAACAATTGAAAACAAACAAAAATTTACCTTCAGAAAAATCTCAGCGTTTCTTTTAATTATTGCTGCCGCCATACTGGCCTCATGCGAAGGTCCGGTTGGGCCAATAGGTCCTCCGGGAACCCCGGGAGAAGACGGTTACAATTTTGTTGGAACCACATTTGAGTTTACCGGAGACTTTACGCCGGCAAACAACTATCAACTGGTTTTTAACTTTGCGGATAACGGATTTGAGCCTTACGAATCGGACGTAATTTTAGCCTACATTTTGTGGACAACCGAGGATGGCTTGGATTTCTGGCGCCCGCTTCCTCAAACCAGATATTTTGATTCTGGTGCTATTTTGCAGTATAATTTCGATTTTACCGGCGATATCCCCAACGATGTAATTTACGATATGTCGGTATTTTTAGAGGGTGATGTAGACCTGTCAACTTTGCCGCTCGATTATACCAGAAATCAAACTTTCAGAGTGGTAGTGGTTCCATCTGATTTTCTGAGTTTGGCCAATGTTGATGCCAGCGATCTGAACTCCATATTAAATTCATCCAGTATTCAGCTTAACTCCCTTGGTACACTTGAACCAGGATCGGTTACTGACACTAACATAGAGATCAAATAATTAGAAACAGCAATATAAAAAAACCGCTAACCAGTTTTGGTTAGCGGTTTTTTTATGCTTTTATGGTAGCCTGTTTACTGATGAATCAGTACGGTTTTTATTACATGAAAAGAGCGCCCGGTAAATACCAGGGCGCTCAGGACATGCGAAAGGCTAACCTATCTCATTCGAATCGACAGATTGCCATTCCAAATAAGCTCCGTCGTATACTTTTACGTTTGGATACCCCAAACCTTTCAATGCCAAATAAATAACTCCGGCACGTACACTGGTTTCGCAATAAACAATAACCGTTTTATCTTTGGTAATCCCCTTCGATTCAAACATCGAAGTAAGTGCTTCGTTTGATTTTAATAAACTCTTTCCATCAACCAGGGTTTCGTAGTTCACATTAACAGCGCTCGGAACGTGTCCGGGTCTTGCCAGTTCTGTTTCCGCAGTACCGGCATATTCTTCCGGTGTGCGTGCATCAACAATTACATACGATGGGTTATTAACCGCCTTTTTTACCTCAGCCATAGTAGCCAGCTGGTTGGCGTCAACATTGGCGGTAAATGTAGTTTTGCTCCCTTTTGATGCTGTCCCGATTGGTCCGCGTGTTGCTTTCCACCCGGTAATGTTACCATCCAGCATTTTTACATTTGGTGCTCCCAAATACTTTAACATCCAGTACATACGACCGGCATATTTTGTAGAACCCTCATCGTACACCACAATGGTCTTATCAGCTGATATACCATGGTTTCCAAGCTCTGCAGCCATTTCTTCCGGCGATTTGATAATATTACGGATAGGCTCATCGGTACAAAGTGTTCCGTGTGGTAAATCAATCGCACCACGAATAAACACTTTTTGATTTGCAGCAGCATTAACAATGATGTAATTCGGGTTTTTTAAATTCTGTTTAAGCTCATTTGCCGAGATCAAATCCTGTGCTGAAACAGCAGAAGCCAGCAACAGCACCAATCCTAAGAGAAATAATTTATTAAGTTTCATATTCTTTGTCATTTAAAATTAGAATCTTACCTGTAGCTGAACCATGATCATATCGTTCGAAATTTCGTTGGCCCATTCAGCTTTATATTCGTAGTTCACCTGTAAACGAGTCCACTCGTTAAAAAAATAGTTGAAACCTACGGTTGTAATATGTTCCATGTTGTTATTACCCAAACTTAAATCGCTGTTGTAATTCTCGTATTTAATAACAGGCTGGAAATTATAAGTAAGGTTGTAGAGGGCCATAATAGATAAACCTTCGCGTTCAACACTACCCTGAACCAATTCAGGATCGCCTCCACATCCGCCGCCTACCAGGTACGAACCCTTGTCTTCGGCCCAGATGTATTCTCCCTGCACAAGGAATCCATATTTTTCCACTTCAAACTCAGCGCCCCAGCGAGTTCTTTCGTCGGGTTCTGTAACCGTTTCATCCTGGCTGGTAGCTTTACCCATACGGAAACTACCACCAACATGCATCCAGTCGAATGGTTGAACCAAAACTCTACCAACCACATCTTTGTATTTGTCGGCATCTTTAACCAAAAGTCCGGTACCGTTCATCAAGGCAACCGAATATTGAATTAAAGTAGTATCCGATCCACCAAGTACCATTAACCCCATATCGCGATCGGGTGCAGTAAGTTCGTTTACAAATTTCGAGCGATTAATCGTATGTAACGAGTGACAAGGCGTACCCAATTCCTGTCCGAATGGCGATTTAAAGGAACCCAAACTTACCTTTGCAAACGAAAAACGTTTGTAGGTAATAAATGCATCGAGCAAATATGCTTTTGGCACGTCTTTTTTAAACGGACTGGTTTCTACCAAAACATAGTAACTAAAGTCGTACGGAATATTTCCCATAACACCAATACGCGAGCGGTTAAAACCAAAAGTGTTGGTATTATCACCTTCGGCAAAACCATAATCGTATTGCGCCTGCAGGTATCCGAAAACAGAAACACCTTCGTCTGAGGCTGGCTCGGAACATCCCTGCGCCTGTGCATTGTAAGCCAACAAGCAGGCTGCTGATAATATAAATAATAATTTGCGTAACATAATCTGTTCTTTTAGTTGATAATTAAGAGAGCGGACTGAAAAACCAGCTTCCCGCTCCAACACTTTTAGTTAGAAGATACTGTAGGAAGATCCTTAGGATTTGAATCGAATCCCCAGTGATTTGTTACGCCACCAGCTTCCCAGAATGAGTTGGTATGGCTTAAACCGTTCATACCGAATAGAAGACTGTAAGCATCGAAACCGAGCACATTTAAGTATGCGGTAATAACTGCTGAAGTTTGTCCGGTGTAGCAGTATGTAACTACTTTTCCGTTTGGATCAAGTTTGCTGCAATCGTCGATTAATAACGGGCTGATTCGTACAGCACCATTTACGTGTCCAAAACCGGTGTAATGGTCGGCCGAGAAATAGTTATTTACATAGTAATTAGCTGGGGTGGCTAAAACGTCGGCAGCTTTTACTGTTTTAAATCCTGCGGCAACAACTTCTTCAACTCTTTCTGCAAGAATATCAGCACCATTTGTTGATGTGCTTGTCCATGTTGGAGCGTCAAAACTTCCGGCTGTAGCTTCGCTGCTTGTCCAGTTATTTGCATCATCCAAAGATTTACAGTTTGGTGTCCATTTGTCTAGATTCGTATTCCATCCACTCATTCCCCATTTTAAGGCCTGTGTATCTTCGTAACCGTAAAGGCGAAGTAATGAAGTAGCGTAGCAAGCAGTTTGTCCGGTATAACAAACCACCAAAATGGGTTTATCGGCAGTGGCTGCAGCAGTTAGAATATCGCCAAAAGCAACGTTATGTGCACCTTCAATATGTGCAGTAGCAAAATCATCAGCTCCACGAATATCCATAATCCATTTTGAAGAAAGATCACCATCAGCAGGAGCAGCCATAACAAACTTCTGTCCGGCAGCATTAGTTAATATATGGTTTATATCCATATCAACCGATTTCAGATAAGTGGTCAGCGTTTCGTAAGCTACCGGTTCCGAACCTGAACAGTCACATTCTTCTTCTTCATATTTACATCCGGTAAACGTGACTGAAGCAAACATTGCAAGTAATAACGTGTAAAAAAAGTACTTTTTCATTTTATAAAATTTTAGGTTATTTAAGTGATAGTATAAACCCGGATAATTCTTGCACTAAAGCAATATTGGCATCCCGGTTTTTACCTGATTATCTTGTCGTGTTTTGATTGAGGTTGTGCTATAAACACAACTCCCGGTTAATAAACTATGACTGAATGTTGTTGAAAAGAATGTACGAACGGAGAATAGCAGATTATTCATCAGACTATTTAGTGCTTTACGTTTGGCTGTAACAACTTTACCAAGCCATATAACAAAGCCTAACATCAACGAAATGAATGCCTTTCTCATGTCCTTTTAAAATTTACATTTGATGAATTAATCACCAATCCAAAAGTAACACAGCTACTTATACCAATTGGAAAACCGGCCTGTCACCGCCTCAAGACGGATTCATATTGTGGTCAGTAGAATATTTGATTTAGATCAAAAACATGATTGACGTACTGATTAAGTACTAACTTTTTAACTATATTAGCCCCCTTTATAACTTTGATAATTATGCCATTAAACAAACTGGAAAAATGTGTTGGATGTAAATGCATGTCAGCACCTTTTAAGAAACTTACGAACGAAGAATTGATTCAGATTAACCGAAACCGTGTTGAAGTAAATTTCAAAAAAGGAGAGATTATTGCAAAGCAAGGTGCTTTGGCTGCACACATCATTTACATTAAAAGTGGCCTGGTGAAAGTTTACCGCGAACATGCCAACGATGAGTTGATACTTTCGGTTGAGAACCAGGGCAAATTATTAGGTTTGCAGGCACTCTATTCAAAAAATATCTATCCCTATTCTGTAAAAGCATATACCGATACCAGTGTTTGCCTTCACGATATAAGCACAATTGATTCATTTATTCACAATAATGCAGCATTCAGCGCAAGCATTTTGCATCATTTAAACGATGAGTCGTTGTTCTCATATAACCGAATGGCTTGCCTAACCCTGAAACAATTACACGGCCGTTTTGCCGACTTACTTTTGTGTTTCAGCCTTCGTTTGTTCAAGCGAAAAAAGTTCAGTGTTCCAATCAGTAAAAAAGACATGGCTGCTATTACCAACATGTCGCAGGAAAGTCTTTCGCGTGTGATTAAGGAATTTGTATCTGAAAAGATTATCGAATTAAAAGGCAAAGAAATTACCATTCTTGATTTCGACCGGGTGCGCCATCTCAGCCAGGTAGGTTAACCTTTTTGTTTAATTTCCTCCAGCTTTTTTTCGTTTAAAATGGTAAGCACATTGTGTTCAAGTGCTATAATTCCCATTTCCTGGAATTCCTTTAATATCCGGGAAACGCTTTCGCGCGAAGTGCCAATTAATGCAGCAATTTCAGTTTGTGTAAGGTTTAAGGCAAAAGTGTTCTCGCCATAAACTTCGTTGGCGAAATAACTTATGGTATTAGCCAATCTGCCGGGTAACTGTTGCTGCACGTTTTTCACCAATCGGTCGAAATAATTCATTTCGTCGCTAAAAACTGTTGATAATACCTTCAGGGCAAACTCGCCGTTTTGTTTTAACAGACTGGCAAAACAGTGCCTGTCGATAAAACACACTTCCGAGTTCGTTAATGTTATGGCCGAGAAATAATTGGTTTTTATGTTTTCATCCAGGTTCTGAATCCCAAGGTACGATCCCTGTTTTGAAACGCTCAGAATAAAGTCTTTACCGCCGGCACCTTTTTTTACCAGTTTTACAAATCCTTTCCGAATATAAATAATATGCTGAACCGGCCCACCCTCTTTAAAAATAAGTTCGCCTTTTTTGTACGCTGTTTTTGCACACCCTTCTTCAAGAGCACATAACTCATTGTTATCCAGAACAGAAACAGCTCCCGATTTTAGACTGCAATCAACACAGGTGTTGGCAATTAAGTTCATCTGAAAACTTAAAATGTAATTAATATCACAATTATACGAGATTTATCTCACATTGTTTAATAAACCAATGTTCTTTATTGGTCGTATAATTGTAAAAACTTAATACGATGAATAAAATAGTAACATTAATCTGCTACAATTTAGGACTGTGGGGAATATTAGGATTTTTCGTCACCATAATCCTTGGCTTTATTTCATGCTGTGCCAATTTACCGGTTCAGGTATTTTATACCAGCCTGATTTCATTTGCAGCCATAGGATTAGCCGCCACCACATTTTGTGTTGCGCGCGGATGTAAAAAAGTACGATAAGCACCCGGCCTGTACAACATGCTGTTTGTGTACCCTGGTTACTCATTAGTCGGATAGTTTATTGCCTTAAAACCTTTCCAGTTTCGGGTAAGCCTCGTGCCATGCTTTCCATCCTCCGTTAAGCGAATACACATGCTCGTAACCCAGCATATTTAGCGACTTTGCGGCTAGTGCCGATCGGCTGCCACTGCGGCAATACAAAATAATAGTATCTGTTTTTTTAGGCAGCGCGTGATGAAAACCTTCCCAAACAGTTTCCTTTTCAATGTGCGATTCCAACACACCGCGTTGCACGAGGTAAGCTCCCGGAATATGTCCGGCCCGGTATTCATCTTCTGTGCGCACGTCGATTAAAATATAGCCGGGCTTTCGGCTCTTCAGTCCCTCCACATATTGTTCATGAAATCCTTCCGCATCAAGCTCATCTATTTCCTGTTTTACGGCAGCAACCAATTCTTTATATCCGCTGTAAACCTTATTTTCCTGAGCAGAAAGCACAGAAAACATCCCCATCATCAAAACGATGATAACCCCAAATTTCTTCATAATATCAAAGATTTTTTTAAATATTACCCGGTGAGAACAGGCACCAATCGCGCTCCTTTTATACAGAAGCACACAATAGTGTTTGCTCAAAAACAATTTCGGGGATTGAAGGTATAAAGAATTTCTGCCTTATTTTAAATTCCGAATCCTTAATTCGGTTTTGTTTTGATTTTTTAATAATTCAGCCAGCTCGTCGGTATTTGTTTCGCCGAAGTGATACGGATAAAGCACTTTGGGTTGAAACATTTTAGTGGCATCGGCCACCATTTTTGGGGTCATTGTATAAGGCAGGTTCATGGGCAGAAAAGCCACATCGATGTCTTTTAACCCGGCCATTTCCGGAATATTTTCGGTATCGCCGGCAACGTACACTTTCTTATCGCCAAAATGAAGCACATAACCATTTCCCACTCCTTTTGGGTGAAAAGGTTTCCCGGCTTCACGTTCGTGTTTTATATTGTAAGCGGGTACTGCATCCACTTTAATTCCGGCAAAAGTTCCCGATTCGCCATTACTAAGCACTTTGGTCCCGGTGTATTTTTCGTTGCAGGTTTTTGTGAGCACCACCTGGGTTCCCTCTTTCTTAACAGCATCAATTGCTTTGGCATCCAAATGGTCGCCATGTTCGTGAGTTATCAGAATGACATCGGCTTTTGGCATTGTTGCATAATCGGCATACCACGACACCGGATCGATATGAATCACTTTCCCGTTAAATTGCATCATCAGCGTTCCGTGCGCAATAAATGAAATTTCCAGTTCTCCTTCCGAAGTAGCGAAAACATCCTTTTCAAATTGCTGAGCCTGCGCAGAAACAACGAATAAAAATAGTGCTATAAGCGTAACTATATTCTTCATAACCTTTGCTTTAAAATTTACCGTAAGATAGGTATAAAATCATTTTTTTGCATCTTCCTTTATAAAAAACAGAACATATGTGTATGTTTCTGAGATCATTTAATTTGTACTTTCGGAACAAAATTCAAAAACTATCTGACATGAAAAGAATAACTCTACTGATTACCCTTGTTGCCCTTGTTTTCTCCCTTTCGGCCAAAGAATATTCGCTCGAATCTCCTTCGGGGAAAATACAGGTTAAGGTGAATATTGACGAAACTGTTACCTACTCGGTGTTGCTAAACGGAACCCCAATTGTTGCGCCATCGCAAATTTCGATGGAATTATACGATGGAACAGTTTGGGGAGTGGATGCCAAAGTGCGCAAAGCAAAAACCAACAGTGTATCGCAGGTGCTTACTCCGGTTGTGCAGCGAAAAAGCGCTACCATAAAAGACGAATACAAAGAACTGACTTTGACGTTTAAAGGTTATGCCTTGCAATTCAGGGCGTACGACGATGGCGCTGCTTACCGTTGGGTGTCGGACAAAGATGGCGAATACAAAGTGAAAAGCGAACTGGCTTCTTTCGTTTTTCCGGCCGACAAAAAACTGTGGTTTCCGGAAGAAGAAAGTATGATGACCCACCAGGAGCGTGAATACCTGCGCGAAACCCTGTCGAATATCGGCAGCGACCGTTTTGCTTCGACCGGTTTATTGGTTGACTGCGGAAACGGTGTTAAAACCTACATTTCGGAATCGAACCTGATGGATTACCCGGGAATGTATTTACGTGGTTGCGATGATAACAACTATGCGTTGATTGGAAAATATCCGGGTGTAGTTCTTGAAACTGAACAAACTAGCGACCGCGATGTAAAACCAACAAAATATGCCGATTATATTGCCGAATGTAACGGCCCGCGCGATTTCCCATGGCGAGCCATGGTAATTACCGAAAACGACGGCCAGCTGATAGAAACAGAAATGATTTACAAACTGGCTCCTGAGTGCAGATTGGAGAATACCGGCTGGATTAAACCCGGCAAAGTGGCATGGGACTGGTGGAATGCCAATAACATTTACGGTGTTGATTTTGTGGCCGGCGTAAATACCGAAACCTACAAATACTACATCGATTTTGCATCGGAATATGGTTTGGAATACATCATTCTGGACGAAGGCTGGTATGTGCTTTCCGATATTATGAAGCTGGAAAAAGACATCGACGTTAAAGAAATAATCGACTATGGAAAAGAAAAAAATGTTGACGTAATTCTTTGGGTAGTTTGGAAAGCTATGGACGACAAACTGGAGGAAGCACTCGATCAGTTTCAGGCATGGGGAGCAAAAGGTATTAAAATGGACTTTATGCAACGCGACGACCAATGGATGGTAAACTTCTACGAGAAAATTGCCCGCAAATGTGCCGAACACGAATTGCTGGTCGATTTCCACGGAGCTTACAAACCAAGTGGTTTAGATCGTGCTTACCCAAACGTAATTTCGTACGAGGGTGTTAAAGGAATGGAAAATGCCAAATGGTCGAACTTACCTGATCCGGAGCACGATGTAACTTTGCCTTTTATTCGTATGGTTGCCGGTGCAATGGACTATACTCCGGGGGCAATGATCAACAAAACAAAAGAGAATTTCAATCCGGTATTTACCGAACCAATGAGCCAGGGAACACGCTGTCACCAGTTGGCTTTGTACCCGGTTTTTGAAAGCCCGCTGCAAATGCTCGCCGATAATCCATCGAACTATTACCGCGAGCCGGAATGTATGGAATTTCTTGCGGCAATTCCATCGGTTTGGGACGAAACCCGGGTGCTGGAAGCTAAAGTTAGCGACTACGTTGCCGTTGCACGCCACTCGGGCGAAACCTGGTATGTGGGTGCTTTAACTGACTGGGATCCTCGCGAAATGGAATTAAAACTCGATTTCCTTGGCGATGGAACGTACACCATGAAAGTGTGGAAAGACGGATTGAACGCCGACAAACATGCTGCCGATTTTGCCCAGGAAACTGTTGAAGTAAGTTCGGGTTCAACTGTAACAGTGAAAATGGCTCCAGGTGGTGGCTGGGTTGCTATTATTGAGAAAAAATAGCTACGAGTAGCGAGACGCGAGTTTCGAGTATACAAGGATGCCATCCCTCTGAGTTAACTCAAAATGGGATGGCATCCTTTTTTGTATCTAATAAATGATAGTCGCTCCCTAAATTATTTTGTGTTAGTAATAAGCTTATTATTTACTTTTCTTGAAGCATGAATTTTACCTTGAAAACAATTGTTTTATCCTTAAACTCTGGGATATTCAGTTTTGGCAGTTGCAGAATTACCCTTTTGGCTTCACGGTTAAATTTATCCTGTGCATCTGCAACCGGAGCACTCTCAGTACCTTGCGTTTTGTATCCAACAACCACTACCTCATCAACAGGTTTGGCGCCTTTTACAACTTTATCGTCAACCGATACGATGCTTCCGTTTTTATTCACCTTAACATAGAGCTTGCTTTCGCCCGTAGCATTTGCTTCGCGTAACTCTGTTGGATATTTAATCTTCTTCGCAATAAATTTACGCATGTCCAGAACCGAGTTTATATCAGACAATTTGGTTCTAATAAGTATCACTCCGTCTTTCCCTTCTTCACCAAAAGCTTCAATAGCAGAAGCATCTTTCAGAACATCGATCGATTCAATTTTACCGGGATCGATGTCATCCATATCGCCGGTGTATTTTTCGCCGTCGAGAAAAATCAAGGGAGATTTACCATTAAGATCGGCCTCACCTTTCAGTTTTATCGAAATGGCTCCGTTTTTAGCTATCGGGCCAAATCGATTGGTTGCGTTTGCATCTTTCAGCACTTCCATTGATTCAATGGTTTTCGGATCGATATCATTAATGTCGCCATCGTAAGGAATACCTTCAACAAGTACCACAGCTTCATCCATTTTTGTTTTGGCAGCTTTTGTGGTTATTATGATTACACCGTTTTTACCTTTTTCGCCATATAAAATTTTAGCTTGTGCATCTTTTAAAACAGAGATAGATTCAATATTTTCCGGCTCAATTGATTCAATTTCAGCTGCCGGTTTGCCGTCCACAATGTACATTGGAGCATTCTCAGGATCGTTTGCAAAACCGTGAACCCGAATACTTTCAAGCGGTTCATTCGTTTTTTTCTGTGCTCCGTAGCCAATCACTTTCACCTCGTCTGATTTATCCTTGGCAGCGGCTTTTGTTGTTATAACGATCACACCGTTTTTACCTTTATCGCCATATAAACTGGTAGCCGAGGCATCTTTTAAAACTGAGATTGATTCAATATCTTCAGCAGAAATATTCGCCACATTTCCCATTTCTTTTCCATCAACAAAATACAGCGGTGCCTCTTCCGGCGAAGTCTCGATAGTTAACTTTTTGGCATTGTCAAACAAACCTATTCTTGAAAGGCCCTGGTTTGGCATGGCAACACCAACTGCTAATTTCATTGTTGTTTCAGTGCCATTGGATTTTAGCTGAACATCAAGTTCCGATTTCCCATCAATGGCAACTTGTTTCTCAGCATAACCAGTCATTTTAAAAACCAGCACATTGTTTGCGTCAGTCTCAATCTGATAATTTCCATGCACATCCGAAATTGTACCTATTGTAGTACCTTTTACCAGCACTGCTACAGCCGGGATCCCATCACCATCTTCATTGGTGATTTTTCCTTTAACAGGATTTATTATGACATCTTTTTCTTCCCCCGTTTCTACATCCATTTCCAATTTAGTCAAATCTGCTTCAGCACTGAAGGTGCCACCTAAAAATCCATCAGGGTCTTTTGTTTTTTTACGAGTCAATAAAACCATCTGCTCTTTTGTGGTTGATATTTCAATAACTCCATCTTTACCTTTCTCTCCATATTCTTCGATAAAGTTCGGATATCGTAATTCTCTCACATTAAACAAATTTTCCTTTGAAATATCTTCAACTTTTCCATTGTATTCTTTTCCATCAACAATAATTAAAGGTTTAGCTCCTTTGGGAAATTCCCAATCTTTAGTGCTAATCTGAACTACACCATTTTTCCCCTTTGAACCATAATATCTTGTTGCCAATTCATCATTCAGACAAGACATGTTACAAATATTACTTCGTTCCAAATAATTTAGATTTTCCTTTTCTTCACCATTTACTATAAACAGGGGTTTGACAAATTCTCCCTTGTTGTTCTTTATTTTAAATGTTCCATCAAATAAATCTCCTGTATATTTTAGTTTAGGATCATCCGTGGGAATTTTCTTTTCATCTACAACGCTGTCTGTTTGTTCTTTGCCTTGAACGATTTCGGTTCGTACCTCTTTGTTCGACAAACCCATAATTAAAATGGCCAGCAGGGGGAGTACAACCAACTGTTTGAGCAGGCTGTACCGATTTTCTGTTTTCTTTTTCATCATGATAATACGGTTTTTTAATTGTGAGCCGTTAAGCGCAGTTAAAAAGGGAGCCACTCCTTTTTTATGCGCCAGTCCTACCATGGCCAATTGATAAGCTTCGGCATTATGATTTTGGGCTACCTGATGATCAGTCAGGTATTCCAGGTTATTTCGCATCGCATCGCGGGTTAACCAAGCAAAAGGGTTAAACCACTGAAAGAGAAACAGCAGCTCGGCAAAAAGAATATCGAGCGTATGACGTTCTCTTACGTGAATCATTTCGTGATCGACGATCATTTTCAGATCGGGATTTTTCAATGTTTTCTCCGACAGCACAATTCGCGAGAAGAAAGAGAAAGGATGAACATCCTTTATAGTCAGGTTAACTTGCGCACCAAACAATTCTTTCAGGCGGCTAAATCGGATGATGTGTATGGCTTTGAGGTGCCCGATCAGCAGGTTCAGGAGAAATACGATTATTCCGAGCGCATAAATCCCCAAAAGGTAATGATACCATTCGAAGGTAAATTGCGGTTCGCTCGCCACAACGGCTTCGGGCAGGTAAGCAAAACTTTCTGATACAGCTACCGGAAGCGGCTTTATGTAATTCACTTTGGTAAACGTAATCAGCGGAATAAGGAAACTAACCAAAAACGACACCGGCAAATAGATCCGGTTAAACAAAAAATGTTTCTGGTGTTGGAAAAGAGCCAGGTAAGCCAGGTAAAAAGCACCTAGCGCCAAAGCTGCCTTTCCGATATAGAGGATAAAATCTTCCATTATTTTTTGTTTTTTATGAGCTTAACCAGCTCGTCGATCTCGTCTTCCGACAGGTTTTTTTCTTTTACAAAAAAGGCCACAGCACTTTTGTATGAGTTATCGAAATAGTCGCTTACCACCTGGTTCATAAACGAGCGACGGTACTCTTCTTTCGAAATGATTGGAAAATACTGGTAGGTGTTGCCGTATTGTTTAAAACCGATCACACCTTTATCCTGCAACAAACGCACCAACGACGAAATAGTGTTGTAATGCGGTTTTGGATCGGGATACAACTCAACAATATCCTTTACAAATGCTTTTTCCAGTTTCCAGAGGATCTTCATTAACTCCTCTTCCTTTTTTGTTAGTTTTTTCATTTTTCCTTCTTTTCAAGTTTGTTGTCATTTCGCTCAACATGAAGACAAACATACAACTGATTTTTCAGTTTCGCAACTGATTTTTCAGTTATAAAACGAAATTATCAGTTATTTTTGTACTGAATAACCTCAAAACCCGCATGGAATAAGTACTTATTAGCAGATAAAAAAAATGCCATTCTTTTAAAAAGAACGGCATTTCAACATATTGTCGTTGCGTATTATCGCTAAAATTCTCCGCCACCCATGTCCATTCCATCGCCGCCACCTTCGCCGCGACGTTCTTCTTTAAAGTTGTTGATCTTGTAGCTTAATGTAAGCATTACTACACGTGGTTCGCGCTCAAAACGAAACCAGCTTTTAAAGTCGTCGCCATAACTTGTACGTTCGAAACGCCCGGTTCCCAGAGGATCGCGAACGCTAACCGTTGCCGAAAGTTTTTTATTCATAAACTCCTGGCGATACGAAACATTCGTGAAGAACATGGCACCGCTTTCGCCCTGTGCCGATACTGATTTACCCCGGTAAAATGCATTTACCTGCAGACGCGAGTTTTCAGCAAATTTAAATGTGGTATTCATTCGTCCACCCCAGTTTGTACTTTGCCGGTCGATGGATTCGCCATTTAACTCGCCGGTAATTTTATAATCGTAAACGTTCACACTGGTATTAACGGTTAACCATTTTTTGTAACTCAGGTTTCCGGTTACTTCAAGACCGGTGCTGTAGTCTTTATCAAAATTGTCGGTGTACATGTAAAAAATACCGTCTTCGCCCAATTCCTGTGTGCGGTCGATTTTATTGTTGGTTACCCTGCGAAACACATCGGCCGAAACAAACGAACGTGATTCACCAAAGCGTTTCATAAAACCAAGTTCGTACGAGTTGGTGTATTCAGGTTCCAAATCGGGATTACCAAAACGAATGGTATAACGGTTGTAATAATTCGGTGTAGGGTCAAGATCTCGGCCACTTGGTCGGTTTATCCTTCGGCTGTAGCTGGCGGTAACATCAGCCGTTTGCGCTAAAGGATAAGAAAAGTGTGCCGTTGGAAACAAATCGAAACGATTTAACGACGACACATTTTCAGCACTTGTATTTTTTATTTCGCGAACGGTCAACTCTCCACGCAAACCGGCCATGTACGCCAGTTTGCCCACCTTGTTGCTGTAGGTAGAATAAGCTGCATGTATATCGCGTTGAAAATCGGTAGCACTCGAATATTTATCATTTATAATCCAGCTATCGGTTGCCTGGTCGTAATCGCGAAATTCGAGTGTCTCGTTTTCGCTTTCCAAACGCCCCTGGTAACCGGCCTCAAAACGGCCATCTTCGCTAAACGGATAGGTATAATCGAGTTTTAAACGAATATCTTGCTCATCCTCGGTTTCAAATGTCGAAACATTCGACAGGTACTCGTTGGTAGGATTAAAATTTTCGTCGGCCAGCAATTCAGCTTCTATTTCACTGTCAGTTCCGGTCTCATCCGAATAGTAGGCCGTAGCCTCAATGCGGTGTCCGTTATCATCGAAGTTATGTTGGAAATTCATGTTCAGCGTATAAAAGTCGTTGTTACGTTCCGAGGTCTCTTCGCTGATTGAAAGAATTTGTTCCGAGGCCGGAACCGTAAAATTTTCTGTTCGCCCACCACCTTCGTTTCCTCGTTCCGAAGTTCCGGTTTCTCCCGAGAGGGTTAAAGTTGTGTTGGTTCCTAAATAAAAATCGGCACCTCCCTTAAAACGGTGTCCGCCACGAATCCATTTGCGGTCGCCACCCATATTCAAAAATTCAGTAGTATCGTTGTAATACGTTTCACGTTCCGAAGCCATTTCTCCGTTGTTGATTTCATCACTCCAGTCGGCACCAAAAAACAGATTTAGTTTTTCAAAACGGTAATTCAGCATAAAATCGCCGCGGTATTTTTCGCCCGTTCCAACACTTGTGTTTACAATACCATTCAGTCCGTTCATCGAGTTCTTTTTCATTACCAGGTTAATGATACCTGCCGCACCATCCGGCTCATATTTTGCCGATGGATTGGTAATGATCTCAATATTCTCGATCGCCGAAGAAGGAATCTGACGCAATGCATCGCTTCCGCTCAAAACACTTGGCCGGCCGTCAATCAATACGGTAAAATTTCCCGACCCGCGCAACGATACATTTCCTTCGATGTCAACCTGAATCGAAGGCGTGTTTTCCAAAACATCGACGGCTGTACCGCCAATAGCACTGATTACCTGGCTAACATTCACCACTTTTTTATCGAGTTTGTATTCCACTGCAGCTTTGTCGGCCACCACGTTAACCTCGCCAATGGCAACGGTTGAAGGAGCGAGGTTAATTTCGCCCAAATTATATATACGGTTGCTGCGGTCGAGCTTAATATCTTCAACATTTTCCTCATTGAAACCAATAAAATTAGCCACAAGGTAATAATCACCATATTCTAAATTTGTTATTTCAAATACGCCTTTTTCGTTGGTAATACCTCCGGTTACAAGGGTTGAATCGGTCTCTTTGTAGACGGCTATATTGGCAAATTCCATGGGGGTTTCCGTATCCTTTTCTACGATCGTACCAACGATCTTTCCCTTACCATCGTCGTTTGGGTCGTTCTCTTTTACCGGGTCTTCAATTAATGCATAAGAATTCACCCCAATAAATAGAAGGGCGATTAAAATTACGTTCTTCAAGTACTTCATTTCTGTTTAAATTGTTTCCTTTTGTTTGTTTTCACTATAATAAGACCGTTTATTCTTTATTTAGTTTAATCCATGCGTGTTAAATAGTTGTTAACGTATTTCAACGCTTTTCGGGCTAGTTAGAAGGTTTAGTTGTTCTGTTGTTCGGATTGTTTCGTGATCTTCCCATCTCGAAAAACCATTACAACTGCAAAATAGATAGGTGCAAAAAAAAATGCCACCCCTCCGGATGGCATTCTACCAAAACTTAAAATCTATGGAAAAAGTGCCTTCTGCTCCTTAATCCATAAGAGGTGCAAAAGTAATGTGATTCGATTTTTTAACAACTTCGGATGATAATTAGAGCGTTGATTTTAATATATTTTAAGATTTAGTTTAACATTTAGGATATATAAGCCCCGAAAATCACGCTGCATTTTGCAGCATATACTTTGTTATACTTATTGGTTCGTTTAACTTTGCTATTTATCAAGTCATAAAAAACTACTTATCATGAACGAACAAGTAAATCACCCGCAAGTACCGCCACCTAATTACCTGGTATTTGCCATTCTAACCACCCTGTTTTGCGGAAAAATATTTGGGATTGTTGCCATTGTTTTTGCCGCGCAGGTAAATTCGCACTGGAATGCCGGAAATTACGAGGCAGCCCTATCGGCCAGTAGAAATGCCAAATTGTGGGCCTGGGTGTCGTTTGCAGCCGGTTTGGCCTGGGTAATTTTAGCAGTAATACTATCGATTTTTGGCGTACTTGCAGGAATTATGCAGGGGGCTTTTAATATGTAGTTAATGAAACGAACAATCAATAGCATACTGCTACTCTTAATTATTGGGGTAGCAGTTCTTTTTTTTGTACTCGACCCTGCCCAACACGAAATATTCCCGCAATGCCTCTTTCATTCATTAACCGGGGGTTATTGCCCGGGATGCGGCTCGCAACGCGCTTTACACAGTTTGTTGCATTTTGATTTTGCCGGCGTAGTGGGCTATAACTTTTTGTTTCTTCCGGCGGCGTTATTTATTTTGTATCACTACTTGTATCCTCTACTGAATAAAGCTTTTGGGTGGAAACTACCTAACTTGTTTTACAAAAAACAAACGCCCTTAATTGTTTTAGCGATAGTTATTCTGTTTTGGATTGCACGAAACCTGCCATGGTATCCGTTTAATGTGCTTGCACCTGTTGGTTAAATGGTGTATTCATATTTCCATTTTGCAAAAAAGTCGCATTTCTATCTTTGTTCGAAATTAAATTTCATCCGATTCTCCAGGTTTTTATGAAGCTGTTATATAAGCAAAATCATAAAACTTGCTTTTGCCCTATCGGGCGGATTTTACTATTTGGCTTAGCCCAAATAGTAAACACAAAACCCAAGACTGCGCCCACTTCACTCGGAAAACTACGCGATGCCGGCTAAAATTCCTGAAACTCGTCGTACCTCCTCAAACAGCAGTAATTTTTTAACGCCGTCACCACTTGTTTTCCGGCTCACCGGCCGAGGTCGCAGCTTTGTAGTTGTGTTCCATTTGCACCAGCTTTTCATATAATCCGAATAGGCACAAAAAAACGGATGCGAAAACGCACCCGTTTATGTATTTAACTTGGTTAGGATCACTTCACGAATGAAGCGTCATTTAAATAATCGAAACATTTTTCAATACCTTCAAACTGTGTCATACTTCCGCCTCTGATTCCTTCCAGTTCCACATAAAAAGCTTCCAGTCCAATTTCGTAAGCTTTGTTAAAGATGTTTTTAAAGTTCATCATTCCCGACTGGCCGAGAACCGAGCGGTCTTTAATATGCAGTACAGGGAATCTGCCGGCATACTTTTCGAAGTATTCCAACGGATCGTTTGCGCCCATCACCGTCCAGTAAACATCCATTTCGAAGAATACCAAATCCGGCTCGGTACCATTCAGGAACAGGTCGTAAATAACATCACCCACAGGCATCCACGGATTGCGTGGTTTATCCTTGTCTTCCGGTTTTACAACACGTCCGAATTCCATGCTGTGGTTGTGGTATCCAAACTTAATTCCGGCTGATTTTGCAATTTCACCGGCCTTGTTAAACGATTCGCAAACCACTTTTACAGCATCATGTGTTGGTACATTTGGCATCATTGGCTGAACCAACGTTTTTACTCCAAATTTCACATGGTCTTCAACGGTTTGTTTCCAGAAATCGGCAATCTCACCGAGTTTATCTTTGGAGATATCGCGGGTAGGAGGATTTACGTGCGAGCTGGTTATTTTCAAACCTGCATCGTCGGCCAGTTTTTTGTATTCTTCAACCGAATATTCTCCCATTTTGCGATTGCCGTATCCGGCCAGTTCAATAGTGCTATAGCCGATATCTTTTATTTTTTTCAAGCCATTTGGAACATCGGCAGTCAATTCCCGTCCCAGAGAATAAATTTGCAAACCAATTTCCTTTTTGCCCATGCCAACCATTGCGGCAGCACTTGCAGGCTTTATAGAGCCAGCTACCATACCACCGGCGGTAAGCAGCCCCATTTTTTTCAAAAATTCTCTTTTATCCATTAGGTTTTTAGTTGGATGATTTATAGTTTATACGAACCACGGTATTCGTAATCATACAAACGGTGGTTCCATGCTTCTTTATCGGTTCCGAAACTATTTGTTGCAGGATTCCATTTTACCGAACGTTGTAATTCAGTAGCCATATTTCCTAAACAACAAGTGATTGCTGTACTTGCACCTACTTCAACCGGAGCAATTGGTTTTTGACGAGAACGTACACAGCTGATGAAATCGTCCATGTGCGGAGAACTGATCTCGAAGCTGCCACCACCTTTTGCCTGTGCTTTCTGCATTTCTTCGAACATTTTTCTGCGCTCTTCCGGAGTGAGATTTCTTGGACGGCGGCCTCTTAACTCATCAGGAACCAATTCTGATTTTGAACAAGCCAGGTATCCGCGAGCTACTTCAATCCAACCATCGTCGCCGATGAATTTAATACCCTGTGCATTTGGCATATCTTCCAGGTACGGTTGTTCTGTCATTACCACTCCGTTCAGGTATTTAAATGTCAGGTAATCTACACCATTAACTCCTTTAGGAATAATTTCAGCAGGACCCGAACCGTCCATACCAATAGCAGCCTGTGCAATATCGAACATGTGCGCCCCCCAGTCGGCAGTAAATCCGTTACCGGTTTCGCGGTACCAGCGCCATGCACCCCATAATTTTTCTCTCTCCGCCGGATCGAGCGAAATAGGAGGACAAAGATCAGGGTGATAATGTATTTTAGGATCATTTAACGGACCCATCCAAAGGTTGAAGTTCAGGTTACCGGGAACTTTCATCTCAGGTAAATCAAGCGGTGCCGGCGGATCGCCAACTTTAGCATAAACTTTGTCGATGTGACCAATAGCGCCACTTTGAACCAATGCAATAGCTTTTTGGAATTCAGCACTTGAACGCTGCTGACTACCTACCTGAACGATACGTTTTGTATCGTTTGCCACACGAACCATTTTTTCGGCTTCAACAATAGTAAACGAAAGTGGTTTCTGAACATACACGTCTTTACCGGCCTGGCAAGCGTGAATGGTTTGTAAAGCATGCCAGTGGTCGGGCGTACAAATTTCTACTGCATCGATGTCTTTGCGCTCAAGCAGTTCTTCATATTGTTCGTACTTATCCACACGAGGAGATAATCCCAACGATTGTTGCCATTCTTCAACCGTACGTTTAAAACGTTCTGTTTTCATGCTGTCAACATCGCAACCTGCAACAACTTCTAATCCGGGAACTGCCGAGAAACTTCGGAAGTCATTCATACCTTGCTGACCAAGGCCAATAAAACCCATTGTAACTCTGTCGCTTGGAGCGATTTTAATGCCATTGATAGTCCAACTTGGAAGGATGGTCAAACTGGATAATCCCAGTGCTGAAAGACCAAGAAATTTCCTTCGGTCTAATTGATTAGATTTCTTTGAATCCATAGGTTTAGATTTTTATTCGTGATCAATTTTTTTTCGAAATTGGACACAAGATAATTGATTTTGTCAAAAGGACGCAATGAAAAAATAAAAAATGTATTGTCGGTGATTATGTTGGAGTTATTTAGACGCCTTATAAGAAAACAGATATTTTTGAAGTGGCTTTTTAAGTTCCTCAAATTCTGAATAATATATCAGATTAACATTGCTACAGCCGGCGATCATTGCCGATAAATTAGAACTAGTTCCTTCCCGAAAAAGACAAAGTACCGGCTTACCCATTTCCACAGCCCGGCCAATTTCGTAACCAACTCCCATCGACACTGCAGTTACTTCGGCCACAATTACATCAGAACTTTGCAGCCATTCCAAATCACGATCATGAATAAACCGGTCGTTTGGTCCGTCGTCGCCGGCGCTCGTTAATGCCGGATCGCCAACATGTTCAGTTAGCACCTCACCAAAGGTTTTCAGGTACTGAATGATTTGTGCGTACAGGCCGGCATCCTGTCGGCCTCCGCGTATTGAACCGGCAAAATAGATCTTCATTGCTTTAGGCTTTTTTCTTGCTTGGTATATTAGTGCTTGACTTTTGTTCTCCCTGCTCAAAAACAACACGAGTCCGCGGTAAACTTTCCGGGTAATTCTTCTGGATAAATTCAATCATTTTTTCGCGGATAAAAACGCGCAAATCCCACGCAGTTGGCGAATCTTTGGCACTTACCAAAGCACGTATTTCAACCCCATATTCTTTGGCGTCGGTAACTTGCAATACATTCACCCGTTTATCCCACAGCGGTGTGCTCTCAAGCAGGCGTGTCAGCTCTTCGCGCAAAGCATCAAAGGGTACATGATAATCGGTATATAAAAACACGGTTCCCAAAATCTCGGAAGTGTTGCGTGTCCAGTTCTGAAATGGTTTTTCGAAAAAATAGGTGGATGGCACCACCAAACGGCGCTGATCCCAGATTTTTACCACCACATAGGTAAGTGTAATTTCTTCAATTCTCCCCCATTCATTTTCAATAATAACCACATCATCGATACGGATGGGCTGCGTAATGGCAATTTGTAAACCGGCCAAAACAGTTGCAATTAGCTTTTGCGCCGCAAAACCAATAATAATACCGGCAACACCAGCCGATGCAAAAAGGCTGATTCCCAGCTGTCTCACTTCTTCGAACAACATTAGCGATGCTCCGATTGAAATTAAAACGATCAGGAAATAAATAATGCTTTCCATGATATTGAACTGCGTAAGAAACTTTCGCTGGCGTAAATTATCTTCCTGCGATGTATCTAATCTGGAAAGGATAACCTTTTTAAAGGCACGCAAAATGGCCATCAAACCCCATGCAATACTTACAATAAGTAAAATGGAACCTACTTTATTAAAAAAGTAATACCAATCGGGTGAAACCAGTTCGCTTTTTTCAACAAATATTTTAAAGTATACCGCTACCAGCAGCAATAAAAACGGGACAATAAATTTGATAATTCTCTTCATATAAACTGGGTGTTTTATGCAAATTTATTTTGCATGTTCAACAGTGCTTTTAATGTGTATATCGCGCTGCGGGAAAGGAATTTGTACGCCATTTTTCCGAAACTCATCATCAATGGCGTAGCGTATTTCGCTCTTGGTATTTTCAACCCAAAACGACTCGCGTACCCAAAAGAAAACCTGAAACTCGAGTGCCGAATCGCCAAAATTCTTAAACCTGACAAAGGGTTTTGGCGAAAGCGAAACATTGTTGTTTTTTGCCGCGCAATCAAGCAAAATTTGCGTTACCAATTTCGTATCTGATCCGTAAGCGACCCCAACATCAACCGAAAATCGGGTGTTGTAATCCATGTGGCTCCAGTTAATAATTTTATCGTTTACAAAATTAGAATTGGGTACAACCAGAATAATATCGTCGCGGGTTTTTAACCGCGATGTGCGCAGCCCGATATGGATGACCCGCCCCACAGTACCGTCTTGCAGCTGAATTACATCGTTGATTTGCAGGTTTCGTTCAACCAGCAATACAATCCCCGATGCGATATCGCTAAACAACTGCTGAATACCAAATCCAACACCCACCAACAGGGCGGTAATACTGGCTAGTAAAACCGAAACTTTCAGCCCCGACGATTCTAAAAGAAAAACGATTATAATTACCCAGACGACATACCTTAATATCAGGTAAATCGACCAGTAAGAGCGCCGTTCGGCTTCCTGCCTATTGATAAAACGTTTGAAGAAGCGGCGGATAATTTTTAACGCTATTAAGGTGATCAGAACAACAACAAGTATCAGAAAGATGTTGTAAACTGTAATTGCAAAATCTCCTTTGCTGTATAATTCAATGTTTAAAATCTCTTTAAATGTCATAACTCTTTATCAAACTATTGGAGTTAGAAAAGTACTAAAAACCGGAAGATTTGAAAAGTTTTGAGGGCGATAATGATTCAGTTTAATTATTCAAACAACAAACGGGCAGTATGGTTGAAAAAAAAGGAGACCTTTTAAAAAAAGACCTCCTTTAATCCTGTGTCGAACAGTATTTCTTAATTCACTCCAACAACCTGGCCTGGCTTAAAATAAGCAGCATAAGCTGTTTCAGAATGTAGTGCCTCAATAGTTTTTACTATTCCTTTATCGTCGTTAATCGATGCTCTTATCGATCCTTTTTGGTAATAATAGCGCGAAACGATCTCGCTTTCCAGCAACTCGCTGATTTCAGGCCTGAACACCGATAAGTCTTTATCCAGATCCGGTTCAATTTTAGCTGCCAGTGCATCAAACTCTTCTTTTGCCAGCTCGTAATATTTTTCCTGCTTTGCTGTCTCCAACAACTCTTTCAGATCGTCTTGCGATGCCGATTCGTATTTAAAATCACTTTGCTCAACAAAATCGGCAAACTGCTTGTAAATATCGTCGGTAATCGTAAATTGTTCCGGCTCAGGTATACTTTCGTTTTCATTTGAATATTTCGTGGCAAAATCAAAAATCATAAAACGGGTAACCAGTTCAATACTTAAACTGCTCAGCCTGTCGCCTTCAATTTTTACATCCGGCACAACGCCACCGCCGTCGTATACTTTGCGGCCTTTTTTGGTTGTAAATTCGGTAATCAGCGAATCAGGAACATGGCCCACACTGCCGTCTTCGTTGCGGTGCGAATAATCCAGCGCCTGAATACATCGGCCACTCGGTATGTAATATTTAGCGGTAGTAACCTTTAGTTTTGTATTGTAGCTTAAATCGCGCGTGGTTTGCACCAATCCTTTTCCGAATGTGCGTGTACCCACAATAATTCCGCGGTCGAGATCCTGAATAGCACCTGATACAATTTCGGATGCCGAAGCCGAACCGCTGTTTACAAGAACAGCAATTTTCATTGTGGTGTCCAAAGGTTCAGCCGTTGCTTTATACACTTTGTCCCATTGTTTTACTTTGCCGCGGGTGCTTACAATCTCTTCGCCTTTTGGCACAAATAAGTTTACGATTTTTACAGCTTCAACCAACAACCCGCCGGGATTGCCGCGCAAATCGAGAATTAAGCCGTCAGGGTTATTTTCTTTTAATTCCAGGAAAGCCTTTTTTACATCGTCGCTACAGTTGGTTGTAAAATTCGACAAACGAATGTAGGCCGTGTTCTGATCGATCATGCCGTAATAAGGAACGGCATCGATACTGATTTTCTCGCGAACAACATCAACCGAAAAAGGCTTTTTCTGGCCGGGGCGCTGCAATTTTATGGAAACCGGTTTGTTTGCAGGTCCTTTCAACAGCGAACTTACATCCTCGGTATTCATATCTTTGGTGTCTTTTCCCGAGACCTCGAGAATAATGTCACCTGCTTTTATTCCAAATTTCTGTGCCGGAAATCCTTCATAGGGTTCGGCAATTATAATGTTGTCGTTTTGTTTGCTGATTAACGCCCCAATACCTGCATATTCGCCGGTGGTCATAAAGCGAAAATCTTCCATCTGATCTTCCGAAATGTAATTCGTGTAAGGATCGAGCGAGGATAACATTTTATCAATACTGGTTTTTACCAGGTCATTCGGATTCACTTCGTCAACATAAAACATGTTCAACTCGCGAAACAAAGTATGGTAAATATCCAGATTCTTTGCAATTTCAAAATTCTTCTCGTCGCGGGTAAAGCTAAAAAAGCTAATACCAATTACCGCAACTATCATTACTCCTATTAATAATCTTTTCTTCATAATTCCTTCTTTTCTGAATTCACTCTCTGCACAATTGCATCGAACTGCCAAAAGTAACAAATCTTGCCTGATATCAGTAACGCATCCCGGCAATCCATTACGTTAATTTATATTAAAACCAAAGGTTTATGCTAATGGTAGAACATTTTTCAGGCCGAAAAGTTAAAGGTGGTTAAAAAAAATGTTACGTTAAACCATTGCAAAACACGATCGTCAAAGCTCCTGAAAACGGAACAATTAAATTTTATTGAATCATGAAAACAAGAATTTTAAGTTTAGCATTAATTGCGGTATTTGCTTTTTCGCTTACCGCAATGGCACAGCAACCGGAACGACAACGGCGATCGCCCGAACAACGCGAAATGATGGCCAGGCATTTTGACAGGGAAAGGGCCGGTTTTAAAACCTTCTTTACTGAAGAACAACAGGAGAAACTGAAAGAACTTCGGCTTGAATCGACCAAAGAAATTCAGCCCCTGCGTAATGAGTTGAACGAATTAAAAGCCAAACAACGTACGCTTACTACAGCGGAAAAAGCAGACATGAAAGCCATTAATAACAATATTGAAAAAATGGCTGATGTTGAGGTACAAATTCAAAAAATTAGGGCTAAGGAACACCAGGAAATTCGTTCGATGTTAACTGATGAACAACGTATTAAGCTTGATGAACGGAAAAGAAGAAGAGACAGAGATATTATGAGAAAACCAACAACCCGTGATCGATTTAAACACGGTGCTTAATGGTAAATAGATAGATGTTTTGGAGCCGGTAATTCAATTTGCCGGCTTTTTTTATGATTGAATCTCTTTAAACACGAAGACATAAGAATTGAACCACATTAGGTACATAGAACACAATAGATTTGTTTACTACTGCTTAATTGTTCTATTGATAAATTGATAAACTGTTTACTGCGACTGCCAACTGAAAACTTTCCTCCCGCTTCTGAAATCAGCAATCGTTAATCTTCATTCGAAATTCATCATTCAATTGCTCCTCATTCACTCAATAACTCATTCACGAAACCACTGCTAAACAGTTCTATTGATAAATTGATAAACTGTTTACTGCGACTGCCACCTGAAAACTTTCCTCCCACTTCTGAAATCAGCAATCGTTAATCTTCATTCGAAATTCAAAGTTCTTCATTCACTACTCAATAACTCATTCGCGATACTACTGCCAAATTGTTCTATTGATAAACTGTTTACTGCGACTGAAAACTGTACACTTTCTTTCCCTTGATGCAATCTTCTCTTCCTCATTCTCTCAATAACTCATTCGCGATTCTACTGCTTAATTGTTCCATTGCTAAATTGTAAAACTGAAAACTGCGACTGAAAACTGCAAACTTTCTTCCTCATTCACTCAATAACTCATTCAAGAAACTTCTGCTAAACAGTTCTGTTGTCAAATTGCTGAACTGCTAACTGCGACTGAAAACTTTCTTCTGCAATCTAAAATCGTTAATCATTATTCGAAATTCTCTGCGTTCAATTCCTGCTTACCGACAAAATACCCCGGTTTAACGAAATAATTTCCTGCGTTCGACTGGATTGCAATAATTTGTACAACAATTATAAACCAAACAAAGAATTATGAAACAGTTTGTAGTGTTCCTTTCCGGAATCATTTTATCACTTTTTACTACTTCATGTTTATTGCAGTCAACTGTTAAAGGAAATGGCAATGTAACAACCGAGGAGCGAAATCTTGAAGATTTTAATGCTTTAAATGTAAGCCGTGGAATGAATGTTTATGTTACCATGGGAAACGATTATAAAGTGGTGGTTGAAGCCGATGAAAACCTGCACAACAGCATTGTTACCGAATTGCGCGGAGAAGAACTGCATATAAAGGCTATCGATATCATCCGAAATGCAAGCAGCTTAAAAGTATTTGTTACGCTTCCACAGCTCGAAGCGGCAAAATCATCATCGGGCAGCAATGTATATTCCGAGAACATTTTAAACGTAAAAAATATCGACCTTGCCGTGTCATCAGGCGCCAATTTAACATTCTCGCTAAACGCCGACGAGGTGAATGCAAAGGCCAGCTCGGGGTCCAATATTTTTCTCGAGGGAAATGCCGGTTCTATAAGTGCCAAAGCCAGCTCGGGATCGAACATTAAAGCCGGAGATTTAAAAGCAAAATCGGCCCAGGCAAATGTTAGCAGTGGTGCAAACATTTGGCTACGTACCGAAAACGAACTGCAGGCAACTGCCAGCAGCGGTGGAAATGTATTCTATAATGGCAACCCGTCAGAAACCGAAATAAGCAAATCATCGGGCGGAAATGTGATAAAAAATTAAAAGCAACTGTAACTTTCCATTTTAAGGAGCGTCCTTTTAACAGTTTCAATTCAAAAAACATAAAATAATACACATGAAAACATTCACAAAATTTTTATTCCTGTTTATGATAGCTATTACAAGCTACGGAACAGTACTTGCAGGGAACAGTGACGAAACCCAAACGCGACAAATAAGCGGTTTTAATGCGATAAAAGTCTCAACCGGAATCGACCTGTACCTGACAATGGGCAACACTGAAGAGGTAAAAGTGGTTGCCGATGATGATATTATTAACGATCTTATTACGAAAGTAGAAGGTGGTACCCTTAAAATTTACATGAAACGCAACAACTGGTTTAACTGGGGTAGCGGCAACCAAACAAGAAAAGTTTATGTAACCGTAAAAGAGTTGAAAGAACTTTCGGCATCGTCGGGATCTGATGTGGAATCGACAAATACCCTGGAAGGCGAATCGCTTGAAGTAAGCTGCAGCAGCGGTTCCGATTTAAAAATTGATGTTTTTTACAAAAATCTGTCGGTTGATACCAGCAGTGGCAGCGATGCCAGACTAAGTGGCAAAGTAAAAACTCTTCGTGTTGGCGCCAGCAGTGGTTCGGATATTAAAGCTGCCGATCTTGAATCGGTAATTTGTTATGCCAACGCCAGCAGCGGATCGGATATTACCGTTAGTGTTAGCAGCGAATTGTACGCCAACGCCAGCAGTGGATCGGACATTAATTATCACGGAAAACCGGAAGTCAGAGACATCGACGAATCGAGCGGCGGCGATGTTAGCCAGCGATAATTGTCAGAAAGCTGACAACGCGGATCTAACTGATTTTCGCAGAATATACTTGATCTTACATATGATTTTTTCAACTGATGAATAAAAATCCCGGAGATATTTCTCCGGGATTCTTTTTTTATCGCTCGTTCTACAATTTGTATAAACCATTCAGCCGGGAATTGATAGCTATCCTTTTTTTGTTTTCTGCGCAAATCATCCTGATTCTGCGTCATCTGCGTTCCAACTGACGGTCGTTTCCGCCTTTTTTTGTGCCTGTAACCTACTAATACCAATTCTTCTTTAAAATGCTGTAAGAATATTTAATGTTTATCCCGCAATCATCGGGAGTTAATGCAGATTAAACAAATTGAAAATATGCCACTTTTTCCGCCCAAATCACCACTAACTCAATAGAAACCATATTTTTGCGTTGTAGTATTTAGGATAAAACAAAAAGATAAAATGATTTTCCCAAAGGGAAATGGTTGTTTGCATGTTTCCCGCCAACAGCGGGTTATCGTATAAATAATCGTTTATACACAAATGAAAAGCTTAACCACAAAAGTAGGATTCATAATCATTCTGTTTGCTGCAATTGTCAGAGTACCTGCATCGGCGCAAAGCGGAAATCCACTGCAGTTTTTGTCGGAGGTAAGTCAATCGTCGCAGGCAAATCCGGCCTTTCATAATAAAACCGAAAAGCTGGTGATTGGTCTTCCTCTTTTATCAGGAGCCACTGCACACTGGAATGCTAATTTCTCGTCCGATTATTTATTTACCGAAAACTTTGAATATAGTTTCGATCATTTTTATACGTCGTTGGGCGAACCCGGCGATGCTAAAGCAAATGCAACACTTCCACTTGTATATTTAAGTCATCGAAACGATAAACGAACCTTGAGCTTTTCCCTGTCGGAACGGGTTCTGCTTTGGGGGAATTTTGATCACGAGTTCCTGAAATTTATCGACCAGGGGCTTCTTCCCTACTATGGGAAGGATGAGGAATTTGGCCCCATCTCGTTTAAAACACAATTTTACAGAGAACTGTCTTTCGCGTATGCCAAACAAGCTACGAAGAAATTAAGTATTGGAATACGCCCCAAAGTGTTGTTTGGCCGCTTTTTTTACGACATCGAGAACCTGAATGTAGTAGTACAAACCGATGAAGACAGGCAAGTGCTTCAAGTTATTCCAAAAGGAGATTATCGGATATCGGGACCAATTGATGTGAAGTACGATCCAGTTATAGGAAAAACAAGCATTAAAACCGATTTCACGGCCGGAGATTACTTTTTTAAATTCAAAAATATGGGTGCCGGCATCGACTTGGGATTTACCTACCAACCGAACAAACAAACCACCGTTGCGGTGGCAATTGCCGATATTGGTTTTACCACTATAAACGACAAGGCTTTTAACAATACCTTTGTTGGTTCGATAGATTATACTCGTCTCTACCAGTCTTCCGACACGGCAGCAGCCTACTACTTTGAACCCAGAGCTGCCCTGGAGGCACTAACCGATTCGTTGCCTTATAAAACAATCGCCGAAGCCTTTACCCAACGCCAGTACGAACTACTCCCGGTAAAACTGAACCTGATGGCAACACATCATCTAAATGACAAAATGAAATTAAACTTTTCCGACAACCTTACCTACTACAACGGAGAAGTCAGTAATTATTTGGCTGCCTATTTCAATGTGCTTTTAGGAACCAGATTCGAATTAAGCAGTGGGCTAAACCTTTATAATTTAGGGCAGGTTATGCCCGGTTTTGCTTGCAGCTACACGGCCAGAGGTGCACAACTTTACCTGGCAACAAATAATATCTTAAGGCTGGTGCAACCATCTAAAGCAAAAAATTTAAATTTGTCGTTCGGTGTGAACTTATTATTTTCCACCGAACCAAATTAGTTTTTGTTATGGCATTATTTATTACACTATACCTGGTAGGCTTCCTGCGAACTCTCGTTATAATTGCTGTTATCTACTTCGGATTTCGTTTTGTTGTGCGCTATATTTTTCCTAAAATAATTGATAAGGGAATGAAAAATATGCAGCAAAAAATGCAGGAGCAGCAACGTCAGCAGCAACCCAAACGCCCTGAAGGCGAAGTTACCGTTGAAAACCGGCGTTCAAATAACAGGAACAACCCGGACAAAGGCGAATATGTTGATTTTGAAGAGGTAGATTAAAGACATGGACTGACGGACTGATTTGTTGAAGAATTGATCAGCAAGTTACATCAGGCAAAAGTGAATGGGTTATTGTGTGAATGGGGAAAAAGTGAATGACGAATGTTGATTAACGATTTTGGATTTCAGAAGTGGGAGGAAAGTTTTCAGTTGGCAGTCGCAGTTAACAGTATAGCAATTTAGCAGTATGAGTTGGCAATCGGCAAACAGCAATATGCAAACAGATTAACCTTCAAGAGTTTTTGAAAGCTTGAAGTGTTTAAAACCTAATATTCCTATGTACCTAATGTGGTTCAGTTCTTAGTGTCTTTGAGTCTTTGTGTTTGATACGTCGCAGTGAACAGCTCTACAATTTAACAATCTCCTCCTACCTTAAAATCAATCTCTTTTCAACCTACTTCAATCTCTGCGGAATTTTCATTCCTCATTTCCTCATTCCTTGTTCACTCACTAATTCTCCTATTAATCTTTAATCACTAATCCTTAATCTTGCGGCTCTCTCTCCTGTACTTTAGAATTTTATCCTATTTTTGCGTTCACAATTCAGAAATTATAGTTAGATGGCACAGGAAGATATTTTCAAGAAATTAGTAGCACACTGCAAAGAATACGGATATGTATTTCAATCGAGCGAGATTTACGACGGGCTTGGAGCAGTGTACGATTACGGACAAATGGGTGTTGAACTGAAAAACAACATCAAAAAATACTGGTGGGACAGCATGGTGCTGTTGCACGAAAATGTGGTTGGTTTAGACTCAGCCATTTTTATGCACCCCACAATTTGGAAAGCATCGGGCCACGTTGATGCTTTTAACGATCCGTTAATCGACAACAAAGACTCGAAAAAACGCTACCGTGCCGACGTACTTATTGAAGACCAGCTGGCGAAGTACGAGGAAAAAATGAATAAAGAAGTGGCCAAAGCCGCAAAACGTTTTGGCGAATCTTTTGATGAAAAACAATTCCGCGAAACCAATCCTCGCGTTTTAGCCAACCAGGAAAAATGGAATAATCTGCATACGCGTTTTTCAAATGCGTTGAACGATAACGATCTGGCAGAATTAAAACAAATAATTGAAGACGAAGGTATTGTTTGCCCGATTTCAGGCTCACGAAACTGGACCGATGTTCGCCAGTTTAACCTCATGTTTTCTACCGAAATGGGATCGACTGCTGAAGGCGCTTCAAAAATTTTCCTTCGCCCCGAAACGGCACAGGGTATTTTTGTGAACTACCTGAATGTGCAAAAAACCGGACGCATGAAAATTCCGTTTGGAATTGCGCAAATCGGTAAAGCTTTCCGTAACGAAATTGTTGCACGTCAGTTTATTTTCCGTATGCGCGAGTTCGAACAAATGGAAATGCAATTTTTTGTTCGTCCCGGCAGCGAGCTCGACTGGTTCGAAAAATGGAAAGAGACCCGTATGAAATGGCACCGTGCCCTTGGTTTTGGCGACGAAAACTACCGTTTCCACGAGCACGAAAAACTGGCTCACTATGCCAACGCTGCCGTCGACGTTGAATATAAATTCCCATTTGGTTTTAAAGAAGTGGAAGGTATCCACTCACGTACCGATTTCGATTTATCGCAGCACGAACAATATTCAGGCAAAAAAATTCGCTACTATGATCCGGAACTGGGCGAGTCGTACGTTCCTTTTGTTGTTGAAACATCGATTGGTGTCGACCGTATGTTCCTGCAGGTAGTTTCGGCAAGTTATTGCGAAGAACAACTGGAAAAAGATACACGTGTAGTTCTGAAACTTCCTCCGGTACTGGCGCCGGTAAAACTAGCTGTTATGCCGCTGGTAAAAAAAGATGGTCTGCCTGAAAAAGCCCGCGAAATTATCGACGACCTGAAATTTGATTTCAACTGTCAGTACGACGAAAAAGATTCGATTGGTAAACGTTACCGCCGTCAGGATGCCATTGGTACTCCGTTCTGCGTAACTGTCGACCACCAAAGCGCAGAAGACAACACCGTTACCATCCGTTACCGCGACACTATGGAGCAAGAACGAGTAGCCATTGCCGATTTGGGCAAAATTATTGGCGAACAGGTAAGCTATAAGAAGTTGTTTGGGAAGATAGATTAGTCTCTGCTCTTGGTACGAGAGGTCAGTAGAAATCAGAATCTTTTTTACCACTTCTAATCTTTTCTGTTGCCAGTTATATTTCCTGGGTATTAAAGGAAAAATTTAAAAAGGCTCATGTAATGATGATGTATTCGATAATAATAGCGGTGTATAATCGTACCGGAGAGGTCACGGAGCTTTTGGAAAGTGCAGAGTATCTTGATTTTGACAGAGAAAGATTTGAGTTCCTTTTTGTGGATGATGGGTCAAAAGATGGGTTCCAAAATTATATTGAGAACTACCGTTCAAAGACAGGGATACAGATAAGAACAATTTATCAAGAAAACAATGGCCCGGGAGAAGCGAGAAATAATGGTATGAGAAATGCTTCCGGTCAATACTTTATCTTTGTTGATTCAGACTGCATGTTTCCATCCCATTGGCTCCGTACGATCGACAGAGAAATAAAACAACACGGCTACGAAGCTTTTGGTGGTCCTGATACTTGTCATGAATCATTCAGCCCCTTATTGAAAGCCATTACCTATTCCATGACATCAAAACTTGGTACAGGTGGCACACGAGGACAGAAAACAAGTATTGGCAAATTCTATCCCCGCAGCTTTAATATGGGGATCCATCGGAAGGTATTTGAAAATATTGGAGGGATGAACCAACTTCGCCACGGACAGGATATGGAATACTCGCAGAGAATTTATGATGCCGGTTATAATGTTGGATTGATTTCTGATGCTTTTGTATACCACAAGCGACGTACCAGCCTTTCGAAGTTTTATCGGCAGATCTTTAATTGGGGAGTAGCTCGAATTAATTTATCAATGGCTCATCCATCCCTGTTAAAACCAATTCACCTGCTTCCGGCAATGGTTGTCTTTGGCTTGATTCTGCTTGTTTTTTTTACTATTATATTTCCCAAATGGGGCGGATATCTCTGGGCAACAACGGGATTTATATATTTACTGGTAATCCTGACTGCATTTTTTCAATCATTTTTTCAATATAAAAACATTAAGGCTGCTTTGCTTTCACCGGTTACATTAAACATACAGGTATTTGCCTATGGTTTGGGACTGATCAAAGCTCTTTGGCAAACAAAAATATTGGGAAGAAAAGAAGCAGAAGGATTCGTAAGAAACTATTACAGTAAGAAGAAACTGGAAAGCCGATAAAATTGCACCCTTTAAAAGAGTAATCACACAGATGAAAGTATTAATAATTTTTGGGACAAGACCCGAAGCCATAAAAATGGCTCCATTAGTAAAGGAATTTGAGAAGCATTCTGACTATTTTCAATCTAAAGTTTGTGTTACAGCACAACACAGAGAAATGTTAGATCAGGTTTTGGATATTTTTGAGATTAAGCCCGACTATGATTTAGATATTATGAAACAAGGGCAGGATCTATTTGATATAAGTGCCCGGGTTCTGTTGGGTATAAGAACGATCTTACAAGATTTTACTCCAGATATTGTCTTTGTACACGGCGATACTTCTACTTCTACATTTGCCGCACTTGCTGCCTTTTACCAGCAAATTCCAGTAGCTCATATTGAAGCTGGGCTTAGAACAAACAATATATACTCTCCGTGGCCCGAGGAAATGAACCGCCAAATGACAGGAAGAATTGCAAGCTACCATTTTTGTCCCACCGTTTTCGCAAAGAATAATCTCCTAAAAGAAAATATTTCCGATAAAAATATTGTTGTTACGGGCAATACCGTAATTGATGCTTTGTTTTTAGTTCTGGATAAAATAAGAAAAGACAGGAATAAAGAAATATCGATAGAACGTACTATCAGAAACAAAGGATACAGCATCAGTGAAAGGAAATTTTTACTCGTAACCGGACACAGACGGGAAAATTTCGGGCATGGCTTTATCAATATCTGCGAGGCTATCAAAGAAATTGCCCTTTCTAATCCTGATATCGATATTGTTTACCCAATGCATCTAAATCCGAATGTTAGAAAGCCTGTAACCGAAATATTAAACAATGTGGGTAATGTATTTCTCATAGAACCTTTAGAGTACCTAACATTTGTTTACCTAATGTCGAAATCATATTTTGTAATAACTGACTCAGGAGGCATTCAGGAAGAGGCTCCAAGCCTGGGAAAACCAGTACTAGTAATGAGGGATACGACAGAAAGACCTGAAGCAATAGAGGCAGGTACAGTAATATTAGTAGGAACAGATAAAGAAAAAATAGTATTGGAAGCGGAAAGACTGTTAAAGGATTCCGTTCATTTTGATAGTATGAGCGAGTTGCATAATCCCTACGGTGATGGCAAAGCGACAGAAAAAATTATTGAATACATTAAAGCAATATAGAGATGAAGGTCTGTTTTATAGGATTGGGATACATAGGACTACCAACAGCAGTAGTTTCTGCTTCTAGAGGGCTAACGGTTATTGGCGTTGACATTGATGAAGAGATAGTTAATACAGTAAACCAGGGGAAGATACACATCGTTGAGCCTGGGCTTGGCGAACTGACCAAATCGGTAGTAGAATCAGGTAACCTGACAGCCTCTTTAAAACCTGAATTAAGTGATGTATACCTTGTAGTGGTTCCCACTCCATTTAAAGGAAATCATGAACCCGATATTTCCTATGTAGAAGCAGCGACCGTGAGTATTATAGACTTATTGAAAGAAGGAGATACATACATCATTGAATCTACATCACCGATTGGGACTACAGAAAGAATGGCTGAACTGATCTTCTCGTTACGTCCCGAACTTCATAACAAAATCAATATTGCCTATTGCCCCGAAAGAGTATTACCCGGCAATGTGATCTTTGAACTGGAAAATAATGACAGGGTAATAGGTGGTATTGATGAAAAATCTACAGATGCAGCAATAGAGTTCTACACAAAGTTCGTTCGTGGAAAATTGCATCGAACAAATGCAAGAACAGCAGAAATGGTTAAGCTGACCGAAAATTCGAGCAGGGACGTTCAAATCGCTTTTGCAAACGAACTTTCGATAATTTGCAATAGCGCTGGAATTAACGTTTGGGAATTAATTGAATTAGCAAACAAACACCCACGAGTAAATATCTTATGGCCTGGTTGCGGTGTAGGCGGACACTGCATTGCTGTTGATCCATATTTTATTACTTCCCATTTTCCTGAAGAATCAAAAATAATAGCAAAAGCCCGCGAAATAAATAATTACAAACCCCTATGGTGTGTGGAACAAACTAAAAATGCTATGCTTAAGTTTGAACTGGAGAATGGCAGAAAACCATCCATTGCACTTATGGGGCTTGCTTTTAAACCAAATATCGATGACTTAAGAGAATCTCCTGCAAAATATATTGTTGAGCTGTTATTGCAGGAATTGAATGATAGAGATGTATATATTGCAGAACCAAATATTTCAAATCACATTAGGTTTAAGCTGACTTCGTATGAAGAAGCGTACAAAAATGCCGACATTGTAGTTTTTCTTGTGGCTCACAAAGAGTTTAAAGCTATAAAACAGGCAAAAGATAAAGTTCTCCTTGATTTTTGTGGAATTCTTAAAAATTGAATCTAAGTGAAAAAAGTTCTGTTTGTCACCTACTATTGGCCTCCCTCTGGAGGTCCGGGAGTGCAAAGAGTACTCAGGTTTGCTAAGTACTTACCACAATTCGGTTGGCACCCTGTAGTTTTGACAGTTAAAAATGGGGATTATCCGGCATTCGACAATAGTTTAGAAAACGAGATTCCCAAAGAAGTAAAAGTTTATAAAACACAAACAATTGAACCTTTTACAATTTATAAATGGCTTACCGGGAAAAAGAAAAATGCAAAAATAGATACTTATATTCTGACGAATAAGAAGAAAAGCTTTTTCGAAAGACTTGCGCATTTTATAAGGATGAATATTTTTATTCCTGATGCAAGGATTGGGTGGATGAGATTCGCCGTAAAAGCAGGGATGAAAATAATAAAAGAAGAAAATATCGATGTTATATATTCCTGTTCTCCTCCACATTCGCTTCAACTTATTGCCAATAAGCTAGCTAAAAAATCAAAATTAAGATGGATCGCTGATTTTCGTGATCCATGGATGGAATTTGTCACCTACCAGACTATGAATCCCAATTCATATCCCTTCAGACGAAATATTAAGCTACAACACAAAGTCTTTAATAACACGGATAGGATTATTACAACCTGCGATGGATTTAGCCGGTTAATCAACGAGAAGTATCAGATACCCATAGAAAAAATACAAACTATAACCAACGGATTTGATGCTAAGTTTATTGATAAAGTAGCGCCATCGGAAAATAAAAAAATAACATTGATCCATACAGGAACTTTACCCAAGGAGAGAATCCCATATTCTCTACTAAAAGTCTTGCAATCGGAAAGTTACAAAAACATCGAATTAAAATTTATCGGTAATATCTCTGAGGGAGTGAAGAAGGAGATCTCAAAGTTTAATTTACATAGTATTGTTGTCTATAAACCATACATCCCATATCAGGAAGTTATCGCTGAAATAAAATCCAGTACAGCATGTATTCTTCCAATTGACAACGTTCCCGGCAACGATTTATTTATTGCAGGAAAGCTTTTTGATTATCTTGGATGTGGAATCCCGGTACTCGCCCTTGGCAAAAAAGGATGTAGTGTAGATAATATTTTACGAGAGACTGGTTCCGGAGTATTGTTTGACTATGATGATGTTGAAGGAATTAAGCATTTTATCGAGCAACAATTGAATGAAAAGTTTCTACCCGGGCAAAATAAGAATGTAAAAAATTACGAGAGAAAAGAATTAAGCAGAAGATTAGCAGAAATTTTTGACGGATTATCATGAAAATCAAAAAAATTATATTCTTTTTAAAACGACTTCTTACTGATCTAAAAGAGAACAAAGAAATAGAGCTCAATTTCGATTACCCAAATGATTTAAGCTATTATTACATAAAGTTTAAAGAAGAATTGGTAAACAGCAGAGGAGGGAACAAGGCATTTCAGTTTGACGATCATGGAGTCCCCTTGGTTCATTCTTATATTGACGTACAAGATCGGGCCGGCTATTACTACTACCCGATCACCATCGGACAATATGCTCTGGCTGTTTTCCATTCGTATCTGAACACGCATGACGAGCAAAAAAAAGCACATTTTCTGAGAATTGCAGATTGGTTTTATGAAAACAAAACCGAGGATGATAAACTCGGTGTATATTGGTTAACAGAAACTCCAAAACCAGAATACCGTATTATAAAACCTTGGAAATCGGCATTCAGTCAAAGCAGAGGACTTTCTGTTTTATTAAGGGCATGGCAACTAACAGGAAACATAAAATATTTGGAAGTTTGCAAAAAAGCCCTGGTCCCGTTTACTTATAGCGTTTCTGAAGGAGGAGTGGCAGTTGACTTGAATACAGCACCCTTTTACGAGGAATATATTGCGGAAAAACCTACACGTGTACTAGATGGCCATATATTCTCTATTTTCGGAGTGTATGACGCGGTTAGGGCAATAACTCCCGACGTGGATCCGGATGGGCATAATTTAGCTCTTAAAATATTTAATGCCGGAATAGAAGGACTTGTTAAACGTTTACCCGAATATGATCTGGGATTTTGGATGAAATTTAATCTTTGCGACCTGGAATTTTATCCTTCCAAAGACCCGTGCACTGTTGGATATTTGAGGTTGGTTAGAGCTCAATTGCAGATTCTAAATAGCATTTCAGGGAATAAAATAATCGGTGATTACGTTTCAAAGTTAAGAAGCTATGACCGCTCTTTTAATGTTGTAAGAATGTATAAGCTAAAATTTACAGCACTCAGAAAAATGAACAGGCTGTAAGAAAGGAATTTCTTATGTGTGGTATTGCAGGAATAATAGAAAAAGGAAAAAACAACCGGGAATTAATGTCCCAAATGCTTGATGCTATTGCTCACCGTGGCCCTGATGATAAATCGATGTTTGCACACGGCGATTGCATATTGGGACACCGCCGGCTTTCTATTATTGACCTAAGTACAGGAAACCAGCCAATTTTTAATGAAGACAAAACCATTGCTGTTGTTTTCAATGGTGAGATATATAATTTTAAAGATATTCGGAAACAACTAGAGGGTAAAGGTCACCACTTCTCTTCCAATTCCGACACTGAAATATTAGTCCATCTCTATGAAGAGCATGGGCCCAACTTTGTCGATAAACTAAACGGCATTTTTGCGTTTGCTATTTTTGATTTGAACGAAAAGGTACTCATGTTGGGACGTGACCATTTTGGGGTAAAGCCTTTGCATTATTACCATAAAAACGGTGTATTCCTGTTTGGATCGGAACAAAAATCCATTATTCTACATCCCAAATATAATACTGCAGTTAATTACAAAGCTCTGCACTATCATCTAAACCTTCGCTATACACAAAGTAACGAAACACTTTTTGCAGGCATTAAGCGCCTGCCTCCTGCTCACTATGCAATATTTAAGAATAATAGCCTAGAGGTAAGACCATACTGGAGGCTTACTCCTGAGACAAATCATACTATTTCGGAAAATGAAGCGATCGATGGCGTTAATTTCCACATCAAACAAGCAGTAGAACGTCAATTGATCAGTGATGTCCCTATCGGAGTTTATCTCTCGGGAGGACTTGATTCTTCTACGATTGTCCAAAAGATGCACGAAATAGGTGTTCCGCAAATCAACACCTATACGCTTGGGTTTAACGAACCGACTGACGAATTTCCTGATGCACAACGAATAGCCAAAGCATTCAATACTAACCATCACACACACAGTTTATCCATGAATCCTCTCGGAGATTTGGATAAAGTAATATGGCACGCAGAGGAACCTAAAATAAATTTATTGCAAGGCTATAAAATGTCGGAATTTGTCAGAAGCCAAAACATAAAAGTGGTTCTTGGCGGATTGGGCGGTGACGAACTTTTTGCCGGATACGACATTCATAAATTTATCTATCCATTTAATACATGGCATCAAAATATGCCTCGATGGATGCAGAAATTGGCCCGGATTAAATCTGATATTTTATTCAAACTCCAAAATTCAAGTCGAACTTTGCGTTTTGATGAATATCGCCGAGGTGTTCAGATGCTCTTGTCCATTGGCCAAATAGAACGTTTTTATCTGATTATTCGCAACGTTTGGGACTTCGACGAAGGATTTTATAAAGAAATTTATGCCCCTGAATTTTGTGATCTGGTATTGAAAGAGCGTTGGCAGGTGGCTCATGAATTTAAACCTATCTTCGATGCGTTCGAAAAAGGTACAAATGCGGTTGATGCAGTTCTGTTTACTGAATTTCATACCAAGATGGTCAATGACTATCTGTTGACCAATGACCGCATGTCGATGGCAAATTCGGTAGAAGAACGGGTACCCTTCCTGGATAAAGATTTGGTAGAGTTCGGTTTTTCATTGCCAGTACAAATGAAGATTAATCATGGTACAACAAAGGCAATTTTTAGAAAAGCAATGGAGGATAAACTACCACCAAAAATCATAACCAAGAAAAAATGGGGGTTTACGGTGAATTCTTATTTGCAGTTCAAAAAAGACCTTAAAACCGAGATTGAGAAAGAGCTTACACCAGAGTTTATCCACCAACAAAGCATTTTTAACTACAGTTATATACGACGTATTTTAGATTATCCTGCCCATCCTAAATTACGTTGGCATTACAATTATCTTTGGGTAGTATTAGGTTATGCTAAATGGGAAAAGATGTTTTTAAAGAGCAATTCTTTCCATAAAGACTAAACCGTTTTTTCCCCTTTATTTCGTTTCCAATATTTATAACCTTCAAATACAACCCCACAAATAAGCAGTAATGTGAGAAGATAGGAAGTCACTAATGATATTTTCGTTCCCGTGTAATACGAAGTAGGCTCAAACTTAAATTCGACAGTATGAGTACCTGCCGGAATAATCATTGCCCGTAACACATAGTTCACTCTGAAATGATCAGCTTTTTCCCCATCAATATAAGCCTGCCAACCATTGGGAGCATAAAATATTTCCGAGAAAACAGCCATTTGTTCACTTTCGGTATTACTCTTGTACTTCAAATGGTTCGGATGATAATTTTCCAAAGAAATAGTCGCAGTAGAGTCTTCAGCGAATACTTTGGAATCAATAAAATGTACAAACCTTTTATCAACCACTACCTCTTCCTTCGTAGTAATTGTCTGAAGCTTCGTAATTTCATCCAATGCACCATCTGAGGCGATATATCGATGAGCAAACCATGCATTGCCATAAGCATTAGGATTTTTTACCGGCTGTGCATTTTCATCCAGAATGAAATATTTAGTATTCAACATGTTTATAACGTTATTACTAAATAAGTTCTCCCGCATTTCTGCATTTGATTTACTTGCGGCAACTTTTCTCATAAATGGGGAAAGACAATACTCAATCAAATCCTGATAACGGCTTAATTTGGCAGCAGAATATCCTCCAATCGACTTATGATAAGCGGAAGTTAAAGCATCATTAAACGTATCTCCAAATTTCAATACTCTATAATTCGGATCTTTATCTTTTAATATATCAATGTCTGCCTGAGATTGTTGTATCAACTTATCTGTTGATTTTTTGGTTGTAAAAGTGTCGTAATTAAGCGACTTGAGATCAATTGGTACCATATCTATTACAACGATGCCAAGCAAACCAATAATTGCATAATTTACCTTCAGCTTATTAATTACAACCAACAATAATAAACCAAGCGTTACCCCTCCAAAAATTAATCCCCGGAATGCATCACTACGTATTGCTTCTGCACGGGTATCCTGTAGTGCACTCATCAAAAATTCTGGCCATCCTTTAAATATCATTGCATCTTTGGACGAAGCAGTAGTGCCCAAAACTGTTGGGGATGCGGCTATAATTAAAAACAAACCACCAACAACAATTGCTGTGTTCCTAAGTGCGATTGCTAGTTCCTTCTTTGAAAGCTCCTTTGTAAAAAGTTTTGATAATCCGATGAATCCAAGTAACATCATTGCCAGTGACTGCACAAACACAATGTTCTTAACATCCCTGAACTTGTCATACAACGGAATGTATTCAATAAAGAAACTTTGAATATTGTAGAATAATCCTGAATATTCGCCATAGCTATTTTTCCCAATGGTAAGTATCCATGTTACACAAACGACCGATGCCAACCAATATTTTATGTGTCCTTTCACTAAAAATAAGCCCAGGATGAATAACACAAAAACAACAACACCATAATAAAACGGTGCTGCAGAGGCAGTTTGGTGCCCCCAGTAAAAATATTGCCCATCTTTATTAAACGATTTGGCAACAGCCTCATTCCCGCTGCTTTTCAATGCTTTGTATAATGCAGACTTCTCAGAAAGTGGTTTATAAAGTCCTTTAGCCTGAGGCAAGAATCCGGAGAAAGACTCTCCTACGTCATATGAGTAGGCAAGAATATATTCGTTACTAAGTCCTTCTTTTGATGTTTCGGAAGTAGATGCCTGTGTATTCTGAGAAGTTATTTCTCTCCCTCCCCTCATGGTATGTGTCCCGTATTCATATTCAGTCCATAATTTCCCGGTATTGGTACCGACTCCAACAATAGCTCCAATGAGCAGTAATCCTGTACCTATGGCAAACTCTTTCAGTTGCTTTTGTCTGAACATAATTACACCTTCCGCGATATAATACCCCAAAGCGAGAAATAGCAGGTAATATGTCATTTGAATATGGGCTGCTGCAATTTGCCATACCACTGAGAAGGTAAACAGTAATGTGCCCCAGAAATATTTTCGATGTTTCAAAACTAATATCATACCAATTAAAACATAGGCATACAGACTGACAACCATGGCTTTTGCATTATGCCCGTAAGCCATCAATATATAATGAAAAGATGCCAGGTTATAAGCAAATGCCCCTACAATACTTAACCAGGGATTGATCCCAAGGGTTACTAACAATAAAAAGACTCCCACAAGTCCAACAAAAATATAGGCATACCGAGTGTTGAATATATTTCTGCTGATCCGGGTGATATTAATTGTCTTGTTTTTCCAATCTGGAGCAGCTACCATATAGGTAGGCATACCTGAGAATAACGAATTAGTCCATATAATTGGATTGTATCTCTCCCCACTTTCCTCATGATATTTTGAAACTTCTCGACTTGATCCAATAGAACTCACACCATCAGAACTATAGATAATTTTTCCGGAAATGGAAGGGGCAAAATATATAACCGTAAAAATTGCAAACAAAAATAAGGCAATAAGATATGGCAAGTACTTTTTCAATTTCATATTAATGAAAGTTTATTTGGTACACAAAAGTAGCATATTTTAGTGTTGCTTAAAATTTTTTTAAATTCGCCGCAACAACCAATTATAATTATGCAGCAAGCAATCGTAAAAAAGGGGAAAGTTATCAATGAAACCATTCCCGCTCCTTTGACCAGAAATGGTGGTATCTTAATAAAAGTTGTGAATAGCTGTATCTCTGCCGGAACAGAGATGTCAAACATTGACGTCACCAAAAAATCGTTGATACAATTGGCCTTAGATCAACCAGAACTGGTAAAACAGGGCCTTGGAATGATCCAGCAGTATGGTATAAAGAAAACCATGCAACGTATTAAAGGGCAAAAGGAAGGAGGAAAACCGATTGGGTATTCTGCAAGTGGTGTTGTAATTGGGTTAGGTGAAGGTGTATCGTGTTTTAAAATTGGCGATAAGGTAGCTGCCGCCGGAGCAGGAATAGCGAATCATGCCGAATATATTGATGTCCCTCAGAATCTTGTCATGAAAATGCCCGATGGGTTAGATTTTAAAGAAGCCTCAACTGTTACACTGGGTGGAATTGCGATGCAAGGGATAAGACGTGCCGATTTGCGCTTTGGAGAAACAGCAGTTGTAGTTGGAGCTGGAATTTTGGGCTTACTATCGGTGCAGATGCTGAAAGTGTCAGGGGTTAGGGTTATTGCTGTTGATATTGATAACAAGCGATTGTCGATTGCTAAAGAGTTAGGAGCAGAACTTACCATAAACCCGGCAGAAGAAGATCAGGTAAAATTAATAACAAACCAAACAGATGGTTACGGTGCAGATGCAGTTCTCTTTACCGCAGCCACGGCTAGTTCCGGGCCATTGTCAGATGCATTTAAGTCCTGTAAAAGAAAGGGAAGAGTTGTATTGGTCGGCGTATCCGGCATGGAAATAAAAAGAGGAGACATGTATGCTAAAGAACTTGACTTTCTGATTTCCACCTCCTATGGACCTGGTAGATATGACAACAATTACGAAGAAAAAGGATTGGATTATCCTTTTAGCTATGTAAGGTGGACTGAAAACCGAAATATGACAGAGTATTTGCGTTTACTAGGTTCTGGCGAAATAAGACTGGATAAAATTATCGAGAAAACTTTTCCAATCGAAAATGTAGAAGAAGCCTACAATACATACCACGACAAGGAGAACAAACCACTAATGGTTATTCTTGAATATGGAGAACCATCTGACGAATTGGTAGCCCTCTTACATCATCCAAGGCAAGTTATTATTAACAACAAAAAAGTTGATCACGATAAAATAAATGTGGCATTAATTGGTGCCGGTTCTTTTGCCACTGGAATGCATTTACCAAATCTTAACGATTTGTCGGATAAATATAACCTCTACGCGGTTGTAAACAGAACCGGACATAAAGCAAAAGCGCTTGGAACTCAGTTTGGGGCGAATGTTGTAACAAGCAATGTTGAAGACATAATAAACGATAAGAATGTTGATTTAGCATTAATTTGTACTCGTCATGACAGCCATGCCGAACTGGCATTGAAGTTTTTGGAAGCAGGAAAGCACGTTTTTGTGGAAAAACCTTTATCAACTACTCAGCAAGGTTTAGATAAAATCAAAGAGTTTTATGCCAACGGGACCAAAGATAAACCAGTCCTAATGCCTGGGTTTAACCGGAGGTTCAGTAAATACGCAAACGAAATAAAAAAACACACCGATAAGCGAATAAACCCATTATTCATTCAATACCGGATGAATGCTGGCTACATACCATTGGATCATTGGGTACATGAAGATGGAGGAAGGATTGTTGGAGAAGCTTGTCATATTATTGATTTGATGACCTATTTTACGGGTTCTGAAATTGAAAGTATCAGTTACGAAAAACTCAATCCTAAGACAGGCTATTATAGTAGCTCCGACAATGTTGCCATAATCCTTAAATATAAAGACGGTTCGGTTTGTAATATTCACTACTTTGCAAATGGTAGTAAACATTTGCCAAAAGAACAAATGGAGGTGCATTTTGATGAAAAATCCATTTTAATGACCGACTATAAAAAGCTGGAAGGATTTGGAATCAAAGTAGAAAATATCACAAGCACAGCTAGCCAAAAAGGACAGAAAGAGGAATTAATAGCTTTGCACAAAAGCCTAAAGGACGGTGGAGCCTGGCCCATTGAATTTTGGGATATGGTACAGACAACAGAAATCAGTTTTGCAGTTCGTTAAGAGAGTCTAAAATCTTTCGGGTATGTTTTTCCCAGGTGTAATTTTCAATTACTTTTTTTCGGGCGTTTCTTCCCAGGGTATCTCTTAATAACGAATCTTCAAGTAGCTGTGTTATTCCTTCTGCAAGCGAAGACACATCTCCCGGCTTAGTAAGAATCGCATCTTTTTGATGTTCCAGAATTTCGCCCTGTTGTTCTATATCCGATGAAACTATGGCTTTACCCATCGCCATATATTCAAAGAGTTTTGTGGGAGAGCCAAAGAATCGGGAACCATCAGGATTGGGTTTTGTTGGTGCGCACAAAATATCACAACAGGAAAGATATTTTGGCCCTTCATTCTGAGGGACAAGTCCGGTAACAATAACATTGTCGCTGATGTTTTCTTCTTCGATTCTGTTTTTAACCTGAAACATTAGTTTGCCATCTCCAATTAACATGAGTTTGGTAGTATTTCTGTAATCAGGATTTTTCTTTAAAAGAAGAATATAGGCTTCCAATAAGTTTTCCACCCCATGCCAAACACCAAAAGTACCTATGAAACCAATTATAGTCTTATCTTCGAGACTATGTTTTTTAATAAGTTCTTTTGCGCTTATTTCCGGATTAAATTTCTCAGGATCAACACCATTGGGATTAACCAGAATTTTATCTTTTTGAATTCCTTTATCACATAACTGATCTTTCAACACTTGAGAAACCACCACAAATAAATCAGCTCTTTTTAAGTTATAATTTTCAATTCGCCTAACGATAGGTAAGATAAAAAGCCAAATCAATATTCGCTTTAACATCGGTTTATTCTTTGACCAATTTTGCCATTTCCAACTGGCAAAAGAATTAAATTCCAGAATCAGTTTCACATCACATTGATCAGACAGTTTAGCTGCAGAAAACGAAAACTCAGAAAAGCGATGATACAGATAGTCATAAGTTGAAATTTTATTTTTTAGCTTGCGTTTAACCCGGAAATTATAAAGTAGTTCTCCAACTATTTCGGGAAACTGCTTTAGAATACCCGCCTTTATTAAAGTTATATCCCTTTTTACACCACTTAGCAGACTATTAGAAACTACACTCAAATCGGCTTGCAGGTCAAAACCATTGACAACACCAGAGGTGTGCCCTACCGAACCGCCTACATTTTTGAAATAAAATTGTGTCCGCAGATATAATATTTTTACTTTCTTCATTTATCGTAGTAATTTTCCATACCCGTTAGAATACTCTTTAACTTTCCCGGTATTATCCTGGAACGCTCTATTGCAAGAACTTTCAATGACAACTCTATTCTCTTCAATCGTAAATTTTCGTTGTGTTATAATGTCCTTCGTTTTGACCTGTAAGCAAATGCTATTCACGTCTAATCCTACTATGTCTATCTTAGGGTATCTGTTTTTTCCTGACAAATTATGGAATAATCCTTGCTTGCCGCTTTCCACAATTATTGAATGGTGGGCTTTCGAGCTTTTAAAGGTCTTATACATGTCAGGCATTGGAGTATACAAATAGGAACCTGCATCAACAATTATATCTTTCCCATCAATAGTAAGCTCAAACGAAAGCTTATCATCATGAAAATGTGCAAACGGTTGATTTGATGAATTTGCTACACCTAAAATTGAAAGATAAATTCTTGGCGACCTGAAAATGTATACTCCAAAATCGGGATATGCAATAAATTGCAGCTTGTCGGTGAACTTATCACGGCTATTAAGATTTGCTGTATATACCCATTCGTTTTTGTGTTCTAAATTTTCTATACTATCCGAAAGTGAGCTCACAATACTATTCGTGCGAGGTATGTAAAATTTTTCTCCTTTGCTTAAACTTCGTAAAAGTGTCTTCTCCAAACATAGAGTATTTGAACAATCAAAATCGGAATCATCAAACAAGCCTGACATTGCTGCCAGTAATGAAGAATGATTTAATGCATTTTCATCCCAAAAGTCCTCATCTGTTTCAGCATAATTGCTTATCAGTTCATTGTAGCCATTTAAGTTGGAATACTTTTTTTCTACCTCCTTATTTGAAACAAACTGCCCAATAGGACTAAATTTCAGGAACCGCCCACTATCATTGTCTCCAATTTGCGGTACTTCATTCGTTGGTTTTGTAATATCAAAAACAAAACGTCCGGCCTGGTATAAGCGTTTAACAAACCAGTCGGGAACTATTTTCCCGGATGCTGTATTCCATTCCTGGTATTTCCTGGCTTTTAATCCCGGATGTTTCGTCCATAGTTTGTGATCATAATTTGCCAAAGCTTTTTTTCTGTTTTCAGGTAAGCCCACGATAAGTGCTGTGGCATACAGCATCATCTCAGTGCTTATTCGGTGATAGGCCGTTGAACACTCAAAATTAGTCCCATCGTCGAAAAATTGCTGCTTCATACGGGCAATCACTTCCTGCACGGAAAAAGCCAGCCAGGTATCTGTCTGTTCCGAGCCAGGCAAGTAGGCAGATATATAGAGCAAACCTACCACGTTCGAAAGAAAGTGATTAGAGGGAATAAAGGCGTACTCAATATTGTTTACAATGTGTTTTCCGTGTTCATAGATTGACTGAACAAAGAGCGACCTAAAAGCATCATTTAAAATATTTTCGTCGTCTACTTGTTTTAAAATATCATAGGCAATTAAAAGGTTTGAAGCTCTAACGGCAACATCCATTGTGCAGTTCCAGCACACTCCCATTTGTGGTGGATTGGTTGCCAAAAAATCAAGAAACTGATTCCTAAACTCCCGTATAATTTTGCTACGGACTTCTTTACTTTTGTGGATAGAAAAAGCAGCAAGTTGCGCTAAATGTTGCATCCGCGACAGTTCCCATGGCACTTTTACATCCACCCCCTTTTTATTGACAATCTTCCTGCAGTCTTTGTACCAAATGTTATTACCATACCTGGCCCCCGACTTAAAATCTTTCTGCCAGTCGATCGGTGCATAGCCTTTATCTGTCAAGGCCCAAATTCTTTTTGATTCCTCAAGGTGCGCCGGGGCTAAAATTTCAGACAGCCATTTCCCTGTTTTATCAAAGTCTTCGATTTTTATATTTTCATTGTACTTAATGCCCTCCACTCCTAGAGGCAGTGAATCGTAAGTGTGTTTTATCCATCCACTACCCAATAAATCGTAACGATGATTGAGGTACATTTTAATATGATAATCAACAACTGGTTCTTCAATGCTGTGCTGAATATCTTTCACATTCACAAAAGTGTTCAAAGGCTGATATTTGAAATAACATCGTGTATCTCCCTTTAGCGCTTTACGTCTTAAAGAAGGGCTTTTAATCTTAAAGACAATAATCCTGAACACTTTGCCCCAAAAGGTTAGATTCAGCTTATTATGGAGTAATATTTTTATGATTTCTGACACTATCGTAAATCTATGTTTTTGATTTTGCCATATCCATTTGACATCAACCCAAAATCTGGATATGTAAAATGCTTGTTACACCTATCTTTAATAATAATTGCTTCATTCGAGATAGAAATAGCTCTTAGATGTTTTACATCACCATATTCAATATAGATAACAATCTTCGAAACATCGCAACGTTTAATCTTAATTCGGTAATCCGCGCTTGCCAGAAAGGTGGATTCTCTTTTGAGACTTTCAATTCCCGTATCTATAATATGGTGAGCTGATGCTTTTGCAAAAAGCATTCTCTTTTCGGGCAATGCAGTATAAATATAAGTTCCGGGATCACTATAAATATCCGTATTATTTATAGATAATTCCACCGATAATTTGTCGCTGTGAGCATGCCCCCAGTTACAATAATAATTTTGATAATGACCATAAAAAACCGAAAAGAACAGTTCCGGAGATTTAATAATTATCAGTCCAAAATCCGGATAACAATATAGCTTTGCCCCTTCCAAAATCGGATTATCCGTGTAATTCCCGACATCAGTTATTAGTTGATCCTCAAACGGTAACTCCGGAATAACAAAATTGGCTTCGATATTTAATTTATAATACTCCGGATTATACTTTAACTTGTAATTACGAGAGAGCTTTTTGACAAAACCAGCCTCTACACTATGAACAATTGAATCATACAATCCGGAGAATGCATTCAATAAACCGGAGTGGTTAAGTGAGTTTTCATCCCAAAACAGATCATTTCCAGACATCAAACTACTGTAGCCATCTAAATTCAAGTAAATATTACCGGCTTCTTTATTGCTCATAAAATTACCTACAGGAAACAATTTGAAAAATTGCCCACTATCATTGTCTCCTATCTGCGCAACATTCCCTGATGGCTTAGTAATGTTTTTAGTAAATTGACTGGTGTTAGAGAGTTTTTGCAAATACCAGTCGGGGAAAGATAATTTGTTGTCCTCTATCTTGTAATATTGAGTTTTGTCACGGTATAAAAACGGAACATTTCCGTTATATTTTTTAAAGTGTTTTAAAACCGCTACCTTTTCAACGGGCAGTCCAAGTAACAAAGCAGTAGCATAAACGATCATCTCGCTACTTAAGCGATGGTAGCAGGTACTCGCTTCAAAGTTTGCTCCATCCTCATAAAATTGCTTTTGGTATTGTTTTATAATTTCGTTGGTACAAAACACCAACCACGTATTTGTTTCTTTTGAGTTCTCCAAATAAGCAGCAATAAACAACAACCCCGTTATGTTTGCCAGGTAATGGTTCGACGTCATATCCACCTGCCATTCCAGGTTATGAAATATATGCCGGCCATGTTCGTACATAGAATTGGTAAACTCCGTTCTAAATTCTTTATCCAATACATTCCCGTCATCTTTCTGACAAAAAAGATCATACGAAATCAAGAGATTGGCTGCCCTTATGGCTACATCCATCGTACACTTCCAGTTTACTCCCATACGAGGTGGATTGATAGCAATAAAGTCCAAAACCTGGTTTCGAAATTCTTTAACAATTGTATTTCTATTTTTGCCGGTTAAATGCAGTGCCAAAAATGGAAAGTGTTGCATCCGCGACAACTCCCATGGCACCTTTATGTCAACACCAGGCTTTTCTCCAACAATCCCTTTTCTTACGTCCTTATACCAATCTTTACTACTCCAGCGAAATCCGCTTTTAAAATCTTTTTGCCAATCAATGGGTATATAGTCGTTATCGTCGATTAGCATCCATATTTTTTGAGCATTTCTGAAGTGCGATTTTCGAACGATCGTCTTTAACCACCTACCTTCATTGTCAAACTCCTGTACCGGCACATTCATCTTGTAACAATGTCCTTCAACTCCAGTAGAGTGTGAATCATAGCTGTTGGTCACCCATCCGCTTCCGAGCAAATTGAAACGATGTGCCAGACACATATCTTCAAAGTATTGCAGAAGAGTTTTATCAAACACTTTGAATTCGCCAATCTCGATTATTGAATTTAGCTTTAAATCGGAATTTGATCTGGTATTGAAATACAAGTCTCGAAATCGGAATACAGGAGAAACGTTTCTATTAATTTTTGAGTACAGAAGAATCAAAAGTTCACGGAAAGAACTATCCTTTATTTTTTTTATATAGAATGAAATGGATTTCACTGTCCTTTACGATAGTATGAATACATGTGATCAAAATAAGGATACTTTGTTATTGGAGTAACTTTTTCTAAAATTTGATAGAATTCCCCAAGCATTTTTCGACAATTTAAATTAAGGCTTAAATGTTTTTCAAATACTCACTCCAGTCACCTATGTCTTTCCACGCTCCTTCGCTCACCGGAAACACTCCAACTTTTTGTTTCTTGTTTCTTATTTTATCAATTAACTCTGTAATATGAAAGAAAGTATTATCCGGTATTTCCAGTAATACCTCCGGTTCTAAAATATATACTCCGGTATTTATCTGGAAAGTCAGTTCCGGTTTCTCATGTAATGATGATAAAATTCCATTCTCTTCTGTTTCAATTGTTCCATATGGAATCTGATAGTGTTTTAGGGCAGAAACAATGGTAATTTTGTTACCGTTGCTTTTATGGTAATTATATATATCATCTAAATCCTGCTCAATGATAATATCGCAATTTGAAACAAAAAATGTTGATTTGATTATATCTTTGAGCAAATACATCGAACCTGCGGTACCAAGAGGTTTTTCTTCCTGAAAATAACTGATATCATAATCTGAATTGTGCAGATTGTCAAAATAGTATTTTATCATTTCAGCTTTGTAATTCACCGAAAAATGAAAATCGTTACATCCTACTCTTACAAATCTGTCCATTATCTCTTCCAATATTGTTTTCGCTCCAATTGGGATGAGAGGTTTCGGTAAAACATTAGTAATGGGTTTTAAACGTGATCCCTTGCCTCCTGCCATAATAACAACAGGCAGGTTTAACATTATATCCTTTCGTTTTTCATTTGTTTCAAATATATCTTCCCAGAAAAGAACATCAACAACCTCGTTTGCAGAGTTAATAACAGGCATAAATTCAGCCCTGATTTTTAACATTTTTTTTCTTATCTCTTCGCGGCTTTCATTGTCAGATACCACAATGATACCTTGCCTTAGTATATGACTTATTTCTGTATTTAAATCAATATTTCTAATTATAGCTCTTTGCAGATCCCCAATACTTATAAGACCATCGAAATTTTTAGGTGAACCAACTATCAAAAGCTTAGTTCTCTCCTGATCCATTTTTTTCAGTGTATAAATGATTGAGGAGCCTCCGTTAATAAACAGACTAAGGTTTTTTTCCATATGATAGTTTTTTGGCAGGAACTCCTGCATAGGTTGCATCATTTTCGATAATGTCTTTCGTAACTACAGCACCAGCCCCAACAATGACATTTGCTGCAATTTTCTTTTCAGGAAGAATTGTTGAATTTGAACCAATATATGTACATAAACCAATATTTATTCTTCCTAAAACAACTGCATTTGGAGCAATAGTTACAAAATCGCCAATAGAGCAGTCGTGCATAATATTACTGTTGGTGTTTAATTTTACAAAACTTCCAATTCTAGTATTCGCCGAAATATTAACTCCATGCTGAATTACTGATCCTAGACCAATTGTGGCACTTTTTGAAATTTTGGCACCCGAACTTATTATTGTGCTGAAAGTAAATCCAATGTTAGAATAGTAATCAAATAATCTCTTCCGTATTAAAGGAGAATCAGGAGAAATTACAAGGGGGATATGGCCGTACTTATTTAATAGGATACGCGCGTCTTTATCACTTCCTATAACAGGATAGTTAAGGAATTCTGTTTTTAAATTATTATCAATAATCCCAACGATAGAATAATCAAGCTCTTCACACAACTCGATTATTTCGTGAAAGCCGCCAACAATAATAATTTGTTTATTCATTGATTATTGATCTTAATGAATTAACAATATAAGTGATTTCATCACTAGATAAAGAACTGTACATCGGTAATGTTATTTCATTATCTGCAACATATTCAGATTTTGGTAGTGTTTCTCCCCCATAACAGGAGAATTTATGAACACAAGGATAGTGAACACTGGTCTGAATACCTACATTATGCAATTCTGCTCTAATTCGATTTCTATTTTCTTTAGTGGAATTTTTTATCACAATAGGTAGAATGTAATTTGAATTACAATCTTCATTGTTCTTAAATGGGACAACAACATCCTTCATTTGAGACAACAACCTTACATATTGATTCCTAACTTCTTGTCGCTTTTTTAAATCATCCCTGAGCTTTTTCAACTGAACAATACCTATTGAAGCCCTGATATCATCCATTCGGTAATTATAACCAACATTTTCAATGTTATATTCTGTAGCATGTCCTTTTGCTCGTTGATAAGACATCGTGGTCATACCATGAGAACGCAATAACTTGGCTTTATGAAAATAGCTTTCATTATTTGTAACTAACATCCCACCTTCACCAGTACTCATGTTTTTATTAGAAAAGAAGCTGTAACAAGCAAAGTCTCCGAAAGTACCTAGCTTTTTGCCATGATATTCCGAAAGTGGAGCATGGCAAGCATCTTCAATTACATATAAATTGTGCTCTTTGGCAATGTTCATTATGGCATTCATATTACACGGAAAACCTGCAAAATGCATAACAATAATTGCCTTTGTCCTATCTGTTATTTTCTGTGCAATATCTTCAGGAGATATCGTAGGATCCTCCAAACTGGTAATATCTGCAAAAACTGGTTTTGCATTCTCATATGTTACACAATTAGCAGTGGCAGCAAAAGTAAGTGACGGGACTATAACCTCGTCCCCTTCCTTAATATCAAGTATCTTTACGGCCACATGAAGGGCCGTGGTGCAATTAGATGTTGTCACGGCAAACTTAGTACCTATTGCTTCCGCAAAAAGATTCTCAAACTCTTCACATTTGGGTCCTGTAGAAATCCAACGAGAACGAAAAGTTTCTATAACCGCAATCTCTTCTTCTTTCCCAAAATTTAAATCAAATAGTGGTATATCATACATTATTGAAAAATTTCGTTATTACATTTTTGAGTCTAAATATTTCCCGGTTTCTTTATGGTCAAAGCCTGGAATCATATACAGGAATAAATCAACCAAATCTTGTTTGTTCCATTGCTTGTTATTTAACAATTCATTTATCCTGTTTTCGAAAAAAGCAAGTTTCTCGTCCTCATAGTCTAAGTTTTTTTTAATAACACCCAAATTATGGAAACGATTAAGGTCCAATTCTTCATTTTCAGTATAAAACTCTTCAAAGTCTTTCTCTCCGGTTGTATCACTAAAAGTAAAAAGACAAGGCCATTCTCCATTTTGCGGTAGCTCTTGGGTGAGTGTACGTGCTTCATCTTCACTCTTACAATGGTATGGACTGTAGCCCTTCTCCCTGAGGAATATAGTTGCAATATCAGAAAAAGTAATTAAATGCAAATCCTCACTCAGCTTAGGGAAAAAAATGTCCCTGTTTTCACCAAAAATACAAGACATTAAACAAAGTTCTCCTGATTCCTTGGGAGTAACAAAGTAACGTTTAATATCATTGGGGGCTACAATCGGCTGTTTTTTCTCAATGCGTTGATTAAAACCATGTAGAAGAGAACCATCAGAAAATGCCACATTCGCAAAACGAGCCATTGAAACATCTATATCGATTGAATGCTTATTTACAAACATCTCCATGATACGTTTTGACGCTCCCATCATATTAACCGGATTGGCCGCTTTATCAGTTGATACACAAAAATATTTTTTAATGCCTCGTTCTTTGGCCTGTTGGATTGTTTTGTTAGTATTGAGGATATTAGTCTTTATCATTCGCATCAATGTAAAAGGATCCTTTTCGCTTCGAACATGCTTCAGGGCCGAAAGATTTAATATATAGTCATAATCTCCATCAACTTTCCAAAATGCATCGTATTCTTTAGAACCGATATCTAAAGCGAAGGTTTGAAAATCTCCATCAATATGTCCGTATGAACTACGAATATCACGAACCAACTCAACCAAATTGTTTTCACTAATATCAACTACATGAAGCTTTTTGGGGGTTAAGCTAAATATCTCTTTAACTACAGATTGTCCGATAGATCCAGCACCTCCCAACACCAAAAATTTTGATGTTTCAACGATTGCCATTAACTCTTGCTTAACTTGCATTAAGTCATCAGTAAAGAGTTGCTTTTTTCTTCCTATTAACTTTAAAATATCTACCATAGCTCAGTCTGGATTTCAAAATAATGAATACTTCCTAATTCAATGTTTCTAATAATTCAGTTAAATTATTCTCAAAATTAAGGCATTTAGCAACGTATAATCTTCGTTTTACTAAAACATCTTTATCTGTTTTGTGATATGTGCTAATTAACTTGATTAATTCTTTCTTTATCTCCTCAACCTTGTTTTCTACCATTGGCAATTCCCAATTATTTTTATCGTTAAGAATAGTATACGGCATTATCATAGATGTAAAAACCGGTTTCTCAAAATAAAAAGCTTCACCAATCTGTGTAGAAAAGCCATCATGGTCTGAAATAACCATTGTAAAGGATGCTTTCTTCCAAATAACTTTAACATCATTTTCAGGCAAATAAGGATGTTCCTGGATGATTATATTATCCTGTAATCCATAGGCATTTATTTTATCAATAAGTGTCGACTTATAATTTTTGTCGTATACATTCCCATTCCAAATCACCAACTTAACTTTTTCGATAATCTCCAACTTCTCAGATTTAATATCGTTTATAGCCTCAATGATTAAGTCATATCTCTGAAGCGGAATTATAGATCTGGGATAAAAAATAAAAATATCATTCTTGCTAATTGTAGATAAAAAATTACGGGTAAAATCCGTTATGTTTTTTTCATCAGAACACTGAAAAAAATCGTATGAAAAACCCCAGTGATGGATAATTTGCTTTCCCTTATATTCGGAGTGAAGATAATTGAAATTACTAAAAATAGACTCTGTTCCAATCACCCCATTGAAATAGTTTATGACTTGTTTCTGAAATTCATTGCGTTTTCTATTCAATCTTTCAAGCAAAAAATTATTGCCCCAAAACAGAAGAAAATATTTATTCGCTTTGATTAAAATACGTTCAAGTAAAATATACTTCAAGCTTGTACTTTGAGAGATCCCTTGTCTTATAAAGATATCATATCTATGAGACCTAAGTTTAAAAAGGCTTATTAGTAGCTTAACAGGATTACCGGCATCAACTATTCTAATGTTTTTATGATTGAATGTGTATTTGGAGCGACACAAAGCAGTCAACTCATATTTGTCACAATTCTTATCAAAATAATCAAACCATTTAACAATGTTATGCCCTCCCCCCGGACAACTCATGATTATTTTTTGTTTCTTTTTCATACTTGCAAATTACTCGTAAAGAGTTAAATCCAACCTTTGATCTAAAAATCTTACTTTCCCATTTCTTAAAGGTTCTATGGAGTCCACTACTTTTATTTCCACACTTAGTCCTCCAGTTGCCGCAGTTTTGATTTTTGCTAGCAACTCTTCAGAATCCTTTTCATTGTAATCTTTCGTTGGAACAACAAGAACACTTATTTTTCCTTTTTCTGTTTGTTTAATCTGCATTTGTTTAATCCTACCAAAACAAATAAAATGTTGCGCAAAAATAAGTGCTGTTAATGTTATCCTGTTTCCTTGCATATCTATAACAAAGTCCTGCTCCCTGCCTTCAATTCTATTCAACAGTTGGTAGTTTCTTCCACATTCTGCGCATTTGTTTGCCCCCAACTCTGCATAATCCATTGTTCTGTAACGAACAAAGGGAGTCGCAAAGTTCCAAAAACTTGTACCGATTATTTCTCCGGTTTCTCCCTCTTTTACGTAATTTCCATTTTTATCTACCACTTCAGTTATTCCATATTGCGGATAAACGTGAAATTTATAAGAATGCTCACAATTGGCAGCAAGTACAGCTTTTTCGCTATGCCCGTACCAATGGGCTATTGGGGCATTGAAAACCCGTTGAATCAGCTCTTTTTGAAAATCAAATAAGGGCTCTGATCCAAGCATTATTGCTTTAAAGTGATGCTGCATAACGAATTTATTGTCCTCCGTTAGTTTTGCAACCTGGTATAAAGATGATGGATAAGCCTTTAAATAGCGGTATTTATACTTATCTATCAATGCAATATATTCTTTTACTGTGGTCTCATTGATGTTGTAAGAGGATAAGTTGATCCCTTTAGGATTACTTTCATATATGTTCTTTAAAGCCTTTCCTCTAAGTGTGAATGACTTTTCATCAATACTAAAGTCAAGATGTACTCTTTTATAAATATCGTAAATAAAAGCATTTTCAATATGTGTGTTTTCAAGTTTTTCATAAAATCCCATTGGAATACCCATTGAACCTCCTGTCGAAACATATTGAACATTCCATCTCTTCGGAATTGAAAACTTTTTATAATTATCTCTGATTATCTCTTTTGTAATAAAGGGGATTTTTTGAATATCATCAATTGATTTTAATTTATCAGGAGAGAAATTGGCCGTTTCCCATAATTCATGATATCCTTTTATTTTCCATGCGTAATTTACAATACGCTGCAAACGTTGAAACTGCATTTGCAGAACTGCCGACTTTTCAGCATACTCAAACTCTTGAATAAAGGCAGTGGTTTTCTTTAAGGTTTTATAACCATGTCTGAATCGATAGGGTAATTGGTAATATTTTTCTTTTAAAGTATGTAACATATGTCCCCCTGAAAAATTCGTATCTGTTAGCCAATGAATATCAAGATAAGCTCTATCCAATTAACTTTTTAGTAAACGGTTAAAATTATCTTTTATTAGTTTGGGATTACTCCAGTTTCTGAATATCTTTTTAATGTTGTCAATTTCAACTTTTTCATAAAAATTGAAAAAATATAAGACAAATGGAAATCCCAAAAATAAACCTGACTTTATAACAAGACGTACAAACACCGGCACCGAAGAAATATATAATCCAATACCTACAAAGATTAGTGCAACGATTGACATGGTAAATATTTTTCGCCATTCATAAGGTATGAAATATTCTTTTTGCGATTTCTTAAGTACCGTAAAAAATAAAAAAGTTTGTGAGAGTAGCGTTGCTAAAGTTGCTCCGTATATATCCAATAGCGGAATAAGTATTAGGTTTAATCCGATATTTAAAAAACTGGTTAATAATATCAAGACACCTAAAATCCCTGTTTTTTTCTTAATCATCAGCCCGATTATCATAAAATCTTCCATTGAAGAGAATAACAGGGCAAATGAAATTATGGCAACCAAATTATTTGCTTCCCAATAAATAGAAGAAGCAGTAAAAAGTTTTAAGAATTCTAATGCAAAAAGTGATAAACCCAGCAGTCCAACCACAAAAACAAAAGCCAAATAGGTTAGGTTTTTCGAATAGAACCTCTGGTTATCCGGGTCATTCATTTTTTTCATCCTTAACGGAAGTAAGGCCGTTGCCACCGACGTATAAACTACCATCCTCAATGTGTTGGCAATGCGGTATCCCAGCGAATAAATCCCGGTTTTTTCCAGCCCCTCCATCGAATTTAACATATACCTATCAGCCGTAGATAAAATTACAGCTGAAGCCGATGCCAACATAAGGGGATAGCCATAATTAAGCATCTCCCTGAGAATTACTTTCTCGAACCTAAAAGAACTGTTACGTAAAAAGTATGGGAACAACATCAGGAGAATTATTCCTTCCCCGATTATGTATGCTTCCCAAATAGCATCCAATCCTCTTTTTTTAACTATGATACCCCATAATATTAAACCTAAATTTACCGATATCCTAACTATGGTTAGAATCGAATAAAAGACAGACTTGGATTGCAAGCGGGTTAATGTCAATATTTGGTTATTTACAACTTGAATCCCGGCTGTTATAAAAGTTAATTTTAGTAAATAAGAGTATTGCGTTGTTGAAAATATTAAAGAGGAAAAGTCTGATACAAAATAGAGTAAGGTTAAAATTACAGGAGTTATGATTAAAACAAGAAAAGCTACAGAAGTAAAAAATATGCTTTGTTGCCTGTCTGAATATTTACTATCCCAATACCAACGAGCCAGGCTATTAACCATTGCCATCGTCAAAATACTTGTTAGAAGCTGTAAAGTAACCTCTAAAACAGCCAAAGCGCCATAATCATCGTGCGAGAGATAGTCGGCATTTGTATAGAGTGGAATCAGGATCAACCCGATAAGTTTTGTCCCAATATTCCCAATGGCATACACCGCCGTATGTTTTGTGGTCTGCTTTATGTCTTTTAACATGGTCTTAAAATAATTCCAAAGTCACTCAACTTAATGAGAAAGCTCGTCAAAATTAATCTTTCTACGGAAACATTATCCCATTTATAGGAATCTTTAAATAATGCTTCTATCCCATTTTTGCATATAATCAATCCAGGCTACACTTCAATTTGCAAACCTCCAATTACCAAAACATCACAAACCAAACTCATTTTACAGCAACCTATATAGCATTTTCCAAAACCAATGGTAGTCTTTCTCCAACCACACCTCCTTTTTAATTTACCAGTGGTACTTTTTCCTCAACCACACCTCCAAAGACATAAACCAGGGGTCGTTTTTCATCAACTACACCTCCATTTACTTTTGGGGCATCTTTAATTATACCAATTGTATTTCAAAGTGAGCCTTAGCGAAACTTTGAGATAACAATGGTTATATCAGGTACAGATTACTTGTTTTTACCTAACCACAACACCTTTAACTCTGTCACCTGTTATTCTAAATAAAAAGTCAAGCTTTTATATAACATAAACCAGAAGGACAGAAACCCATAACTAACTATTGTGCAAAACGAATGATTCCCGTAACTTTTCATCTGTTAACGCGAAAATGCACCATGCAATTGAATACCCTTTATTTATCAACCTTCAACTCATGGTCTTTCCGCCAAATATTAATTTCAAAATTTAAAACCGATGAAAGGAAAATCGATTAACAACTTTATGGAAGATTGTCGTATTGCTATCTTTAATGCGGCCGACGATGAAATTATCAGCACACGTTTTGCACCCTTTGGCTACGACGAAACAAAACACCAGGGCAACAAAACACTGTACCAGGAAACCACCGACATTATTGCACAAAACAAAATCGAACACGCCGAATACGACGCGGCACGTATCGATTTTAACGATGCCGTTGATGCCGCCCGTAAAGTTTACAACAGTATTACCCGTTCGCTACAGTATTGGTACGGCCCCGAAACCCGGGAAGCTTTAAAACTGGGGCTGTACAACAACAAAATAGCGCGTTATGCCGATTTTGTTCAGGCAGGAAAAGAATTTTATACCGAACTCATTAAGCATTCGGATGTAATGGAAAAGTTAGTTCCTTTTGGCCATACACCGGAGAATATCGCTGAATACCAAACAAACATTAACAGTTTGGATGACCTGCGTGCCAAACGCGAAAAAGAAAGCGGCGATGCGCAATACTATATAAAAGCCCGTAATGCCAAAATGGACGAACTGGCCGATATAGTGGCCGATATCAAACGTCTGGGTAAACTCGTCTTCACCGAAGATGAAGCGCAATACCTCGAAAAACTGGGAATAATTGTGAAATCATAATTGGGATAAACCTCTCGTTTGCATAATAAAAGCATTTTCGTGCTTCGAGGGGTTTCTTTTTACTGCAAAAGTTTCTCCTTTTTTAAAACAAATCTTCTGGCTTTAGTGTCTTTGTGTTCTATAATTACCTACCCAAAACCACGAATCTCTTCCGTCAACTGAATACTCTCCGTCACATCCTCAACCCCAAAACCATTGCCGGTTAGAATTTTCTGATAGGTTACCGTATGCAAATCGGTAAACCCTTCGCTAAACTCCACTTCCTTACCATCTACTTTTATAGAGCGATAAGTCCGTTTACCGGCTTTTGTTGCAACTTCAGGCAGGTCGTTAGCATCCAGACTTAAAAACCAGTTGACTTTTGCTTTTTCAAGAACAAGCTCACCTGATGCTATGGTAGCTTCATAAACCGATACGTTACTTTTCTGCACCTTCCCAAAAATCCAGGTAAGCATATCGAAAAAATGAATACCTATATTTGTAGCAATTCCCCCAGATTTTTCAACATCTCCTTTCCAGCTTTTAAAATACCACTTGCCCCGCGAAGTGATGTATTTCAAATCGATATCAAAAAAGTCTTTGTCCGATTGTTCGATTTCCTCCTTCAACATTAGGATGTTTGGATGATGACGCAATTGTAAAAGGTTATTCACTTTTTTTCCGCTTTCAGCTTCCCAAACTTCAATTTTATCAAGATCTGTTGGATCAATGACCAGTGGCTTTTCACAAATCACTTCACATCCGTTTTTTAAGGCCAGCTCAATGTGTTTTATATGTAGATAGTTTGGAGAACAAATACTTACGTAATCTACAGGCTTCCCGTTATCATTTGACTGCTGAAGAAATTGTACAAGTTCTTCCTCCGAAGAAAAAAATTCGGCTTCGGGAAAATAGCTGTCCATTCGGCCCATTACATCAAAGGTGTCCATGGCGCAAACCAACTCATTGCCGGTTTCCTTAATTGCTCTGATATGTCGTTCTGCTACAAATCCTGCAGCTCCTATTAATGCAAATCGTTTCATATAAAAATTTCACCGCTAAGACGCGAAGGCGCTAAGGTATTCTTTTGTAAGCTTCACCTCCGCAACTCTGCGTCTCAGCGGTTAACTCTATTATAATTTATAAACTTTATCTGAAGCCTCCTTTATCATATTTCGCAGATCGACTACCAATTTTGAATTCTTCTCAATAAAATCGGCATCGAATGATTTATGATTGGTTGTAATAACCACACAGTCGGCAGCTGCCAAAACAGGTTCTGCCATTTCAAGCGATTCAAACCGACTTCCACTTCCTAAAGTAACCGCAGAAATATAAGGATCATGGTAACTCACCTCTCCTCCTTTGTTTTCTACTTCCTCCATAATTTTTAATGCCGGCGATTCGCGCTCGTCATTGATATCCGGTTTGTAAGCCACACCCAAAAACAGAATTTTGCTGCCGTTAATAGCTTTTTTCTGCCGGTTGAGTGCCGATGTTATTTTAACGGTCATTCGGTGCGCCATAAGCAAATCGATGTGCCCTGCTGTATGAATCATCGACAAATCGAAGTTAAATTTCCGGGCAATGTGCTCCAGGTAAAAAGGATCAAGCGGAATACAATGCCCACCTATTCCCGGCCCCGGATAAAAGGGCTGAAAGCCGAATGGTTTTGTTGCTGCAGCATCAATCACTTCCCAAATGTTAATGTTCATTTTCCCGGCCAATAGCGCCAACTCGTTGATCAAACTTATATTAACCAGGCGGTAGGTATTCTCGAGAATTTTTACCATTTCAGCTATACGAGGCGAACTCACCGTATGAATCTCCTCAACTGCAATCGAATAAATGGCTTTCCCGATTTCCAGCCCATCGTTGCTTATTGCACCCAACACTTTTGGTGTATTCAGCGTTGAATATTCCTTGTTTCCAGGATCAACACGCTCGGGCGAATAAGCCAACCAGAAATCTTCTCCTTCTTTTAATCCCGATTCTTTTTCAATAATTGGCAGTACAAATTCCTCGGTAGTAGTGGGATAAGTTGTGCTTTCCAAACAAATAAATGTTCCGGGCTGCAAATTCGCTCCAATTTGCCCGCATACATGCTCAATAAAGGACATATCAGGCTTTTTAAACTTATCGAGTGGTGTAGGAACACAAATAAATAAAGCATCGCATTTGCTCAAAAGCGAAAAATCAGATGTAGCACTTAGTTGGTGTTGTTGCACCAAAGTAGCAAGTTTCTCATCGTTTACATCGGCGATGTAATTGTTCCCGGAATTTATTGCTTCAACCCTTCCAGAAGAGGTATCGAAACCCAAAACCTTCACCTTTTTTGCAGCAAAACAGACCGCCAGCGGCAGCCCAACATAACCAAGACCAATTACCCCAACAGTGAGTTTTGTGTCGTGTATCTTTTGAATTAGCGCTTCTTTATTCCTCATTCTCGATAAGTTTCAATTTGCCGTTTTTAAGACTATACTTTTCTCCGGTTTTGGGACAAGTTAAATCATCTCCCAATATTTCTCCGCTGCGGCTTACCCACCCCGTTTGTCTGGCAGGCACTCCTGTAACCAAAGCGAAAGGCGGGATATCTTTTGTTACAACAGCACCGGCGCCAACCATACAATATTCGCCCAAAGTAACTCCGCAAATAATGGTGGCATTCGCTCCTATTGTGGCCCCGTGTTTTACCAGCGTTGTTTTAAATTCGTCTTTCCGCTCAACACTACTTCGAGGATTGATAACATTGGTAAACACCATTGAAGGGCCGAGAAAAACATCGTCTTCGCAAATTACTCCTTCATATACCGAAACATTGTTTTGCACTTTTACATTATTGCCCAGCTTTACCTTGTTACCAACAAAAACATTCTGCCCAAGAATACAGTTCTTACCCATCTGAGCGGAATCCATAACATGCGAGAAGTGCCATATTTTTGTTCCGGAGCCAATTTGTGCTCCTTCGTCAATAATGGCTGTTTCGTGTGCGTAATATTCTTTTTTCATAGTACTTTTTCTTAACTCCTTTGCGAGAAACTTTTTATGGCATTAACAATGTACTCCATCTGTTCGATATCCAGCTCCGTATGCATGGGCAACGACAAAACCGTTTGAGTAATACGTTCAGCGATTGGAAAATCACCGGCTTTATACCCCAAACTTTTATAGGCTTCCTGCAAGTGCAATGCTTTTGGGTAATATACCATCGAAGGAATCCCATGGCTTTCCAGATAGGTTTTTAACTCGTCGCGCAGCTCAGATTGAATGGTATACTGATGAAAAGTATGCGTGCTATATTCTGTTCGCGCAGGAATTTTCAGCCCGTTCAAATTATTCAAATGCTCATCATAAAACCGTGCAGCCGTTTGTCTGGCATCTATATGCTTATCGATGTACTTTAGTTTTACCTCAAGAATTGCTGCCTGTATACTATCGAGCCTTGAATTTATTCCAATACGCTCGTATTCATATTTAGCTTTCATTCCATGATTGGCAATAGAACGAATTGTGTCGGCCAATTTTATATCGCTCGAAAAAACAGCACCACCATCGCCAAATGCTCCCAGATTTTTTGACGGGAAGAATGAATTACAGCCTACGTTTCCGATTGTTCCGGCTTTCTTTTTTGTACCGTCAGAGAACAGATAATCCGTCCCAAATGCCTGGCAAGCATCTTCAACTACATACAAATCATGTTTTTTTGCAATATCCAGAATTGCTTCCATATTGGCACATTGTCCAAAAAGATGCACTGGTAAAATAGCTTTTGTTTTTGGAGTAATGGCCTTCTCAATTTGTGCTATATCCAGATTAAAAGTATCCGGACAAACATCAACGAATACAGGTTTTAGCCTCATCAAAACCAGAACTTCAACGGTTGACACAAACGAAAAAGGCGTAGTAATTACCTCGTCTCCCGGTTTTAGATCCAGGGCCATAAAGGCCAGCCGAAGAGCATCAGTGCCATTCCCACACGTTATTACCTGGGTATTCAGGTAGTCGGCCAACTTCGCTTCAAAATCAAGCACCTTCCCACTTTTAATAAACCGGGTAGATTTAATCACCTCCTGAATGGCGTTATCAATCTCCGCCTTCATGGTGAGGTATTGCCCGTAAATGTCAGTCATGTGGATGGTTTGCATTCCGCTTAACTTGTTTTTTAATAAACTATAAAAGTATAATTTTAGTGCCACAATAAATCATTAGATTTTTATTTCGCATATTCCCGGTCAGTTAGCGATAAAATATGAGAACAGATTCCAGTCGAATACCAAATTCTTTTTTCCTACGCGATGTAACCCAGGTGGCGCCCGAGTTACTCGGAAAATTACTGGTACGACGATTTGAGGATGGCACTATACAAAAGTTCGTAATTACTGAAACCGAAGCCTATCGCGGAGGTGAAGACAAAGCCTGCCATGCCAACAAAGGCTTAACTCCCCGTACCAAAGTAATGTTTGAAAAAGGAGGCCTGGTATATGTTTACCTGATTTACGGAATGTATTGGATGCTAAACTTTGTCACCGGCGAGGTGGGAAACTCTTCTGCCGTATTAATTCGTGGTGTGGAAGGCATTTCAGGACCGGGCAGAGTGGGCCGCGCACTGCAGCTTGACAAAAGTTTTTATGGTGAAAATCTTGGCACATCAGAAAGAATATGGGTTGAAGACACGGGAGAAAATCCACAGTTCATAACCGCTCCCCGTGTTGGAATCGACTATGCCGGCGAACCCTGGATAAGTATACCCTGGCGGTTTATTTTAAAAGAATCATCAATGTAGAATTCTCAATATTCAATTCCCATGAAAAACAAGCTGAATATTCTAAATTGAAAATTGATTATTGGATATTAGGTTCAACTAAGTAAAAATTTCCAAAGTAGAATAATCAATTTTTAAGCTACGAGTATCAAGAATCAAATATCCGGCATCCAGCATCAAAATATCCAATATGGAATCCCCAATATTCAATTTTCAGCAGAAACTGAAAACTGCGACTGATTACTGATAATTTCTTACTTCCCTCCCATCACAAATCGATCATACAACCACAAGAAAATAACTGCCGAAACTGCGATACCAGAGAAGGCCATCCAAATATTTGAAGGATTATAACTCTGCCACAAATAATTGGTTAGTTCCACTTGTGTCATATTCATTTTATCGGCTGCCTGAGCAAAAAAGTCGTTTTTGGTAAATTCAGCCGAATAGTCTGCCGGAAACTGAATTCCACGATCAACTACTTCTTTTTGCAGCAGGAAATATTTATCGGCAATACCTTCATAAAAGTCACCGGAAAGCCAACCCGCCAGTTTATGGGCTGCCGCTATTGGCAAAAACGACGTTCCCATATACAAAGCTTTTTGATCGGCAGGGGCAATTTTACCCACATATTCGGTAAACTTTGGCGAGCTTCCCATTTCACCAAGCGCAAAAATTAATACACCCAACAGAATTAACCAGCCGCTTTGTGTTGAGAACATCAATCCAATACCACCGGCAAGAACAAGAATTCCACCCATCATCGCAGCCAGAGGGCGGAAGCGCATAACAAATGCAGAAACCATTAGCTGAAACACAATGATAAAGAAGGAGTCCATACTGGTCATCGATACGGCACTGATTGTTCCGTTATCTCCAATTGTTTCGGCCAGCCATGGCCATACCGCATGTAGCCCATTATAAACCGAAGTGGTATCAATCCACTGGTCTACAAATATTGGGAACGAATAATACAACTGGTTAAAAGCAGTCCAGAATAAGATCATGATCACCAGGAAAAGCACATATTTCCAATTCTGAAGTGTGATCCAAATATTTTTAAACGCTTGCGCAATATTTTGTAACAATGATTTACCATCCTTTTCAACTCCGGGTTCGCGAAACATAAAAAGTGTGAGCAATACATTTACTCCAATGGCGGCTACCGACATGTAAAATACCCACGACCAACTCAGCTTTAATAAAGCACCGGCTATGAAAGGACCGATAAATCCTCCAATATTTATCATCATATAAAAAATACCAAAACCAATTGAGGCAGTTTTTTCATTGGTAGTTTTTGCGATCATAGCCGAAATAATTGGTTTAAAAAATGCGCCACCAATACAGGTCCACATAAAAGCAAAATAAACGGGCCAATAAGAGTTAAAGCTGCTAATCATTAAAAACCCGGTGATATAAATGCTAAAGGCCAATAATAAAATTCGTTTGTATCCTACTTTGTCGGCAATGGCTCCGGTAATCACAGGTAAAAAGTACAACAATGCAGAACTGGTTCCCATAATTGCTCCCTTTTCGGCATTCGAAAAACCAAGTGCTCCGGTATCGGTTGAACCAACCAAAAACAGCGGAAAAGCCAGGTAAAAACCATACCACGCCCAACGCTCAAATAATTCAATAGTGTTTGAAGTCCAGAAACTTTTACTGTATCCTTTTAATACTGAAAGAACTGCCATTTTACGATAAATTTAGATGAAGCGCGTAAGGTAACATTTTTCGAAATATGTTCATCACCTCAATCCCGTAGAGCTGACATAACACATAAAAAAAGTGAGGAAAGTTTTCAGTTGCCAGTTGCAGTTAACAGTTTCGCAATTTCACAATAGAACAATTTAGCAGTAAATCGCGAATGACATATTTAGTCAATGAGCAGTGAATGCAGAACTATGAATTTCGAATGATGATTAACGATTGTTGATTTCAGAAGTGGGAGGAAAGTTTTCAGTTGCCAGTCGCAGTGAACAGTTTAGCAATTTATCAATAGAACAATTAAGCAGTAGTAAACAAATCTATTGTGTCCTATGTATCTAATGTGATTCAGTTCTTAGTGTCTTTGAGTCTTTGTGTTTAATACAGTCGCAGTTTTCAGTTCTACAATTCGACAATAGGATAATTTAGCTGTATCGCGAATGAGTTATTGAGTGAATGAAGAGCAATTGAATGATGAATTTCGAATGATGATTAACGATTTTAGTTTTCAGTTGCCAGTCGCAGTGAACAGTTTAGCAATTTATCAATAGAACAATTAAGCAGTAGTAAACAAATCTATTGTGTCCTATGTA